>JGI24695J34938_10000181_pt1 | contig 58662 bp, 45 predicted proteins | sample TergutCo191P3_FD_34938 | JGI IMG/M metagenome (IMG submission 34938)
AGCGTCCCGCGCCCGGATCGCGCAGCAGGTAAAAACAGGAGAGCGTATAACGCTTGTACTTCGCGCCGCCGGATGGAAAGATCAATCACCGCCGTCTTCGTTTTTTATGCCCGAAGTGCCTCGTGATGTAATTCTCGCCGCGGCGCCTGTTTCCGCCGAAGAAAGATTTAACGGTATTTTAATTAAATTTACGTTAATCGCAATAAAAGAAGGCGAGTTCATTTTACCGGCGCGGACTCTGCAGCATGAGAATATAATTTTTAATATTCCAGAATTAAAAATAAAAATTATTTCTTTGCTTTAACGATCATAACATCGCCGAAATGAAAACGTTTTGCCGCTTTATCAAAAATTTTTTTAAGCCATGAAGGAGCCGTTCCCGCGGCAAGTCCTCCCCATGTGCGGATACGTTTTATTGTAAAACCTGAGTCTTTCATCATTTTTATCAGTGTGGTTTTAGAAAATAAATACAGGTGATCAAAAATCGCCGAACGCCAGCGGTCTTTAAATAAATACGCCTGAAAACCGCTGATGTTCGGAGTAGTAATAAAAAAGTAACCGCCGTCTTTTAATACGCGGTATACTTCGTTTAAGAAACTTCGCGGATTATTTAAATGCTCGATTAAGTGCGAAGCAAGAACAATATCAAATGTTCCGGCGGCGAAATTTATTTCCTCCAGCGGAATATTCCGCACATCAAGCCTGCGTTCATTTCTTGCGTATTCGGCGGCAGGAGATATTTCTACGCCCGTTACGCGCCATCCTTTATCCCGGAGATGCGTTAATAATGATCCTGTAGCGCAGCCGATATCTAAAACAGACGGCGCTTTTTCAGGTTCAGAGCCGGCGCGTAAAAACAGAGCTTTCTCTGTCTGCGAAAAACCTGCGTCCTTTAAAGCAAGCAGCTGCAGGTTAAGAAAAGCCGCTTCGTTCTCAATCTCGTAAGCAAGATAATCCTTTCCGTAAATATCGCGATAACGGGCGATTATTTCTTCCTTAAGCGGCTGCGGGTTTCTCTGAACAAGTCCGCATTGTTTGCACCTGACAAAAGAAAATCCTTCGCAGTCAAGAGCGGGTTTAAATGACGAAGAGTTGCAAAGATTACAGGGAAGCGTTTTACTTTCGCCGGAAGAAACCGGCATTGAAAATGTTTTCACTTAATTTACAAACTTAATTTACAATCAGGCGATTTACAATCGTGCGCGAATTACCGGATAAATCCTGCACTATTATTTCAAGCGTAGCCTGACCGCGGGTCAAAGGCACTTCCGCGGCTTCATATGCGGGAAAATTTGCGTATATTTGTTTTGCGGGAACAAGCCCGTTGCGGTAAACCATCTGAACGCCGTCTCTTGCGGATACTGCTTCAAAATTAAGAGAACCGAATTCCATTCCGTTAACAGAGCAGAGAATGCGCTGCGGCGCGAATTGCGCGGAAAACGCGGCGCCCGGCGCTCCGGCTTCGGTGCCTCCGGCCGCATTTACGACTACCGCATAACGTCCTTGTAACAAATTATTAAATGGAACTGAAACACCCTGAGCGTTCAACAAGCTGATTGAAATTATCGCGGGCGAACGGGTTTCCCGCACAGGAGTAATAATCATCGCCGGGTTTATCCAGCGGCGTTCGCGTCTGTCAAAAAGCATAAAATAAAAACCATTACGTGACGACCATCCGGAAACGCCGGACACCGCGATCGGCTGCTGTTTTTCTACCTTTGAACTTGCGGCTAACGTTCCGTCTTCATAACGGCTGTAAATGCTGATAAGACCGTCTCCGTGATCAACGGCAGTCCATGCGCCCAGCGGAGACGGAAGACGCGAAGCGGAATCGTTCCTGTTACGCGAAAATATTATCTCGCCGCTTTCCGCCGCTGTTATTTCTGACTCGCTTTCAAAAATCATTCCAAGAACCGGTTTCCCTTTGTCATTAGCTCCGAAATTACCGACAAGAGCCGCGGACACAGACGGCCAATTCATCGCCTGCGCGGAATCGGAAGTCAAACTTGTTAATAAAATAAAAACTGTTAATAAAAAAAGCGGGATATTGATAAATTTCATTTTTCCTCCAGAACAAAGGAGATTAATGATGTTCCTCCGCCGGCAATAAGCATCGGGGATATTCTTCCGATATAAACATCATCGCTTTTAAATAACGCTTTAATAAAAACTGTATCTTTCGCTTCCATTTTAGAAAGATTAATTAATTTTTCCGGAGGAAACTTAATTCCGATAAGTTTCATTATGCGTTGATTGTGCGATGTAGTAAGAAAGAAAAAACCATTCTCGCCGGAACCGTCAAAAGCGGTGATTTCTCCGTCAAGAGGAATAAACATTTTATGCCGGGACTTTATATTGTAACAGCCCAAACCGCCGGCTCGTTCAAAAACAATTCTTTGATCATCATCGATAAACTGAACGCGCACAGGACGCCTGAACCCAGTTTCTAAAGGATCATGATAAACAACTTTATAATCGCCGCTGTTTCCAAGACGTTCAAGCAGCAGAAACCGCTGAGGTTCAATTCCACAGATAACTCCGATGCGCATTCCGTTACGCGACATCGCACAGCCGAGAATTACGGAATACTGCGAACCTCCGGGTTCAAAATAAAATATCCGCTCTCCGCTCAAATTAAAAACCTCAATCGCGCCGTCAAGAGAACCGGTAACAACAAGATCGGCGGCGGCGTCAATTGCGGTTAAAGGAGCGCCGAATTCATAAGTCCAGAAAATATTTCCGTCGCTGTCAATTTCAGATAACGAATTATGTTCGCTTCCTAAAATAAAAATTCTGTTATCAAGCAGAACAGGATATCCTTTAGGATCATTAATTTTAATTTCAGAATTATCATCAATTTTATTAATTGTAATGCTCGAAGGTTCAGCGCCGTATTCAGTCCACATATTCTGACTCAAATAAATTTCATTTGATTTTATCTTATTAAGAGCGAACTGCCCCGCGGCGTTTACAAAACCAAAACGCGAATATAAAGTAAACGGAACAGGCGCGGTGTCAATATTAATATTTAAATCGGAACGATCGGATAAGAAATGCAAACCGTGTTCCCGGGTTTCATCGTCATTAATAAATTCATCAGGCAATCCCGTAATATGAACGCTTCCCAATGAACTAAGCCATGCAGGAGTAAGAACAGTTTCTTTCGGTATCGGTCTTGCCGCTGTTAAAAAATAAATAATAAAAATTAAAATTATAACAAAATATTTAACTCTGCGTTTTCTTTGCGCCACTCTTTTCCCTCACAGACAGTTATAGTCCGTCCTCTCAAAATTATTATATAATATATAAATAACGGAGGCAAGCATGATTCATATTGATGATAGTAAAATGGATAATCTATTTACCGAAGCGCAAAAAATTGCGCAAAAAGCGTACGCGCCTTATTCAAAATTCAGAGTGGGAGCGGCGCTGTTATGCGAAGACGGAACAACAATCACGGGAGTTAATGTCGAAAATCGATCTTTTGGTCTTACGACCTGCGCGGAACGCAACACAATCTGCGCAGCAATAGCAAAAGGACACAGGCGGTTTCTCGCGCTCGCAATCTCGACGCCGGATTCGATCGAACCTGTCGGTCCCTGCGGAGCCTGCCGTCAGGTAATGGGTGAGTTTATGACAGCGGATGTCCCGGTTCGATTTGCCGGAAGCGGTTCAAAACAGGTAAATTCCACAGTTGGCGAGCTTCTACCCCTGGATTCACTTCATGAACTGAGGAAAGATTAAGGCGAAGACTGCTGCTCTCTACTCCCCGGATTTAGAATCTGTTAGAAAACATTGACATATATTGACGTATCATGCAATAATTAACGTATGGCAGAGGATGATATACTTACCCTTGAAGAGGTTGCAAAATATCTCAGGGTATCTGAACGGACAATTTATGACTGCGCTCAGAAAGGAGAAATTCCAGCCGGAAAAATCAGAACATCATGGCGTTTTAAAAAGTCAGAGATTGATAAATGGGTTAATGATAAGTTAACATCGACTAACTTCTCGGCGCAGATTAATCCGATAAACGCGCAATCAATTTTATCGCTTCATCGCGTGCTTTTCATCAACCACTCAAGCAAGAGAGACGCGCTTTTAACGCTGGCTGATAATTTGGCAGCCGCTCCACAGGTAAAAAACAAGCAGGAACTTGCCTCGGAAATTTTAAAGCGCGAAGAACTGATGAGTACCGCAATCGGCTGCGGAATTGCAATTCCTCATGTGCGGCTTTCGTCGGTAACCGATCTTGTTGTTTCTGTCGGCATAAGCAGAACTGATATTGTCGATTTTCATCCGTTAGACGACGAGCCCGTCCGATTAATTTTTATGATAGCCGCGGCTCAAAACCAGCACGCTTATTATCTGCAGACGCTTTCGTGGTTCAGCACAAAATTAAAAAATAAGGAACTGCGAAGCGAATTATTAAAAGCGAAAACAGAAAAAGAAGTCTACAATCTGCTTACACAGACCGCGTAGAATTTTAATTTAATCCTTGGTGGAATTGCTGTTTTGCTTTAAATAATGTCATGCTGACCCGCGATAAAATGCTGACTTCATTATCGCCGGATGTTTCAATCGATAAAAAATTTAAATTAGGATACATAGTTGTAATTTTACTTTGCACTCCGTCAGATACCCCGCTTGAAGGCATGCATCCGAACGGTTTAACAGAAATAAATCCGTCAACTTTTTCGTGATAATAAACAGCTTCGGCAATTTCCAAATTTCCTTCGCCGCCGAAAATCGAAGTGTGATAATGCTCGTGCCCCAATTTTGATAATTCATCCAGATTATGCAGTTCGCCTTTTCCGCCGAATTGTTTTTGATTAAAAAAGAACATTAAAAAATCATAGAAAAATTTTATAGCTGCGATAGATAAATTTTGTCTTCTTATATAATTTTTGCAAAACTTCGCTCTCTTATCATCGTTAGCGTATTTTAAATGCTCGTAGTATCTGTAATTTTTGCTCCAGCCTTCATAAAGCCCGCGCTGTGTGAACATTCCCGGAAGCGCTTCGCATCCTTCGTCTGCGATAAATTTCCGCAGATTGTAATTTGCGTCTCCATGCGCCATGTTAGCGAAAATTTCGCCTGTTACAAAAATCAAAGGCAGTTTCTTGTCTATCCTTTCAATTTTAGCGATTCTCTTTCCCGTTTTATGAAGAGCCGCCGGCAGTTTAAAAATAAAAAAATAACTTTTAAACGCTTTTAAGAGATCGTTTCTGCATTCGTCGATTACTTTCATCGCCGCTTCTTTATCTTTCGCATAAGGACGAACAGCGCATTCGGCGATATGAATAAAATCAGCTAAAATAAAACTTAATGCAAAATGAATTTTAAAATTTACGGAAAATTTAAACGCCGCGTTTTTAGGCATCGGCGGATCTTGAACAATATCAGAGTTAAAAATTAAAATCCTAAAATCTTTAAAACCCATCGCAGTTGTAACTTTAATATATTCTTCGGGATACATTCCGTATCTGCACGGACCGCATTGTCCACCGCCGCAGAGTAATATATATTTTTTTACAATTTCTTCTTTGCTTAAACCTTCTTCTTTTTCAATTCGTATCAGCTCGTCAACAAAAGCCCCCAGCGTAAAATAAATCGGATTGCACTGCATCCGCGTTCCGTATTCGCGCCCCGCGAGAAAATGATTTTTTGTGTGATTTCCTAAATCGCGGTATTTATAACCCATGCGGTGAAAATAAGCCTGCAAAAAAAATGATTTATTTCCTTCGAACATATTAAAAAGAATCGTTGCGTTTTTCTTGTCTTTTTTATCCCAAACAGGGCTTTTTAACCCTTCCCATTGGTTTTCTCTCTTTTTTTTCGGCGGATTTATATTCATCAATTTTTTCCTTTTAAAAATTCGCGTTCATATTCTTTTAAAAAATAATCAGCGGTTTCAATGCGAATTTTAAATGTAGAACTTGGCTTGTTCTGATCGATGTCATGAAAAATAAAATGCGGAGTTCCCGAAACATCCAGCACCTGATCAACATAATTGTAAGTGGGCGCGTCGTGTCCGCATTTAAAAGATGATAAATCAACCGCGGCGAGGTTAGGATGGCGCGCGGCGATTTTCGCGGCAAAAACTTTTTGATTTGTATTACGGTTAAAATTGCGGAACCAGACATCTGTGATATTTTTTCCTTCGCCGGGACCGAATAACTGGGATAAAAATTCGTTATCAGTAGGAATCGATTCAATAGTAAAAACAGGATAGCCGCATTTTCGGAACTCTTCGGGGATTTTATGATTGAGTCCGAAGTCGTGATGATACGGATGACCCAAAAGCACAACGCCGACTCTGTCTTCCTCGATTAAAGCGTTCATCGTATCGGCGAATAACTTACGCTGTTTATTTAAATAATTCCAAAGAGCAATGCATCCGTTATTGAAAGCCCACGCGTTTTCATCGCGTGTTATGCGCAATTTATCTGCGAAGAACCGATGCATTTTATCGCAGGCTTCGACATATCTATCCATGTTCAGCGAAGGATCAAAAAACTCGATATTTTTTTCTTTAAAAATATTTTTATCTTTTGTAAAAACCGCTTCCACTACTTCCGGCGTTCCCATTTGAATTACGCAAGCTGTATTGCCCAGCGTGTTCTGCACATCGGAAACCAAATTTGTGATAATCGGGAAAAAAATCGCGTTAACGCCCGGCATGTTCAGCAGCTGCCAGATATGAGCGGGCGCGACTTTCGCAGGAAAGCAAGGATCGATCGCGCCCCATTTGTTGCCGTTCTCCCATAATTTTTGATTTGTAAAGTCGGAATAAACTACTTTAACTCCGAGTGTTTCAAAGTACGCGGTAAAAAGCGGAGTAAAATAAAACATATTAAGAAGTTTCGGTATTCCGATTGTATAATTGTTTCGATATTGAATATCCGCCTTTGAACTTTTTTGAAACGGCATTTTCCATTCATTCTTAGGCACAATTCTCTGCGAAGATTCAGGATAAAATTTGCATCTGTCAACTTTCGCGCCGTGTTCCGGGATTGGTTCAAATTCGCAGTGAGAAAAAGCGTCATAAGCGGCAACCGCTGTTAAATCGGGATTTTTCGCGTATATTTCTTTTAATTTTTTCTGTTTTTCTTTTACAATTTCGCTGTCCTGCGAAGAGCCGTTATCGCAGTTATAACCGGAAATAAACAGCACTTTTTTATTTTCCGCATCCGCCGAATTTTCTATTTCGATAAAAGTGCGTTTGCAGTTCATATTGCATTTTTTACAAACCGTGCTTTCATCATTCTTAGCGTTAAACGCAATATTTGCCGCTTTTTTTATTCCGATAAAAGCGGTTTTGTCTGTAAAATTTTTTTTCGCTTCCAAAGCGGCTCCGACAGCGCCTGCAATACCCGCGTATTTATGAACAACAACTTCGGCGTTTTCAACTTTTCGTTTTATAAAATCTACCTGCGCTTTTACGGCGGCAAGATTTTTCTGCGTCCCACCCTGAAGCACGTATTTTTTTCCGAACTTGGATAAATTACTTTCCTGTACGACAAAGTTCCAGATGTTAAGCGGAAGAACCTGCGCCAGCCCGCACATCATTTCTTCTTTTTTCCAATTCGCCTGCTGGAAATTCACTCTGTCCTGCTCCATAAAAACCGCGCAGCCGTAATTAAATTTCGGCGCTACTCTCGCCTTAAAAGCGTATTCGGCGTACTTAGCAAGAGGAACTTTAAATTGATCAGCCATTGAATGTAAAAAATAACCGTTTCCGGCGGAACATTGAGTATTCAGGCGGAAATCGGCGACACGTTTGTTTTTTATGAACAATACTTTTATATCCTGCCCGCCGACATCGCAGATAACGTCAACATCGCCGTATATATCAACAGCCGAGCGGAAGTGCGCGATTGTTTCCACGATGGAAATATCAAGATTCAGAGCAGTTTTTAAAATCTGAGCGGCGTATCCTGTCGCCGCGGTTCCGAGAATATTAATCTCGCTGTTATTTTCGTTAAGCCAAATTAAAATTTTATTGAACAGTAATTTTACATCTTCCAGAGGATTGCCGTTAGACAAAACATAATCGGAATAAATTAAACCGCCGCCGGTATCGATAATAGCGATTTTTGTACTTGTCGATCCGCCGTCAATTCCGATATAACCTTCGATTTTTTCGTTATTAATTTTTTTATTTTCTAATTCGGAAACTGAATATTGTTTTGTAAAACTTTCAAGCTCTTCTTCGCTTTCGATTAATCCTTTGTTAACTTCATTGTTAAATTTTCTGTTCTTGTCGGCGATTTTATCGTACCATTCTTTTTCTACATTCGACACATGCAGACTGTTATTTTCTCTTGCGAAAAAAACCGCGCCTTTAGCGGCAAAATACTGCGAATCATCGGGAAGAATAACCGCTTTTTGTAAATCGTTTTCCTTCGGCGTAAAGCCGTGTATCCTCCATGTTTCGGCAATTTGTTCGCGCCATAGATCGCGCAAAACGGGAATGTAAGTATTCGGTCCGCCTAACATTAAAACTTTATCCGTTAAAACATTTCCGTGAACAAGCACTTCGATATTTTGTTTAACGATCGCTGAGCACAGCGAGATAAAAATTTCATCTTTGGAAATGCCGGCTTTGAGAAGTCCGACAACATCGGTTTCGGCGAACACTCCGCATTTTGCGGCGATATGATGAATTTGTTTTTTATCAAGAGTGATATTCGCCGCTTCATCCTGCGATATCCCGATCTTGTTCATGATTTTATCGATAGTGGAACCGGTTCCGCCAGCGCACTTATCGTTCATGTAAGTTACGGTGTGCCTGTCTTTATCTCCTTTCCAGAGAATTACTTTCGCGTCCTGCCCGCCAAGCTCAACCGCCGAGTTAGCATCAGGGATAAGAGTTTCTACAGCAAGAGTTAAAGCGTTTACTTCCTGAATAAATTGAGCGTCAAGAACCTCTTTTAAAGCGCGCGCGCCGCTTCCGGTCATCGCGATGCGAAGTTTAACATCAGGAAATTTTTCGTTTATGTAAGAAATAAAATCGCGGACAGTGTCGCGCTGATGTCCGTTATGCCTGCGGTAATCTTTCCATACAACGCGGTTATTTTCATCGAGTAAAACGCATTTTACAGTCATCGAGCCGACATCAAGCCCGCAATCAATAATTTTATTTAATTTTTCCGGCATGTTTAATTCCGCAGTAATTATAGCAATAATGGAATGATAAACTCAATAAGAAAAAAATGCCGTGTTAAGCGATAGACGCTTCGATTTCTTTTAATTTTTCCTGCGATAAAACGCCTGTTCTTAGTTTTTCAGCGACATAAAGGCTGTATTGTTTGTCATAAAAACCGATATGACCAAAAACCCAGTCTACAAGAGTACGGACAAAATTATTAGGAACGAATTTTTTACCTTCGTTGTATTCTTTTACAGCGTCCAGAATTTTTTTAATTAAAGCGTCGTGCATATTTTTATGATTTACGTTTTCTGGATAATTTACTGCCGCTAGAAAATTTGATTCGGCGTCAAAATGAAAATGAACATAATCCACCATGCGTTTCATTGAAGCTTTAAAAACATTATGCAGCTCATCTCCTTTTGTAATACACGCGGCATATAACTCATTCGCGAGTTTGACAAGCTGTCTATGCTGAACATCTATAACATTTATTCCGGTAGCGTATTTCGCGCTCCAGACGACAATCTCCTCTGCCATACTCGCACCTCCGGCGGCCGATAATCGTTAGATTATAGTACAGATTATAAAATAATGCAAACCGAGAGGTAGATGATAACTGACGCTTACTCTTCAAATACAACCGCATACCAGCGGCTCGTATCAGACAGTTCCTGATCGATCAGACCTATATCAATTTTCGCGGTTGTTTCGGCGACAAGCCATTTGGTTCCTAACGCTTCAAAACGGGCTCCGTTTCCGGTGACATTGGCAAGCCCCATTGCGTGGCTGTAGTGATGCGACAGCATTAACGCTGAACCGATGTCGGCTTTAGCCAGAATTAAAGCAAAAAGCATCGCGCGGCTGTCGCAGTCTCCTCTGCCTTGTGTGATCGCGGTGACAAGATTCAAAAAATCACTGCCTGATAAATCACGTTCATAACTAAATCCCTGCACAAAGGTTAAAGTTTTTTGAGCGAATAATCTTTTTTGATCGTCTGTCATTTTTGCGCCGGATGCGCCGACTGCGAAGTTACGCGCAATTGCGGATACTGCGTCAGATATGCGGGAATATGAATCACGGTAAATAAACCGGTAATAACGGATGCATGCGTCCTGAAGAAACGGAGTGTTAAGATAGGAATTAAAAATCGCAAACTCGCGCTCAATTAAAACCTGCGAAGCTTCGGCGTCGTTTTCATGAATCATCGCGGTAAGACCGCTTATAACAAGCGGAGTTTTTTTCGCTTCTCCGCGCGGATAACTGTATTCCATTATCGGACCGGGATAACGGCGCGCTCCTTCCGACGGACAAATTGAATCGAGCGCCGAAAGACAAAATAAATCAAGCTCGCCGCCTCTCGCGTTGGCGGCAGGATAATAAGCAAGAGCAAGCATTATCGGCTTAGTATCAGTATTACTGTTAAGCTCAACCGCCAAACCCCATCCGGAAAATTCACCGAATGATAAAGTGATAACCGAAGCAAGTCTTCCGGCATACTCAAAAAAATCAACATCGCCTTTATTGGAAAGTTTAGCGTTAACATCATTCACTAATTCAAGCATCGAATTAAATCGTCCGTTGTAAACAACGATATCAAACATCAACCCCTGAGGACCATTAAAAGAAAATCGATCCTTACCGTCGCCGTCAATAAATTCATAACCTTCGGGAAGATCGATAAAAAATCCCCATGTGGGCGAATACATCGGACCCGCGAACGCAAGCAGCGGAATAAAAATTAAAACAAACGCTATTCTTTTCATATCAGACTCACTTAAAAATTGATCTATGTTATATTATCGGTATGAGAGATATTAATATTCTCCATGAAGATCAACATTCTATTATAATAAACAAGCCTGCGGGGCTGGCGGTACAAGGCGGAAAAGGGATTAATTTCTCTCTTGATGATTATTTTAAGAATTTTGGCGCTGTATTAATACACAGGCTGGATAGAGACACATCGGGGGTTTTGCTCGCGGCGAAAGAAAACGACGCCGCTCGTTTTTCAAAAATCTTCGGCGCGCAACGGAAAGCCGAAAAAATTTACACTGCAGTCTGCGCGGATCGTCCGGAAAATGACAAAGGCGTCATCAATGACGATTTATTGGTGCACGGCGCGGTAAAAAAATCTGAAACCAAATATAAATTGATGAAAACCGGTAAACTTTCCGGTATCGATTTTGAGTATTCCGTTCTTGAGCTCGAGCTTGGAACAGGAAGGATGCATCAAATACGCAGACATCTTGCGATGATCAACTGCCCCGTACTGGGCGATGACAAATACGGAAATTTTCAATTAAATAAAAATCTGCGAAAATCCATCGGCTTAAAAAAAATGCTGCTTCACGCATCGCGTTTAATCATTAAAGAATTTAATATTGATATTACAGCTCCGTTTCCGGCTTACTTCAATTTGTTTCTTTCTTAAAATATTTATTGCTATATATCGTAATTGACTAAATTTGTCTTTTTGTCCAAAATAAATTTATATGGATAATCAAGCTCCTTTGTCCCGCTTTTGGCTGGAAAGTTTGAGCACAGATGAATTAACAAAACTCGCCGACACTCACGGCATTGATATCCCTCCCGGTTTAGAAAGAATATTTATAATCGAAGAAATTTTAGAAATTGCAAATATGGAAATTAATGAATCAGAAGTAGAAGCTATAGAAATCGCTCCCGGCGTTACGGAAACCGCATTGCTGCCAAAGCAATATAATATTTCATTTGTCGAAGTAATTATCAGAGACCCTCTTTGGATATTTGTTTTTTGGGAAATAAAAAAACACGACAGAGAAATGACCGAGAACGCCGGCGATTTTAACGGATATTTTCTAAAAATTATTCCGTTAGACGAAAACGGAGCCGAATTGAAATCAAGCGAAAACAAATATACAGTTTCGATTAACAACGATGACTGCGCCAGATATATCGGGTTAGCGGAGCAGGCTTCGCGTAATTCCGATTCGGGTAAGCCGGTACGTTATATGATAAAACTCGGCGCGCTCCGCGGTGATACGGAATATCATCTTGCGTCTTCCGGTCATTTTTGCATGCCGCGCATAAGCGAAAACGAATTAATCGCCGAATTAAATCAAAATCCTTTAATTCATCTTTCCGGTATTAATGATTTATCGATCACTAAAAATACGGACCGCCAATCCAGAGTTATGGGGCAGTAAACATGGATTTCCGTTATGCGATATCGCTTGTTTTTGACGCTCATCTGCCGTTTATCAGGGAATACGGCGGCGAAGAAAACCTGCAGCACTCAGGAAAAGAAAGCAGATTTTTTGAATATGTTTCCGAAACGCTGCTTCCTCTGCTTGAAGTTTTAAACAGGCTGGAAAATGACCGCATTCCTTTCCGGCTCGGACTTGTAATATCTCCTATCCTTTGCCATCTTTTAAGCGACGAGATGCTTCAAAAAAAATATCTGCATTATGTCGATAAACAAATTGAATTCGGCAGCAGGGAACTTACCCGCATCGGAAATCAAAAGGATAATCCGCATAAAGACGAATTATACAAAATGGCGCAGGATTATTACGACATCATCGTAGAAAGAAGAATCGCATACACGGAACGTTACGAGAAAAATCTTTTAAAGGCGTTTGATTTTTTTAAACGCAGGGGAAAAATTGAGATAATCGCAACCTGCGCGACAAACGCTTTTCTTCCGTTTTTGAGCGGCAACGGCGAATCGCTGCAGGCGCAGATGGAAATTCCTGTCTCGGCATACCGCAGATTTTTCGGAAGCTGTCCGCAGGGTTTTTGGCTTCCATGCCTCGGCTGGACTTCCGCGATTGAACCGTATCTTAGGGATTACAATTACAGTTACACAATTATCGACAGCCACGGACTTTTGTTCGGAACACCCGCGCCTGAAAAGGGAAATTTCTATCCTGTAAAAACGCCTAACGGCACATATATTTTGACAAGAGATTTATTCGCGGTGCGCGAAATTGAGAAAATCGCTTCTGATGATATTTACCGCAGCAACCACAGCGACATCGGCTACGAACTGCCGCCCGAAGAGGTCAGTGAATTTTTAAACGCGGAAGGCGGCAGAAGCAGAACCGGTTATAAATATTGGGCGCGCGCTTCGAAGAACGGAAAAAACAAAACCTACAATCCGCAGGCGGCAAACGAAAAGATAACAAAGTACGCAAAATTATTTTTGGAAAATATAACCGCGCATCTCGAATCGGCGTCCGCTCACATGAAAGAACCGCCGATAAGTCTGCTCACTCAATCCTGCGATTTCTTCGGACGGTTTTGGCACGAAGGACCGCGGTTTATCGAAACGCTTTTCCGCATGGCAGCGGATAAAAAGGACGTAAAATTAATGTGCCCCAGCGAATATATTTTTAAGCAGGAACTGTCATCGCTGCAGGTTGTCTCTCCGGAATTTTCATCGGGCGGCATCGGCGGCTACGCCGAATCATGGCTTGATGTTTCCAATGACTGGATCTACCGCCACTTAAACCGCGCCATGGAACGAATGACAGAACTCGCCGAACGCTTCCCCGACGACACTGGTTTAAAAGAACGAGCTTTAAATCAGGCGGCGCGTGAAATACTCTTGGCGCAATCTTCCGACTGGGCGGCGCTTCTTCATAAACAAGACTCGACAGAATATGCGCATAACAAAGCCGAAAACTCACTTCGAAACTTCACGACTATTTACGAATCTCTTGGCAGCAACTACATCAGCACTGAATGGCTCACAACCCTCGAGCGCAGGCATAATATTTTTCCGGGAATAAATTATCGGGTGTTTAGACGAAAAAAATAGTTATAAGTTTTTGTTTTAAAAATCCAGTCTCTGCAGATCATCAATCTTTTGAATCAAACTGCCGCGTTCATTCATCATAGCAAGAGCTTCTATCGCAGGATCGTATCTGGGGCTTAGACGAACAGCTTCTTCCCAGCATAATCTCGCATCTGCGAATTTTCCGGCGGCGTACGCTTCCATTCCCAGTAAATATAATTCGTCAACTTTGGCTGCGGCGTCATTTCTGCCGCGATCTCCGAGGTTAAGACGCACGCCAAGACTGATTCTGTTTAAAAATTGTTTTTGAGAAAGTAAATCCAGCGAATAATTGATATCTAACGCAACGCGTTTTAGCGTGATCGCGCTGCCGACATTTAAACGGCTGCTTCCCGGTTTGTACATAACTCCCGCGCGTAATGACAAAAATCTTGTTATATTAACAGATAATCCCAGAGCGCCGTACGGTTTTTCGGAAAGTTTAAAATCTAGCATGTTGATCGGAAGACAAAAATCAAGAGAGATAGTAAGCGGGCGAACCGGTTTATAAGCAATTGCCGCGTTGAATACAGTCGGCAAAGGCTCTTCTTTAACAGGCGGACCTAAATTCCTTATGACTGCCGCTACAGAAAAATTCTTCTCTCTGGATTTATAACCTTTTAAAAAATTAAACCTTGTAAGAAAACCAACATCCGCCATTCCCATTATACCGGATTGAGATTTACCAGAATCGCTGATTATATTATCAAAATTATCGGTAAAATCAGGTAAAATGCGGAATGCGGCTTTTAAATTAATTCCAAAAGAAAATCCGGCAAAATAATAACCTGATAAAAAATTATATGAAACATTAGCAATCGCTACGCCTTCAGAATAATGACCGCCGGAAACTCTCTCGCCGTAAATGTTATATTCCGTAAAAGGAGTGTGGAGCCATTTTAACCCGGCGGCGATACCTAAATTTTTTATTCGTATTGCAAAAGCGGCTGACTCAATTTTAGTATCGGCTATCCAGTTGTTATGAAAAAAAGCGATTTCTGTTTTTTCAAGCATTGAAGAACCTGCGGGATTATACTCTAAAAAAGAAATATCATCCGCGACAGCGGCAAAAGCGCCTGCCATTCCCTCGGAACGTCCGCCCATCGGTATATTTAAAACAGGAAAAGCGGTCAAACCGGCGTTGTCATCAGTTCCGTAGAGTTTTTCCAAGTAGTCAGAGGTGTTTCCGTATCTATCCTGTCCCTCATCGGCAGCCAGTGTAAAAAAAAGAGAAGAAAATAACAGTAACACAGTCATAAAGACTAATAATTTGTGATAATTCACCTATGCTTAATATATCGGTAATATACGAATAAAAACAACTCCAATTCGTCATATTCTATTAAATGTAAATTTTTGACGAATAATTTTTATTAAAATTACGATAATATACTATAGTAATGAAAATGGCAGACTCCGACCGGAATATAATTATTTTTAACATATTCACGATTATTTTAATGCTTTTGACGGTATTTCCTGTATACGGCAAAGGCAGTAAAGAGGGAGATCTTTCAAGAGCTGACGCATTAATCGAATCAAGAGATTTCGACGAAGCAGTGTTTGTGCTTACCGATTTTGCAAGGCGAAATCCCAATGAATTTGATCAGGTACAGCGGAGGCTCAGGGGTATTTACAGGATACGGGATGAATTTAACCGCACCGCCGATGAATTAATCGATACCCTTATTAACGATCCTGAAAATAACGAAAAAATTCTTAATTTATCAAGGCATCTTTATACGCTTGAAAAAGAGGACAGTCCGCTCCTTGTAAACTTTGTAGCAAGGAACAGAGAGCTCGCCGCATTTAACGTTTACAGAAACAGACTGCGCAGTATCATGGAAAGAGGACGCGCCATGCTTGACGCCGGTGACTGTCCCGGCGCGATTTCGGTTTATACCGAAGGTATGAATTTTATGCATGATGAATTTTACACGGCGGCATACGGTGAAGATATAGAAACCAGAGCGCGGCGGGAAACGGAAAGACTCCATACGCTTGCCGCGTCATTTACGCAGGTAAGCTCGCAGATGGGATTGATTGCCGCAGAATATACCCGCGCGGCAAACGCAGGCGACCTTTCTAGAATGAACGAAATTATTGTCAGGCTTACTCCGGCGATGGATGTATTTATCGCGTTAAAAAATAATTTTTATAATTCGTCCGAAACATTCAGCAGAATTCTTGAAAGCGTAAGAGCCGTTAATCCGAATATCGGAGACCGAAGCCATGTCGCATTTATTATTATGTCGATTAACGGACGTTCGGATGAATCAATACAAGAAGGCATGTTAGGCGCGTTTGACACATATTGGGAAAACTCAATCGGTTCGTGCATCAGAGCGGTAGCGTCTTATGCCGAAAACGCGAAGTCAGCCTCTATTTCTGCGATAAACGCAAAAAATTATCCTGCGGCGGTTTCATCTTCGGAAAGAATACCTGTCTTTATAATTCAAACAAATGTTTTTTTTAACAGACACAGGCTCCTCCTTGCCGGCGGAAATCCGCAGACAATATCGCTGTACGCAAATACAATCGCTCACGCCGATATACCGTCATTTATCAATTTAAGATCGTTAAACGAAAGTAATACTTATTTACAGCAGGCGGCAAATGTCGGAATCAGATTAAATGCCGAAGCCCCGGCGCGCGAAAACAATATCGCTGTATCCGAAGATATAACAGCGGTACAGCAAGCAAGAAACAATATAAACAGTTTACTGCGATCAATTCAAACGATAAAAACTAACGCGCTCGGAACAAATACCGAGATAACAAGACATTTCGAAAACGCCCGGCTGACAGCGCAGTTTCCTACGCATATTCCCGATGCGGTAAGAGCGATCGACACAATAAATAAAATTATAACAGAAGAAGATGTAAAATCGGCAAACAGATATTACGCCCTTGCCAATCAGCGAATTCAGGATAATCTAATTGAAAGAAAAATTGAACTTGAAAGAAGCAAAGATTATATTAACGGAGAAAGCCGAGCAAATGAAAGCGGCGAAATAATTGTTTATCGTTATCCCGCAGAGGCTCTTCAAACATTAACGGCAATGATGGCTTCTATAACAACTGATCTGCGCAGCGCTGACGCTGTCATTGCTCTATACAGAAATGAACCGCGTGAAGTTTCCCAATTTGAAGAAATCGTAAACTCAAATATAAAACATCAAACCGCGTATACAAACCTTGAAGAAATCCGCGCTGAAGGACTTGCGTTAGTTGAAATTTCACGCAGACAATCCACGCAGGCGATAGCTTACAGGCAGGAAGGAGAGCGGCATTTCCGCGAAGCGCAGGCGGCATTCCAAAGACGCGATTATGATACCGCGAGAGACAGGCTTCAATCGGCTGACTCAAGATTTAACAGCTCTCTGGAAATTCAGGAGTCGGCGTCATTACGGCAGATGCGTGACACGCTATTAATCAGTCTCGGGCAATCGGTTTCTGCAGCGCAAAGCGAAGCGATAATTAATGAAGTGCGCGGTCTTATAAACGGAGCGCGTAACTCGTATTTTAACGGCAGCTTCCAGCAGGCGGAAGAAAATCTTGTAAGAGCGAGAAGCCGCTGGAGCATAACAAGCCCGGATGAAAACGAAGAGATAGTTTATTGGCTGGGAATTGTGCGTAACGCTCTGTCAATGAGTTCCGAAAGAGTGATTTCTCCGACAGCTCCGCTGTATCCTGAAATGAGCCAGCTTTTAAGTCAAGCGCAGAGAAATTACGAAGAAGGCGTGCGGCTTGTAAATTCCGGTCAGCGGGCATCAGGCATAATTAAATTTGATGAAGCAAGACAACTGACAAGAGAAGTAAGGCTGATGTTCCCGCTTAATCAGGAAGCCGGTATTTTAGATTTACGCATTGAACAATTTTTAGATCCTGCGGCATTCAACGCGCTGTTTGAACAGCGGCTTAGAACAGCGCAGGCAAGAACAAGACAGCGCTCTATGGAAGCGTTCGCCGATTTGCAAAACCTTGCCGAAATTAATCCCAGATACCAAAACATGAGAGCGATTTTAACTCAAGCTGAAATTGATATCGGCATCCGTCCGCCGCCGCCAAACCCTGCGGATGTAGCGCGTTCAAGAGAGCTGACAGCTTCAGCTAACAGAATTTACGAAACAAGCCAGGCGGCGCAGTACGAAGTCGCGCTGAGACAGTTAAACGAAGCGATTATAGTAAATCCCGAAAACACGGAAGCGTCCAGGATAAGAGACAGACTCCTTAGCAGAATGAATGTTCCCGGAGCGATTATTCTTACAAACGAAGACGAAGCCGATTATCAGCGCGCGTTACGCGAACATAATGCCGGTAATAACCTTGTCGCATGGGCGTTAATCGAAAGACTAATGCAAAATCCCCGCAATAGAAACATTACTAAAGTTGTAGAATTGCAACAGAGGATAAGATCGGTATTATGATGCAAAAAAAATCAAACTTTTTTATATTATTAACAATATTATTAATAGCAGCGCCTCCGTTATCAGCAGTCGATTTCTATTGGGAGGAAGCTCAAATTTTTTCCGGCAGAACCGGCACTTTTCCTGTCAGCGCACATTCAAATAATTTTTCTGTGGTGGCATGGCAGAGCGCTACAGCTAACGCGGACGCGTCAGGCGGAAGCATCAGCGTAAATCTCGCTGTTAAAGGATCGCGTGGAGACTGGGAACAAAGAGGCGATGTAGCCGGACCTTATGTTTTTCTTGGAACAGAACCGTCGATTCTAAGCATGGCAATTGACGGCAAAGGAAGAATTTTAATCGCGGCGGCGGCTGGAAACGCGCAGACAGATATTTTAATTTCGGAAGACAGGGGCGTAAGTTTCAGAAAGCAATCCGTTAATATGGACGCTGATAATTCTGTCGCGCCGCGTCTTTATGTCCGGGGAGACGGAGGTTATCTGTTGTTCGTTGCAAGAGGACGCTCTCAATATCTGACAATTTATTATTCGCGCTCTGATGACGGCGTAACTTGGTCAGCCTTTGAACCTTTTGTAACAGAATCAAATCTTTCGTTTAACTTTCTTCCCGCTCACGCGAGTCTTGGCAGCAGGGAATTTGTTTTCTTTCAATCACGCTTATCCGGCATTGAATCAATGGCTACATTCCAGCTTTTTTATAAAACGAGCGACAATGGCGGAAGAACATGGACAGAGGCAAAACGTTTTACCGCATTTAACGATCCTGCAATACAACAGCAGGCTTCGCCGAATAATTTTGATAATCAGCGTCCGCATCTTTCAAAATTCGACAATAATCTTCTTCTAGTCTGGGAGAGACGTTATTCAAATCAATCTCCGCAGATTTACAGCGCGTTAATAAACTCCAATGCGGTAATTTCATCAGTCGAACGTGTAAACAGCACAGAGGCATTTTGCCAAAATCCAATCGGTTTTGTTTATGATAACACTCCGACTGTTGTATGGTTTGATACAAGAAGCGGAAACAACAGAATCATTCTGGGACAGCGCCGCGATATTAACTGGCAGAATTATCAATTGTCCGGCGCGGGTATGGAATCATCTTTTGCAAGACCGGTTGTGACGCAGGACGGCGTTTATATTTTTTGGCAGACTACGTTACGTGACACAAGACGCATTTACATGCTTGCTCCGGATCATTCAACCGCAAGTCCTAGAATTACCGCAGTAAACTTTACTCCTTCAATAGCGGGCAGATCCGAAAGACCGAGAGTATCATGGAACATTCCGTCGGACACATCAGGCATTTTCGGATTTTCATATATATGGAGTCAGGAAAATAATGCGCAGGCGCCGAACGAAGTGATGATTTATAATACCGGTAACGCCTCGAATTTAAATCTGGAGCTTAACGCCAACAGAGACGGCGCATGGTACTTTGCAATTAAAGCGCAGGATTTTGCCGGAAACTGGTCACAGCCTTCGCAGGTTATGTATTACAGAAAAGGAACTCCTCCTCCGCCATTAACGATTATTCCGCCGCAGCTTGACGAACGCGGTTTCCTTCGCTCAAATACATTTAACGTACAGTGGGAACCGTCATCTGATCCGTATGCCGCGGNTTACACATGGAATCTTCAGTATCTGGGATCGTCAGCTAACATCGATCAGATTGATGTTAGAAACGCGGTGTTTAATCCGCCGCCGCCGCAAATAATGGGAACATCACTCTCGGCGGATTTTACAAATCAGGATAACGGTTCGTATGCATTCACTGTTTCAGCGATAGACAGCGCCGGAAATATCGGAGAGCCGTCCAGTATTGTTTTCCGCGCGAATAAATTTATCGCTTACACAAATATCAGCAACATAGACGCAAGACAAGACACTCAAGGCGATCTGACAATCAGAATAGCAGGCAGAGGTTTTACAACAAACGGACGGATAGATTCGATCGTTATAATGCAAGAAGGAAAAAATGAATTAACGGCAAGAGTATTTAATGTAGAATCAGACGGAGAAATCAGCGGAATCTTTTTTGAAAATATAGAAGAAGGACAGTACCAATTAAAAATAAACCATTCTACAAGAGGATGGTATACAGCAAACACGCTTATTACAGCGGAGAGAACAGGCACGGTAAAATTCGGAGATTATTCGCGTGAATGGAGAACAACATGGAAATTAAGACCAAACGGATTTATTACAATTAATCCGGTTTCTGTGTTATTCGCAATTTTAATACTGTTAAGCGTCATCGCATTAATCGCGGTTATCCGCGGCATCACAGGCGTTATCGCGGAAAATTCGTTAATCAAACAAGAAGCGCTTGCTATCATTACAGGAGATTTAATGCCAATGGAAAGAAATCAAAAAGTTATACAAATACTAAAAAAAGGAAGAGGGCTTAGATTTAAGCTCGCGTCTTTTACAATCGGTTTAATTTTGCTTGTTGTTATAATGATTTCAACGCCAATGTATATATTAATGACAAGAACGATACAATCGACATTATTAACCGGACTTCATGAACGCGCGGTTGTTCTTCTTGAAGGACTCGCGTCAAGCGCAAGAGAATATATGCCGATAGCTCTCAGCTCGATGGGTGAAAGAGGCGTAGTAAACCTGTTATCGCTGCCCGTACAATCCGCCGCGTTAAAAGAAGCGAATTACATTACGATAACAGGATACAGTTACGGATCGATATTCACAGATCATCTTTGGGCGTCTAACGATCCTGATATCAATTCAAAAATTAATACGACAGAAATTCGATCCGGCGTTTCCCGTTTCACCGATGAATTAAGTCCGTTATACGACAATATTGCCGAGACCTATAATATGAGGGCGCAGGTTGAAGCGGGCGCTCTCGCAGAAATCATCAGAGACCTTTACAATCAAGGAATGGAACTAGCTCTTCGAACAGACGCCGCAGGCGAGAGAATGCGAGACGATATTCAAGTTACGATTACCGCGAAGGAAGTAGAATTAAATATGATACTTTCCAATATATCAAGCGATATCGGTTCGTATCCGGAATTTTCCGTTGTTAATCTTCCGTCCGACGGTAACAGAAAATATTTATTATATAAACCAGTAATGTTCAGAATGGGATCAGACAATAATTTCTACCGCGGTTTAATCAGGCTGGAAGTCTCTCTTGATACGATTATCGCCGAAATCAACGACAGACAAAAAACTCTTTTAGTGACGATCGGCGTTGTCGCATTCACTGTATTATTAATCGGTATGATAGGAGCTTTTATATTCGCTTCGATTATAATCAGACCATTAAAAAATCTTGTTAAACACATCGAAAGAATCCGCGACACAGACGATAAAGCCAAACTCGCAGGCGTAGATATAAACATTGCCACAAAAGATGAAATTGCGATTCTTGGAAATACAATCAACGACATGACGCATAACCTTGTTAAAGCCGCGCTCGCCGCTTCGGACTTAAGCATCGGTAAAGAAATTCAGAAAAAATTTATTCCGCTGGAAATGGATAGTCAGGGCAACAAGCAGACAAGCGGCTACAAAAACACGCCGAACCTCAGGTTCTTCGGTTACTACGAAGGAGCCAAAGGCGTATCGGGAGATTATTTTGATTACAAAGATTTAGACGGCAGATATTTTGCGATCATCAAGTGTGACGTTGCGGGGAAAGGTATTCCTGCCGCTCTGATTATGATTCAAGTCGCGACGATGTTCCTCGGTCACTTCAGACGATGGAAACCAAATGAAAAAGGGTTGCAGATTGAAAACTTGGTTTATCAAATTAATGACTTTATCGAAACGCTCGGTTTTAAAGGACGTTTCGCGGCGTTCTCTTTATGTCTCTTCGATTCAGAAACCGGAGTTGTCCGTTTCTGCAACGCCGGCGACAATGTGATTCATATGTACAGCGCGTCCGAAGGTAAAATGAAAACTGTTACTCTTCCGCAGACTCCGGCGACAGGCGTACTGCCAAACTTTATGATCGAAACTTCCGGCGGCTACAAAGTTCAAACTATAAAAATCGAAAAAGGCGATATACTGCTGCTTTACACTGACGGTATCGAAGAAGGAAAAAGAAAATTCCGCAACGCTGATTTTAAAGAAATAATCTGCACAGACGGCGAAGTGGACACTCCGCACGAAAATCATCTTTGCGGACAAGCCGATGAAGAAATGGGACCCGACCGCGTCGAAGCGATCATCAACGCGGTAATGGCGCGCGAAGTTTACACTTTAAAAAAATATCATAACCCCGAAGGCGAAGTGGAGCTTCAGTTTGATTTTTCATCCTGCGAAAGCCGGGTAGAAGACGTTATCATGGCGATGGTCTCAGTAGAAAAAATGTTCCGATGCTACAAACCGGAAAACGCAGGCGAAGACTCCCGCATCCTTGTCGATAAAAAAATAGATGAGTTTTTAAAAGGACACTTCTTGCAATATAGACGTTATTGCTCGCATACCCGCGAACATCCTGAAAATCCGGCTTATATGTATTATACTCATGTTAAGGAAGATGAGCAGTACGATGACTTGACCATCTTGGGAATCAAAAGAAAAATAAGTAAGGAGTAATCATGAAACTTTGTTTCATATTCGATTTAACTACGCGGTCAGCCGACCGCGCTAAAAAGGAGTTATTATGAAACTTTGTTTCATATTCGATTTAAATGCGCAGTCAGCCGACTGCGCTAAAAAGGAGTTATTATGACGTTCAGTGAAAGAATGAGAGACATGCTGGAACAGGGTTGGAATGTATCCAAAGATTTAGCAATGAAAGCCGGAGCGAAAGCGCAGGATTTAGGCGAGAGAGGAATGTTGATGTGGGACATCAAGCAGCTGGAAAATCAAGCTCAAAAACAGCTCATCCGTCTTGGCAACGAATCATACGCCGCATTCACCGACAAAAACCAGCCTGTTATCGACCGTGAATCAGTCGAATTTAAGACCATCCTTGATGAAATCGCAATAATAAAGGATCAAATAGAAAAGAAAGAATTGGAACTGAAGAACAGAGGCTAGAAAAGCTACTTGATTCATTTAATTTTTTTTTATATAAATAAAGAGGCTCAGAAAACTAAGCTTTTCCGGGCATGGGCCGCTAGCTCAGTTGGCAGAGCATCGCCCTTTTAAGGCGGTGGTCGGAGGTTCGAATCCTGCGCGGCTCAGAATGGTAAGTACCGAAGACTTCATCAAACGATGGAGTCTTTTTTTTATCTTAAAAAAAAGCAAGATTCGAAACTATTTTACTAATCATTGATACCTATTTTTCTTATATATGTGATAAAAAAATCAGAATTTAAAAAAGCTGAGGAATTCATCATTGGAGACTATTATTATAAAGGAAAGCCAAAACCTGAATGGCTTAAAGAAATCGGATTAGTCTACGGCGACACCGCTGTCGGCGGAATCTGCGAAGCAGAGTATGTACAAATGAAACCGCTTTAAGTTCCTTTTTACAATTATCTTCATTATTATATTGATTTTATTGAAATAAAGTGTTATATTGAAAGCATGAATAATTTAACCAAAATAATCGCGTTATTTTTGATTTTATTTGCGGGTATTGGCGTATATTCTTATGCCGAGACAATATTAACGATAGCAGCAGGTACAGGTCGTCTTTATGAAAAATACAAAGAAGAAGGTAAAGATGATATAAGGAATATCAATTTTGATTTAAACTTTAACAGGTACAAAGGAAATAAAATAGGCGGATGGTTTGTTAAAGCGTCTTACGGTAAACAATTAGGCGTTGAATGGAAAGAAGAATTAAAGGATACAAAATCGGCTGTCGATCTTAGATTATGTGTCGGACCGTCGTTTATATTCAGACCGGGAACAAAAATTCTTATTCCGATATCATTTGGTCCTGCCGTTTCAAATTTCCGGACAAACGGTTTATCATTCGATAAAGAAGCGAATGCTTATCAGACATTGAGCGTAGGCGCGCTCGCTGATGTATCAATAGTTTTTGTGCCGCTTAAACGTTTTGCGTTACAAGTGGGCGTTAACGCTTCATACGATTTTTTACAATTTGAAAAGGGTATACCTGTCTCAGGAAACGAAAAACCCGATTCGGATAAATTCGTAAAAACAGATAACGGCGGATTTAAATTTGGAGTATATTTCGGTATTGGAGTAAAACTCGGCAGCACTAAAAAAACAAAAACCGATGATGTAGAATAATTATTGACTTTTTTTGTTTATACCGATAGGATATTATAATGAATCTCAAAACAGTAATTACAACAGATGGTATTGACCTTCATTTGAAAGGCACTACTAAAAAAGAAATAATCAACGAATTGCTTGATCTTCTGCACAAGACAGGAAAAATTCAAGACAGAGAAGCGGCTTTAACAGCGGTAATGGACAGAGAAGAAAAAATGTCTACGGGTATGAAGCACGGGATCGCAATTCCTCACGGCAAGACCGCCACAACTCAGGATTTAGTCGCGTGTATCGGTATCTCGGATAATCCGGTTGATTTTGATTCACTCGACAAACAGCCGTGCAGAATCTTTATCATGACTTTATCGCCTGTAGAAAAAACAGGTCCGCATCTTCAGTTTTTGGCGGAAGTCAGTCTTTTATTTAAAAGTTCCGAAAAACGCGAAGAAATTTTAAAAGCAAAATCTTCAGAGGAAGTTCTGGAAATATTAGCTGATTAAATTCGATGCTGATAAAAAATAAAATAATTCTGGATGATCAAGAACGAACTTTGATTCTGCGCGGGGTTAATCTCGGCGGCGATTCAAAGATTCCGTTTTGTAATCCGGGCGATGAAATAAAACCGGAATTCCTTGACACAAAGAATAAAGTCTCGTTCGTCGGCAGACCATTTCCGGAAGAAGAAGCGGAAAGCCATTTTAAACGATTAAAAAAATCGGGGATGAATTTTCTGCGCTTTCTTGTAACGTGGGAAGCGCTTGAACATGAGGGACCGGGAATTTATGACGAAGCGTATCTTGCGTATCTGCGAAAAATTTTGTTAGCTGCAAATAAAGAAGGCATCAGCGTTTTTATCGATCCTCATCAGGATGCGTGGAGCAGATGGACAGGCGGCGACGGCGCTCCTGCGTGGACGATGGAAAAAATCGGGATGGCTCCTGATAAATTTGATTTATCCGGCGCGGCTGTTACAAAGCAAAGATACGAAACGCTTAGGGGCAGACCGTATCCGAAAATGCTCTGGCCTACTAACTACAATCGATATGCCGCAGCGACAATGTTTACTTTGTTTTTCGCCGGCAATACTTACGCTCCGGATTTAAAAATAGACGAAAAAAATATTCAAGACTGGCTGCAGGATCATTATATCGCGGCTTTCAAGCACGCTCAGCGCAGGTTAAAAAGCTGCGAAGCGATCAAAGGATGGGGCGTAATGAACGAGCCGCACTGCGGTTTTGCAGGACATCAGAATCTTGAGAACGCGGAAGACCCGGTGGTTCCTATCAGCATCAGACCGAGTCCGTGGCAGACAATACTTGCCGCTTCAGGTTATACGGTAAAAGTACCCGTATACGGAATATCATCTTTCGGAAAAAGAGTTTCGAGCTGGGAAATATTTAATTCGGAGCGCGTATCGATTTTTAATGACGGTTTTTACTGTCCGTGGAAACAGGCAGGCGTCTGGAAAGATGAAAATGGGGAGCCGCAATTATTAAAGAAAGATCACTTTAGTTTGTATCAGGGAAGAAAAGCAAATTTCGCAAATGATTTCTTAAAACCTTTTACAATAAAATATATTAACGCGATGAAGGAAGCAGACGAACGCTCTAAAGAAAAGAATAGCATCTTTTTTATCGAGGGTCTGCCGAAAAGCACAAGAGAGGATTCTCATCCGTCATGGAATAAAGACGATCCTGAGAATACCGTTAACGCGTTTCACTGGTATGACGGTTTTTCGCTTTACACAAAAAGTTTTAAGTCATGGTTTAATATCGATACAGATAATATAAAAATAAAACTCGGCAAAAAAAATATAATTTCGTATTTTACTGAATGTCTCGCGCAGGGAATTAAATGGACAAAGAAAAACATGGGGAATATGCCGTGTCTGCTTGGAGAATTCGGGCTCGCGTTTGACATGAATAACAAAAGCGGTTTTAAAAACGGCGATTATAAACTGCACGAAGAAGCTTTATCGATGTACTACGACGCGGCGGACGCGAATCTCCTTCATTCGACAATTTGGAATTATTCTGCAAGTAATACAAACAAATACGGCGACGGCTGGAACGACGAAGACCTCTCAATTTTTTCCGAAGGTAAAGAACGCGCCGCCGCAGGATGGAAACGTCCATACCCGATGGCAACCTCGGGAAAACCGCTCTCTATTAAATGGGATCGAAAAAAAAGAATATTCACCTTCTGTTTCAACGCTGACAGCGGCATTAAAGCGCCGACAATAATTTATTTTCCCATTGACCTTGTCGCAGCGCCGCCTAAAGCGGAAGCGATTACTTCAAAGGGGAAAACTCTGCGCAATGAATATAATGCCGATGAACAGCGTCTTTTAATTTACAATGATGAATACAGCGGCGAAGTTACGGTAACTATTTCACAATCGATCGAACTTTAATTATTCCGTTAACCTTGCGGATTTGATCCAATACAGAATCGGGAATTATCTGCCCTGTTTCGATGATGCTGTAACCGTAATCATCGCGATGATGATTTATCATATCTTGAATATTAATATTCGCCTGAGCGAGACTTGTTGTAATCTGCCCGACCATGTTCGGAATATTTTTGTTGATAACAAGAAGCCTGTGCGGAAAACGCTGCTCAAGTTTGCATCGCGGAAAATTAACAGAGTTGCGCACTTCGCCTTTTTCAAGATAATCAACAATCTGCCGCGCCGCCATAATCGCGCAGTTGTCCTCGGCTTCGGGAGTTGAAGCGCCAAGATGCGGAATACCGATCACTTTTTTACAGGTAAGCAGTTCAGAAGACGGGAAGTCGGTAACATAACAATAAATTTTTCCGGCTTCCAAAGCTTCGATTATATCTTTATCTTTAATCAGAGCGTTGCGTGAAAAGTTGATAACGCGGGCGTCCTTTTTCATTATCTTGAATTTATCAGCGTCTAAAATTCCTTTTGTTTCTTCGCTTTGAGGAATGTGAAGCGTAACATAATCGGATTTTGCAAGGAGGCTGTCGAGGCTCTCGGCGCAGGCGACATCGCTTGAAAGATGCCATGCGGCATCAACAGAAATATACGGATCAAAACCGATAACTTTCATCCCCAGCGCTTTCGCATCATTAGCGACCATTACGCCGATTGCGCCAAGACCGATAACGCCCAGAGTCTTTCCAAAAATTTCAGGTCCCGTGAATTTTGATTTTTCTTTTTCAACAAGTTCCGCGACATCGCTCTTGTCAGCGACAGAAGCAGTCCAGTTAATGCCGCCGACAATGTTACGTGAAGAAAGAAGAAGCGCGGCGAGCGTGAGTTCTTTAACGGCGTTGGCGTTCGCGCCGGGCGTATTAAAAACCACTACTCCGCTCTCGCTACATTTTTTAACAGGAATATTATTATAACCGGCTCCAGCTCTGGCGATTGCTATAACAGAAGCCGGAATTTCCATATCGTTCATATCTGCGCTGCGAACTAAAATCGCATCAGGATTTTGAATATCGCTTGCTACTTCGTACTTGTCCTTGGGAAAAACATCAAGCCCGACAGACGAAATTTTATTTAATGTTTGAATTCGAAACATAATTTTAACTCCTAAGAAAATTTTTCCATGAAATTAATCAATGCTTTAACGCCTTCTATCGGCATCGCATTGTAAATGCTCGCTCTCATGCCGCCGACAAGACGGTGTCCGGCAAGATTTACAAGACCTGCGGCGGCGGCTTCTTTTACAAAGCGGTTTTCAAGCTCGGTCTTTTTCTCGTTATTTTCCGCATTCACAACAAACGGAATATTCATGAGACTGCGGAACTGCTTATCAACCGGCGAGTAAAATAATTTAGAGGAATCAAGATACTTGTAAAACAATTCGGCTTTTTCGCGGTTGAGTTTTGTAATCGCGTCAATGCCGCCGAGATTTTTAATCCATTCAAGAACAAGTCCTATCATGTAGATGCCGTAACAAGGCGGCGTGTTGTACATCGATCCTTCATTCGCGTGAGTATCATAACGGAGCATCACAGGAACCCAGTCAGGCGCGTGTCCGATCAGATCTTCGCGGATAATTACAACAGTAGCGCCCGCAGGTCCGAGATTCTTCTGCGCGCCTGCATAGAGAATGCCAAACTTGCTGACATCCAGCGGCTCGGAGAGAATGAAGCTTGAAATATCCGAGATAAGCGGAACAGAACCGGTATTAGGAATCGACGCCCACTTTGTCCCGACAATTGTGTTATTGAACGTTATGTGATAATACGCGTCGCCGGCGTTAGGCGCGGGAGCTTCGGGAATATATGTGTATGCTTTATCTTTGGAACTCGCGCGGACGCTTACATCGGCATACTTCGCGGCTTCCTTCGCCGCTTTATCAGCCCAAATGCCGGTATCAATATAACTTACTTTCTTTCCCTGACCCGGCGCGTCACCGGCAGCCAGATTTAAAGGAATCATCGAGAATTGAAGCGAAGCTCCGCCCTGTAAAAAAAGAATTTTATAATTGGCGGGGATATTCATTAATTCTCTTAACAGAGATTCGGTTTTTTCGATTATCGGTTTAAAGTCCTTTGAACGATGGCTCATTTCCATAACGGACTGACCGGTACCGTTTGTGTCAGTCATTTCAGCGGCGGCTTTCTCAAGAACCGGTAATGGCAGAACCGAAGGTCCGGGGGAAAAATTAAAAATACGCATGTTCATCTCCAAACAGTGAATTTGTCAATATAATAGAGGAAAGATTGAAGTTTGTCGAGGCTGTTAAAAAACCGCCGAGCCTCCGCTTACCACCCATGTCGCGAGAATCGCAAGCACGAATGATCCTGTAAACACTGTTCCGCTTTTTCGGTAAAACCATGTCGAGAAGAAAAACAAAACCGCGAACTGAGGAACAAGGAGAATCAATATCGACATGAACGGACCGCCGAACAATGATGAGAAAAATAAATCCGCGCCCGGACCGTATCCCATGAAGAACGGAACGTATTGAATTAACGCTACAATAAAAAGTCCGCCGAGCATTACGAGAATACTGAAACCCCACCACACAAGCTGAGTTAATGTTCCGGATTTTTTGCCGTTTATTTTACATTCCGGCAAACGAAGCTGTCCGTAAAGTTTAATACCTGCATTGATTGTGAAGAACGCGGCGTACACGGGAAGATAAACAAGAAATTGACCGAAGCGCACGGCGTTGAACGGTCTGAAGAACGGCCAGATAAATCGAAAATCAATTTGAAAAACCGCTGTGCTGACGCAGGTAAGAATGTACATAAATAACGTTAAAAGAAAAGCCATTATAACGGAGCGGACAATTATATTTTTGTATTTTTGCGAAGGACGTATCGAGTTAATTTCTTTTTCGTAATGTCCTTCCATTCCAAGATCGGATAATGTCCAGTTAAGTTTATTTCCCTCGCCTTTTTTGTACCATCGGTAAAGCGAAAAAAGAGCAACTAACATTAAAAAACCGAGCCACGCTAGAAAACCGTTTCCGATTGTCATGCGGAAAATACTTTCGGGCAGCGGAAGAAGACCGTGTCCTGCCTGCGTTAAGAACGGAAATGTCGCGCCGCTGATCAATACGGCGGTTAATATTGTTATTCTTCGTTTGCCGGGAGAGAGCATTTTCGGTTTTTCAATTAACGGAATCGCAAGAGGTTCAAAAAATCTTAACTTTGATAAAATCGAAAAGAGCGGAAGCATCGAAACCATTGCGCCTAACATAGCCAGCAGATTAAAAAATTCTTTAAGCCATTGAACATGATCGGTATCAGCTAAATTTGTTTTAACTTCAAGCGCGGTTGTAAGCCAGTTCATCGCGGGAGCAAGAGCGTCGCTGTCATAAGTTACAAGCCGGTGATTTGTTTTTATCAGTTCCATACGCCGCGCGGTTCCGTCTTTGAAAGAACCGTAAGTTTTATTCCATTCTACGGGAGCGTCCTGTCCCGCGAAATCATGATAGCGAATCGGCGTTTTTTCCAAGCCTAAAATTAATTGATTATAATCGCGCATATTTTCAAATTCTTCGATTAGCGCTTGAAGCATCATTACATTATTAAATTTAATATTTTCTGAATCATAATAACTTAAAGGAAATACTTCGCCGCACTGGTGAACGATAGCGCGGTGCTCAGGGAAAGCGGCGGCTACCGACCATGACGACCATGTTCCCATTGAGTGACCTGTAAGCGCCATTCTGCCCGAATCAACAAACGGAAACGATGACAGATAACGCCATGCGCTTTTTCCGCCCATCGAACTGTCGGCTACTCCGTTTGAAATCTTTGGACGGAAAAAATCGAGGATACTGAATGTCATCATTACCATATAACGCTTGGGACCGGAAATAGTTTTATCCAGATTTTTGATATTGTAATCCGCCCAGCCGCGTCCGCGCATTCCCGGTTTTGAATCACCATGCCCGTAGCTGTCAATCGAGAGAACTACAATTCCTCTTCTTGCAAGCTCTACACAGAAAGCGGTATTTGTGTCTTTATCGCTTTGGTAACCGTGCATCGCAAGAACCGCAGCGGCAGGGTTGGAGGGATCCGCGGTTTTTGGTTTGTAAAGTTTGTAAGCGATACGTACGGGAACTCCTTCTGCCGCTTCGCTTGTTTCCGGTTTAAAAAAACCTGTTGTTACTTCTATGCTTCCAAAACCGTTTCGTACGTGAGCGGCAAGCGCGGCGCAGATGAATGTAATCACAATACAAGCCACAAATACGAGTAACGGTTTCAAATAATATTTACTCATTAAATTCTCCTGATTGCATTATAATATATAACATGAAAGATTTATACCGCGACGCGAAAATTATTATCGATAAAACAATACAAACCGTTCATCCGGGAAAAGAAACGCGCAGCGCTTTAAAAAACAGACAATTTAAAGGGGATATATACCTGCTTGCGATAGGTAAAGCGGCATATACAATGGCAAAAGCGGCGAGCGAAGAATTGGGAGATAAAATCAAACGCGGAATTATAATCACTAAGTACGGTCATTCGTTAGGTGAAATTGAAGGCATGGAAATTATCGAAGCCGGTCATCCTCTGCCCGATGATAATTCGGTTAAAGGCGCGGAAAAAGCAATCGAAATGATTCAGGATATGAATGAAATTGACGAGTTAATTTTCTTAATTTCAGGAGGAGGCTCGGCGTTATTCGAAAAACCTCTTCCCGGAATTACGTTAAACGATATTATCGGTATAAATTCTCAGTTGCTCTCCTGCGGCGCTGATATTACAGAAATCAATATGATCAGAAAAAGACTCTCCTGCGTTAAAGCGGGACGATTCGCGGAGCTTTGCGCTCCGGCAAAAATTTTCACGATAATAATGTCCGATGTTCTTGGAGATAAAATTGACGCGATAGCTTCGGGTCCCGCCGCGCCGGATTTGTCGACATCGGAACAGGCGATGAACGTTATTCGAAAGTATCAGATTAATGTAAATAATACAGTAAAAAAATATATCGAAACAGAAACTCCTAAACAGCTTGATAATATAGAAACAAAAATTATCGCGAATGTAAACACTCTTTGCGAGAGCGCCGCGAAAATCGCTGTTGAACTTGGATACAATCCTTACATTGTTTGTACGGAAATGAACTGCGAAGCGCGGGAAGCCGGAAGATTTATATCGGCAATCGCGAAACAAATTAATAGTGCCAAAATATTCAATCCCCCGTGCGCTGTGATCTTCGGAGGCGAAACTGTGGTAACGATTAAAGGCGCAGGTAAAGGCGGACGCAATCAGGAGATCGCTTTATCCGCCGCGCGGGGAATCGACGGAATAGACAAGCTGATCATTTTTTCACTCGGTTCTGACGGTACGGACGGTCCCACAGACGCGGCGGGCGGAATAGTCGACGGAAACACTTGCAGACGTCTCTTAGAAAAAGGAATGACAGCGGAAAATTTTCTTGCTGATAATGATTCATATAACGGACTTTCGGAAGCTGACGCTCTGATAAAAACAGGACCGACAGGCGTAAATATAAACGATATCACAGTAATTCTTTGTAATTAATTGAAAATCTTAAGGCAGTCTTTAAAAATTTTTTAAAGATTACCGTCATTGAACTGCATACAAATCTGCACTATTATTAAAGTATGGCGGACAGGACTTTTACGGTACTTGATCTAATCGACCTTGATCTTAAGGAGCATAACTCTTTAAACCTTCGCTGCATCGGCGGAAGGAAAGGATTGAGCCGCCCGATTGATATCCCCGATCTAAACCGTCCAATGGGCGCCATCATGGGATTTTTTGAGGATTTCGCTTTTCAAAGAATTCAACTTTTCGGGCGGGGTGAGGTCGCGTTTTTACGCCGTCTGGAAAACGAAGGCAGAACCGACACCATCAAGGAAATGTATAATTACACGATGCCATGCTGTATCTTCACTCATAATTTATCGCCCCATCAGGATTTTTTTGATATTGCCGAAACCGCGCAATGTCCGATTCTGCAGACCGATTTAGGATCGGCGGATTTTACCGCGAGAATCATGCGGATTCTTTCAAGGGTTTTTTCGCCGCGGCAGATTGTTCACGGCGTTCTTGTTGAAGTTTACGGTTTAGGAATTTTAATTCAAGGCGATTCAGGAGTCGGGAAAAGCGAAACAGCTCTTGAATTGATTCATCGCGGACATCGTCTTGTCGCGGACGATGTTGTTGAAATAAACTGTATATATGGAAATACTTTGATGGGTGCGGGCGCGAATAAAATAATCGGGCATCACATGGAAATACGCGGACCGGGAATTATCAATATAACGCATTTATTCGGAGTCAGAGCGATTAGAGATCGAAAAGAAATTCAGCTTGTCGTTGAACTTGAAGAATGGGACTCCGATAAGGATTACGACAGACTCGGCGCGGAGGATCACACCGCCGAGTTGTTAGGTGTAAATATACCAAGGCTGACAATTCCGGTTAAACCGGGGCGGAACATTCCGATAATTATAGAAACAGCGGCAATGAACGAAAGGCTCAAATCGATGGGTTATCATGCCGCGAGAGAATTCAATAAAAATATTCTTAAATGGATCGAGAGCGACGCTACGCGTTCCGTATTCTTCGGTCATGATGATATAATTTAAGGATGATGAAATGACTGAAGGAAAAGTAAAAGTTATAAACAGAGCCGGCATACACGCGCGTCCTTCAGCGCTTCTTGTTCAAACTACAAAGAATTTTAAATGCAATATATATATCGAAAAAAATTCGGATCGAATTAACGCAAAATCAATCATGGGTATTATTACGTTAGGCGCAACTTACGGAACCGAATTAAAAATAATAGCGGACGGACCGGGAGAAGAAGAAGCCGTATTAATACTGCAAAAACTTTTTGAATCAAAATTTGAAGAAGAATAAGGAGATAAAAAATAATTAAAACGCGTTCGTGGTATCCGGTTTTTAAAGTACGGGTTTTAATAATAATTTATACGCTTCTTTGCGTTTTGACTTTCTTTTTTTCAAGAAATTTTTATATCGAGACTCTTCAGGGCGGCGAAATGCCGGGGCAGCTTCATTTGATTGTTTTTTTTACAATCCCTGTAATACTCATGGCGGTACTGGGAGTTTTATTTTTTTATCTAATCGTGGATTATATTAAAGGAAAGCCGGGAAGTAAATTTAACGCAAGACTTTTAGGATATTTCGCCGTAGTTGTAATTTTTTCTCTTGCTCCTACAATTTTAATGTCCAGCACAGCGATAAACGAAGTTGTCCGTTTCTGGCACAGCACAGACACATCCGCGGCAACAAGGTCCGCAAATATTTTTATCGCCGATAATTATTCGCTGCATACCGAACGTTTCGAAAATATTATCAGGCAGAGCGATTTTTCCGGCATGATACAGCAAGGCAGTCTGCCGAAAGACATCGCTTCAATTCAAGTTTTCAGATTGACAGATGATAATTGGGAAGAAGATTCTTACACAGGCGATGAAAATTTCCGGCAGTCTTTTCCTCCGGCGATTGAAACAGGTTTTGTCATAAGAGAACTGCCAAGAGATACAGGTACGATTCGTTATGCGCAACGGCTGCCGCGCCTGCTGCGTCTTATTAATTATAATCTTGGATATGATTTTGATCAGGGGAAAGCGGCTTTGGAAAATCAAGCGGCGCGTTTTGAATCTGTAAACGAACTGCGGAAAAATATGCGTCCGTTATTAATATATTATTACATGGTATTTTTTCTTCCAACTCTTTTAATGACAGCTATCATCGCGATTTCTTTTACGCGACGCATAACGAACCCGATTGTAGAATTAACCGAAGCGACGCAAAAAGTCGCCGAAGGGGATTTTTCCATTCAAATATTAACGCGCCGCAACGATGAGTTCGGCATATTAATAAAATCATTCAACTCCATGGTACAGGATTTGGAAAAATCCCGCGCTGCGCTTGTAAATAGCGAAAAAATTTCGATATGGCAGAATATGGCGCAGCAGCTTGCTCACGAGATAAAAAACCCGCTGACGCCGATAAAACTTTCCGCGGAACGAGTGCTTCGCAGATGGCGCAACGAACCGGAAAAAATTGACGAGATAATCGAAAATTCAATGCTGGCGATTATACAGGAGACAGAAGGATTATCAACATTACTTAATGAATTTAAAACATTATCAAAACCGATGGAACCTTCAAATTCGCAGACAGATATTATTGAACCTGTGATTGATATAACTAATACCTATTCCGGTTTATATCCGTCAATAAAATTCGAAATTGATCATGTTGAATCAAAATTAAAAATTAAAATAGATAAGAACCGCATGATACAAATACTGACAAATATAATTATTAACGCTATCGACGCGATGGATGGAAACGGCACAATTGAAATTCGCACCGATCTTGTTAAAAAACGAGAAGTTTGTTATTGTAGGATAAGCGTAAAAGATACGGGCAAAGGAATCAGCGAGCAGGAAAGGATTTCGGTTTTTACTCCGTATTTTACAACGAAGGAATCAGGCACAGGACTGGGACTTCCTATTGTTGAAAGAATTGTAAACGATCACGGCGGAGCGATATGGTTTGACTCAGCGCCGGGAATGGGTACAACATTTTATATTGATCTGCCGACAGCATTGACATAGCTTGAACTTATGGTTTGATAAGGAAGGTGCGAATTGCCAAACGCTGCGACAATTTTAATTATTGATGATGAGCCGGGGATAAGACACACTCTGGCGTCAATTCTCGAAGATGAAAAATATAAAACGTTCACCGCCGAAGACGCCGTTATCGGAATGGAAAAATTAAAACAAGAATCTGTCGATTTAATTTTTCTGGATGTGCTGCTTCCTAAAATCGGCGGTATTGAAGCATTGGAAAAAATCCGCAGAGATAAATACGCGGCGGAAGTTGTGATGATCTCAGGACACGCGAATATCGACATGGCTGTGCGCGCGGTAAAATTAGGCGCGTTTGATTTTTTGGAAAAACCGCTGTCGCTCGATAAGGTTTTAACTGTCTGCAGAAACGCGCTTGCCATAAAAAAATTACGCGAAGAAAATACGAACTTAAAAAAAATAAATAACATCGCGTGCGAAGACATTATCGGAACAAGCGCGGCTGCGGCGAATATGCGCGAAATCGTAAAACAAGCGGCAGGCAGCGACGCGAGAATTTTAATAACAGGCGAGAACGGCTCCGGAAAAGAAGTTATCGCCAAAGCGATTCACATGAGCTCGGCGCGGTGCGATCATCAGTTTATAGAAATAAACTGCGCGGCGATTCCGGAAAGCTTGATAGAGAGCGAACTTTTCGGACACGAGAAAGGAGCGTTTACAGACGCGGTTTCTTCGCGCAAAGGGCGGTTTGAACTGGCGCACGGCGGAACTCTTTTTCTTGATGAAATCGGCGACATGAGTCTTTCGGCGCAGGCAAAAGTGCTGCGGGTCATTCAGGAGCAGAAAATAGAGCGTTTAGGCGGAGAAAAAACAATTGAAACCGATGTGCGGATTATCGCGGCGACAAATCAAGACTTGGAAAAAGCATGCGAGAAGGGGCGTTTCAGGCAGGATTTATTTTTCAGATTGAATGTTATCCCGATTCATCTTCATCCGCTTCGCGAGCGGCGGGAGGATATTCCTCTATTATTATATCATTTTCTAAAAATACTAAAAATCGATGTAAAGCTGGAAACCGGCGCGCTTGAAATTCTCGCGTCTCATGATTGGCCCGGGAATGTCAGGGAGTTGAAAAATCTGTCGGAACGCATTGCGGTAATGCATCAGGGAGATACGATTACAACGGAAGATTTATGTAAATTATTAAATAAGAAAAATCAAAAAATCGAAACAAAAATTGAACAATCCTCTCTGCCTTTGGATATTTTAGAGCGGAATTTTAATGACGCGAGAGATTCATTCGAAAAACATTATTTAGAGTTCCAACTATTAAAAAATAGTGGTATAATATCCAGAACAGCGGAAGCGATCGGGATATACCCGAGTAACCTTCATGCGAAACTCAGAAAATACAGTATTATTGCAGCTAATACGCCATCAAAAACGAAGTGAGGAAAATTATGAAAGAGCTGACAGATCGTCAAAAACAAGTCATCTCATTTGTCGCAGATTATATAAAAAAATATTCATATCCGCCTACAATAAGAGAGATAGCGGATCATTTTGAAATTTCCGTTAAAGGCGCTCATGATCACATTACCGCGCTGCGAAAAAAAGGTCATATCAAATACGCAAATAAAAGACCGCGCACGCTAGGGCTTACACATTCAAGACCTGAGGATTCAGATTTAATCGGTATTCCTGTTTTAGGAAGCGTCGCAGCCGGTATGCCTATTTTATCGGAAGAAAATTTTGACGGCAATATTAATATGCATCGTTCGATGTTCAAAAAGAATAAAAAATATTTCGCGCTTAAAGTAAAGGGCGATTCAATGTCGGGAGCCGGTATTCTCGAAGGTGATGTAGCGATCATCGAAAAAGCAAGCACAGTCCATAACGGAGAAATCGCCGTCGCGCTGCTTGATGAAGCTGTCACATTAAAAAAGTTTTATAAAGAAAGCAATAGAATCAGATTACAGGCTGAAAATCCCGCGTACAAACCGATTTACAGTCAGGATGTAAAAGTCCTCGGACGATTGTTTACGATAATTCGATCTTATTAGGCTGGTTCCGTTTAAATGGGCTCCGCGTTAAACAACATCTATATTTTTCTCGGTCCCGAAATCGGAAAAAAGCAGGACGAAGTAAACACAATAAAAGAAAATTTAAAATCCCCCGCAGTTTCCACAGAGCGGACGGCGGAGGAATTTATTTTTTATCCGGGTGAAACCGGCGTCAGCGAAATTGCCGACACTATTTTAAATATCAGTTTGTTCGCCGACGCTAAAATTGTAATAATTAAAAATTCCGATTTAATCAAAAAAAAAGATGAAGCTGAACTCCTTGTCTCCTGCGCGAACAGAATGGAAAAAACCACTGTCCTTATTCTGCTCTCTGACGAATTAAAATTATCGTCATATCTGGAAGACGGTTTCGCAAATGCCGGAATGCCGAAAAACAACCGCCGGATTTTTTACGAAATGTTTGAAAGAGAAAAAAATGAATGGCTTATATCGTTTTTCCGGCGCGAAGGTTTCAGTATCAGCAAAGACTGCGCGGACGCGATCCTTGAACTGATAGAAAACAACACAGACGCGTTAAAAAAAGAATGTACCCGTTTAATTTATTTTTTGCGCAGCTCGGAATCAAACGCCGCAGATTCTTCGGCAGAAAACCGATCCGTCACTATTGAAGATATTGATAAATGGCTTTCGCATAACAGAGAGGAATCCGCTTTTACGCTTTTTTCCCGTATCGCCTGCGGCGATCTTTCCAAAGCTCTCGAATCGCTTTCCGTTATGTTAGCCGCAAAAGAGAGCGCTCAAAGTATTTTAGCGGGTCTAGCGTGGTGTTTTAGAAAATTAAGAGATTATCTTTATCTTCTGGAAACAGGAAATGCCGGGAATAGTTTTGAATTAAAAAAATTAGGGCTTTCTTCTCCAAAAGCAAAAGACGATTACGCGGCAGCCGCTCGCAGATACAATCAAAAATCCGTAGAAACCTGCCTTATCCTTACTGCCGATTACGACGCGCTAATGCGATCCCCTGTCGCGGTAATGGAAAATATTTTAATGGATAGGTATGTTGTCGCGTTGTTTAAAACAGCAGTAAATTAAAACGTCTTTAAATAATCTTCAATTGACTTAGCCGCTTCGTCAAAATCGCTGTGAAGCAGAAAACTTGATATCACGCTGAATTGATCTTTTACAGACTGCTGCCATGTTTTTTCCTTCAGCTGAGAAAGCAGTTCTTTCGCTGATTTCTTATTATACGCAATACACGCGTTATGAATTTCGATTAACGATTTTTTCAATACGGCAATATCGCCTTGATCTTTGGGCGTATTATCTTCGATTGCGTTTTTTTCTACAAATTTCTGGATAACTGAGTGTAAAAGTTCTATAAATAACGGAAGTTTTAACATAATCAAATTAATGTTTTTTTCGCGTCCGGCATGTTCAAGTTTGGAAGCGTCGGAAGAAAGATCAGCTTCACCGACATTGGCAAGAGCGCTCTTCATTGCGTGAATATTAATTAAAAACATCGGGAGATCGTCTACTCTGCGGCATTTATTAAGAAAAATCGCTTCCAGTATAGAAGCGGCTTTTTTCGCGTCTCGTATAAAAAATTCCGCAAGCTGAGGATCTACGTTATGATGCGTTTGATCTTCATTATAAGTATCTTTTTGTTTATTCGCGGCTTCGATTACTTCCGGAGGCTGCTTGTCGCGGATAAATCTGTTAAGCGAAATATTTAACTGCCGGATATCAATTGGTTTGGAAATAAAATCATCAAAACCGTTTTGTAAAAACATTTCCGCCTGCCCTGCCAGAGCGTTAGCTGTCAACGCGACAATCGGTCTTGTGTAACCCAGGCTTCTGATAATCTTTGTCGCTTCGATGCCATCCATTCCCGGCATCATGTGATCCATAAAAATAATGTCGTATTTAGCGCCTTCACGGATTTTTTCTATCGCCTCAAAGCCGCTGATAGCTGTTTCTATAGTCAAACCGTAGGGCGTTAGAAGACCTTTTGCAACATAAAGATTTGTTTCAACATCGTCAATTATAAATACGCTGCCGTACGGCATAAAATCGCGTTTTATTTGAACGTTTTTAATTTTTGCCGCTCCGATAAAATTAAGCTGCATCAGATTATCGGCTAAATTTTTACCGATCGGTTCGCGATCCACGCATTTTTGAGGAATCCGCACGGTAAATACCGATCCTTTATTCAATGTGCTTTCGATATCAATTTCACCGTCCATCAGTATTAAAAGATTATATGTTATATTCATTCCAAGACCCGTGCCTGCGGTCTTTCTGTTTGCTTCCATATTAAAACGCGAGAATTCACTTCCCAGTTTATTAACCTGTTCGCTTGTCATTCCTTGACCGGTATCGCTGACAGAAAAAATTAACATCATATCAGGAGAATTTTCTTCATTGCCGGAAGGTTCGATTTTCCTGCAAGAGACAGAAAAATTAATCTGCCCTTCGTGAGTATATTTATACGCGTTAGAAAGAACGTTATTCAAAATTTGTTTAATACGCAGTTCATCGCCGTAAAATAAAACAGGAATATTTTCATCAACACTTAATTTAAATTCGATCGGCTTGCTTTCAAAACGCATCATGTTTAACTGAACCGCATCGTGAATTAAACTTGCGATATCATACTGCGATAAATTTAATTCAAGTTTACCGGCTTCAATTTTTGAAAGGTCAAGAATGTCATTGATGATACCGAGCAAAAGATCGGCGGAATTAAAGATTCTCTCCAGAGCGTCCCTTGTTACCTGCCCGAGCGTATTATCCTGAAGCTGAATTTCGGTAATTCCCAGAATTGCGTTCATAGGCGTGCGGATTTCGTGGCTCATCTTCGCAAGAAACTCGCTCTTTGCTTTGCTGCTCTCTTCAGCGACTTCCGCTTTGCGCATTTCAGCTAACATTGCTTTTTGTTCCCGAAGGTCTCTGATATATTCGGTAACGGTAAACTTGTCTTTATGTTTAACGCGCACGCATGTAACTTCGGCGGGAATCTGCTCTCCGTCTAATTTCTGATGCATCCACTCAAAACGGCTGTAGCCGTCTTCCAGAGCTTTTGAAACAAGCCTTCCGCCTTTTTCCGATGAATGCATTCCGTCAGGCTGAAACTCAGGAGACAGCATGCCGAATTTCTGCAGGAATTCCTGTTTGCATGAAAGTCCGAACATTTTAACAGCTTCCTGATTGCAATCGATTAAGGACATAGTGTTATCCCAAAAAATCGCGGCAAGAGGAGCTGAATCGATCATTATCTGGGTACGCTCGTCAGCTTCGCGCATTTTCATTTCCTGAGCGTTTCGGTTGACAGCAGTACCCATCATTAAACCTGCGGATGTTAATATACTGATCTCTTCGGGAGAAAATCTTCGCTCGCATCTGCAGTCGTTAATGCTGAAAAGACCCCAAAAATCTCCGGCAAGATACAACGGAATAAAAACAACAGATTTCATTTCATAGTATTGAAGAAAATCCCTGTCATCTTCCGGCAATTCGGAAATAGGAGAATTAATATTTTCGTTTCGTAAAAATAAATTTTCCCATTCTTTTTTCATGCTGTAAGGAAAATGAAGCCCGTACGGAACCTGCCTGCACTTTGCGCCGTGATCGCTGAGCCATTCGTAGCGAAGCACAAAATGTCTGCCGTCATCAATTATTTCGTTGCGCCAAATTTGCACGCGGTCAACATCAAGACAGTAACCGACAAGATCAAAACTCTTTAATAAAATTTTTTCGAAAGATACATCTTCGCTGCTTGTCAGAAGAATAGTAGCTGCGGTGTTTACCGTATCCAGTAAACGGGAATTTTTTATTGCATCATCATTACTTTTCTTAAAAAGATTCATTCAAGTTGATCCCTTACTGCTTTAAAAAGATCCTTTGCTTTAAAAAATACATCGGCGATTTTTGGATCGTAATGAGTTCCCGCGCTCTTCATAATTATTTCCACGGCTTCCTCATCAGAAAACGCTTTTTTATACGGACGTTCGGAAATAAGCGCGTCGTACACATCGACAATCGCCATGATGCGTCCCTGAAGCGGTATCTCCTCGCCAGTTAATCCGTGCGGATATCCTTTCCCGTCCCAGCGTTCATGATGACATCCGGCAAAAAGTTTAGCGTTATGCAAAAATTCTCCTTCGCCGGTCTGAGCGATAATTTCGTCGATTATACGCTCGCCTTCCATTGCGTGAGTTTTCATTATTTCAAATTCATCGATAGTTAATCTGCCGGGTTTATTTACGATTATGTCGGTTATCGATATTTTTCCAAGATCGTGCATACGCGCGGAAGAAATCATTTTATCAACATCCCAAGAATTAATTTCTTCGGCGTACAAATTTTCTTTTCTCATCTCTTCGATAAGAATTTTTATATAAGCTGATGTCCGCTCGATATGACCGCCGGTTCCTTTATCGCGGTTCTCTACAAGATTGGCAAGAACGGACACAATACTGTTTTGCAATCGATTAAGCTGAGAGGTTCTTTCGCGGATTAAATCATCAATATCAAGATGAGTTCTGATACGGTTGATAAGCACAGGCGCGGAAAAAGGTTTTGTGACAAAATCCACAGCGCCAAGCTCAAATCCGTTTACCTCAACTTCAGGGTCTGTGCGCCCCGTAAGAAACATCACGGGAATCGCAGCCATACCATGCATTTTTTTTAATTTTTTTAAAGCTGAAAAACCATCCATATCGGGCATTTCAATATCGAGCAGAATTAAATCCGGAATTATTTTTTCTAAAAGAACGAACATTTTTGCTGCCGACGGCATCGTCATAACGCGGTAGTGATTCTCCAGCGCTTCTTCCGCCATCGATAAATTAGTATCGCTGTCATCAACAACAAATACGGTTTTTGTTATAAACATTCGTCATTATAACATAAATGAAAATATTTGCCTATAAATTTAAAATATTGATGTATAACAGAATATAATGTATAATCTGCAATTGAATAAAATTAAGGAGAAAATAATGAAGTTTACAAACGGCTATTGGAATATAAAAGACGGCGTGGAACCTCACTTTGCGGCGTGCGCTCACGAAATTGAACAGCAAGGAAACGATCTTGTTGTTTATGCCCCGGAGAAACATATAAATCACAGAGGCGATACTTTAAACGCTCAGCTTTTAACAATCAGATATTCAAGCCCGATGCAGAATATTATTAAAGTGAGAATCTCTCATTTTGAGGGAGCGAATGATAACAGACCGCGCTTCCCGCTGGAATCGGAGAAAGGTTTTAAACCGCAGGTCGTTGTCGGCGAAAAAGAAGCGTCGCTGCAAAGCGGAAAATTATCGGTGACTGTCGGCGTAAAACAAAACTGGAACACGATTTTTAAAGGTGACGGTAAACCGATAACAAAAAATCTTTTCCGCTCAACCGGCTACATGATAAAAAAAGGACACGGACCTTTTAAACCCGCGGCGCCGTTTATGAAGGATGAATTATCACTGTCGGTCGGCGAATTAGTTTACGGGTTAGGCGAACGATTCGGACCTTTTATCAAGAACGGACAAGAGGTTGATATCTGGAATGCTGACGGCGGCACGGCAAGCGAACAGGCATACAAAAATATTCCGTTCTACATGACAAACAAAGGGTACGGAGTTTTCATTAACGACCCGGGAAAAGTGTCGTTCGAAATCGGCAGCGAAAAAACAGCGCGGGTGCAATTCTGCGTAAGCGGTGAATACTTAGAGTACTTTGTCATATACGGTCCCGATCCAAAAGCTGTGCTTGAACGATACACCGCGCTCACCGGAAGACCCGCCATGCCGCCGGAGTGGAGTTTTGGGCTGTGGCTTTCAACTTCATTTACAACTTCCTACGATGAAAAAACCGTTATGAGTTTTATCGAAGGAATGGAAAAAAGAAAAATACCGCTCTCTGTTTTCCACTTTGACTGTTTCTGGATGAAAGGTTTTAACTGGTGCGACTTTACATGGGACAAAGATACATTCCCCGATCCGAAAGGAATGTTATCCCGCATAAAAGCGAAAGGAATTAAAATCTGCGTATGGATCAATCCGTATATCGCACAGAGGTCGGCGCTTTTCGAAGAAGGAAAAAAAGGCGGCTACTTCCTAAAAAAAAGAGACGGTTCTGTTTATCAGACTGATCTATGGCAGGCGGGAATGGCGATTGTCGATTTTTCAAATCCCGAAGCAATCAAATGGTACATAAAATATTTAGAAAAATTGATGGACATGGGTGTCGATTGTTTCAAGACTGACTTCGGAGAAAGAATTCCCGAGGACGCGGTTTATTTTGACGGAGGAGACGCGGAAAGGCATCACAATTATTATTCGTTTGCGTATAACAAAGCGGTTTTTGATCTGCTCGAGAAAAAACGCGGAAAAGGCGAAGCTGTTTTATTCGCTCGTTCAGGTACTGCAGGCGGACAGAGATTTCCGCTTCACTGGGGAGGCGACTGCGAATCAACATTTGAGGCGATGGCGGAAACTTTGCGCGGCGGACTTTCGCTGTGTCTTTCCGGTTACGGTTTCTGGAGCCACGACATCGGCGGCTTTGAAGGAATCCCCAACGCCTCGCTTTTTAAACGCTGGTTAGCGTTCGGGCTTTTATCGTCTCACTCAAGACTGCACGGCAGCCACTCCTACAGAGTGCCGTGGAGCGTGGACGAAGAATCCGCAGATGTTTGCAAATTCTTCGCGGAATTAAAACAAAAACTGATGCCATACATTTTAAAAATTTCCAGAGAAGCTCACGAAACGGGAATCCCTGTGTTACGCGCAATGTTCCTCGAGTTCCCGAATGATCCTACCTGCGCTTATTTGGATCGTCAATATATGTTAGGCGGCGACTTGCTTGTCGCTCCTGTTTTCAGCGAGGATAATGAAGTAACTTACTATGTGCCGGAAGGCGAGTGGAAGCAATACATCACAGGAGAGACAATCAAAGGCGGACGCTGGATTACAGAGAAGCACGGCTTTTTAAGTATGCCGATTCTTGTCCGCGAAGGCGCAAAAATTGCATAACAGTTTACGCGAAGAAGCTTACGAAGTTAACATGGAAATCAAACGCAGAAATCTCGCTATCTATACATGGGGCAATTCATCGGCGTTTGATCCTGATAAAGGCATCTTCGCGATAAAACCGTCGGGAGTTGATTATGATGATTTAACTCCCGATTCAATGGTTCTCCTCGATTTGGATGGAAATATTGTCGAAGGAAAATTGCGCCCGTCATCAGATACAAAAACTCATCTTGTTCTATATAAACAGTTCTCAGGCTTGCGCGGCATCACTCACACTCATTCAACATACGCGGTCGCGTGGGCGCAGGCGGCGAAATCTGTTCCGGTCTTAGGCACAACTCACGCGGATCACGGAACAGAAGTAATACCCTGTACGGAATTTATGAATGAGCAGGCTGTAAAAAACAGCTACGAACTGGAAACAGGTAATTTAATAGTAGAAACTTTTAAAAAATTAGAATTGAATCCTGCTCATTCAAACATGGTTCTTGTCGCAGGACACGGTCCGTTTACTTGGGGAGGCAGCGCCGCCTTAGCAGTGTACAATAGCGCCGTTTTAGAAGAAATTTGTAAAATGGCATATCTGACTCTCGCTATTAATCCGGCGGCGGCTTCCTTGCCCGCTCATATAATTAAAAAACACTGGGAACGCAAACACGGAGACACCGCGTATTACGGACAGTAACTGATAACGCAAAAATCTAAACGGTAACTTAATTCCCGCGACAATTGATATCGGAATTTTCCCCGCTCATTTTTTATTTGACAATATAAATAAACTCCTGTTATCATTTGCTTTACGCCTAAATGTTAGGTGAATGATAATTTGGAGGAATGTATGAAAAAAATTTTAGGGATTTGTATGATTATGCTTTTAGCGTTCAGCCTTGTAATGATTACGGGCTGCCGGAAAAAAAGCGATAAAGTACAAATCAGTTATTCATTCTGGGGAACGCCGGATGAAGCAAGAGAAGTTCAACAGGTAGCTGATAAATTCAACAGCGAACAAAATAGAATTCAAGTTACAGTTATGCAGATACCGCGCGATACATACGAAGCGGCGCTTACAACAATGGCTGTTTCCGGAACGATGCCGGACTGCGGTATTCTTGCCGAAGGCGTAATCTTGCAATTTGCCAATGACGGTTTACTCGCCGATGTATCCGGAATGTACGGCGCCAATGAATCAAAGCCGCTGGATAGTCTCGCGTTCAAAAGTCCCGACGGAAAAACTGTCGCCTACTCTGTAGCGAATGAAATCTTGCTCCTTTATTACAACAGAGTAATGTTTGACAAAGCAGGTATCCCTTATCCGCCTGCCTCTGCGGACAACGCATGGACGTGGGATCAATTTGTTGATGTTGCAAGAAGACTGACTTTAGATTCAACGGGAAGAAATCCCGGACAAGCAGGTTTTGACCGCGCGAGAATTTCGCAGTACGGCGCGATGGTTGACACACTCAACTGGCAGCTTGAAGTATGGGCGCTCAGCAATGGCGGCGGATTCTACAGCGCGAACGGAAGGGAAGTCTGGCTCAACAAAGATGAAACAATCGAAGCGATCCAAAAAGTCGCAGACCTTCATCTTGTAAATTATGTCGCGCCTCTTTCTCCCGGACTCAGCGATGACGGCATTCAACGATCGATCTTAGCGGGCAATGTCGCGATGGCAACAGGCGGTCAGTGGAATGTCGGCACAGCTTTATCAACATGGCGTGACAGCAGCCCGAATAATGATTACGGAGTCGGCGTTCTTCCGTACATGAAAAATAAAGTTACGATTAATACAGGCGGCGCGAATGTAGTATTCGCTCAATCTAAAAATCAAGCCGCGGCGATGGAGTTTTTAAAATGGTACGCTCTTGAAGAAAATTCATGGGGGCTTATCGAAAGCGGAATCTGGATGCCCGTCCTTTCAAAATATTATACGAACGATGCTGACACAAGAAGATGGGTTAACAATCCGGCGTTCCCTCCGTATGACGAATATAAATCTGCAGTTGTGGATTTCGCGGTAAATTACGCCAGACCGACAGCATGGTATTACACGCCGAACACAGCGGCAGTAAATAATGTTCTTACATCAATCTTAGGTCCGGTTTGGACCGGCAGACAAACAGCAAGACAAGCTATCACAGATAATTTGGCAGCCTTGCGAAACGCGCACTCAGGTCAATGATCGGAATAAAACTTGGCTAAGATAAAATCGAAAGCCGCGGTTCAGGAAGCGCGCGCCGCGTATCTGTTTTTGATACCGGCGTTTGTCGGTCTTACAGTGCTGACATACGGACCTCTCCTTGCTGTTTTAGCGTTAAGCTTTTACAGATGGAGAGCCGGCGCTCCTGTTCCGACTTTTACAGGATTACAAAATTACATCCGCCTCTTTACTGAGGATTTTTTCTTTATCGATTCAATTAAAGTAACAGCGTATTTTACTTTGATAGCGGTCATCGGTTCGATGATTTATTCTCTTACCGTAGCGATGCTGCTTAACAGAAAAATTCCGGCAAGAGGATTTTTCCGCGCGGTTTTTTATATTCCTTATGTACTGCCTGCAGTCGCAGTTTATATCGGCTGGTCTTGGCTTTACGATAGTAATTTCGGTTTGTTCAATTATATATTAAGCGCGATGAAAATCGACACCGTGCATTTCATCGCCGATCCGAATTATGTAGTCCCTTCACTTGCGATTATTGCTGTATGGCTCTCAGGAAATTTAATCGTGATTTTTCTTGCGGGGTTGCAGAATGTTCCGCGGGTTTATTATGAAGCTGCGGAGATTGACGGCGCAAGTTCATGGCAGAGATTTTTACACGTAACAATTCCCGGCATGTCGCCGATAATTTTTTACAATTTACTGATGGCGATCGTAACAAACATGCAAGTAGTAACTCCGGCGCTGGCGCTGACACGCGGCGGACCGGGCAACTCCTCAATGTTTATGACATTCCTGATGTACCGTAATGCGTTCATCGAAGGTCAGCTTGGTTACGCAAGCGCGATTTCATTTGTGTTTTTTATAATAGTGGCGGTATTTACCGCGGTAATTTTTATAACTTCCAAGGACTGGGTTTTTTATGAGGGAGATAAATGAATTCTATCCGCCGCCAAAAAATTTATAACTGTTTCGCTCTGGCTGCTACAATTGTAATCGCTGTCCTTGTTATGTTTCCGATTTGGTGGATAATCCGTTCCAGCCTGATGAACAACGCCGAACTGTATAAACTGCCTCCGTATCTTGTTCCGCCTGTCTGGCGATTTTCAAATTATCCAAAAGCGCTGAGTTTTTTTCCGTTCATGAAATATTTTATCAATACAATGATAATCATTGTGCCTTCAGTTCTGTTCGGAACAATCACCGCGACTTTCTGCGGATACGCATTCGCGCGTTTAAGATTTCCCGGAAAGAAATTTATTTTTTCTCTTTGCGTCGGCTCCATGCTGCTTCCGAGTATGGTCACTCTTATCCCGATTTATGTAATGTGGTCGCGGACTCCTCTAATGGGAACTTACTTTCCGCTGATTCTACCGTTCGTCTGCGGCGGCGGCGCTTTTAATATTTTTCTAATCAGACAATTTATGCGCACCATCCCCAGAGAACTTGACGAGGCGGCAATCATCGACGGCGCCGGTTACTGGACAATCTTGACAAAAATCATCATGCCGGCGGTAAAACCGGCAATGATTGTAGTGGCTCTTTTATTATTTATTCTTTTGTGGAATGATTTATTACAGCAGACAATTTACATTCAATCAGCTGATCGATTTACAATCGCTATCGGCTTGACGCAGTTCAAAGGCGCATTAATGCAGGACTGGGTAATGTTGATGTGCGCTACCTGTATGGCTTTTATTCCGGGAGTTATTTTCTTTTTGATCGGACAAAAGTATTTTATTGAAGGAATTGTTTTGACAGGAATGAAAAATTAATTAACAGCATAAAATAAAAACAATTAGAAGGAAGTTTTTATGATAGCAAAATTAACGCTCCATAAAGAATTTTCAATCGGAGAAATTGACAAGCGTCTCTACGGTTCTTTCATCGAACACTTGGGACGCGCTGTTTACACAGGCATTTATCAGCCGGGACATCCTCAGTCAGACAGCGAAGGTTTCAGAAACGATACTGCCCGGTTGATCAAGGAGCTTGATGTTTCAGTGATACGCTACCCTGGCGGCAACTTTGTATCAGGTTACAACTGGGAAGACGGAGTGGGTCCAGTTGATCAGCGCCCGGTGCGTCTTGACCTTGCGTGGTTTACCAAGGAGAGCAACTGTTTCGGCACAAATGAATTTGTTTCATGGGCGAAAAAAGTAAACGCCGAAGTGATGATGGCAGTTAATCTTGGAACAAGAGGCGCGAAAGATGCAGGAAATTTAACCGAGTACTGTAATTTTCCCGGCGGCAGTTACTACAGCGATCTTCGAAAGAGCCACGGCGTAAGTGAGCCGCATAAAATTAAACTTTGGTGTTTAGGAAACGAGATGGACGGTCCGTGGCAGATTTGCGGACGCACTGCCGATGAATACGGACGAGTTGCCGCCGAAGCCGCGAAAATAATGAAGTGGACTGATCCTAGTATCGAATTAGTCGCGTGCGGCAGTTCATTTGCAGGTATGCCGACATTCGGCGATTGGGAAAAGACGGTTCTGGATCATGTTTACGATCACGCCGATTATATTTCGCTGCACACATATTTTGCAGACAGAGAAAACGATGTCCCGAATTTTTTAGCTCGAAGCCTTGATATGGATCGTTTCATAAAAACTGTCGCAGGCATCTGCGATTTAATGAAGTCAAAAAAGAAAACTAAAAAAACGATCCATCTTTCGTTTGATGAGTGGAATGTCTGGTTTCATTCCAACGAAGCGGATAAAAAAATTGAAAAGTGGCAGGAGGCTCCGCCGCTCCTTGAAGATATTTACACAATGGCGGACGCGCTGGCTGTCGGCTGCATGCTGATCACTCTGATAAAAAACGCCGACCGCGTAAAAATCGCATGTCTCGCTCAGCTTGTAAATGTTATTGCTCCGATCATGACCGACAAAGACGGTGGCGCATGGCGGCAGACTATCTTCTATCCGTTCAAAGACGCTTCCATTTACGGACGCGGCACCGCGCTTCGCTGTCCCGTCACAGTTGATAAATATGATTCAAAAGAATTCTGCGATGTGCCGTATCTTGAAGCGGTCGGCGTTCACAACGAGGAAAAAAATGAAGTGGTAATCTTCGCCGTGAACCGCAATTTAAAAGAAGCGATTGAGCTTGAAGCGGAGATTGCAAGCTATGGTGATATGGAATTAATTGATCATTCGGTTCTTTGCAGCAATGATTTGAAAATTACAAACACATTGAACGAAGAAAAAGTAAAACCGCAAAAACAAAGCGGCGGCAAGCTGGTTGGAAACACAAATCAAAAAAAATTATACACGTCTCTTCCGGCAGCGTCATGGAATGTAATCAGATTAAAAGCTTTTACAAAAAATACTTAAAGGTAAAAAAAAGGAGAAAACAAAAATGAAAAAGACCATTCCCTTATCCGCAATTCGTATCAATGATTCATACTGGAATAAATACACAAAATTAATTCCTGAAAAAGTAATTCCGTACCAATGGGAAGTTTTGAATGACAGGCAGGAAGGTGCAAGTTTAAGTTATTGTATAAAAAATTTTCAAGCAGCTGCGCAATTCAACGAAAAAAATATTAAAGGCATACAGCAGGGAATGGTTTTTCAAGACTCCGATATAACAAAGTGGCTGGAAGCGGTCGCGTACAGCCTTGCCAGCCGTCCCGATCCTCAGCTTGAGAAAACCGCCGACGAAGTGATAGATCTTCTCGGACGCGCTCAGGAAAAAGACGGCTACCTTAACACATTCTTCACTCTTAACAGACCGGAAGGCAAGTGGCGAAACTTAACCGAGGGTCATGAGCTTTACTGCGCCGGACATTTAATCGAAGCGGCAGTTGCGTATTATGAAACAACAGGAAAAAAATCTTTACTTGACATTGCCTGCAGGTTCGCAGATTTAATAGGTAAAACATTCGGAACGAAAGACGGACAGATGCGCGGCTATCCTGGACATCCTGAAGTTGAACTTGCTCTTGTTAAACTTTACCGCGCAACCGGAAATAAAAATTATTTAGACACCGCGAAATATTTTATCGATGAACGCGGCAGTCAGCCGAATTATTTTTGGGAAGAACGAAAACATCCTGACTTTAAATTTATCTGGGGAGAACAAATCGGATTTGAGCCGAAGTATTTTCAATCCCATCTTCCTGTCAGAGAACAGAATACGGCGGAAGGACACGCAGTCCGCGCTTTGTACTTGTACTGCGCGATGGCTGACATCGCCGAAGAATTTAATGACGAAGAATTATTAAAACAATGCCGCATACTCTGGGACAATATCGTACAGAAGCGGATGTATGTGACAGGAAGTGTCGGCTCCTCGGGATATTTAGAACGCTTCACAACAGATTATGATCTGCCCAATGACGCGAATTATTCCGAGACCTGCGCTTCGATCGCTCTTGTTATGTTCGGGCAGCGGATGGCGAAGGTTACAGGTGACGCCTCTTTCTTTGATATTGCTGAGCTCGCGCTTTACAATTCCGTAAGAAGCGGCATCTCACTTGACGGGGAAAAATATTTTTACGTTAACCCGATGGAAGTGTGGCCCAGCGTCTGCATCGATCATGTATCAAAATCGCACGTTAAACCTGTGCGCCAGAAATGGTTTGACTGCGCCTGCTGCCCGACAAATGTTGCGCGAACTTTTACAAGTCTCGGGCAGTACATTTATTTTCTGGAAGAAAGCGATATTTATATCAACCTGTTCATTCAAAATGAAACTTCGTTTGAAGTAAACGGAAAAAAAATAAAACTTACGATGACAACTGATTATCCAAAGACCGGAAATATCAAAATTAAATTAAATACAGAACAAACTATCTCTTTAAACATCAGGATACCGGCATTTGTAAAAGATTTTTCCGTAAATGTGAACGGCACAACAATTAATACAAACGAAAGAAAAAATAATTATCTGCGCATCGCGGACGTAGTTAACGAAGACGAGATATTAATTTCATTTACGATAAAACCCAGAATTATTTACGCAAATCCGAAAGTACATTACAACTGCGGTAAGATTGCAATCGCAAGAGGTCCCGAGATTTTCTGTTTGGAAGAATGTGACAACAGCGAAAATCTTTCCGCTCTCTCGATTGACACTTCCGCTGCGCTGACCGAACACTGGCGCGATGATCTGCTCGGTGGAATCATGACAATAAAAGCAAAAGGGAAAAAACTCGTAACACCGAAAGAACCGCAGTCGTTCAGCGAGGAATTTTCTCCCTGTTATGAAGACGCCGAGATCGTCGCTGTACCTTACGGCTCATGGTGCAACCGCAAGACCGGTGAAATGCTTGCTTGGATCAGAAATTAAAATCAAAACTTGATAATCTTCCAGACTCTTTTTAATGATTCTTCCATTGGATACGGCTCCCAGCGATCGATCTCGCCGCCTGTATCCCAAAGGACAGGACAGATGCCGTAATTCAAACTTATTTGTTTTACCGCCGCCATCCATTTGATGCGCGAATCTTCATCCTTATTTCTAAAAGTTACTCCGTACTCACCCATGATTACAGGAATTCCTTTATCAAGATAAGCTGATCTTAATTTACTGAATTGAAGTTTTAAACTGTTATAATCCGCAAGAGTACCCCATGTATCTCTAAAACCCCAGCTGTTGTCAGGAGATTCAGCAATTGCAAATGTGCTTGGATCATAATAATGAACCGAAAGAATCAGCCGGTGATCGATTGTATCCTTCGGCATTTCAAAAAGAGCGTTGATGCTTTGATCGATGTTTGTCCAGTAGCCGGCGATTAATAAATAACGATCCTCATTGCCGGGAACGCCGCGGACAGTATCAACAAATGTTTGATTCAGCATATTAAATATTTTATACGCTTCGCTCCTGCCGTTTGCTTTTTTCCATAATGTATCGAAACCAACTTCGTTCATCGATTCAAAAATTAATTTATCCTGCGCAGTTGCGGAAAACCTTTGCGCAATTTGTTTCCACACTTTTGTTAATTGATCCGCGATAGCCTCCGGTTCTGTTTCCGCGTTAAGTATCCAGCTCTTGTCGGAATGTCCGCCGTCGTGATGAATATTAATGATGCAATACATATCTTCTTCCAAAATCCATTTGACAACTTCTTCCGCGCGATCTAATCTGTCGGGACATCCGCCGCAATTAAAAACACAAGTGCCGATTTTATAATCAGGCGCAGGTCCCAAGTATTCAGCCCATGTTACAGGCAGGCGGATCGATTTATATCCGTAATTTTTTAACGCTTTAATAAAATCACGAGTGATGTCAGGATTTCCCCAGCCGTTCTCTCCTGAGTGCCATGTCTCGGTGCCGATTGCGTCAAGCGTGTTGCCGATATTAATCCCCGCTCCCATGTTCTGAACAAATTTCATCGCAGGGTTTACAGGCAGTTCTCTAAGAATACTTGCCGGTAAAAATTTAAAAATTTCTTCCTGAAGCGGATCCGGCTCTTCCTTATTTTTCGAATCACAAGCCGTAAATAAAATAATTAGTACAACAGTAAAAAAGAATCCGAACCTTTTCATTTTAATCTCCATAATTTTAATCTCTTAAATTAATTATTGATAATACAATTTTCAAGGCATTTCTTAAAGCATAAGGAGACTCCCGGTTAACTTCACCGCCGAAATCTTTTCCGTTATCATCAACTTTCCATCCTGTATCCCACAGCATCGGATGAATTCCGTAATTTAAACAAGCTTGAGTAACCACAGTCATCCATTTAATCCGCGAATTTTCATTTTTATTTACGAGTGTAACTCCATATTCGCCCATTATCACAGGAATGCCGTTATTCAAAAATCTTTTTCTTAGTTTGTTAAGCTGCGTTCTTAAGAATTGATAATCCTCGGCGGTTCCCCAGCTGCTTCTGAAACCCCAGCCTGTATTGCTCTCGGCAATACAAAAATCACCGGGACCGTAATAATGAAGAGAAGCAATTAACCGATTTTCGATTGTATCAGCCGGCATCTTAAAAAGTTTATCGGTTGTTTTATCGATATCTGTCCAGTAACCGGCAATGAGCAAAAAACGGTTTTCATTTCCGGGAATCATGCGGATTGTATCGACAAAAGCCTGATTAAAAGAATTAAACATTGTGTACGCTCTTACTTTACTTCTCGCAAAAATTTTATCAAAGCCGACTTCGTTCATCGATTCAAAAATTAATTTATCCTGCGAAACTCCGGAAAACCTAAGCGCGATTTGTTCCCACACTTTTTTAAATTGATCCAGAGTTTTATCAAAATCATTTTCCGCGTCAAGTATCCAGCTCTTGTCGGAATGTCCGCCGTCATGATGAAGGTTCAGCACACAGTACATATCTTCCGCGAGAATCCATTTGACAACCTGCTCAACGCGATCCATTCTATCGGGACATTTACCGCAGTTAAAAACGCACTTGCCGATTTTATAATCGGGAGCGGGTCCGATATACTCCGCCCAAGTTACAGGCAGACGAAGCGATTTATAACCGTTACTTTTTAATGATTGAATAAAATCGCGTGTGATGTCAGGATTTCCCCAGCCGTTCTCACCCGAATGCCAATCATTAGTGCCGATTGCGTCGAGCGTGTTGCCGATATTTATTCCAATGCCCATATCGTGAACAAGCGTCATCGCCGGATTTACAGGCAAGCTTTCAATGATGTTCACTCTCAGCGGCTTTGGCATATTTTTTAAGTACTCATTAGAATATTTGTCTTGAGCGCCGGCGATATAGAAAATATTAAAAATTAAAATAAACACAAGATAAAATCTTAACCTCTTCAATTAAATCTCCTTAACATTATCTCTTTAGTTTTTCCAGAAACTTTCACTCCAGCGCAATTCATCGCGCAGTTTATTTATATTTGTATTTTTATCGATAAGAATAAATTCGACGCCGCAGATTTCCGCCCAGTCGCGGAAATGTTCCGCGGTTAAGGAAGCACAGTACACAGAGTGATGAGTGCCGCCGCAGAGTATCCATGCTTCGGCTGAATCATAAAGATTGGGATACGGTTTCCAAAGAGCGCGGGCGACAGGCAGCTTTGGCATTTGATTTTCTATTTTAATTGTTTCAATTTCGTTGATAATCATTCGGAAGCGGCTGCCAAGATCGACAAGAGTAGCGAGGACTACCTGCCCGGGCGCGGCATTAAAAACCATTCGCGCAGGATCAGCCTTGCCGCCGATTCCGAGCGGATGAACTTCGATGCGCGGTTTGCTTTCGGCAATCGACGGACAAATCTCCAGCATATGCGCGCCAAGCGCCGCTTCTTTGCCGGATTCAAAATGATAAGTATAGTCTTCCATAAATGAAACGCCGCCTTTCAAACCGGCAGCCATAACTTTAGCGCTTCGCGTCAGCATCGACTGCTTCCAGTCGCCTTCAGCGCCAAAGCCGTAACCCTGTTCCATCAATCTTTGAGCGGCGAGTCCCGGAAGCTGCGGCAATCCGTGTAAGTCCTGGAATGTTGTTGTAAAAGCTCCCGCGTTTTCTTTTTCGAGCATTTCCTTAAGAGCGATTTCGATCTTCGCCTGCTCCAGCATTGCGCTTCTTTCTTTACCTGCGTTTTTTAATTCGGGAGCAAGCTCGTAAGAAGCGGCGAATTCCTCCGCAAGTTTCTCAGCCTGCACATCGCCGACTTTCGCATAACGCGCCGCTAAATCACCGATACCCCATGTGTTCACCTGCCATCCGAATTTTATCTGCGCTTCAGTTTTGTCGCCTTCGGTAACCGCGACCTCGCGCATATTATCGCCGAGGCGCAGAACAACTTTATTCATGCCGTCATGCTTTGCCGCGGCGGCTCTCATCCAAACGCCGATTCTGTTTCGAAGACCGGCATCCTGCCAGAAACCGGCAACAACCTTGCGCGGCAATTTCATCCGCGCGTGAATGTAACCGTGTTCTCTGTCGCCGTGCGCCGACTGATTCAAATTCATAAAATCCATGTCTATGGAAGCCCATGGAATATCGCGGTTATATTGAGTATGCAAATGTAAAAGCGGCTTGCGGTTAATCGAAAGTCCTTGTATCCACATTTTCGAAGGAGAAAAAGTATGCATCCAAGTAATGATACCTGCGCACGCCGGACAAGCTGCGGCTTCCTCGAAAAGACCGCGTATCCCCGAAGGCGAAACAGCAGTCGGTTTTAACACAATGGTTCCGGGAAGCAGCTGGTCTTTATTGAATTCGTCCGCCATGATCCGCGCATGCTGCGCGACTTGTTTTAAAGTTTCATCTCCGTAAAGGTCTTGGCTTCCTACTATAAACCAGAACTCGCATTTTTTTAAATCCATGTTTATCTCCTGACATTATTTTAACATAATTAGGAGTACATGGTACTGCTTTTTCTAGCAGTTAATCTAATAATTGTTTAAATTCAATATCAAGCGATTTTGATATTTTTACAATAACTTCGATAGACGGAATAACTCTTTTACTTTCGATGTAATATAAATGACTGTGAGATATCCCGACATCATTTGCTAAATTTAATAATGAGACTTTTTTATCTATCCTTACCGAGCGGATTTTATCTAATATCTTACTCGTCTCAATTTCCATAAAACCGCTTGACTCTAAAAATAGAGTTACGGTATAATAAATGCAACTCTAAATATAGAGTATTATTTTTACCAAATTGGAGGATTTTATGGTAATTAAAAAAGGATCAGGTTTAGGAATTCCTGGAAAAATAAAAAATATTCCGGCTGTTATATTAATATTGACAATTCTGCTCTTGTCTGCGGCAAGCTGCGCATCTCCGCCACCCATCCGTCCGGCAATATCTCAGACAGTCGTTAATGTTCAGCGCAGCGCGACTAAGCTGGATAAAGGCAGTTTAATTATTCTCGTTGATGATGTACAAATTAATCCTAAAGCCCAGATGAAAAAAGGTCAGTTCCTTTCATTTCCAATTAATAACGGAGTGCATTACATACACGGAATAGTAAAAGGCGGCGGTTTAAACCTTGTAAGCGAAGCGATAAATTTTACCGCAGCAAATAAAACTGTTTCTTTTATCGCGACAGTTGAAAATGAACCGGGATCAATTTTGAAGAAACGATTAGTTATTTCCCGAAGCGATGTCGCTGATGATACGGGAAGACAGACTAACCTTGATGTTCAAGAATCTTACGGGAACTGATAACAAAGGAGTAATATATGCGACAAAGTATTATGCTGAAGAGCATTAATAAAAATTTAACTCTTATTTTATTTTTGTTGATTATGCTGCCCTTTAATACTTTTTCTGCGCCGAAGTCATCAACAGTTGTCATAACGCGTTTGGGAACAAACTTAGATGACGGAAAATTATTTGTTTTTATTAACGGAAAAAATATTAATAAAAAACAACCTATTGGTAAAAGTCAATCCAGAAGCATCGATGTTTCCAACGGTAATCATAGGATATTTGTTAAAGTTGATAATATTGTAAGCAATACAATACATTTTACCGCTAATGATAATACTATTAGAATAACCGCATCGGGACAAAGATCCGGCGGCGCCAGGGTATTAATATTAGAACGCGAGAATGATTCCGCCGGAACAATATCTTCAGCTCCCGCTATTGCTGATCCCGGTTCTATACATAGAACAGAGTCAGCAAATGTTGTCGGTATAGACTCAAAAAAATTAGATTCCGCCATTTTAAAAGTTTCTAATTCATTAGCCGGAAAAATGCCGCGGGGTACAACAATCGCTGTATTAAGCATATCAGCGGATAAAAGTATATCCGAGTACGTTATCGGCGAACTTGAATTTAATTTGGTTAATACAGGCAGATTCAAGATTGTAGACAGAAGAGGTCTTGAACAAATAAGAACTGAACAAAATTTTCAAATATCAGGCGATGTCAGCGATGACTCCGCCGTTTCTATCGGAAATATGTTAGGTGCAAATATTGTATTAACCGGAGAGATAACAACCGCAGGATCAAATCATCGGCTGTTGGTTAAAGCTCTGGATGTACAGACTACCCAGATTATAGCAATGGAGCGGGAACCAATTTAGATTTTTACGGGTACCGAGCCGCGTAAAATCGACAGGTACCCGATTATCTATATTTCTTTTCATAACGTCGCATGGACGCAGGCTGGCTTACAACGTTAAGATAAATATTCTATCTTATTCCGATTATATCAGCATAGTCACCAGAATCCTTTGTTTGCGTAGTTGCATATAATACCCAACCTTGCTGTTTGAGTTTATTAATAATTACATCTACATCAGAATCAAAACCAAAACCTGATGATAATGTCCTTAATTGAGCTTCTGTTTGATTACTCAATTGAGTACCTTCACTATCAGCTGCTAACAACGTAAATGCTTCATTGACTTCAGACGCGGTTAGAGATTTGTTAATCAATGCTGATGGCGCTAAACCAGAACCCAACATTGAAAAAGAATTCCATTCCGTTTGACTAACACCAACACCATATACCGAGTAAGTTTTTTCCTCATCTTCTTTACCGCAGCTAATAACAGCCAATGACAGAATTAATACTGTCAATCCTAAAATAAGCGTCTTTTTCATGTTCTTTCCTTTTCGGTTTTTAAACCATTTTTGACTTAAATCTTCATACGAAGATTCAAATCAAATTTTAATCATGCCTGCGATAACCTGTCATGAGTAATCACGCACGGTTTTGAACGAATTTTGAAGAATTTTTTTAATAATATATAACGAAAATATAACGCTAATATGTTGTCAGTAGCGTTATATTGTACTATCATTAATGTAAGAGGTTAATTATGATAAAGGCAAATGTTAATGTAAGGATTGACAGTAACATCAAGGAACTTGCATCAAAACTTTTAGATCGAATGGGGTTGGATCAAACAACGGCAATAGAAATGT
>JGI24695J34938_10000183_pt1 | contig 58582 bp, 46 predicted proteins | sample TergutCo191P3_FD_34938 | JGI IMG/M metagenome (IMG submission 34938)
GCCGGCGACACGCCCGCAAACAACGAGCTTTCGATTCGTCACGTTACGCGAAACTTTATGAACCGCGAAGGTTCCAAGCCCAACGACGGACAGATCGCCTCTGTTGCGCTCATGGACGCAAGATCAATCGCGGCGAGCGCTGTAAACGGCGGAAAACTTACCGCTGCAACGGATATAAACGTAAAGTACGGCAAATACAAGTTTTTCTTTGACAAAAGCGTATACGACAAGCGCGTTTTTAACGGCGTTGGAAAACCGCAGCAGGAAACGCAGCTTATTTTTGGACCCAACATTAAAGATTGGCCTAAAATTCCTGCGTTACCTGACAATTTATTGTTAAAGGTTGTAAGTTTTATTACAGATCCTGTTACAACCACCGATGAGCTTATTCCGTCAGGGGAAACTTCTTCGTACCGTTCCAATCCGATTAAGCTTGCCGAGTTTACATTAAGCCGAAAAGACCCGGAATATGTAAAAAGAGCGAAGGCAGTGCAGGATTTGGCAGGGAGCAGTGAAATAACCGGTATAATCGGAAAAATAAAAAATATCGAAGGAAGCGCAGGTGTAGCAGAAAGCAATATGGGAATTGGAAGCGTAATTTTTGCGCGTAAACCCGGTGACGGCTCTGCAAGAGAGCAAGCTGCTAGCTGTCAGCGCGTGCTTGGAGCAAGCGCAAACTTCGCGCTTGAATACGCGACAAAGCGTTATCGCTCAAATCTTATTAACTGGGGTATTCTTCCGTTCCTTGTAACCGACGAAAGCGCGTTTAGCTTAAACAGCTTCATTTTTTTCCCGAACATAAAAAAAGCCGTGCAGGAAAAAACAGAACAAATCAAAGGATACGTGTTAGGTGACAGCGTAACGAAGATTACAGCCGCGCTTGGCGAGCTCACCGACGCAGAACGCCAAATATTGATTGATGGCTGTCTTATTAATTATTACGCCAAATAAAGAGGGAAGAATTTTACCACAAACCTCACGAACCTGCAATTCTTACATGAAAAAAACAGGTCCACGAATTTACACGGATTTTCACGAAGAGGGAAAAAATTTCTAACAGCACCTCCGTGTTAATCCGTGGACAATGTGAATTTTAGTTGCAGTATTCCGTGGTTTAATAATAAAATTGTAATCAAACTTAACCTTCGCGGTCGCGTTATTTCGTTCGGGATTGTTAGTGTGGTTCGTGGTAAATTCTCTTTTTATTTATTGTCGTGAACGATGTCGATTAACAGTATCCCTGTTCGCAAGTAATTGCCGATTATCGGGAAATTCCGCCAAGCCTTCGTTTAATATCCTCTCGGCTTCGTCGTAATTACGTCTGTTCCATTCTGCGGCGAAACGGTTGTGATATTCAGCCGCCAAATTTCCCCTGTATGTTGCAAGGGCTTGTTCAAGTTCTCGGTTTGCGCCGTATTCGGAAATTGCAGTTTCCATGTATCGGATCGCCGCGCGCCAGTTTCTTTCGGGAGGAGCGCAAAGAGAGGCTGCTGTTCTTTGTATCACATAAGTAATTAATTCCTGCGCTCTTCGTTGTTCAATTTTTCCGTTTTCGCGCTCAATTAAAATGTCGCGTATAATTGCGTTTCCTTCGTCAAGGGTTACGCTTGTGCCTGCGCGGTATAATAAAATTGCGTCCGTCACTACAATGTCAAGACGCGTATAAGAAGCGTCCGTTAAAAGATTTCTGTTGGTTTGTAAAAATTCTCTTGCGTTTACAGGCTGCCTGTCCCTTATAAATCTTGTAATCCTATTATTAATTGCGGCAAATGTATAATCCTGCCAGCGTATAGTATCAGGGTATCTTAAGGAAGCTGCCGCCGCCCAGCGAAGGCTTTCGTCTTCTCTGTTTGCGCGTAAAAGAGTCGCGCCGTAATTTATTAACCTGTCCATTAAATCTTTTCTTGGGTCTGCGAATAAAACCTGCGAATTTAAAGTTTCTCCCGCAGTTGCAGCTAACGATTCGCCGAAAAGAAGAGCCGCCCTGTCAATCGCGATGGGAACGGAAGAGACAAAACTGTTTCGTCTTTCAAAATCCGCGATTCTGTTGTTCATGATTAATGACACAAGCTCGACCTTGCTGATTGTTTGTCTGTCGCGGTAATTTTGCGGCGGCACATATGCAAAGCCTGTGAGCCTGCCGAATTGATCGTGAAACTCCCTTCGGTTGCCCGGATCAAAACCAAAACGGTTTGTCGTTTCTACATCGATTTCTTCGCCGGCAATATGAACAATTACAAGCGCGTGTTCTCTTGTTATAACTCCGCTTGTTCTGATTCCTGCCGCTTCGCATAAAATTATATAAAGTACTGCGGACGATACGCAGTTGTAAACGCCGTTTGAAAGAGCAGTATCCAGCCTTGTCTGATAAATCGAATAATTTCTTAAAATATTACGATGTAAAAAACCAAGAATAAAATCGGCTTTTTCTTTTTGATCCAAAGGAAGATCGCTTGAGCTGTTTAAATTTGCAACCGCTGTCCTGATTCTCTCCATGTTTACAGTTGATGTATCACCGGAAGCCCAAAGCGCGATTTCGGCGAGCTGTTCCCATGTATAACCGTTCCTTCCAAGAAGATAATATTCAAGCGCTTTTGGATCGGGTTCCAAACGCGGAAATTGGATTGCGGTTTGCGCTCTGTTTTGCGGAAAAACTTGAGTTTGCGAGGAAAAAATCAACAGAATGAGGGTTAAAATTATTGACGGTTTTAAGTTCACGACTTACTATAAATTATACCATTAAATGTGTAAAATGTCTTAGGAGCATAAATGTCAGATTTGGATCTTTTAATAATTGGAGCAGGACCTGCGGGGCTCACAGCCGCTCAATACGGAGCAAGGGCAAACTTAAAAACGCTTGTAATTGAACAGCTCTCGATTGGCGGACAGGCTCTGGTTATCGATGTATTGGAAAATTATCCAGGCGGCGGTGAAAAATCAGGCTATGAATTTATAGAAGATTTGCATAAACAGGCGAAAGCATTCGGCGCAAACTTTTTTTCCGGTACTATAAATTATTTAAAGAAAAGCAAAGACGGCAAGTTTGAAGCGTCTTTATCAGATGGTACGGAGTACAAGGTAAAAGCTGTCATTCTTGCAACAGGCGCAAAGCCGCGCCTTCTTAACGTACCGGGAGAATTGGAATTTACGGGAAAGGGTGTTTCGTACTGCGCGACATGCGACGGCAATTTTTTTAAAGGAAAAAAAATATTTGTTGTTGGCGGAGGAGACGCCGCATGTGACGAAGCGCGCTATCTTTCGCGTTTAACAGATAAAATCGTTTTAATTCACAGAAGAGACAGTTTTCGCGCGCAAAAAGCGCTGGTACAAAGAACGTTATCTAATCCTAATATTACCGTTCGTTATAACACGGTAATAAAAGAAATTAAAGGAGAACCTAAATTAAACGCGGTTAGTTTAATGAATACTCTTACAAAAGAAATATATGAAGAAGAGACAGACGCAGTTTTTATTTTTGCAGGAACAGTTCCGCAAGTGCCGTTTGCAGATGAATTAAAAGTAAAACTGGACGAGAGCGGATATATTATTACTGATCAAAAAATGGCAACTAACATTGACGGCGTTTTTGCCGCAGGCGATGTGCGCTCGGGCGCATTCAGGCAGGTAATTACTGCCGCCGCCGACGGCGCAACTGCCGCCCATCACGCCGCAGGATACATCGATGAGAACTAGAGAGAAGAATTTTACCACTAACCTCACGAACTCGTTGTTCGCTTTCTTTTCTTTAAACAAAAAAAATACCGGACTGCCGTCAGGGATTTCTTGGGAATTAGGTAAAACTGTCAAAGCGATGGTTCGTATTGGTTTGTGTGGTTCGTGGTTAAAATTTGGTTTTATTCTTTTATTTATTTTTATCGCTAATTTCGGGTTTGCGCAGAGTTTTAACGACTCAGGCAATCCGCGTGATCTTGCCGCAAGAATCGAAAACGCAATGACAGACGAGCAGGCGCTTTCTCAGCTTTTAATGTTCGGCTGGGTAGGAGAGGATCCTTCGCCGCTTATCATGGATTGGGTGCGTCAAAGAAACATTGGCGGCATAAAAATTTTCGGCTGGAATACAAACGATACAGCGCGTCTTGCAAGAACTGTAGGTCAGCTTCAAAGAGCAAGTTTACAGGGGCCGTTCCATATTCCACTCCTTGTCGCGACGGATCAGGAGGGCGGATGGATCAGGCACATAAAGGGCAATACAAGTGAAACGCCCGGTAACATGGCAATCGGAGCTTCAGGCTATCCGCGCGATTCGTATTTATCAGGTTATTATATAGGAAGAGAACTTGCGCTCCTTGGCGTAAATATGAACTTTGCGCCGACTGTCGATCTTTTTACGGACAGGGAATCTGCGCTGATAGGTCCTCGCGCATTTGGAAACGATCCTGTAAGAGCCGGAATTTTAGGCGCGGCTTTTGCAAGAGGTCAGCTTGCGGCAGGCGTTATTCCAACTGCAAAACATTATCCCGGTCACGGCGCTACGGCTCTTGATTCGCACGGCGTTCTTCCGCGAATCGAAATTTCTTACGACACTCTCTGGGAAAGAGAACTTGTTCCGTACAGAATGATGGTCGCGGAAGGGATTCCTGCGATAATGAGCGGACATCTTTCTTTTCCTTTGACAGACGGAGGACAGACGCCCGCTTCTTTATCTTCGTGGTTCTTGCGCACAGTGTTACGCGAAAGAATGGGTTTTAGGGGAATTGTTATAACAGACGATTTAGAAATGATGGGAGCGATTTCGTACATGCGATCTTTTGAACGTACCGCAAAACAGGCAATTACCGCAGGTAACGATATTATTATGTATTCAAGAACGCCTTTTTTAAACGATCAAATTTGGACGTATCTTGTGCGGTCAATGAGGGAGGAGCCTGAGTTCAGGCAAATAGTCCGCACATCCGCGCGAAGAGTTCTTGAATTAAAATTGACGTATCTTAAAGGACATGGAAGTGTTCCTCATATCCCGGATCCTGCAAGAGCTGGCGCAGAACTTCCCGATGCCGAAGGGCAGGCGTTTTTCCTTAACCTTGCTGCAAGAAGCGTTACGATTGTAAAACCAAATCCGCCTTCTTTGGTTTTTCCCGTTACCGCGGAAAACGCAGGGCGTGTTCTTTTGGCAGGCTCTTCAAGATACGGCTATTTTTTTATGCATGGACGAATTGCGTTTCCAAGAGCGGCGCATTACAGGTTTACAGGTTCGACAGATACGTCCGAAATTCTATCCATTGCTTCCGGCGCAGATACGATTATTTTTTGCCTTTCGGATTCAAGCGATTTACGGGTGCTTAGAAGTCTTTCCGGCTTAAACAAAAGGATAATTGCGTTTTCCATTTTAAGTCCTGTTCACCTTGAAAACATTCCATGGATAACAGGAGCCGTTGCGGTGTACAGTTATGCGCCGGGCTCTTTTGCGGCGGGATTTTCCGCAATAATCGGCAGAATGCCCGCGCAAGGTATCCTTCCCTATGAACTGTGAAAACTTAAAATGGCAGAAAATGAAAAATGCCGATATAAACGCTGTTGAATCGCTGTTACGCGAAAATGAAAGCGAATATGTCAGCGCATGCGGAAGATTTTTAATCCGCGATGCTGGTAAAGATCCAATCTGGATTCTGCGGCAAAATAAAAATAACGCGGATGCGCTTATAATAAATTCAAGAAGCACGCTAATTCCAGTGCTTTGCGGCAGAAAAGAAATTCCTCACACGGATTTTTTGAACGGATTTTTCAGAAAAAAAAAGATTCATTCCGTGCAGGGTCTTAAAAACGAAGTCTGCATCATGGAAGAAGCAATGGATAAACTGCAATTAAAAATCTTAGAAAGTTACGATTACGATCTTATGTCGTTAGAAAAAATGCAGATTATAAAAAATAAGGGAATTAAAAATCTTGTGTTAAAAGTTCCGCGTTTAACCGATTTAGACGCGATTGCGCCGCTTCAGGCAGCTTATGAAATTGAAGAGGTTGTTCCAAAAGGTTCTGTTTTTAGTCCTGCCGCAAGCAGAATCAACATTGCAAATATAATTGCAGACGGAAAAGTGCTTGCCGCGGAGCTTAACGGACAATTTGTCGGTAAAATTAACGTAAGCGCAGTTTCTTTTACACGGTATCTTGTCGGCGGAGTGTATGTTCATCCGAGTTACCGCTGTTTAGGAATTGCCCGCCTTATGGCGTACAGTTTTATTTCTTCGCTTACAGAGCAAGGCAGGGGCGTTACATTATTTGTAAAAAAATCTAACACAGCGGCGCGAAAACTTTACGCTTCTCTCGGCTTTACCGTTAAAGGTGATTACCGCATAACGTATTATTAATTGTCATTCACCTTAAATTTAGAAATTTCATGAATAAGTTTTTCGATATTTTCCCTGTTCTTTACAGAAATTTCGCTGACTCGCTGAACTGCGATATTTATTTGTTCCGCTCCGTTTGACATTTCATTCATGCCGCCTGTAATTTCGTGAGTAGTTTTTTCAAGGCTTGTGCTTTCCATGATAACTTCCTTGCTGCCCTCAAGCATTTGATTTGCGCCCTGCCTTACCTGTTTTGTAATATCGTTTACGCTGCCAACTCCGTCAAGTATCTGCTTGCTTCCCTCGCCCTGTTCTTCCATTGCCGTGCGTACACTATTTTCCTGTTCGACAACAATATTAACGCTTGTTTCGATGTCCGAAAATTTATTCATTACATTTTCTGTCGATTTTGTAATTTTATCGATAGAATCTTTTATCTTTTTTAATACGTCACTGATTGTTTTTGACTGCTCGCCTGAATTTGCCGCAAGCTTTCTGATTTCTCCGGCGACAACCGCAAAACCTTTACCTGCTTCGCCTGCATGAGCCGCTTCGATTGCGGCGTTCATCGAAAGTAAATTTGTCTGGCTGGAAATATTTTCCATAACAGCGTTGATTTTTAAAAGACCTTCCGATTCCTGCGCAATTTCTTTTATATTTGTTTCTACGATTCTTAAACCTGCATGTCCTTCTTCCGCAGCATCTTTTAATGAATGAACATTCGCCGCGTTTCTTATCAGCGTATTTGTTACAGATCTTGTATTTGCAACCATCTCTTCTATTGCGGATGATGCCTGAGCCACATGGGTTGTCTGATTTTCGACATGTTCATTTAACTTATTTATATTTACAACAACCTGCTCCATTGTCGCATGCGTTTGGCTTACGCTTGCGCTCTGGCTTAAAATGCGCCCTTTAATTGACTGAATATTCGCGTTTATTTGATTGACTGCCGTCGCAGTTTCGCTCATATGGGAGCTTAAATCGTTTCCTGTTTCGCTTAAATTTCCCGTTTCTTTTTTTATGCTTATTATTAAATTGCTTATTTTGTCCAGTGTTAAATTAAATGATTCCGCAAGCTCTCCAACTTCGTTTTTTTCCTTCAAATGAATGCGTTTTGTCAAATCTCCGTCGCCGCGCGATATTTCGTGAAGAATCAAATCGATTTCTTTTATCGGTTTAAAAATCATGCGCATTAAAATGAGTAAAAGAAAAATACCGATAAATATCGATATAATTCCGATTATTGCCTGATGGATTTCGCTTGTTATAATTGTTTCATACAGTTCTTCACCGTCAAAATCGCAGCCGATAATTCCGACAATCTTACCGGAGGAATTTTTTATCGGCGTATAGATCGAAATTAACCATCCCCACTCACCTTGATCTACAAGACCTGAGACTTCGGTTTCTCCCGATTCCCAGACATCTCTGAATGCATGATCATAATCGCTTACATCCTGTTCGTCTCCAAGCGCGGAAAACTCTTCTTCGTCTTCGGGGAGAGCGGAACCGTCAATAATGTAATACCAGATATCCCCGTCTTTTGGCGCCATCGTATACAGGTAAACGCATCCTACGGTTTCCTTTAAACCGTGCAGCATCACCCGGGTTTCTTCATAAAACGGGTCTTCTTCGTCCATCGATTTTACGAGAGCCTCAAAGGAGTCGCCGTCAATTAATGATGCCGCTCTTTCTACAGTATAGACCCCGCTTTGGGCGAATGTATCGATAACTACATGCGACATCTGGCGAACGCCCGTTATAACGAGGATTAGGGTTAAGGCAACTATAAATACAATAAAAAATACAATAAATCTGAATCTTAATGAATCTGTTAATTTCATTTGGTGTCTCCAGTATAAATATACCTTTTTTTGAAAGATTAGTACATATATTGAGTATTGTATTTTATTGTTTTTATTTGATATAATGGATTTATTGTGGCATATCTATACGAGACTCACCTCCACACAGCCGGAGTCAGTAAATGCGCGGTTTCCGGAGGAGCCGATTACATCGCCGGGTACATCGAAAAGGGGTACTCAGGCATTATAGTAACCGACCATTTTTACAACGCAAATAGCGGGCTTTCCCGCAAGCTACCCTGGGAACAGTGGGTGGATAATTTTTGCTGGGGCTACGAAAAGGCAAAGGAAGAAGGCGATAAGTACGGATTTTCCGTATTTTTTGGCTGGGAAGAGACTTTTGACGGCTGCGACGATTATCTTATTTACGGGCTCGATAAAGAATGGCTTTTAAAGCACCCCGAGTCGCGCACATGGACAAGGGGAGAGCAGTACCGTGCAGTCAGAGAGGCAGGCGGCTGCGTAGTTCAGGCGCATCCTTTCAGGCAGCGCGTTTATATCCCCAGGGTGATACTTTCCGCAGGCTGCGTTGACGCTGTCGAAGTTGTAAACGGCGGTCATAACGAAGATTATTCTTATGACGCGCTCGCTTTCCGTTACGCGAAAAAAATCGGAAAGCCTGTGACCGCCGGAACCGATATTCACAATGCGCTTGATGTATATTACGGTGAATTATTCGGAGTATTTTCAGAAAAAAAACTGGAAAGTATTCATGATTATGTTAATTTGATTTTAAATAATAAAATTGCGGGAATAAAAGTTGACGGCACAAGGATTGAATCCAACGGAAAAGAAAGGGTTAAAATTCCTGTAGAAATTCGGGATGAAAATGATAAAATTATCGGAAGGAATTGGAAGGAGTATGTATGAACGAAATAGCGGCACATGTGCCTGAAAGAATAAAAGAACTAAGGGAAATACTTGAAATAAGCGCTCTTGATATGGCAAAAGAAACAGGCATTCCATTTGAAGTTTATTCAGGATACGAAGAAGGTAAAATCGATATACCGATAAGCGTTTTGTATACAATTGCAGGAAGGCTTGGAACGGACGTTACGGTGCTTTTAACAGGCGAAGAAGCAAGAATGGACAGCGCTGCAGTCTGCCGCAAAGGAAAAGGCGTTCAAATTGAACGTTATCCAGGATACGAGTTTACAAGTCTTGCGTATAACTTTAAACACAGGACGATAGAACCTTTGCTCGTAACGCTGGATTCGTCTAAGCCGCCTGCCGAAAAAGTTTCGCACGCAGGTCAGGAATTTAATTTTGTAACAGAAGGACAGGTAAAAGTAGCCGTTGTAAATACGGAGCATATTTTAAATCCTGGCGATTCAATTTATTTTGACGCGCGACTTCCTCACAGCCAAAGCGCAGTGAACGGCAAGGCTCAATTTTTAACAATCATTCAGGAAAAGTAAGGAATATAAAATGAACGAGATACTTTCGCGTTATCTGCCAAGAATCGAATTTGACAGTTACGAAGATTTTTACGAAAACTATAGCTGCAAAAGCCCCGATACATTTAATTTTGCTTATGATGTAGTGGACGAATGGGCACGTCTTTCGCCTGAAAAAATCGCGCTTGTCTGGACAAATGACGAAGAAGAAATGAAAACTTTCACTTTTACAGATATAAAACGTCTTTCCGACAAAGCGGCAAACGCCCTTCTTGCGCTTGGAATAAAAAAAGGAGACGTTGTAAAACTAATATTAAAACAGCGCCCCGGCGTTTGGATTCTTATGACGGCTCTTTCTAAAATAGGCGCCATCTGCATACCGGGCACATATCAGCTAACAGCAAAAGATTTGGAATACAGATGCAGCGTAGCGGACGTAAAACTTTTAATTACAGTAGACGACAAAGAAATTCTTGACAATATTGCGCTTGCAAAACCAAACTGCCCTAAATTGGAAAAAATTGCCGTAATAGGAAAAACGATTCCTGACGGTTACATCGACATGAAAAGCGAAATAGAAAAAGCAAGTGAAAATTTTACAAGGGTGCCAACTGTAATAAAAGACCCTATGCTGATTTATTTTTCTTCAGGCACTACAGGTCTTCCTAAAATGGTAATTCACAATCATTCACTTCCGTTAGGTCACATAGTAACCGCAAAATACTGGCATTGCGCAGAAGACAACGGCGTTCATTTGACGCAGACAGATTCAGGCTGGGCAAAATTTGCATGGGGAAAAATTTACGGTCAGTGGATATGCGGCGCGGCAATCGGCGCATACGATACGGAAAAATTCACTCCCAAGGGAATGTTAGACGCAATTATGCGCCTAAAACCCGTTACTTTCTGCGCTCCTGCGACAGTGTTTCGCTATCTTATTAAAGAAGATTTATCCGGTTACGATTTTAGTTTTATAAAACACACGTCAATGGCAGGAGAGCCTTTAAGCCCGGAAGTTTTAAGCAAATTAAAAGAACTTACAGGTCTTGAAATACGCGAAGGTTTTGGTCAAAGCGAAACGTCTGTAATGGCGGCTGTTTTTAAATGGCTCCCAATCAAACCGGGCTCGATGGGTAAACCCGCGCCGCTTTTTAATTTAAAATTGATAGACGAAGACGGCGAAATTTGTGACGAAGGCATTACAGGCAACATGAGCATAACAAGCGCAGGAAAAAATATGTACGAAATTGCAGACGGACAACCCGAAGCAATGCCGCCTGTTATCGGCAAATCCGATTTCCCGGGTCTTTTCCGAGGCTACTGGAGAGATAAAGAAGTAACCGAAAAAGCATGGAAGAACGGAACGTATCAAACAGGCGATTTGGCATGGCGCGACGACGACGGCTATTTATGGTTTGTAGGACGCAACGACGACGTTATAAAGTGTTCCGGTTACCGCATTGGTCCCTTCGAAGTTGAAAGCGCTCTTATGGAACATCCGTCTGTTTTAGAGTGCGCGGTAACCGCAGCCCCCGATGCAATGCGCGGACAGGTAGTAAAAGCGACAATCGTTCTTGCGCGCGGCTACGAAGCTTCCGATGAATTAATAAAGGAACTTCAAAATCATGTAAAGCACGTAACGGCGCCGTACAAATACCCGCGCATCATCGATTTTGTAAACGAGCTTCCCAAAACAATCAGCGGAAAAATTAAAAGAATGGATATTAGGAAGAAAGATTTCAGCGGAAAGTAGAGTACAGTACATACATTTGCTAAGCGGATTATCTCTGTCTTTTTAATAAATTCCTTGCCATGTCCAGTATAAATTCTTGAGTATCCTGCGTTAGCTTACCGTAGATATCGATTAGTTCTTTTTCGTAGGGGGACATTGAAGCGAACATTTCACCCTTGCCGGTACGCAGCCAGTCTTCGTCAATTGAAAAAGTCGCGCATATTAATTTGATGTTTTTATCGGTGAGAGAGGCTTTTTCTTGTTCAATCATGGACAGAGAAGTCTGTGTTAAACCGATACGCTGTGCAAATTCTACCTGATTTAGCCTCAAATTTTTACGAACGAACCGGATTCGGTCTAAAATATTCATTTTCCTTGGTTAAGAATATCATAAAAACGCAAAAAAAACAATAAAAATATCAATTACTTAATAAAATAGATTGACAAATATTAAATAATCAATATAATAATATCGAAAACTTAATACATGAGGTGAGCTATTAAGCCGGGCGACAATCCTGAAATCTTAAAGATTTTTCGCCTGCTAAAACCAAAACACCAGGCAGATTTAATTACTTGGGTGCATTTGGCATTTACAGCAGAGAATTCGATAAGGAAAACATTGGGTGTTAATGTCCTTATTAATAGAACATCACATCAAAAAACAGTCTTAAAGGAGAAAAAAATGAAGAAGATACTTAATTGCTTAAGTGTTTTGCTGGCTGTAGGGCTTTTATTTTGCCTTGCAGGATGTCCGGAAGAGGTTAAAGATGAGGATAATAGTACATCTATCGATTATACAAATTATATATCTAACTTTTCCATCAAGGTTAAAAATGATGCAAATGTAAAATTGGTAGCGTTTAAAGGCGCTCCGAGTACTTCATCATTAATAAGCGGTATTCCAATTGGCGGCGGAGAGCATGGTTTAAAAAAAGACAGTGTTCTTTTTGCGACTACCGGTGATTTTGTTTTATTTCTTGTTACTGAAGCCGATTATTTAGCAAATATTAATAACCTTTCATCGTTAACAAACAGACCTTTTACAAGGATTTATGCATTTTTTAATACCAGTTCAATAAATAATCTTACTTATACAATAAGCGGTGTTCTGGGTGGAAGTAAAAGAATTGTTCTCCAAAATAGTACCAGTTATAATGTCGAACTTAGAAAAGACGGTGTGCAGGGTGAATTAATAGGATATGCTGGTCAAGGTACATTAAATACGACTTTTAATGTTGAACCCGGTGATTATGACATTTTCCCAGTGTTCAGGAAATTTAATCCGACAAGAGGGGAGATCATTACAGTGTTTCCGCGATATCAGGGGGGACCTGGAGACGGAAAAGCAAAATTCACAAGATTTTCATTGGATGATTCTCTTAGCGAAGCAAATATAAATGCAAACAATTATATTGGTCCTGATGTTGTTCTTAGAACAGGAAGCGCGTATCTTGAAATTATTAACAACCATTCTGACGGAATGACTCTTCTTGATGGAATACAGAGGGTAACCACTTCAACCGGCGGTTTAATGATTAATACAAACAGAACATTGACATTTCAAATCGATATGAGCAGAAAGCCCGGTTCGCTGGATGAATATCTTGACAGTATTATAAAGGCTCAATTTAAAATTTCCAGCGGTGCGCATGATGTTTCTATACCTGAATTTGAATTTACAAGCGATAAAATATATCGGTTAACTATTTCCGGCAGTAATCCGTATGATATCAATCTTAGCGCTATTACCGAGATTGGCACTATGACATTTTGATGAGTAATTATTAACGGAGCGGTATTCAGCTGCTCCGTATTTTTTAATTTGTACGCAGCGTCTATTATAAAAAAGGAGTATATGATGATGAAATTATTAAAAAAACTAGGTAAATATTGTATATCATTTTTATTTTTCTTAACGATTGGTTTTTTTTCCTGTATAGAAGATAATAAAAATGGAAGTGATTCGCCATCAGATGATGGAAGAACCTACTTGGAAATAATTAATAATACTGGGTACGCAGTTAATGTCTATATTAACGATCCGCCTCTTTACAGTGTAGTGGCAGATACTATACGAAATGTTCCTGCAGGAAGTTCTCAGCAATGGGAATTACAGCCTACGCTGGAAGGAAATAATGGAGAAACACTTTACTTTGAATATTTAATACCCATTGGAAGCACTGTTATTCCTACATATCCGAATAATGCTGAATATGTGAAAATTAAAAAACTTGAAGCGGGCATGGTGAATACTCAAGATGTACCTGTTCTAGGCAGTGTTCAAACAGATTCAATTTTTGTTTTAGTTACTAATAACTCCAGCGATCCAATATGGTTTCAACAGGGTATTTTTACACGTAAACCTTTTGGTTATTCAGAAAATTCGATTTTACCGGGTGATGATGCTATTTATGTTTTTGACGATATTTCTTCGCTTAATAATTGTACAATTGGAAGTCTAACAAGACACAATTTTCCAAGTACGCCTTTAACAAAAGGAAATGTTTATTCATTTAGATATGACGGAAGAAGATCGCCCGCTCTTTTATTAATAGAACCTTTTGATCCTGATATGCAAACGCATATATGGACAATTCCCACTTATGAAGAACCTATAACTCAAGGCAGGTTATTTACGGTTGGTTTATTAAGCTCCAGAATAAATCCAAAAACAAATGGATATATTTTAGCCGGAAAGATAAATTATAATTTGGAGTCGGTTATCTCTTCAAATATTTATGGATCAATTCCATATCTTGGAAGGATTTCACCGACAGGCGACATTACAGAAAGAAGAATTTCAATCAGGCAAAATCCTTCCGGTATGAATTTGCGCGATTTTATCGAAGACTCTGCCGAATTGGTTTATACAGGGCAGGCATATTATGATGATTATGTTGGAATTCCATTTATATTGGGTACTGATACAAACGGAACGGAAAATTTCTATTATGAGAATTTTATAGATGATTTGGGTGATGCTTCTGAATTACACGGATATAAAATAATTAAGTGGGGTTCCGGAAGTTTTGCTGTAGGCTGCGGTATGTGGACGTATATAGATGATTGGTATCCGCAAATATATATAGCTAAGGTTACAAAAACATCATGGGATAAAGTTACCCACAGCGAATTCTGGAAATCCCCAATAAATGATTCTGCAAGGATTGTTGATCTAATATTTGATCAGATAAATAATATTATTATTGCGGTAGCAGAAACAAATTCAGGCTCGGCAGTGTATTTTATAGACGCCAATACTGGTTCAGAAAAATATAATACTGTTTATATAAATAATTATTGGATTAACGGGTTCTTTTCCGTTGGGAATCAATATTATATAGCAGGCGAATATATTGGCATTAGAGACAGAGCTTTTATTACAACAATAGATGCGGTAACAGGAATTGTTAATACTATAAATCCGTGGTTAATTGATCCAATAGGATATTTAAACGGTGCAGCAGGTATTTATAATGTGCTTCTTGAAAGTGACGGAAATCTTTTGCTTGCAGGCTGGTGTCAGGAATACAGCGGTATATCCGAAAAAAAACCATGGCTTATTAAATACAGTTTAAGTGAAAGAGAAATTATATGGGAACAGGTTTATAAGGATCATGAAGGATATTATATTTATTCAGTTCATCATAATGCGATTGGCAGTTATTTATTAGAAATATATAATGATATTAATTATCATAGTTATCTAATAAGTACCGATCTTCTTGGAAAAATGACGTCAAGTAATGTATTGCCGCCTCTTCCAAGAAATACGAACAGTTCATTTACCGTTACAGCGCCGGGAACTCCAAGTTTAAGCGTTAGTATAACGCCGCTTACAGATGCAGCATTGTCAACATCATTTCTTACAATACCTAAGGGACAAATCGGTACAATAGCAGTCCAAGGGAGCTGGACATCATATAAATGGTATATAGATGGTTTTCTTGTTTCAGGATCGTCATCAAGTTATCAGTTTAATTCACAAGGACGCGCTGCAGGAGTTTACACAGTTACTGTTGTAGTTACAGATAATAATCAGGAAAAACGTTCTGCAAGCTGCAGAGTTACCGTTAGGAATTAGGAGTGTTTATGTTGTATATAAAGAAAATATTACCTGTATTTTTATTGTGTTTATCTGTGTTGTCATGCGAACTTCCAATAGATACAGATAATTCTGAAATTAATAATGAATTAGCTGTAATACGTGTCGGCATTACAGGCATGTCATCCAGATCAATAATGCCTGTTTATCCTGATTTGGGAAATATGGTTTATGATTTATATGGTTCTTCAAGTTCTTCACGTGATGAAACATTCTTGTATGGTTTTTTTGATTTGGTTGATACGGAATTTGCATTAAAACCCGGGACTTGGGATTTTACTTTAAAAGCCTATGAAAATGTTAATGGCGTATATTATCATGTTTTAACAGCCGAAAGAAAAGGCGTTGTTTTATCTTCAGGTGATGTTCAAATAATTAATTTTAATCTTAAACCGATAAATAATCCTGTTATTAATGGATATGCTTATGTTTATATTGAGTTTCCTTATGATAATTTAATTAATAATGTCGAAGTTTTTCTGGATGGAGAAATTTATGATAATGATGATGCGCTGATTTATTTAGGCGGGCATTATTTTGAATATATGGATGAACTTCCTCCCGGAGACTATCATATTTCGTTTATTTTTAAAGATATAAATAATTTAATTATTTCTGTTGTTTCAGAGATTCTTGTAATAAGAAGCGGAGCGGAAAGCTGGAATGAATATTACCTTGATGTAAATGATATTAACGGAATACCGGCAGATCCTTTGAATTTTTACGCGTTAACATATAATTCAAGTACCGGTATAATGGTTTTTCAGTGGGAAGATAATTCATTTAATGAAACAGGATTTATTTTTTACGATGAATTTAATGATGAAGAACATTGGATTCCTGCAGGTTCTACCGGTTTTAATTTAAATATTGGCGCCGGTTTAACAAATAATGAGTTAACGGGAAGAAGTTATTATCTTTATGCATGGAATGATTTTGGATGTTCAAACGAAGCGGAATATCTTCTTGTTGTTCCAAGCGTGCCGACAGGACTTTCAGCGGAATCGCTTTCATCAAGCAGTATTCGCATTGTATGGAATCAGGTTCCAGGTGCTTCAAGTTATAATATATACCGTTCAGCTGCAAGTACAGGTATTTTTACTTCAATTGGTACCAGTACAAGTCTGTCATATACAGATACTTTACTTAGCGCCAATACTGTTTATTTTTATAAAGTCACAGCCTCAGGAATTTTAGGAACAAGTGTACAATCAAATTTTATTTCTGAATATACAAAGTTAAACGCTCCTGCCGGAGTACAGGCGAATGTAGCAACAATAACAAGTATAACAGTGTCATGGAACTCAGTGACTGGTGCTAACAGTTATAGAGTATATAGATCAACATCAAGCGATGGCGTATATACGCTTGTTGGATCGCCTAATTCCACTTCATTTACAGATACAGGTTTAAACGCGTCAACGCCTTATTATTACAAGGTAGCAGGATTTAATGCAAATGGAGAAGGGGAACTGTCATCTTATGTAACAAGAACAATAGTTGTTTATACAGTTTCTTTTAATGCAAATGGCGGAACAGGAACACAGCCTGCATCGCAAACCGTATTAGCAGGTTCTGCTATAACATTACCAAGCGGAAATTCTTTATCATTATTAGCTCATTCGTTGTATTACTGGAATACAAATTCGACAGGTACGGGAACAGATTATTCAATAAATTCTTCTTATACAGTCAATGCAAATGTTATCTTGTACGCTAAGTGGGTGAAATCCGCATATATTATAACATTTAATGCAAATGGCGGAACAGGAACCGTTCCTTCCCAGGTGATTGTAAATTTTGGCAGTCAAGTACAGCTTCCAGGAGGCGGAGGTCTTTCCATGTTAGGTCATACATTTGCAGGATGGAATACAAATTCGTCTGGTACAGGAATAAATTTCAATGAGTTTTCCTTTTTTATACCTTTAGACGACATGACTTTATATGCCAGATGGACTACAACAGCTTCCGGAGTTACAATAATATTTGATAAAAATGATGATTTTGGCGGTTGGCAGAAAATATATAATCCAAGTAATTTATTTAACGGTCAAAGAATCACGCAGGGTGACGTGTATGCTTTTAATTATTCATTTGTTTCAAATACTTATATAGATGTTTTATATGTATATCTTGTTGATAATTGTGAAGCAATAGGGTGGGGTTGGGAATATCTTTCAAACAATGTAACGATTAGTTATGATATATATTCAGGTTATCTGTATAGCGGTACTGCATATTTTATTGCAAACAGTACAGCTACAAATTCAACGCCTGAAGCTAATAGGCTGGTATTCCAGACAGGCGATAATACATACAGTCAACCTACTCTGACATTTACTAAATTAGAAATTGTAAAAGATACTTCCGGGTATATACCTTTATCTTTAAATGAGTTTATTCAAAATTATTTACCGGCTGGGACTATTCATTCTTACCGGATATATTTAACGGCAGGGTGGTATTATATATGTTGGGAAGATGTAGATACAGATTCTTACTATTTCTCTGGAGATGTTAAAGTTGGACTGCGGAGAGAAGGTTTTTCATCTTATATAGTTCCGGTTACAGATACCAGTAACGTAACCGGTTATCAAAATGAAATAGACATTTATATATCTAATACTGATTACTATATAATTGAAGTACATGGTTTTAATAACACTTCCGCAGGAACGTACGGATTAATTGCATATTGATTTGTCAATTTTCTGCCATTTAAATAGATTCATAGCGATTTGTTAAGTAGTTTTAGTATCTTTCTTGCGATTTTTTAGAAAAAGCAGAACAAGTTCTGTGATTATATTTCGATCTCTGTCATTTAATAGATTTATATTCTGAATTAGTGATGTCACTTCATTATTTACAGGGATTCTTGTGTTTTTTGATTCATTTCCTGTGGCTAAATATTCTACAGAGACCTCCAATGCTTCTGCTATTTTTACAGCGGCATCCAATGTGGGCGTATTTTCACGCACATTTAAATAATTATCCAGAGTGTGCCGGCTAATTCCAGTTTTTTGAGCAAGTTCTTTGACCAACATGCCTTTATACACTAGTTCGGATTTGAGGTTTTCTTTAAATCCCATTAATTAGAGCATACCTTAAAATATCGACCAAGCACTTGACATTATTCAAAAATGAATATATATTATGCTATAATGAATGGTAATTTATATTAAAAATTTTAAAATTATTACCAAAAATGCTTTTTATTAAGCAATATGCTCAAAAAAGGAGAGAAAAATGAAGAAAATACTGAAATTTTCAGTGATTTTGTTGGCTGTGGGACTTTTATTGGGTCTTGCAGGGTGTGATGACGGTGGTAATGGGGTAGTGGATGAAGGAACTACTGTAGAGTGGACTAACTTTTCCGGCGCTGATCGCTCTATTTCGGTGACTAACAACACCAGTGAGAGGCTGGTTGCTTTTAAGGGTACGCCAAGTGTGCATACATTAATTAGCGGTATACCTGGTAATGCAAATAACCATGGTTTAAAACGCGGCGGCGCTATTAGCAGTACCGGCGATTTCCCGCTTGTTTTAGTAAGGGAGTCTGTGTTTAACTCAAAACGCACAGATTTGAGTAAAATTACAGGAGATGATTATTTTTTTACTATCTGGGCTTTTTTTAACACCACTGCCAGTAATGATACAGTTTTCCAAATTAGTTCCTTAGTAGGAGGCGAAGGTGAATTGATATTAATTAACATGACTGCATGGAATGTAGAGATTCGCCATGGAGCTGCACAGGGGCCGACTTTAGGCTTTGTAGCTCCCAGCACTCCCAGAGCAGTAATGCGTTTAGAAATTCCGGCAGACTATTATATTTTTCCAGTTTTTCGCAGGATGCATCCTATCTCGAAGGAGATTATAACTGTAACTCCTCGCTTCCAAAGTGGTGCGCTGCAAGGTCAACCCTATTTAACCCAGGTTGGTTTATCCTCTGCGAATAGATCGCGAACATTCAATGTTTCTAACATCCTTGGTAATGATACTCCTAGTATATCACTTGGCGGCACATGGATTAAAGTTAATAATATGAACACAGGAACTGATATACAGTTTCAACAGGGTGTTATCGAATTCTTTACAACCCATGGTATTAAAAGTATTCTACCTGCTCAAACTGCAAACTTTCAAGTGGATTTTCCACGTAGTCCAAATAATCAATTTCCTGCTACCCATACCATTAATGGTTTACAGGTTGGTCCAGGTTTTAATTTACAATCTCTTGGTTCTTTTACTTTTGAACTGGATACAGAGTATGAAATTCGTGTTGGAGGCACAAATTCTAGTGACGCTTACATTATTCCTGTAACAGCTCAAGAAGAAGCCAGTAATCAATTTTGGATTGAAGGCGACATAATTCGCAAAATTGCGAGAATTGATGTGGATGCGCTTTTTAATCAGTAATATTTAGTTATTTTAAGTCTGTCCATAATTTATTTATGGACAGATGTTCCTAATGAATAAGGAATATTTTTAATTATGAATAATAAATCATGGTTACAGTACATTTTGTGTATTTCATTCATTTTTGCGTTAATAGCTTGCGATGATAAAAATGATGATATACCGCCTGTTGAATTAGCCACTGTTATCTTTGTTAATCAATCATCCTTTGATATTAGAATATATCGGAACTTTAATCCTGAACAGGATCCGGCATCTTATATTGGAACTTCTGTTTCAGGTGCGCCCAATTTAGTATTAAAACTGCCGCCTAGCGGAGCCGGTGAAGTTGGCTGTACTTTTTTTCTTAGGTATGAATTACTCCTACCGGGTAGTGTTATTGTAGGAGTGAATAATCAAGGCGTTAAAGTCGGCGCAGCGCCTTCTTGGGCAAATGTACCTGTTGTTATTAGAGCGAACGAGAATTATACTATATCGCTTAACCAGCCAACAGTAGATGAGCTGAGTTTTATTAGAGGTTATATAGCTGTACAAAATATAAATACTAACAGGGTATGGCTGGAACGAGGAAATAGTCCGCAATATAGAATAGATAATAACGCGTTGTGGCTTAATCCGGGAGACATAGGGTTTTATGAGATAGCTATGACACCGGGTCAGGAATCAATACCTGCTAATATGTTTCATATTAGAGATGAACAAGCAAGAAGCACAACTATAGAACCTTTTATTTTATCTCAAGGAAATGTTTATTGGTTTGAATTTAATCAGACAGGTGTCAGTTTAAAAAACACTTTAGATATATTAGCTCCATTTAGATAAAAATATTTAGGTTAACCTTAATTTAGAAGAGGAAAGAACAATGAGAAAGATTTTTTGCATGATTGCAATTACGGTTTTTACACTTGTTTTTACAGCGTGTATAGATTCGGAAATCCAAGATAATACTATAGAAATACCGGAATTAACAATAATAAATATGTCATCTTATGATCTGGTTGACGTAAAATTTGCTGATATATTATTTTCTTCACCAGGTTCAAATGAGCTGTCTCGTTTAGGAGGACAATCAACAAAAAATTTAACTGTAAATCATTTAAATAATAATTATACAGGATTAATTTCATTTGTTCGTAAAGATATAGGTATAGAATGTAGAGTAGAGAGATCAATAACGATTAATAAAATAAATAATTCATTTACAATAGATAATAGTACAGTTGTAGAAGAAGTAGCAAATACAAGTAATAGAAAAACGCTTTCACAAATTACATTTATTTCTAACCTTGTAATAGAAAAAAATGGTTCATTTATACCAAAGAATTATAATGTAAATTTAGGGGAAGGCGTTATTAATTTTCCGGTTAATGATGAAGATATAAATGTTTTTACAATAAAAAATTCAGGAGTAGGTGATTTATTGTTGACCGGAACTGAGCCGGTAAAAATTTCAGGACCAGGCGCTAATGCTTTTACAGTAATTCAACCAGTTGTTACAAATGGACGTGTTAATCCAAACAGCTCAGTAACATTTAAAGTTAATTTTATTCCTACCGCAGAGCAGGTATATTATGCATTTGTTACAATACAATCTAATAATCAAGAAGGGGATTTTTCATTTTCTATAACTGCAACCGGTGTTCCTCCAAAACCAATTGCGCATGTATTTTTTAATGATTTAGAGATTTTAAACGAAGGTTTAATAGACGCTGGTGAGATTTTTATTACTCAATCAAAAGAAATTGTAGTTGTAATTAGAAATTCCGGCGCTGCTACTCTAGTGATTCAAAATACAGATATTTCAATAACTGGGCAAGATAGAGACGCATTTATAAAAACAACTAATCCTTCTGCTAATGTATCAGTAAACGGGCAAACATCATTCCGTATTGAGTGTGTACCAAATAAAGTAGGAGAAAATAACGCAGTTTTAACAATTCCCACAAACGATATTTCCTGTGATCCTATAATAATTCATTTAAAAACATATGGTGTAAGAGGTGCTGCTATTTTTGAATTAAGTCAAGACGGAAAAATAATAGAAAACAATTCGTTATCAACTTATGATTTTGGAAGAGTTGAAATTGGAACTTTTCAAACTAGGACATTTATTATAAAAAATACTGGAAATATTAATCTTAATTTACCTGCAGTGCCAAATCCTGTTGTATCATCCTCTAACCCGGTTTTTGTTGCACAACTACAGCCTTCAATTAGAGTCTTGACTCCGGGTTCGAGTACGACATTTATTATAAGATTGCAGCCATCTGCCGAGGCTGAAGTATCAACTTTTATAAATATAGAAAATGACGGTGATGACGGCTTGTTTTCTTTTATTATAAAAGGAATTGGTTATGTTAAAAAACCGCATATAGACATTCAATATGAAGGCATGGAAATTCAACAGAACGCTACAATAGATGCAGGTGAAATTCTTATTACCCAAGCAAGAAATATAAATGTTATAATACGAAATACTGGTGAAGCGTTGTTAGATATTGATACGTCTAATATTACAATAACCGGAACAAATTCTTCCGCATTTTCAAAAATCACAAATCCTGCGGCTAATATTTCTGTAGGGGGGCAATCATCTTTTGTCATAAGGTGTGAACCTGCCGTTGACGGTGAGAATAATGCGATATTAACAATTCCTTCTAGTGATATTAACAGAAATCCAGTTACAGTCTTTTTAAAAGTAACGGGCGTTAGAGGAGCTCCAATTCTTGAGCTCCACCAAGATTCCTTATTAATATTAAATAACAGCATTGTGCCGTTAGATTTTGGGCAGGTAACAATAGGGAGCGGAGGATTTAAAACATTCGCATTTACTATTAAAAATACTGGAAATATAGCTTTAAACTTAACAGGAAATCCTATTATACAATCAGATAATGCCGTATTTTCTGTTCAAACTCAACCGGCAAATAACACGTTAAACCCTGCCGATACTGCCGCTTTTATAATTAGATATACGCCAATAGCTGAAAGGGTTGATAATGCTTCAATAACAATTGCAAATAACAGTAATACTGCATTATTCACAATAAATGTTACAGGTAATGGTTATATGCAAAAACCATTGGCAAAAATAACTCATGGAACAACTGAAATAGCTCAAAACGGCACAATTAATGAAGGTGATGTTCTTTTAACTACATCAAAAGTTATAACAGTTACAATAAATAATCTTGGCGATGCATCTCTTATTATTGATACTGCTAATATAACAATAACCGGAAATGACGCGTCTGCGTTTGCAAGAATATCAAGTCCAAGCAGCAGTGTACAGCCTAATAATTCAACTTCATTTAATATTGAGTTTACACCAAAAAAGCAAGGTGAATGTGTAGCAATACTTACAATACCAACAAACGATGTTTCGAATAGTTCATTTGTTATTAATCTTAAAGCTGCTGGTGTTGCACCTAATTCAACTACACTTACTGCGAATACTTGGGCAGATGGGAATATTACCGCAGCAGGCGGAACGCAATGGTTTAGGTTTAATGCATCTTCGGCAAATCATTATATACACGCTGAATTCGGCACTTTATCAAATTTATGGATACAGTTATATGATGAAAACGGCAGCGCAGTAGGAATAGAGTCAAATCTTTCCGGCAGTATTAATAACATTACTCGTTCTCTTACTTCAGGACAGCTCTACTATATTAGGGTAAGGCCAGCTTCTGGCAGCGGAACATATAAGATAGGATTTAATTCAACATTTTTATCTCCCAGCATAGTTATTAATGCACTCGCTTCCAATACTTGGGCTAATGGAAACGTAGCAGCTAACGGAGCACAGTGGTTTAGTTTTACTGCTAGCGCGGCTGCGCAATTTTTATATGTCCTTCCTGGTTCTTTGGCAAATATATCTGTACTGGTTTATAATACAAGCGGCAATTTAATAGGCTCTGAAAGTTCGCTTAATTCAAGTAATCCTTTTGTTTCTGCCGCACTTACTGCAGGTAATGTATATTACGTAAGAGCAAGACCAACAAGCGGCAGCGGAACTTTTAATATTGCATATAATGCATCATTCTCACCGCCGGGAGCAGCTTCGTTAACAGCAAATACATGGGCTGATGGAAACATAACAACAACTACAGGAATGCAGTGGTTTAGTTTTACTGCAACTGCGGCAGCACAAAGCATACATTCAGATTTTGGAACGTTATCAAATATTGATGTACTTGTGTATGACTCAAGCGGTAATGCATTTGGAAGCGAAGCAAGATTAAGCGGTAATACAAGACATTTAGCGCGCACTTTAACACAAGGTCAGGTATATTCTGTTAGAGTACGCCCAGCTTCAGGAAGCGGAACGTATAAAATTGGATTTACATCGTCTGTTGTACCGCCAGGTGAATCTTCAATAGTACTTTCGAAAAGTACATGGGCAAATGGTAGTATAGGATCATCAAGTGGTACTCAATGGTTCACTTTTACGGCAACTGCAGTATCGCAATATATCTATATTAATTTTGATACACTGCGAAATGTGAATATACAGTTATATGACAATAATGGTAATACTGCGGGAGCGGAAACGCTTATTACAAGCAGCAGTATAAGTTACAATATTGTACGCACGCTTATAATTGGGCAGCAATATTATGTTCGAGTAAGACCAAATTCAGGAAGCGGATCTTATAAAATATCATTTAACACACCTGGCGCAACAGCTTTGGCAGAAGGATCATGGACGGCAGGTAATATTGCAGCTCCGGTAAGTGGTCTCAATTCAAACACAGAATGGTTTAGATTTACTGCAACAGCACAACAAAATTTTATCCATTTTGGATGGGGTACTTTGAATGATATAGTGATACAATTATATGACAGTAATGGCGATACTATAGGCGGAGAATCTCGATATGCTGTTGGTTTAAATTGGAACAGAATCAATGGTCTTACATTAGGAGAGGAATATTTTTTAAGGATTAGAGCCAATACAACCAACGCATCCGGAACATATCAAATAACATTTAGTAAGAATATTGTAGGACCTAATACCACCGTTGTTCAGTTAACGGCAAATACATGGGAGTTAAGAGGTTTGTCTGCTTTGGGATCAGTTTGGTATGGTTTTTCTGCAACAGCAGCAACTCATTATCTTCATTGGGCAACAGGAAATATGACATCAGGTGCAATCGCTTTATATGATAGTAATAATAATTCGATATCAGCTGCTACCGCTGTAAACAATCCGAATAACATTCAAACCAGATCTTATCAGTTAACAGTTGGACAGCAATATTATGTTTATATACTTAGTGATAATACATTCAGTGTATCAATGGGTTTACAATTAACTAATTCTGCTACTCCACCTGCGCTTCCAACACAATAGGAATTAGCTATGTAGGAGCAGAAAAATGAGAAAACTTTGATAATTTTATAGGGGAAAAGGAAATGAAGAAAAATTTAAAATTGGCGGTAATTACACTTGCTTTAATACTGGCTTTCTGTTTCATTGGCTGTGATACAGAAACAGAACAAAAAGAAGAAGTAGTAATATCTTTTTAGAGTTTTTCAACATTGTCATTATTATAGACATTTTTCTTACTTAACCAACTTAACCTTGGCATCCTTGGCGTTCTTAGCGCCTTGGCGAGAATCCATTTCCTTTCTTCCTTTTTCTGTACACAGGGAAAAAATCAATGATATAATAAAGGAGAAGGAGGAGATAATTATGCTGAAAGCTTCTCTGTGGGGGGTAGCTACATTGCTAACGAACACGAAAGAGCCATATATCTCAGCCGCATGAAGTTCGAGACAGACCAATATTCCAATTTGCATATGGCAGAAGCCAGAGATGAGTTTAGAGGTCATGTTTAATCATGAACCTATTGTGTCTTTGTTATCTTTATCGCAATTACTCATTTTTTGTATGTTTTTTTCAAGGAAAATAGAAAAAATTATATCAATAATTATTAAAATTATTATTGATATAATAACAATTAAGAAACATTTTTTATTTATTTCAATGATTAAAAAATTAAATATAAAAATTAATAATGATATTAAAACCAATACATGCAAAAATATTTGAATCAAAGATTGAGGTGAGACATGTCTGTTTTTTTCTTTAATTTTCTCCATTATCTGATTGCATCTAAATCTATACATTGCATATGAGAGAAAAGCCCCAAAAATTCCAATTGCAAGGAACAGAAAACTTGAAATATTAACAGGTATAGTTCCTAATAAGATAATTTTATTGTTTAATTCAATTGTTGTAATTCCTATTGTTAATAAACCTACGATCCACATTGGAAATTGCCAAATGAGATTATCAAAATGCATATATATAGAATTAAAACGCGGTGTTTTATTTTCGATAACTATTATATTAGGTCTTGCAGAATTCTCCTCTATTTCATTTGTTTCAATTAATTTATCCATAATTTTATCAATTGATTCATTTATGGAATTTAATTTTATACAATCATCTGTATCATCCCACCAATCAGAATTATTTTTCGGATGAATTTCAGGCTCACTGTGTTTTACTGTATGTATAATAGCATTCTTCATCATGTAAATATTATGGGGATTTTTTTTATCTATAGTAAATCTATCTCCTTTTTTTAGTTTATAATAAATTATATCTTGATCCTTTAATTCAGCAAAAATAATGCTGCCCTTCTGAACTATAATAGTTTCCAATAATCCTCGGTGGTAATGGGCTTTTTGCCACCCTTCGGAATCATTGTTCATTTCTGTTCTTATGTAAGAGGTTCCATCTTTAAATAAAACCCTTGTTCTTTTTTCGCCGTTTGTTGGCATGGTAGAAATATGTAATTTTATACCAAATTCGTCTATATTATTAGTTATATCTTCCATATGGTTACATCTCCATAAATTGAATACTGCCATAAATATTACAATAAATCAATAACTCTCTTTTTCTTTATTATTTAGTTATTTAAAAGATATGATTTCCAATTGTAAATTTGATGGTTTTAATCGTAGCTGGAGTACTAGGATTAATTCCTCCGTGTTCTCCGTGGTAAAATCCTTCTTCCTCTCCCTTCGTGTTCTCCAAGGTAAATACTTCATAAGAGTTAAGTAAAACCCTTAAGATTTTTTTAACTTTTGTAAAATTTCTTCATTTTCACTAAAGCGCCACGCATGCTCATGCCATATATAGGTGGAGAATTTTCATGATTTTGAAGGTTCTCCGCCGGGCATCTTTTGAAGCCTCGGGAAAATCATCTTTAAAGGTATTTATATGAACATGAACGTAAACAGGAATTACAAAGACAGTGTGTTTTCATTACTCTTTAGCGAACCTAAAATCTTACGGGAGCTGTACTCGGCTATTGAAGGGATTGATATTCCGCCTGATGCAATCGTAAACATCAACACTTTATCGGAAGCTCTTTTCATGAAGAAGATTAACGATCTCTCCTTCACAATCGACAATAGAATTGTTGTCTTAATTGAACATCAATCATCAATAAGCCAGAACATTCCGCTTAGGATTTTAATGTATATTGCAAGAGTATACGAAAAAATAATAGAAAAGAATGATATTTATCACAGGAAATTGATCAAAATCCCAACTCCTGAATTTATAGTTTTATATAATGGCAAAGAAGAGTGTATTGAATATCAAAAAATGCGGCTCTCTTCGTCGTTTAAAGACATTACAGGTCTTAAATTAAAGGATGGCGAAGAATTACCTTTAGAGCTTGTGGTTCAAGTTTATAATATTAATCAAGGTCAGAACAAGAGAATCCTGGAAAGAAGTAAATATCTTAATAATTACTCTTATTTTGTGAGTAAATTCTACGAATATAGGCAATATTTATCACTTGAAGAATCAGCAAAAGCTGTAGTAAGATACTGTATAGAGAATAATATCTTGAAGGAGTTTCTGGAAACACATGGATCGGAGGTAACCAATATGCTGTATCATGATATAACTATAGAGGAGATTGCGGAAATACGCGCCAAAGAAGCTTATGAAGATGGCTGTGAGGAAGGTCAGGAAAAAGAACGTAAGTATGTTATTTCTCTGCTTGATCAAGACCTCTCCAAGGAAGAAATAAAACAACGTTTAATGCAATAATAACGCCATGAAGAAACTCATCATTTTAATAAGCCTTATTGTAATTGCGATCATTCTCGTTTTTTCATGCAGATCGATATCTACGGAGATTTACGAAATTGATTCGTCGTTGATTAAGGAAAACACGAGCGTCAGAATCGTATTGATTTCCGATCTGCACAATACGCTTTACGGGAAAAATCAAAGCATATTAATAGGGAAAATAATAGAACAAAAACCCGATTTAATAATACTGGCAGGTGACATGTTTCATTCAACAGGACCAATGGAGAGATCGATAATTTTTCTATCCGGTATTTCAGGCATTGCGCCAATTTATTATGTAACAGGTAATCATGAATATGCAAGCAGAAAAATAAATTTTATACGTGAAACTCTTTTGTCACATGGTGTAATAATTTTATCGGATAGCTATGAACAAATATCGATAAACGGCAATGAAATAATTGTTGCAGGCGTTGAAGATCCTTATGTGCGAATTTATGAAAGATCGGGTTATAATCAAAGAGAAATAATGGAAGAAAGATTCAGGGAACTTGATGACATCGAGGCTTTCAGTATACTGGCAGCTCATCGTCCTGAAAGAATAGAATCGTATAAACGATTTTCATTCGATCTTGTTTTATCGGGTCATGCGCACGGAGGTCAGGTGCGTATTCCGGGAGTCATGAATGGATTGGTTGCACCCCATCAGGGATTTTTTCCAAAATACGCAGGCGGGTTATATCAACATGAAAATCTTACGCATATTGTAAGCAGAGGGCTTGCCGTTAATTGGATTCCAAGAATATTTAATCCGCCTGAACTTGTCGTTATAGTTGTTGGTTGTGCGCCGCTTGACAATACCGAACAGTAGGTATATATTACCCTTATGAAAATACTGCTGGATTTTGGCATAGGTATACCGTCTCATTGGATTTGGCTGGCTCTTACAGTTTTGTTCGCGGTGATCGAAGGGCTTACATTGGGGCTTACAACCATTTGGTTTGCGCTTGGCGCCCTTGTTATGATTTTTATTTCTTTTCTGCCGATTCCTTTGGTTTTTCAAATAATGATTTTTCTTGCAATTTCTACAGCTTTTCTTATTTTTACGCGGCCGCTTGCGCTCAAGAAATTTAAAACAGGAAAAGAAAAAACCAATGTAGACAGTTTAATCGGAAAAAACGCTCTTGTAACAAAAAAGATAACCGAATTTGAAAAGGGAGAAATTAAATTGAGCGGGCAGATTTGGTCTGCAAGAGCAGAAGAAAGCGCCATTTTAGAAGAAGGAGCCAAGTGCACAGTGATAAGAATAGAAGGCGTTCAGGCAATTGTAAAAGCCTTTGAAGAAAAAATAGAAAATTAATTAAAGTGAGGTTAATATGTGGGCTATTATAAGCGTATCAGTATTTCTTTTAATTCTAATCGTTACAAACATAAGGATCGTATCGCAGTCGAACGCGTTTGTTCTAGAACGGCTCGGCTCTTACAATGTGACATGGGGAACAGGCATACATGCTAAACTTCCTTTTCTTGATAGAATTGCTGCGCAGGTAACACTTAAAGAGCAAGTGGCGGATTTTGCGCCGCAGCCTGTTATTACAAAAGACAATGTTACAATGATGATCGATACTGTAATCTATCTGCAGATTACCGATCCAAAACTTTACACTTACGGCGTTATTAATCCTTTTAACGCGATCGAAAATCTCGCGACAACTACTTTAAGAAATATAATAGGCGAGCTTGAACTTGACGAAACATTAACAAGCCGCGACATGATTAACAACCGCATGAGAATTGTTTTAGATGACGCGACAGATCCGTGGGGCATCAAGGTAAACCGAGTCGAAGTAAGAAACATTATTCCGCCCAAGAGCATTCAGGAAGCGATGGAAAAACAGATGCGCGCAGAACGCGAAAGACGCGAATCAATTTTAAAAGCCGAAGGTGAAAAGCAATCGGCGATTCTTGTTGCGGAAGGGCAGAAGGCATCGGCGATTCTTAAAGCCGAGGCGGAAAAAGCTGCTGTTATTCTCCAGGCGGAAGCAGCCAAGGAAGCGGCAATACGCGAAGCGGAGGGCGAAGCGCAGGCGATTCTTAATGTGCAAAAAGCAACGGCGGATGGTCTTAATATGATTAAAAACGTAAATGCCGATGAAGCTTTAATCAGATTAAAAAGCCTTGATGCGCTTGCAAAAGTCGCGGAAGGTCAAGCCACAAAGATAATTATTCCGTCAGAGATTCAAAATCTTGCCGGTTTGATAACTTCTGTTGCCGAGGTTGCGAGAAAATAGCTTTTTTGGACGTATAATTCCTCTGTTGTTGATTATATTAATTTCCTATATAATACATTCATGGTAAACATAGCTTTTACCGGCGGAGGGACGGGAGGGCATATATACCCGGGATTGGCGGTAGCAATTGAACTAAAAGAAATGCTAAAAGACCGGCAGTATCGGATTTTTTGGATCGGTTCCTCAACCGGCATGGATATTTCTCTTGTCGAAGGAGCGGGAATAGAATTCTACGGCGTTCCGTCAGGAAAATTAAGGCGTTATTTTTCTCTTAAAACAATTCCCGATTTTTTTAAGGTAGCCGCAGGATATCTTGCTTCACGTAAAATATTAAAAAAACAAAAAGCGTCAATTCTTTTTTCTAAAGGCGGATATGTGAGTGTTCCTCCGTGCGCCGCAGCTTATTCATTAAAAATTCCTGTTTTTACGCATGAGTCGGATTATAGTCCTGGTCTTGCGACAAAAATAAACTCGCGTTTTTCGGCAAAAACAAAAGGTTTAATTTTTACCGCTTATAAAGATACGGCGCGGTTTTTTCCCGTTAATATTCAAAATCGAGTAACAGTAACAGGGAATCCTGTGCGTTCATGTTTTAGAAACGCCGATCCCGCAAAGGGAAGGGGATTTTTAAATATTTCACCTAACGAACGCATTCTTTTAATCCTTGGCGGAAGCCAAGGTGCCGCAGAAATAAACGAACTTGTGCGCGTATCGCTTGACATATTAACAGAAAATTATACAGTTGTGCATCAGACAGGTCCCAATCTTGAATGGGATGTTCCGGCAAGCGAAAAATATAAACCGTTCCCATATATAAAAGATGAGATGGCGCATGTTATGGCTGCGGCTGAAATTGTAATGGGAAGAAGCGGCGCAGGTATTTGGGAATGGGCTGTTTTAGGAAAGCCAATGATTCTTATTCCGCTTAGAGGAGCGGGAACCAGAGGCGATCAGGTAGAAAACGCGCATTACTTTGAAAATTTGGGAGCTGCTCTTTTGTTAGGTGAAGGCGTTACATCCAACGAGATTGTGCTTGCGATTAGTTCACTTGCTTCGGATGAAGAAAAAAGACTAAAAATGGCGCAGGCATCTTTAAAGGTTGGAGAACAGGACAGCGCAAAAATAATAGCCGGTTTTCTTTTGGAAGCATGCGGTGACAATGGAGGAAAAAATTGACTTTTTCCATTCTTGATGTCGTATTTATTTCGCTAATAGGTCTTTTAATGATTCGAGCTTATTTAAGAGGTTTTGTTACAGAAATATTTTCAATGGCAGGAATAGTTTTGGGACTATACGCGGCAGTTTTCTTTTATAAGAATGGCGCTGTTTTTATAAGGAACAGATTTTGGCCAGATTTACAGATTATTCCGGAAATTGTTTCTTTTATATGTTTATTTCTAATTGTGCTTATAATTGTTAAGCTGCTGGAAAAAATTCTTAACGATATAATAAATCGCATAAGTTTAACGGGCGCAAACAGCGTTCTTGGACTTCTTTTTGGGCTGATAGAAGGAATTATACTTGTAAGTTTAATTGTTTTAGTTTTAAATCTTATAAAACCGTATCTGGACACAAGCGGTATTTTATCAAGCAGTTTTTTTGCGCGCCTCCTTTCACCGCTTGTAATAGAGGTTCCCAATGTTTGAAAATATAATAGATCAAGGCGCGGTTATTCAGTTACGCGATGATATTCAAAACGGAAAAAATGCGCCAAGTATGCTTTTTTACGGTCCTGTAGGAACCGGAAAGGGAAGCGCATCCCTTGAACTTGCGCGTGTTCTTTCATGCGAAGAAACTAAGAATAATATGCGCGGCGATTGGAAATGCACGTGTTCTTCATGCGATCGTCACAGGTTCCTGCAGCATGAAGACCTTTTATCGATAGGGAATCGTTCTTTTGCGGCAGAAATAGCCGCGTGCAATAAAACTTTTTTAAAAAATACGGAAAATCAAAATGGTAAACTATTATTTTATAGATCAATTAGAAAATTGATGCTTAGATTTTCTCCCGTTTTAATGGAAGACGATCCAAAACTTGGAAAATTTGCATCTGTTTTACAATCTCTGGATGAATCATTAAACGACTTCTTGTTAAACAGCAATACAATGGAAAGATCGGCGCTGGAAAAATTATGCAATTCTCTTATTAAAAACGCTCTCACCCTTGAAAGCGAAGGAATTTCTAACGCAGTTCCGATTGCGCAAATTCGTAAAGCGTCATATTGGTGCCGTTTAGCGCCTAACGGCAGGCGTAAAACGTTAATAATAGAGAATGCTCAAAGCATGAGGGATGAAGCGCGTAATTCGCTTTTAAAATTACTTGAAGAACCGCCGCCTTCGGTTTGCATTGTGCTTACAGCAGAAAGGCGCGAAGCTATTATGCCTACGATATTATCGCGGCTTCGTCCGTATCGTTTTTTAAAAAGAAGCGAAGAAAGCGAAAAATCAGTTATACGAAGAGTGTTTCAGGAAGAAGGAAACAATTTAAGCGAATATCTTGATTCGTTTATGCCGCAGAGTACAGAAAAATTATATCCGCTTGCCGCATGGTTTATTGTATCTTTGGCGCGGTTATGCGTCATTTCCGCCAAAAAGAAAGGCATTGAACCTGTGCCGGAAATATTGAATTTACTTGGTGAGCGTTATGCGCCAATAGCCGAAAAAAGCGGTTATGAAAAAAGCGTGAAGACAGCGGCTGTAATTAAGACAATTGTATCGCAAAGTAATAATTTTGAAGAATCTTCGTTTTCCCGTTTTATGAAAATCTGCCTTGATTTAATTGGCGCTGCAGCCAGAAATTCAAACAATCATCAATTTGCGGCATACAATGATATTTTTAGGAAATATATCAACGAAGCAGTTACTGCTGTTGATGTATTGAATATTAACGCCGCAATCGCGCTTGAATCTCTTGTTTATAAATTAAAAAGAGGTTTTAATGGTTGATTTTTTCCGCAGAGCAATAAGAAAACTTGATAAACTCAACACAGACCAGCGCAATGAACTTTTAAGCTCTGTTATAGGAGAAATAAATCTTTTTGAAAACGTGTTAAACTCGATAAATATGGGCATTTTGGTCTGCGACGAATCTAATAATTTAATAATGGCAAATAAATGCGCTTTGCGCCTGATTCCAATGAATTATATAGAAGGCGTAAAGCTTCGCCTTGCAATTACAGACGAAAAAATTGTAGAGACATTTAAAGATATTATTTTAAACAGGGAAAAAGTCGTAGATAAAGAGATCGATGTGCAGAATCAGGGAAGAAACAGACTTTTATCAGTTAATATTGTTCCGCTTGTTGAAGATAAAAGAGTCACGGGAACTTTAATATATGTAGAAGATATTACAGAAAAACGGAAAGGAGAGGCGCGTCTTAGAAGAGCGGAAAATCTTGCAAGCCTAACGACTCTTGCCGCAGGCGTCGCTCATGAAATTAAAAATCCGCTAGGTTCCATTTCCATTCATCTTCAGCTTTTGCAAAAAGCACTTGCAAAAAAAATTGATATTTCGGACAGCAAGACAGACAAATATTTTGACGTAATAAAAGAAGAAGTTGACAGGTTAAATCGCATAGTTGTAGATTTTTTATTTGCAGTACGCCCGATGAATCTGGAGCTTAGAGAAGGCGACATAAATAAATTAATTTCGCAGATTATGGATTTTGTGCGGTTCGAGATGGAACAGTCCAAAATAATGTGTCTTTTAGAACTTGATAAAGATTTGCCAAAAATATTATTAGACGAAAGATACATGAAGCAGGCTATTTTAAATCTTGTTAAAAATGCTCAGGCTGCAATGCCCGAAGGCGGAGTTTTTACAATTGCGACTAAATATATAGAAAACGAAATTAGGATTTTAATATGCGATACAGGCATAGGAATAGAAAATGAATATCTTTCTAAAATATTCGAACCTTATTTTACAACAAGAGAAACAGGAACAGGATTGGGTCTTACTCAAGTTTATAAAATTATAAGAGAACATAACGGCGAAATAACAGTCGATTCGCAGCCGCAGACAGGAACTGAATTTAGAATAAGCATACCGATACCGCAAAAAGAAACAAGATTACTTGATTATGAAGGAGACAAAACATGAATTTCCGCCTTCTTGTTGTTGATGATGAAAAAAATATCCGAGAAGGCCTTGCAGAAGCGCTGCAGGGTGATGGATATGATGTAGTTTGCGCTGAAAATGGCGATGAAGGCTGGAAAATATTTTCCGGCGGCGATATAGATTTAGTTGTAACAGATTTAAAAATGCCGGGAATCAGCGGCGAAGAATTAATGAAACGTATTATTTCGTCCGCGCCGGGATTTCCGGTGATTATTTTAACAGGTCACGGAACTGTAGAATCTGCCGTTACTGCAATGCGCGACGGCGCATGGGATTTTTTAACAAAGCCAGTCGATTTGGATCACTTGTCTTTAAAAGTAAAACGCGCTCTTGAAACACGCGAGTTATTTTTTCAGCACCGGCAGATGGAAGAAGAACTTGAGCGAAAAAAGCAATTTAAATCGATAATCAGCAATTCGCGTAACATGCGCGAAGTATTTAACACTATTAGCAAAGCCGCTCCAACAAAAGCTTCTGTTTTAATAACAGGCGAATCAGGAGTTGGAAAAGAACTTGTCGCAGACGCGATACACGAACTTTCTCAAAGGAAAGAGCAGCCTTTAATAAAAGTTCATTGCGCAGCCCTTTCCCCGACGCTTTTGGAGAGCGAACTTTTTGGTCATGAAAAAGGTTCGTTTACGGGTGCTGTTTCCAGGAAGAGGGGAAGATTTGAACTTGCCTCGGGGGGGACATTGTTCCTGGATGAAATTGGAGAAATTGATTTAAATAACCAGATAAAACTTCTTCGCGTTTTACAGGAAAAGAAATTTGAAAGGGTAGGTGGTGAACAAACGATTGAAGTTGACGTTAGGATTGTCGCCGCTACAAATAAAGATCTAAAGGCGGAGATAGAAAAAGGCAATTTCCGCGAAGATTTATATTTTCGCCTGAATGTTGTAAATATTCATGTTCCGCCGTTACGTGATAGAAAAGACGATATCCCGCTTTTGGCAGCGGCATTTCTTAAAGAGTTCGCTCATGAAAATGGAAAAAGTATCGAAGGCATTAACGAAAAGGCAAGGTCGCGTCTTTATTCATTTGAATGGCCCGGTAACATCCGCGAGCTTCGCAATTGCATGGAAAGCGCTGTCGTTATGTGCCAATCCAATGTTATAACTGTAGATGATTTGCCGCCTGCTTTCAGAAATGCGGCAGACGACGGCTGGATCAGCATAAGACTTGGCGCAAATATGGCAGAATGTGAAAAAATAATAATACGCGACACGCTTTCCTATTGCAATGGAAATAAAAGCAAGGCATCAGAAACGCTGGATATAGGCAGAAAGACGCTTTTGCGAAAGCTCGCGGAATACGAACTTGATTCATCGGAAGATTAATCAGGCAATGACGCTGTAAAAGTTAGTTTCTATTTGTGTTTCAAGTTCTTTAATGTTTACACTTCGTAATTTAGCGGCAGTTTCTAGTATCAAAGAAAGGTCTGCATAACTTGAAAACTTTTCTCCTCTTCGCGGAGCATACGGAGCATCTGTTTCCGTTAAAAGCCTTTCTTGCGGAAGAAGCGCGCATGATTTTATTGCCTTTTTATGATTTAAGATTATTATATTGCCGAACGAAAAATACGCGTTTATGCCGTGCTTTAACAAAGAAAGCGCTTCGTCATAAGTACCCGGCCATGTATGAAAAATTACAGCCTTACATTTTGAAAGCCGCTTGGATGCTGTAAAAATTTTATGCATTGCGCGGCGAACATGAAGGACAACCGGCAAATTGAATTTTATTGCCGTTTCCAAATGAGCATTAAAAACAATTTCCTGCTGTTCTTCGGTTTTAATATATTCTTCGCCGTATAAATCAAATCCGCATTCGCCGATTGCTTTAATTCTTTTTTCAGATGCTAAAGTTTCTGTAAAATTTAAGAGATCTGTAATTGATGTCTCTGCATCTTCTTTTGATAAATACTGCGGATGTATTCCAAAACAGGGAAAAATGTGAGCGTCTTCTTTAGATGTGGATTTTGATAAATTTTCGTTATACGAAAAATCTTCTAATGAATACGCGCTTGCAAGGGCTGCAACGCCAAGGCGTTTTCTTTCTGTTTCCGCCTCGGGTAAAACGCATATTAAATCAAACGGATGACAGTGTGCGTCAGTAAGCATTCTAAAGCCCAAAAATTAATTTTGCAAATGAAAAATAAATTATTAACGAGACAGCGTCAACGATAGTTGTAAGAAGAGGAGCTGACATAATAGCAGGGTCAATTCTCAATTTTTTAGCAAAAATCGGTAGAACGCCGCCAACTGTTTTTGCCATACATATTGTGCAGAAAAGAGATAGAGTTATTGTTAAACATAACTTCCAGTCATTGTTGTTCATTATTAACACGCGCACAAAATTTACAAGACCAAGACCAAGACCGCAAAGAATAGCAACGCGAAGTTCTTTCCATAAAATTATTAGGATATCTTTTAATTCAATTTCGCCTACCGCCATACCGCGGATAATCAAAGTTGACGATTGAGATCCTGCGATGCCGCCTGTGTTCATGAGCATTGGAATAAACGCCATTAAAATTGGAATTGCCATGAGTCCGTTTTCGAAACTGGAAATAATTGTGCCTGTAATTGTAGCGGAGAGCATTAGAATCAACATCCATACAAAACGATTTCTTGCATGCTGGAAAACTGTCGTCTTTAAATAAGTTTCTTCGGACGGAACAAGAGCAGCCATTTTTTCGATATCTTCTGTGCTTTCTTCAACGATAACATCAACAATATCGTCAACAGTGATAATTCCGACAAGACGCTGTTCTTTATCTACTACAGGCATTGCGAGTAAATTATATTTTTTAAAAAGTTCAACGACAATTTCCCTGTCGTCTGTTGTATACGCAAAGGCAATGTCCGTGTCCATAATAGAAGCGATTTTATCCTGCGGCTTTGAGAGCATCAATGTTTTTGCCGAAACTCCGCCTACAAGAAGGCGATCTTTTCGTATCACATAACAGTTGTAAATTGTTTCTTTGTTTAAACCAATGGTTCGTATTGCATCGAATGCTTCTTTTACTTTTGTATCTTCGCGTAAATCAATATATTCTGTAGTCATAATACTGCCTGCAGAGTCATCGGGGTACTGCAGTATCTGATTTATAATTTTTCGTTTTGCAAACGGAACGTTTTGTAAAACACGTTTAACAACATTGGCAGGCATTTCCTCGATAAAATCAACTGCGTCGTCAACAAAGAGCGTATTTATAATATCGCCGATTTCTGAATCGGTAAGGGTTTCGATAATTGCCTGCTGATGATCAGTATCTATATACGAAAAAACATCGGAAGCTATTGCCTTGGGTAAAATTCTGAACATTTGGATAATTTTTTCCCTGTCAAGTTCGCCAAGTATTTCGGCAATATCTACGGTGTTCATGTCGGAAAGAAGCATTTTTAATTTTGATATATCAAGGGAACCTTCTTTGATTAGTTCAATAATTTCTTCTTTATCCATAATTGTTTTCTCCTAAATTAAAAATGAACTCCGCAGGATACCGCGAATCCAAGAAAGTACGGATACCCTGCGCGAATAATGGGCTCAATGTAAAATAACTTGCCAATATGAAAACGCCAGCCAAGATTTATGCCTGCGTTAAAAATACCCCATCTGGTCGGTATTGACATTTCATCCTGACGGAAGAAAAGACTTTGGCCCCCCATTATTTGAATAAAAAGACCTGAGCAATAATCTCTTCCAAAAAAATAAAAGCGAAGCAAAAACATTAGTTCTAAAATATTAGTATTATTTTCATTATCAAATAGATAAACTGTTTTTAAACCAATACTTGCGCCTTTTCCGTATCCGAATGAAATGCCGCCTCCTATATTAAATGTGCCCGAATTGTACATTGCCGCCTCAATAGAAGGTCCAATCCAAAAATCTCCGAATATCAATTTTTGATCCGGTTCCATATTTTCATCGCGCGGTATTTTTACAGGTTCTTCTTCCTGAGAAAAAGAGGGTAGTGCGGCAATAAACATTATAAAAATTAATAATAAAATCTTTTTCATTAGTTAACCATCCATCCAATTCCGATAAAAGGCCTTATGCCGCCGGAATATATTGAATTAATGTTCCAAAAAACGCTGTCAATGCCTAGTTCAATGTAGGCTCTTTCGATGAAAAACCATAAGAACGAATAACCAAAATTTAAATGGAATGACATCGTATCAAGCGAACTTGAAATTCCTGCGCCTGCGCCAAGCTTGAATCTAAAACCAAATAAATTTTTTGGCGTTAAAACCTGCGCTAATAAATTAAAATCTGCTTTTATAAATTGAGGAAGTCCAGAAGCATTAAGATACGATAGATTTATTTCAAATCCAAAATTTAAAGCATTTAGAGTTTTATTTAGAATGCTAAAACTAAGAGCAGCTCCTTCATAATAAAAAGTGTTTTCTTGGATTTCATCATATCTGTATGTTACCAATAAGGGCATCCATACCAATCCAAAATACCTGTCATTTTTATCATTAAAACCGGGTTTTGGAGGAAGCTCTGGAGGGGGTGGGGGAGGAGGTGGAACAAAAACAATAGTTTTTCTGGCGCTTGTTCCAAGCCCTCCCGGATTAATAATATTAATTGTAACAACATCCGGTATTGAATAAACATCATAAAAAACAATTAGAACTCTTCTTCTGTCTTCTGCTATATATAATTCATCAGGAACAAGCAAATCTCCGTTTACAGTTAGAATTTTTATTTCTGCATCTTTTTCAATATTACTGCCTGTAATATTGAAAACAAATTCGCCTTCTGTTCCTGTGTAATTAAATTTGTAAGAAGCATCGTGAAGATGCGGAGCATAAGCATGATAGACTTCAAATTCGATCCACTGTGTTCCCTCGCCGGGAGTATCAAGATAATCATATGGAATTACGCGAAAACGATACTTTCCGGGAGATAACGAAACTTCTATAGTATAATCGTTTGTCCGCTGATACAGCAGTCTTTCAAAAACATTATTAGCGCTTTGAATTTCTTTTTCTACAATGACTTCATAAAATTTGGCGTATTCGTCTCCGCTCCATGACAAACGCTGGAAGAACCGCATTTCCGAGTAAAATTCCGCATTCTGTGCGCATAACGCTGAAAGGGTAATAAAAAATAATATTAAAAAAATTATGCGTTTATTGGCCATAAAGTACTCCCGGCGTGTTTGCGTGTACTTCAGGAAGAGGAATATCAATCACAAAAGAACTAGAAGCCGGAGCGCTTCTTCTTATTATTTCGCCGCCTGCATCAAGTTCAAGCGCTTCTACCTGCCAATGATAAACGCCGCGCGTAAGAGTGTTAAAACTGCTTAAAGTCCAGCTTGTGCGGTTCTCGGGATCTGTGCGTGTAATTAATTGGCGCGTGCCATCTGCTCTTCGTAAATGTATGCTTATAACATACGCATTTGCTTCCTGTACAGGAGACCATCTAAGAACAAGGTTTCTGGAATTTCTTAAATATTCAATATTAATTATATAATTCTGATTAGGTAAAAGATTAACAGGTGAATCTAATGCCGGCAGTTGAGGCATTGGTGCAGGTATTGGAGCTGGCTGCGGTTGCGGTTGCGGCTGTGGCGGTACAACAACCGGTTCTGGCGGTTGAGGTGGCGGCGGCGATACTGGCTGTGGAGTTGGCGGTCGCGGTACTGGCTGTGTAGCTGGCAGTCGCGGTCTAGGTGGCGGCGGTGGTGGCGGCGCATGCGGCGGTACTGAAACAACAGTTGATACAGGTTCCGGTTCAGAGAAAACAGGCAGAATTGTATTCTCAGTTTCTGTTATATTCATCCTGCCGGAGCCAAGAATATTATCCTGATTTGAAATTCGCCAAAACCACACGCCTGCATCCATTGGAACAAAAGCTGAATGATCAAGATTATTCAATACATTCACAATATTATTAAAATCTTTATCCGCTGAAATTTCTAATGTTAATGGCTCATCCTCTTCTATATTTAACCGGTTCCAATAAAAATTAACCGGAAGCAGAGAAGATGGTATTTTTTCAAAACTTTCATTTGGGCGCGGATTCATTACTACTACTGCGCTTTCATGTTTCTCATTGCCTTGAGTATCCATAGAAACCATTGAGCCCGCGGAAATTTCACGTACAACTTCGGATTCTTCGATTAAAACGGCTCTTCCTTCATTTACCTGCACTACAAGTCCGTTATCTGTTGCCGTAACGTTTATGGAAGATCCTGCCGTAGTTTCAATTATTTGCCCCATCAAATTCAACCGTAAATTTGAACCTTCTTCGCTGGTAATTAAACCAACACTTCCTTCTGTTAATTCAATCTGAAGAGTGCTTCCGTCTTCGGACAATTGTATTCTAATTAATGTATTTTCGAATAAATCGAGTCTTTGACCACCTAAATCAAGCGTCGCGGATGATAATTCAGGTATTCGGATTAAATCCCCAAGATAAACTGGTGATCTAACTTCCAGCCTGTCCCATAAAACCCTGTCTGCAATTCGGCGCTGAACTATATTATGTTTTATTGTTATTTCACCTACAGGAGTTACGTTTTTTAAATTGATGGTATGAAACAAATCCAGCCTAAAGAGATTTAAAAAAAAGAGAATACTGAAAAGGCATAATACAACTATAACAAAGTCTCTTAAACGGAAACCGGTGCGGACAGATTCTATTTGTCTTGGTGTTGTGCGTGTAACGCTCATTCCTTGCCTTTATTATCTCCGCCTATCTTGTATTTTTTTTCTCCTTCGTTTAAGTCTACGCCTTCAAGTTCAGGAGCTTTTATTTCCAGAAGATCCCGCACTTCATCAAGTGACTGCGGTCCTTTTTCTTCTCCTGCAAAATTAACAACAGCAAAGATTCTTACAGGTTTTACCTTTCCTTTAACTGTTACAGAGGGCATTTCTTCAGTTACAAATTTATCGCCTATTAGATTCCATGTGTCTTCCGAAATTAAAATATCTGCACCTAACGGTTTTGTTAATGCTTCTATACGAGATGCAAGATTCACAGGATCTCCAATTACAGTATATTCCATACGCATATCGCTTCCAAGCTGACCTGCCGTTACCATTCCGGTATTAATGCCGCAGCCTATGCGTATTGCAGGATCGCCGGGGTCGTCTTTTTTTCGTTCCCTGTTCATAAAATACAATGCTTTTCGCATCATAAGCGCGGCTTTTACGCAATTAAACGCGTCTGCTCTTGCGCTTCCGGCAGTGTAGGCAGTTCCCCAGTGCGCCATTACAGCGTCACCGATAAATTTATCAATACAGCCGCCTGTTTTTTCTACGCAGTCGATCATCTGTGTAAAATATTTATTAAGCCAGTGAACAATGTAATTTGACGCTTCAAAACCAAAGTAATTTGTAAAACCTTCAGATTTTGCCGTAAACTCGCGTATGTCGGAAAAGAAAATAGTTGCATGCTTTGGCAAACCTCCGGGTTTTATTTGATTGCGCATCGCCTGAAGCGCGATCTCTTTATTTGTAAATCTGCCGAAAATATTTAAAGCAGCGCACATCTTCTGAAAACTTGCCGTTAATATGCCGATTTCATCGCGTCCTTTGGGATCGAAGTGTAAATTAAACTCTCCGCCTTCAATTTTTCTTGCTGCAGCCGCAAGAGATTTAAGAGGAATGGAAATGGTTTTAGAGAAAAACCAGATTAGCATTATAGAAAAGAACATAACTACTATAGTAAGGTATATATTACGCCTTGTTGTCGCGGTTATTCCTTCAAAGACTCTGTTATATTCAATATTTGTAATGACAATACAGCCGCCTGTATTCAATTTAGTAAAAGCGACAAACTGACGCACTGTTTTTTCTTGATTTATCATAGAATCAGCTGTTTCTTCAGCGTTAACTGCGGAATCTGACGATTTTTCTATTTGAAACACACGGTAAATTGCATTCCTGCAATTATTAAAGAAAATCATGATATTATAATGTAAAGAAATAAATGCAGGTTTTAAGAAATTGTAAACTTGTTCAAGCTGCGGCATTAAAAAAGCGGGATTATCGGCTTCTATCGGAATTACGCCAAAATCAGTTTCTATTAATGCCTGACTGCTTCTATGAAGACTTGATTTAATATCAATAATAAAATCTTTATCTGAAATATTTGTATTATTTCGCATTAAATCGTAATCAACATGAATTAAAATATCACCATGGCTGTTTATCATGTAAGATTTATTAATCCCGGCGCCAAATGAATAATTTAAATTTTCAAGCGAAAAAATAATGGCGGCAGCGCCGTTTTCTGTAATATTAAAAAACATGGCGATTAAAGATTTAGCAAAATGAGGCGTTGCGTTTATTACGACAGTTTCCCCTAACGCAGCCCGGCTCATCGCCGATTTATGCCCTTCAAAGAAAGAATCTGTAAGAGTATAGACAATTCCATTTGTATTAAAAAAGCGTTCGTTAATAAACGATTCGTTTCTGCCGCCTGCGTCAAATGATATAGCGGCTATTCTTGTATTATTCTCAAAAAAGAACTTGGTTGTCTCTCTTGCAAGGCTGCTTCTGGGTCCGGCGGATGACACCATTTGAATAAGTATTATCGCATCTGTGCGCATTTTTAAAAATGTTTCTTCGGCTTCTGCTGCGGATCTTCTGTTTGCTTCGTAATTATTTTCTTCCGCTGATATGCGAAGATCCTGGCGCACAAGCCATGAAACAAGCGCAGTTATCGAACCAAGAGAGAAAAGAACTATAAGGGTTACAATTGTTACGAGCTTTGCACCTATGGAAAAAAGCGCATTTTTATCGGTTCTTCTTCGTTTTTTATTTACATTTTGAGAGTCGCTCACTATCATCTCCAAATAAAGAGTCTTCTATAATATTAACGGTATTTTTGACCCTTAAAATGAGGAAAAAAGGCTGAATTTTTCCATAATTGAACAGTTTTACAGCGTTTTACTTCCTGCGCTTTGCTGCAAAGCTCCCGGATAATAGTCATCGTTTCCTGCTGATCGAGCATAAAAATAATAAGTTTTCTGAGGATTAGATGAAATAATGTTTATTGTGTCGCTGGCTTGCCATAATAAATCATTTGCGGACGCGTCGTTTATGGTACTAAAAGCATATTCAATTTTTTGATGCGGTGAGTTATTGACAAGACTGGTAACAATTTGGAATGAATTAGATCCAATTTCTGTTATTGTTAAACTGGTTACAGCCGCTCCTTGCGCTTTTGCGACGTATAATCGATTAGAAATAACCTGAATGGATTCATCGCCGCCGTAGATCACTGAAACTGTCAAGTTGTGATATTCATTACGAGTTATCTGCGTGCCGTTCTCGGGTGTTGTATAAATTTCGTATTTTGCGAATTGAGAATACGAGAGAATTTCCTGCGAATTGTCGTTAAATGAAACCTTGACTGTAATTCCTGATAAATTGAGAGGCTGTCCATGCGTACAATTAACCACAGGCGGCGGACTGGAAACAGCTTCCAGTTTTGTTACAATTCTTGGAGCAGTTTCCGGGAATGTTCGTGATAATTTGACAGTTGTGTTTGTGTTGGCGCTGACAGTTGCTGTAAGTCCATTTATTGTTGTGCCGGAATTTGAACCTGCCGAAAGATTTTCGAAGGTATAATTTGCATTTGCAGTCAGCGTGACAGTTGCTGTATATGCCGTGCCGCCATGGAATGCGCCAGAAAACGTAATGCCGTCTTCTGTCCACGAAACTGCGCCAATCGAAAAATTACCTTCGCCCTGTGCATAGGAACTTGGCTCTATTGCGGCTTCGGGAGCTTCAACTGTAATTGCAATGTTTGTAATAGGCTGAGGCTTTACCGTTATATTATAGTTACGTGTCATTGTGTTGTAATTTACCGCGTCTGCCGGCATAAACGTCATGTTATGCGTCCTTGTGCCTGTATCGCCGACATTATCATTGGGTGATGTCCATACAAATGAGCCAGCGGTTCCGGCTCCGTTTCCGGGAAGGGTGATGCTGGAAAGCGTGTCTCCATATATACCGGAAAAACTTGTTTCCGGCCAGTTCACAACAGGATCAATTTTTGTAATGCCGCCCGTTACGGGAATATTTATTCCGGGAAGCGGCATGTTTGTATAATTTGCAGAATCGCTTCCTGTAATTACAAGGACGCTTATATTCATCGTTTGCGTTCCTGCGTTAGGGCTTGTATATGCGCCGGCAATTGAACCTATGCTCACAGAATCACCTGATAAAATTCCGCTGGGTGAAGCGTTTGCAGGAGTAATATCTGCCGATGTATTGCCGTCATATATCTTTGTATGCGTTATATACGATATAGTGACGGTTCTTGGCATTATATTTGCAGTAACGCTTAACGGCTGAGCGGTTAGAATATAATTATCTTTTGCAATGCCGCCAAGACTCCACCCGGAGAAAGTAACCGGTTTTCCGGTTCCGATGTTTTTATCACTAAAAACGGCAGTACCTTGCATTACCGTTAAATTTGAGCCGTCCTTATTTTCTGTTATAACAGGAATACTGTTAATCGTAGCCGACGCAGAGCCGTCGTAAATTTTATTTGCGGCGGTTACACTAATTGTTACCTGTCTTTGACTTATAACAAGCGAATTTGCAGTGTCAGCTGAAATCCCTTGAGACGATACTGTTATGGGCATATTTTTATATGCGCCGGAAAAAGACATTATATCGCCGTGAGAGACATTTACGCTGCCGGCTTTAGTTGAAATTCCCCATGCCGGGAAATTAGCCGGCGTAATATTTAATTGCGAAGTTGAGTCATCAAAATCCAGTCTTACAAGAAGACCTGTAAGATCAAGGGGATCTCCGTGAATATAAGTCAAATTTGCCTGTGAAGGCTGCCCTGTAATTGTTAAGCTGGTAACGACTTTTTCGCTGATTTCCGGGAATTGATAAGAAATTGTTACTGAAGAACTCGTATTATTTGAAACTTTTGCATTTAAGGAGTTATTTATAACAGCGCTAAAGCCAGTTTGCGAAAATTCATAGTTTGCTTTTGCTGTCAAAGTGACAGTTGCCGTATATTTTACTCCGCCTATAAAAGGATTATTATTAGGGTTCCATGATACTGCGCCTGCTGTATAATTATCATTTGGATTTACGTTTGCAGTTATGCCGGGAACTGCTCCTGCGGAAGGGCTGTTAATATTTACATTTGCACTTGTAATAAAAGCATTTGTCACAGTAAAAGATAACTGAACATTGGTAGAAATAATGCCGCCGCCGGGCAAGTTTGTAACATTTATATTTGCATAATATGTTCCGCAAGTAAGTCCTGTGTTAGGTGTAATTGTGAATGTATCATAACTGCCGGCGTTAATATTGCCGATTGACGCGCTTGATAAAATAAAACAATTTGCATCCGCGCCGGTTAACAATATGGCTAAAGATCCTGTCGGGTAATTATCAACATTTGTAACAGTTATTGTTACAGGAGACATCGCCTGATATCCCATCATTGCCGAAGGAAAAACAACTTTACGCGGCGTAAGAGATATGCCGACGCTTTCCCAGTCTGCATAAAGAGTTAAGTCATCTTCAGGCGCAATATCAAAATCCCATTCAAAATAGTCGTATGTAAACCAGCCCGCAAAAGCGTGTCCAATTCTTGAAGGGTCTTTCGGTATTTTAATTTTCTCGCCTCTGAATAATCTTTGTTCGTTAACGGGGCTTCCGCCGTTACTGTCAAAAGTAATGATTTTTATATCAAGAACATCGTCAATAAAAGGATTGTCACATGTTAAAAAAACAAGTGAAAAAATCAATAAAAAAATGAAAAAGCTGATATTTTTAATTATATTTTTCATTGTTTTTTCTCCTCACCACCTATAAATATACTATAATTACCTTGTTTTTTCCATAATTAATTAATATAATGACCTAATGTTGCCAAAATTAATAAAATATATCCTTAAAGAAACGCCGTCATCGCAGCACACCGAGGTTTGCGGATGGGTCAGAACCAAGCGGGACATGAAGAACCTCGTCTTTATAGAAGTAAACGACGGCTCCTGTTTTGCCGGTATCCAATGCACGTTTGATCGCGGATCTGGAATCGATTCCAAAACAGAAGAAGCAATCGGCTCTCTTACAACAGGCGCATCTGTTAAAATTATCGGCAAATTAGCGCCGTCTCCCGCATCCGGGCAGGCGGTAGAAATTGCCGCCTCATCTATCGAAATTATCGGGGAAGCGCCTGCGGAGACTGTCGGGGATACCCAAGGTTACCCGCTCCAAAAAAAGCGCCATTCCCTTGAATTTTTGCGTGAAATTGCGCATCTTCGCCCCCGAACCAACACATTCAGCGCTGTAGCGCGCCTGCGAAGCAAAATGGCTTATGCGATTCATCGTTATTTTCAGGAAAACGATTTCCATTATCTGCACACCCCGATTGTCACGGCAGGCGACTGCGAAGGCGCAGGCGCGATGTTTCAGGTAACGACGCTGGATTCTAAAGTAATCGCCAAGGAAGAAGCGGCGGGCGGACAGGAATTATGGTCTAAAGATTTTTTCGGTAAAAAGACATATTTAACGGTTTCGGGTCAGCTTGAGGCGGAGACCTATGCGACCGCGATTTCGCGCGTTTATACATTCGGCCCGACTTTCCGCGCAGAAAACTCAAACACCGTGCGCCATCTTGCCGAGTTCTGGATGGTAGAGCCCGAAGTTGCCTTCGCGCAGCTTGAAGACGACATGGCGCTTGCCGAAAGTTTTTTAAAATATGTATTTAATGCGGCGCTTAATGAATGCGCAGACGAGCTTTCTTTCTTTGACGCCCATGTTGAAAAAGGCATAATCGAAAACCTGCGCCAGGTTGCAAATGCAAAATTTTCGCACATGACATATACCGATGCGATTAAAGAATTGGAAAAAAACGCATCGCAGTTTGAATTTAAACCAAGCTGGGGATGCGATCTTCAAAGCGAACATGAAAAGTTTTTAACGGAAAAAGTCGCCAAGGGACCCGTTATTGTCACAGATTACCCGAAAGATATAAAAGCTTTTTACATGAAGCTTAACGACGACGAAAAAACAGTTTGCGCAATGGACGTGCTTGTTCCAAGGTTAGGTGAAATTATAGGCGGCTCCCAGCGCGAAGACAACTTAGAAAAACTTGTTAAGCGCATGAGCGAAATGGGTTTACACGCAAAAGATTACTGGTGGTATTTAGATCTTCGCCGCTACGGAACAGTTCCCCATGCGGGATTCGGTTTGGGTTTTGAAAGACTTATTCAATATGTATCGGGCATGGCGAATATACGCGATGTAATCCCGTATCCAAGAGCCGTGGGGCAAGCGGAATTTTAATTAAATATTACAAAGGCAGAGGCGAATATTTGCCATAGACTTAATTGATATAGCAAACTGCGTGCAAGCATGGTATGATAATTAACACGACACTAAGAAACTATTTATAAGAGCGCGGGTAAAAACGCTTGCAGGCTAGAATGGCTCTGGCATTTATCTACGCAGCTTCTGGCTGGCGTTATTCACGCAGACCATAGACGCCCGCAAACCTTTTTACCCGCGCTCTTTCAAGTAATTTATTTAGCATACGTGTTAAATAAAATGAAAAATAGCCACGCCTGCTCCCAGTCTGCTTTATTAATTAAAACCATGCCTATGGCAGATTTGCGTCTTTGCCTTTTTGGAATTATAAACGTTTTTTGCGTTTCCTTTTGAATTGTAATTTTACTTCTTCATTTTCTTCTCCTTTTTAAATATTTGGTTCTTTTTAATTGCATGTACCTATTAATTATTTTGTTTAAGTGAAGAATTAAATTCTTCTTCACTTATATGAAATTTATTCAATAACAATTCTGGAGTTTCATAATAAACGTCTTCTTTCCCTTTTTCGTAGAAAACATCTAATCCGTCTTGCATTATATAAGTTTTAATTATATTATTATATATGTCATATATATCAATAACAAAACCACTGTTTCTATAAAGAGGAATACCATCTTTTGTAATTGATTGAAGTATATTTTTATTAGGATCAATGTTTATTTCTTTAGAGAAATGTAATAAAAGTACAATAAAATCTATTCTACTCCCAATATTATATTACTTTAAAATTAATTGATTCCCTCTTCTTCTTATTTCATCTTCTGTATATAAAGGTTTTTCTGGTGTTTCACCTAAATAGATAAAAATAATACTTCTATCCATAAAGTATATATGTATTTTATCTATATCTCTTAAATATATCCTCATTTCATCAGATAATTCTAAATAATTTACATCTTTTTTGGAATCATTATCTAAATCAGATAGTTCTGTATAAATTTCATCTTTCTTTGAATTATTATTTGAACAAGAAAAAAATAAAAAAAATACATAAAACTCTCATTTAAAAACTCCTTATTAAAATGACAACCATCTTAGTATGTTTCTCCTACTAGAAATTACACTTTGATTCATTGGCATTGCAATTCCCGAATAATAATCTTGTCTTTCAGGTTCTCTTAATTGACGCGCTACACTGTTTGTCATCATTACAGCAAAATATTCTTCCATGGTTGGATAACCGCTAGGACCTGGTAGTATTAACCTAAAAAATGAATTTCCTTCAACTAAAAAACCATATGCGTGTGATAATTCGTGAAATAAGCTCATGGCAGGGCTCATTTTTACGAAAAATCAGGCATTTTTGAGGATTTTTTATTGCTAATTTGAATGCAGTATTAGTCATTTTGTCTAATCAGTCATATTATAAACTGTTTTAATGATTCTGTAAATATAACATCTCATCAAGGTGCCAAGAGGAAGAATTAAACCACAAACCACCACGAATAAGATCGAACCTGTTGTTCGATGTCTTCGCTCTTTTTCCAAAGTGTATGCTCAATAAGTTAATAGAAAGGCAGAGGCGCAAACTCTGCTATATTAATTATATTCATGGCAGGTTTTCGCCTCTGTCTTTGTATTAATATCTTTAAGCATACGATTTACTTTTTAAACAGCAACACAACAGAATGCCAAAAACGTTTTAGCGCATTTCCACGCTCGTATGCTTCTGTAGTAACAAGCGGGGTTCTGCTTAATTCGCCGCGTTCATCGGATATGCTTAAATATCCAACAGGAAAATCTTTGGGTATCGGAGCAATTAATTGATTTGGTATAACAACGTTATATGTTAAATTCTTTGCGCGATCAATATAAGCTGTAAAATCAGGTGATTCTAAAAGCCTTAACGCAGCTTTTTTTGATTTTCCTTTCCATAAACGCACATTATCGATTTCATTAATATTAGTATAAACTGTTTTAAAATTATCAAATGCCCAATTTAATAAAGCAGCGCTGTCGTTTGCGCGGATAAGCGCGCCTCTGCGCCCTGACGGACCGCCAAGCAAAACAAGAATAAAACGCGTTCCTTCTCTTTGCGCAGTAATAGCGATATTAAAGCCCGATTCATTTATAAAACCTGTCTTTAATCCATCCGCTCCCGGAAAAGTTTGTAATAGACTGTTTCTGTTTTCCTGTACAATTGTGCGCGGACGGCTGCTATTTTTTTGAAGCACGTTTTCCTCTAAAGGATACGCAAATTCAAGAACAGAATGAAACTCTTCCATGCTATGCGGATGCATTGAAATATAATTCCTGCATAAGATTGCAAACTCTGCTGCAGTGGTGATATTTGTGCCTGAAATCCCTGAACTTTCAACAAAACGGGTAACATGAAGACCCATTCGCCTTGCCTCTTCTGTCATCAAATTTGCAAAATCGCGCATACTCGGCGCAAAGCGAAGAGCGACAGCGACAGCGGCATCGTTCCCCGAAACAACCGCAAGACCCAGAAGTAATTCACGTAACGTAACTGTTTGCCCCGGTTCAAGGAACATAAGGCTTGAGCGGCTCGGCTGGCTCTGCGCCCAGCTTTCTACCGTAATTGGAATTATTTCATCGTAAGACGCTCTGCCTTCTTTTATTTCTTTCATGGCGATATGCATTGTCATAAGTTTTGCCAAAGACGCAGGCGGAATAACGTCATCGGGATTTTTCGCATAAAGAATTGTGCCCGTATGCGCGTCAATTAAAACGGCGGCTCTTGTTTCAATTTCAGGCGCAGTATCGGGCGGAATATTTAATGCAGTCGAATAACTTATTTGCGCATGTAGAGTAATTGGTAATAGTAAAAAAAATAAAAAGAACCTTCCCACTACTTTATTAATCCTTCTTCCTTCGTGTTAATCCGTGAAAATCCGTGGACACTTTTTCCTCTCCTGTTTCTCTCCCTTCGTGTTAATCCGTGAAAATCCGTGGACACTTTTTCCTCTCCTGTTTCTCTCCCTTCGTGTTAATCCGTGAAAATCCGTGGACATTTTTTTCTTCTCCTGTTTCTCTCTCTTCGTTCGTGTGGTTCGTGGTAAAAAGTGTTCCTTCTTCGTTAAAAAAGACCAGAAATTTTCCCGTTACTATCGATATCTATTTTTTCCGCGGAAGGAATCGGCGGAAGCCCCGGCATCGTCATGATCTCTCCCGTGTACGCTACAATAAAGCCTGCGCCTGCCGATATTTTTACGTCTCTTACCGTTAGACGCCATCCTTTCGGCGCGCCAAGTAAGGAAGCGTCATCAGAAAAACTGTACTGAGTTTTTGCCATGCAGATTGGAACCTTATCCAAACCCATTTTTTCTATTTGGCTAATTGCTTTTTGCGCGTCACGCTGAATCACTACGCCGTCCGCCCTGTAAATCTTTTTTGCGATAGTTTCAATTTTTTCTGTAATAGATTTATTAACGTCATAAGAAAATTCAAATTGGTTAGGCTCTTCGCAAAGACGCACGACCTCTTCTGCTAATTTTATGCCGCCTTGCGATCCCTTTGCCCAAACTTCTGAAAGAGCCGCGTTTACACCTAACTCTTTGCATTTTTTTTCTACAAGATCAAGCTCCGCCTTTGTGTCTTTGGGAAAGGCGTTTATTGCGACAACCGCAGGAAGTTTATACACCTTTGTAATATTTTCTACATGCTGCAAAAGGTTTGGAAGGCCTGCTTCAAGCGCGGCAAGGTTTTCTGTATCAAGGTCTGCTTTTTTTGCACCGCCGTGAGATTTTAACGCGCGTACAGTCGCAACAATAATTACAGCAGACGGTTTAAGACCTGCAAAACGGCATTTAATGTCTAAAAATTTTTGTGCGCCCAAGTCCGCGCCAAAGCCCGCTTCTGTAACAACATAATCCGCGCATTTAAGAGCCATGCGCGTCGCCATAATCGAATTACAGCCGTGCGCAATATTTGCAAACGGTCCGCCGTGAATAAATGCCGGCGTTCCTTCCAGCGTCTGCACAAGATTCGGCTTTAACGCGTCTTTAAGAAGAGCCGCCATCGCGCCTTGAGCATGAAGCTGCGCGGCAGTGACAGGCAGTTCTTCATTTTGTTTTCCGTGAGTGTAGCCGACAATGATGCGCCCAAGTCTTGCTTTTAAATCGTCAATATCCGACGCAAGACAAAGAATCGCCATGATTTCGGAAGCGGCGGTAATGTCAAAACCATCTTCGCGCGGTGAGCCGTTAACCCTGCCGCCAAGCCCGTTTGTAATAAAGCGAAGCTGTCTGTCATTCATATCGATGCATCTGCGCCAGATAATTTTTCGCGTATCGATATTTAATTGATTACCCTGAAAGATGTGGTTGTCGATCATTGCCGCAAGCAAATTGTTCGCGGCTCCAATCGCATGAAAATCGCCGGTAAAGTGCAGATTTATGTCTTCCATGGGGATAACTTGAGCCCAGCCGCCGCCTGCAGCTCCGCCTTTTACGCCGAAAACTGGTCCCAGTGAAGGCTCGCGAAGGGCAACAATCGTTTTTTTTCCGATAGATGAGAGGCTGTCGGCAACTCCAACCGTCGTTGTGGTCTTTCCTTCGCCCGCAGGAGTGGGATTTATCGCCGTAACAAGGATCAATTTACCGTCGGAAGCGGCATTTTCAGAGTTTTTTTTATTATTTAAGAGGTTAAAATCGATTTTTGCTTTATTGTTTCCGTAAAATTCGATAAATTCTTCGGGAATTCCTGCTTTTTTGGCAATTTCCCGTATATGAAGCACGTGATCAGGGTACACTGACTGTGCAATTTCGATATCGGAACCCAAAAATTTGTCTATTTTTGCCATTTTTTGATAATGTATCGAAAGTGCAAAAAAGTCAAGTTATTACATGGAACCGGATGGTTTGTTTTTATCTTGAAATTTAACGCTTTAAATGCTATAAAGAACAAGATGCAAATTGTTTTACTTTCAGGCGGCAGCGGCAAACGCCTTTGGCCCTTGTCAAATGATATTCGCTCTAAGCAATTTTTAAAACTGCTGACAGACGAAAGCAAAAGCGGCGTTCACTGTGAGCGTCATTCAATGGTGCAGCGTGTTTACGCGCAGATAAAAGAAGCGCAGATTGGCGCAGATATTACAATTGCAACTAACGCTTCGCAGGTTGACAGCATTAAAAGCCAGCTTGGCGAGAATATAAATATTGTGCTTGAACCCGAGCGGCGCGATACTTTTCCTGCAATAGCGCTTGCATGCGCGTTTTTATCATCAGAAAAAAAAATAAAAGAAGACGAAACAGTAGTTGTTCTTCCATGCGATCCCTATACGCAAACCGGTTTTTTTAAAACATTAAAAAGTCTGGATAAACTTATTAAAACAAATTCTGCTGACATCGCGCTTATCGGAATTAAGCCGCATTCCCCGGCTTCTAAATATGGATATATAGTGCCGTCAAGTAAGATAGACGAAGAAGCGTTTTCTGTGCTGCGTTTTGCAGAAAAACCAGAAGAAGAAAAAGCCGCTGAATTAATCAAAGAAGGCGCGTACTGGAACTCGGGCGTATTTGCTTTTAAACTTGGCAGCGTACTTGAAATCGCCAAATCTAATGTAAAATTTTCTGATTACAAGGAATTATACGCAAAATATACTGAGTTTGAAAAAATCAGTTTTGATTATAAAGTTGTAGAAAAAGCAAAGCGTATAGCGGTAGTTCCGTTTTCCGGAAAATGGACGGATATCGGCACATGGCAGACGCTTGCGCAGGAGATGCCGGATACAACACTTGGAAATGTTACGCAGGAAAGTTCGCATAACACAATGATTATTAACGAGCTTAATATTCCGGTAATAACCATGGGTTTAAAGGATATTATTGTTGCTGCAAGCCCCGATGGAATACTTGTTGCGGATTGCGCGCAAAGCTCAAATTTAAAACCGCTTGTCGATAAAATTAAAAACGCGCGTCCTATGTACGAAGAGCGCCGATGGGGTGAATACACAGTTCTTTCACAGGACGAGCACAGCCTTGTTAAACATCTTTTTTTATCAGCCGGTAAATCGATAAGCTATCAGCTGCATAAATACCGTGACGAAGTGTGGGTTATAACAGCCGGCGAAGGAATATTCACGCTTGACGGCGAAGAAAAAAAAGTAAAAGCAGGCGATGTTGTTAGAATAAACCGCGGTCAAAAGCACAAAATAGCGGCTATTACCGGCCTGCAATTTAAAGAAGTGCAGCTTGGCGATAAGTTTGATGAAAACGATATCGAACGTTTTAGTGAATAAAACGAAGATGATTGCGATTAATGCTTGTATTTTTTCTAAATATAATGGATAATTAGCTATATGTTAAAGACAATTCTGGGTTTTGGTTATCTGGCATTTGCGATGGCCTTTTTGCTTCCGTTTGCAATGCTTGCCGGTTTTTTCTATTTACTGGGACTTCGTAAACCAATGAAGATAATAATATATCGTCTTGCTCAAGGCTGGGCAAAATCTCTGATTCCGATATCAGGATGCAAAGCGACAGCCAAGGGCAGAGAAAACATCCCCAAAAAAGGCAATGTTTGCTTTGTCTGCAACCACAACGGGTTTTTTGATATTGTAATGTTACTCGCATTTTGCGGCCGTCCTTTCGGATTTGTAGCAAAAAAGGAACTGTCTTATGTGCCTTTTTTAAACCTTTGGATTTTCATGCTTGGCGGTCTTTTTATTGACAGAAAAAATGTAAGAAAAGCAATACGTACAATTAATAAAGGCGTAGATCGCGTTAAAGCCGGCGGCGGCATGTTAATTTTCCCGGAAGGTCACAGATCGAAGGGCAGGGGGCTGCTTCCTTTTCATCCCGGTTCATTAAAACTGGCAACACAGGCAGGCGCTGTCATCGTTCCTGTCGCAATAGAAGGCAGTTACGATGTATTCGAAAGAAACAACCGCGTTGTCGGCGGCGTAGAGACCAAAATTGCCTTTCTTGAGCCGATTAACACCGCAGAAATACCCAACGAGGAAAAAAAGCAAGTGCTCTGCGACAGAATTTACACGGCAATCAAAGAAGAACTTGGATATTGATATTCCCCAGGGCGCTCGATAGATCACGCACAGCGTGTTGTTGGAATAAATTAGCGAAGCGTGGCGCCAGATAAAAGTCAATGAGATTGATAATGCGCGAACGCTTCAGCGTGAGTTGTGCGCCCGGAGGATTTGCCTTTCAACCTTCAGCCTCCTGCTTCAGGTTTCAAGGCCGCCTGTGTGCCTTTCGGTGCTTCCATGCACCTCAACCTCTCAAAGGCTTTCACCTTTTCAAGGCACGGCACTCCGGTTCAAATCCTCAAATCTAACCCAATTATTAATTTTTTTTGTTATTTATTATTGTTAATTTAATGAATAGTTTATTCCCCAGGGAGGATTTGAACCCCCACAAGCTGATCCAGAGTCAGCTGTGCTACCATTACACAACCGGGGATTGTGTGCCTATATTTTATTAAATCAAGCAGGGAATGTCAATACTGCGTTATTGACCAGTATTATCCTCACTGTGAGCGCAAGCCTTTGCGGAAATTCTTTCTAAAATGACATAGGCGTAAACTCTACCATAGACATAAATAAATATAACAGACTGCGTGCAAGCATGGCAAAAAAAACCTTTGCTAAGAATCCGCTACGGAGCCTAAGGTCTCCTCCGCGGTGAACGGCAAAAATGGTTTTTTTACCACGCTCGCTCCCAGTCTGCTATTTTCATTTTAACCCGCCAAAGGCATAGTTTGCGTCTCTGTCTGTTTGGAATGATAGGCGTTTCCTTACTTTTCTAAATACCATGCTGTAATGCACATCTATAATGGCTTATATAAAAAATATTATTCAGTTGTAATTTGAATTAAATAGAAATTACAGAAATATATATATTTTTCATAATTATTAACAAAATAATACCATTCATAATCATATGACTTCTCATTTGTATTTTCTTCAGTAAAATAATAATTAATTTTATTTTCATTATAACCGATTTTTTTTATTCGCTTATTATCTCTATCAAGCATATTATATTTTATGTTATATTCTTTCACTTGTATAGGTAAATTATCAATAAAATCATCTGTGTATGCAAATTTTCCCCATATTCTATTTGTATCAAGATTGAAAAGTATTGTTATATCTTTTATTTTATTATTAAATGGTAAGCTTCCATCGAATAATGGGGGAAACCACCCTTTTTGATTTTCAGAGGCTTTCATCAACGAGTCCCAATCCTTATATTCATATTTTATTACTTCAATTAATTCACATCCTGATAAAAATAATAAAATAAATATTATAAAAATTATTTTTTTATTCATTTATTCTGTCTCTTTATGTTCCCTTGTAATTTTTTCCTTATATTGCAATACGATTTCCTTATAAGTTTTGCCAAATCACAGTATTCGGTATTTCAAATACTGATTTTACATTTCTAATCCAACTTCCATTTTCTATGGAAACAATCAATTGAGCTAACGTTCTTATATTTAAAGTAGAAATATTAATATCAAATATTTGCCGCATGACTTCTTCTGATAAGTCAATAGTTTCTTTTATTTCAATATAACGATTGAAATTAATATTAAAAATACCTAATAATGCATAAAACTTCCCTGTTCCTGATCTAGATCTTTCCAATAAATCAATAAATATATCTTCTGCATTTTCATTCTCAAGAATAATGACAAATGCTAATACTTGTTCTTTATTAATCATGTATAAAATATCTGCATTACATAAAATTAAGAATGCATCTTCTGTATAAATATCTGCATATCCATGAAAACTAATTATACTTAATATTACTAGTAATAAAAATTTCTTTACCATTCAAAATCTCCTCCTAAAATAAGTGGAGGTAATAAAATAGGTGTTGGATACGAATAAATATGTGATTCTCTAGCAGGTCTTCTCCTTCGTTCATCATTTCCAAAGTAACCGCTACGAACAGAATTCTCAAAGTTTATGGCACTATCTTCCCTAAGATAATGGTAATCCTCTAGGGTGATTTCACCTGTTTCAAGCAAAAGATTAAATTCGGCATTATTTCCATTTCTATGATCAATAGCATGTCCAACCTCGTGACCTAGATTAATACCACTTGAAGTGGGTACTTCATTACTACCAGATTCATCTATACCTCCTTCTGTTGATAAGGGATTGTATGTTATAGTATTTTCAATAAAATTATAAGAATTTTCATCTCCATATTTTATTTCAACAATAAAATTTTTATCTCTTTTAATTTCAAGAAATTTTCTTAGTGCTTCTCTATCACCGGATCTTCTTAAGTTTCTTTCTAATATCATTAAGTCATTTCTTACTTGTCTCCTGAATTGTCTGTCACCGCTAATTATAAATCTTCTCCCATCAGGATCAACATACTTTACAGGATTGTTCCCCGCGTAATGATATGCGTGCATGTTTACTATATTGAAGATTCCACCCATTCCAGGAAGATTCTGGTTATGTTTCCTCGCATCATCGTTAATCGGGGCTACAGGAATGTAATCACCTTGGTAAATCGCAGGATCTCCTGTAAGCCAGCGGGACGTACGGGGGTCTAGGTAACGCGCACCGTAGTAATAGAGACCTGTTTCTTCGTCGAGCTCTTTGACTATTTTTAAGTCGACAAGCTGTTTTATATCAGAAAAACGATTAGTATTTTTTTTAAATTTTATCGAAGACTTAAATCGCGGTTTTATGGCGATTGATCTTTGGCGTGAGTAGTTGGTGTGGGGATGGTTCTGGGGTGAGGAGGATGTTGACTGTTGACACTTGATCTTCAAATACATTGTATTCCTCATTTTATTTGCAATTCCAAAAATTATAATTTTCATATTGTTAATAAAAAACTGGTGATAATGAAATTAATTCGATTGAAAGAATAATAAATGTGTTTATTATAAATGGGGTACCTGTTGCCATAAATGGTATAATATAATCACCAACTCTTAAAATTGAATATCCATCGACATCTGTAGATTCTAAAATACCTGAAATATTAATAATTTCATTTTTCAAATTAAACGAATAAAGATTTTCATTCGTTCTTATAATATTTTTTCCCCATACTAAATTATCATGAATATCAACTTCTGTATAATATTCACAATTTTGAATGGGAACATCACCTTCCCAAAATGCCTTTCCTTCGCCAAATTCTGTCGAAAAATTTACTATTATACTTAATCCATTATTAATTACATCCTTAATCTTTATTTTCATTATATATTCCTTTCTAATCTATTCGTTGTAATATATTTGTGACTGTCATAACATCTGTTGTAGAATTGTAATTCCATGTTTCAAAATGAAAATGTCCTTTAGGCGTGCCAATGGATCTCATTTCATGATTACCGAATCTAATGCTTCGTGTTCCATCAGCCGAAAAAATTCTATCTGTATCAACCCTTCCAGTTATTGGATTGATGTTAGTAGTATTCTCTCCAAGGAAATTATTCCATGAATTTGTAACATCTGCCGACCGCATCACGTTAGGTGCGTTTCTTTCAACCGTTATAACTCTGGTATCAGAACTTGGTGTTCTTACTACACTCCTTACTACATCAGATGCGGAATTCGTAGCTCTTGTACCCTGTGCAGCATTTGATGCGACGCTCGCAGCTCTACCTGCTCTTGCAATTGAACCTAAAGCAGGAACAAATGGTACTGCCGCACCAATAACATCTAAAGCCAAAAATCCTACGTTTGCTAATGATGGATCTTTAATAAGTTCATACGCACTATAACCTAAACTAATAATATCAATTATAGTTTCAAAGGCTTCTCCCGTAGGATCAACATACTTAACAGGATTATTCCCCGCGTAATGATACGCGTGCATGTTTACTATATTGAAGATTCCACCCATTCCCGGCAAATTCTGGTTGTGTTTTCTTGCGTCATCATTGATCGGGGCTACAGGAATGTAATCTCCTTGATAAATTGCCGGGTCTCCTGTGAGCCAACGGGACGTACGGGGGTCTAGGTAACGCGCACCGTAATAATAGAG
>JGI24695J34938_10000185_pt1 | contig 58369 bp, 52 predicted proteins | sample TergutCo191P3_FD_34938 | JGI IMG/M metagenome (IMG submission 34938)
AGGAGTCCGCTTACGAGCCTGCTTCGCAGTCTCTACAGCGGGGAACTCCAAAGATCATTTTACAGCCCCCCGCCTGCCTCCCTTTCCGGTAAAACCTTTTTTTAGTTTTATTATATTATTTCACGCGATTAGTGTAATGACGCGTTTTCTAACCGACAGACTTTAGGGTATTCCTGCGAATATAAAAATGATATACTCTCCTCATGGCTATTAATTGCGGCATTGTGGGGCTCCCTAATGTTGGGAAATCTACGATTTTTTCTGCTTTAAGTTCCGCTCCGGCAGAGGCGGCGAATTACCCTTTTTGTACGATCAACCCCAATGTTGGGATTGCAAGCGTCCCGGATGAAAGGCTGGACGCGCTCTCGGCACTTTTTAAGCCGCAGCGGACAATCCCGGCAAGCGTTGAGTTTGTTGATATCGCGGGGCTTGTTAAAGGCGCGTCCAAAGGAGAGGGGTTGGGTAACCAGTTTCTTTCCCATATCAGGGAAGTGGCGGTATTTGCGCATGTTGTCCGATGCTTCGAGAACGCGGATGTTATTCATGTAAACAATAAGGTCGACCCGCTTTCCGATATGGAAACCATCGACATAGAGCTTGCTCTTGCGGATTTACAGGGCGTCGCCAAACGCCGCGAAAGAGCCGAAAAACTTTTGAAAGTTCAAACCGAAAAGAAAAACGCCGAAGTCGTTATTGCCGCGCTTAATAAAATCGAGCCGGTTCTGGAAAACGGAAAACCTGTACGCTCTGTCGATTTGACCGATGATGAAAAAGCCGCTATTTATGACTGCCACTTTATAACTGCAAAGCCGCAGCTTTATGTTTGCAATGTCGATGAAGAAGCGATAAAAAATCTCGCCGCAGGCGGCAGCGGAAACACGCATGTCCAGGCTGTTAAAAAAAGAGCCGAGGCGGAAAACACCGCGGCTGTTTGCATCTGCGGCAAATTCGAGGCGGAACTTTCCGGCATCACCGACATGGAAGAAAAAAACGCGTTTTTGGAAGAGCTCGGTCTTAAAGAACCTGGATTATCAACATTGATTCGCAGCGCCTACTCGCTTCTTAATTTACGCACCTATTTTACAGCAGGCGAAGACGAATGCCGCGCATGGACAATCCACTGCGGAGACACAGCTCCCAAAGCCGCCGGAGTAATTCACACCGATTTCGAAAAAGGTTTTATCAAAGCCGAAGTATACACATACGAAGATATTATAAAGTACGGCACAGAATCAAAAATCAAAGAAGCCGGAAAATACAGAGTCGAAGGAAAGGAATACGTCGTCCAGGACGGAGACATCATGTTTTTTAAATTCAACGTGTAGAGGAAAAAACCCCCTCTCCATTTTATACTTGTAGATTCGTCGGTATTCTGGTACCATTTATACATGGTGCGACCGGATACGCTGCAAAAGTACGCTCTCTTTGGCGGATTACTGGAAGAACAGATAGAGACTATTATTCCGCTCATGGTGAAAGAGTGCTATAAACCCGAAGAGTTCATTATTGTGGAAGGAAAACCGAATGATCGGATTTACTTTCTAATAGAAGGACATGTCGAGGTTACAAAGAAAAATATTCATCTTTCGCACTTTGGGGAAGGCGACGCGTTCGGGGAAATGGAAGTCCTGGATGTTATGCCGGCAACCGCGTCGATTAAGGCTCTTTCTGATGTTACGGCAATGTCGATATCAAATAAGGTTCTTCGGGAAATTTATAAAATAGATGTAAAAACATTTTCCCTTATGATAATGAATCTGGCGCGTGACCTCTCAAGAAGGCTTCGCAAAATGGACGAAAAGCTCGCCGCGCTGCCGCCAATGTTGTTTTAATTTTAGGCTTTTCTTAAACTTCAATTTTGGAAAAGTCTCATATATCAGGAGTAAATTATGATTTTCAATCCCGAGCATGAATGTATGGACGGACAGGATCGCAAGAGACTTCAGCTTGCGGCGTTAAAAAACATGACAGAAATTATTTATTCCAGGGTGCCGTTCTACCGTAAAAAAATTGAAGACGCAAAAATCACAGCCGCCGATATTCATGACATAACTGATATCGCGAAACTTCCTTTTACCACAAAGGACGATCTTCGCATTAATTATCCGCACGGGCTTCGCGCCTGTCCGCAGGATCGAATCGTAGAAGTTCACATGAGCACAGGCACAACGGGTAAACCTGTCGTAAACGAGTACACAGATAAAGACATCGATATCTGGCGCCAGTCAATGGCAAGAACGCTCGCGGGAGCCGGCTGCTCGCGCAATGACATCGTACAAAACTGCTACGGCTACGGTCTTTTTACAGGCGGCATGGGCGTGCATTACGGAGCGATTACAGTCGGCGCGGAAGTTCTGCCAATGTCCAGCGGCAATACGGAACGCCAGCTTATGATCCTGCGTGACTTTGGATCTACAATGATTACTTGTACTCCCTCTTACGCGCTTTATCTTGCAGAGCAGGCTTCTGACGCCGGAATCGATCTGCGCTCTCTTCCAATCAGCAAGGGCTGTTTTGGAGCGGAAGCGTGGAGCGAAAATATGCGCGCCGAAATCGAAGAACGATACAACATGAAAGCCTATGATATTTACGGCTTAACAGAAATTATCGGTCCCGGTGTCGCCTTTGAATGTGAGGCGCAAAAGGGTCTCCATGTTAACGAAGATTTTTTCTATCCGGAAATTATCGATCCGGAAACAGGCAAACCGCTCCCCGCCGGAGAAAAAGGAGAGCTTGTCTTTACAACATTGACAAGAGAAGGAACCCCACTCCTGCGCTACCGCACAAGAGACATCACATATATAATCGAAGAACCCTGCTCGTGCGGGCGCACGACAAGGCGCATCCACCGCCTCTTTGGCAGAACAGACGACATGCTGATTATCCGCGGCGTTAATGTTTTCCCAAGCCAGATTGAACAGGCTCTCATCGAAATCGAAGGAACAGAGCCGCAATACCTCATCATTATAAGCCGCGGAGACAACCATCTTGACGAAGTTGAACTGCAGGTCGAAGTAAAAAAAGAACTTTTTACAGATGAGACGCGCGGGCTGGAAAACCTGCGCAGCCGCATCGAACAAATAATGAAAAGTAAACTGCAAATCAGTATTAAAGTAAAACTTGTTGAGCCTAAAACGATTGCAAGGCCGGAAGCCGGAAAGGTAAAAAGAGTGATCGACAATCGCAAGATTTAGGAGTAGAATTACAATGTTAAACAGGAGTAAATAAATGGGAATAAAGCAAATATCGGTATTTTTGGAAAATACAACAGGCAGGCTCAGCGAAGTTACAAAAACACTTGCCGCCGCACAGATAAATTTACGCGCGATAAGCATTGCCGACACGGCGGATTTTGGGATTTTGCGCGTCATTGCCGATAAAACAGAAAAGGCAGTCGAGATATTAAACGCGGCTGGTTTTACAACCAGGCAGACCGATGTTGTCGCGGTGGAACTGGAAGACACCCCGGGAAGCCTCGCCAAATTAATGGAGCTGTTTCAAAAATCGCAGGTAAACATTGAGTACCTGTACGCTTCTCTGGAAGGACAGGAAGGCAAGGCTGTTGTTATCTTTAAGCTGGAAGATCACGGCAAGGGACAAAAAATACTAAGCGAAAATAATATTGTAATGGCGGAAAGTTTTTAAGCAAAGTTTTAATCAATGTTTTATTCAGTGTATCGAAAGGAGTTAAGTAATGCGTATATTAATGGTATCAAGTGAGGCAGTCCCTTACGCAAAGACAGGCGGTCTTGCGGACATGGTTTCCGCTCTTTCGATAAGCCTTGCGAAACTTGGACACGATGTAAGAATCGTAATCCCCCGCTATTACAATATCGATCGCGACAAATTAAAACTGATCCCCGGCGCTATGGGTACCCAGATGGGCTGCGGCGTTGAAGAATGGAGCGCCGTTTACGAAACGGACATGCCGGGCACAACAAAAAAGAACCCTGTTAAAGTCTACTTTATCGACCATGAAATATTTTTTGGAAGAGACGGCATTTACGGAAACGCTGCCGAAACAGATTTTATGGATAACTCAAGGCGATTTTTTTATTTTTCCAGGGCGGCGTTTACGCTTTGCAGAAAAATAAAATGGTATCCCGATGTACTGCACGCCCATGACTGGCCTGCGGCGCCGGCTCCCGTGTACTTAAAATTCGCGGAAAGATATCCGGGCAGCAAAAGCGAATTTAAAAACACAATATCGATTCTTACGATACATAACCTCGGCTACCAGGGGATTTACCATAAAGACAATTATGATTACGCGGGGCTTGGCTGGGATGTTTTTTACAAAGGCGGCTTTGAAGACTGGAAAATGCTTAATATGTTAAAAGCAGGTCTCTATAGCGCAGACAAGATTAACACCGTTTCACCGAATTACGCCGAAGAGACAAAAACAAACGAACACGGTTTTAGGCTGGACGGCGTACTTCGTTACAGAAGCGCGGACTACAATGGAATACTTAACGGAATCGACACGTCTGTATGGAACCCCGCCAAAGATACATATATACCGCAAGTTTACACCGCCTCCAATATGGAAGGAAAAGCAATCGCGAAGGAAGCTCTTCAAAAAGAATTTGGGCTTCCCTCCGACCCAAGAGTACCGGTTATCGGGTTAGTCACCCGCCTGACAGATCAAAAAGGCGTTGGCGATCTTTTTGGACCTACTTACGGCTCTATGTGGTCGATATGCAGGGACATGGATTTACAGATGGTTCTTTTAGGCTCCGGCGAACAATGGTGCGAAAACGAAATAAACGGGCTTTCTTCCCGGCTTTCCAACTTTAGCGCAAGGATCGGCTACAGCGAAAAAATCAGCCATCTTATAGAAGCAGGTTCCGATTTCTTTTTAATGCCGAGCAAGTACGAGCCATGCGGACTTAACCAGATGTATTCGCTCATGTACGGCACACTGCCAATCGTTCGCAGAACAGGCGGTCTTGCCGACACAGTACAAAACTTTGACGAAAACACAGGCGAAGGCACAGGCTTCATGTTTGATTACCTTAGCCCTAAATCAATTTACGACACAGTAAGCTGGGCAGTCTGGACATGGTACAACCGCCCCAAAGACATAGAAAAAATGCGCAAACGCGGAATGAAGCAGGACTTTTCCTGGGAAACATCAGCGCAGAAATATATGGAACTGTACGAAACGACTTTTAAGACACAGGGGATAAAACTCCCTGCTGGTCTAAATAAGACTGACGTTTAGGTTTTAAATATATTTAGTTATTTAATTTATTACGCTCAAATTCTGTCGCCATATTGTGTATTTCTTCTACAGTTTTATCGTTCCACAAATTTTTATGCCATTCGGTATAATCGAAATTATTGCATTTAGCATAAGTTTCCAATTGAATTTTTATATTTTTTTGGTCATCAAATGGTCTGTTATAAGCACAGTGATCCAAATAAATTCTCATCTAATACTCGTCGCCGGAAGTTTGTCTTCTTCTTTGCGGTATTTGTTCTGTCTGTACTGCGGCGGGGAGCGCGATGCTGTCCAGAAGCTGCTGGTCGAAGTATTTTTCGAGTTCTGCTGCCTGCGCTCTTGTAAAGAACATTGCCATTGCCATGCTGGTTCTGTTGTGGTCGCGCAGAAGCTCGTTTGGTTCTATAAATTCAGCTTCCAGCTGGTTTACGATAAAATATGGCGACCTGTCGCTGAAAGCATAGCCAAACTCTACATTCATGTTTCCGCTCGCCTGTACTGTAAAAGACATTTGCTGCCAGATTAAAAATCCTTCTGTCGCGCCGTATTTTCTGCGCTCTCTTCTGCCGGCTCGCTGATTTAATTTGCGCTCTTCAAAATCTGTATTGTATTTTTGGAGGGCATTGCTATACGCCTGGCGTCCATCCGCGCTCCAGAATTGATGATATGTAAAAAATGCCTGTCTGTATTGAAGGCATACTGCGTCTTCTCTTGGAAAATAAATTACACTGGCGGTTTCTTTTGTGATTTTACCAATGCTTAAAAAAGGATCAAACTGAAACTCGATATCTCCGATTACAACCTGCGGCGATCTTAAACTCACGGTGAATTTTTCTACAACGGGAGGCGGAGTGGTTTTGCAGGAAAAAAAGACAGCGCAAAGCGCCAATAAAAAAATAATTTTGATTTTCATATACAGCCTTAATGAGCTTTTCCAAAACTGTAATTTATAAAAAAGCCTTACAAATAAAATAAAGGAAAAAAGACCGCCCTCTCGGGCGGTCTGTAATAAACTAAATCACGTTATCAAACGTTACTATTAGAACTGGAAGCGAAGGAACATCGGGATTCTGAAAGAAACATCTTCATTTCCGCTGAGTCCAATGTTGCCACCCATATTAATGTTGCTATAGATATGCAAACCGATTGAGAAAGCGCCGCCAGGAATAGGCATTCTATAAATAGGTGTTAAGAACCAGCCCATGTCACTGCCCTGTGTTGTTAAACCAATATCAATCATCGCCTGTCCGCCGGGGATATCAAAAACCGGCATTACGTTACCAGAAATAAAAGCATCAGCATCTCCGCCGGGAAGACGAACTGCCATACGAGCTTTTACAGCCCAGCCTTCGGCTGAATATTGAACGCCGAAACCTGCATGAATATCCGGGTCTGTATCTGAATATTTTGGAAGTACAACTGAACCGCCGACGATTGCCTGGATGCCCATTGCGTTAAGCGCGGTTAAATGAAGGTTAAGACCAAAGCGGCCATAATGTTCTGTATCGGCGAAATGTTCACCAGCTAAAGCTTCTTTATCCTGGAAGTTCCATACGAAATGGACTGTTCCAATATCCGGAATTAAATAAGAACCCATGAACCTTAAGCCCCATGGATACATATCTTCGATAGGAACATTGCGTGTTACCTGAGAATTTGTACCCTGATACCATCCAAGGTTACCTGTAGGAACAACAAGGTTAAGCTGTAAGCCCTGCATTGGATATACAGAAATCGCTAAACCAAAACCATCCCAGTTACCGGGGAATACCTGACGCCAGAAGTCCCAGTGATGATTGAACATATAATCGTTATCACCAGCATGGAATGCCCATCCAGCCAAACCTGCTGTGTCGAATAAGCCGTCGTTATCAATTCCCAGGAAAACACGTACCTGAGGAATAGGTCTCCACCATGTGAATACTCTATGGAACCTTACACCTGAACCGCCAGATGTAGAACCCTGATCTGTGTTTCTGAATCTGAAAGTACCGCCTAATGTGCCGGCTTCGTTAGCGCCGTTGAATTGGAGATATGCAGCTCCTATTGAACCGCCGGTTGTCATATTATCCATGTCCGCGCCATTAAGAACCCATAACCTGGTTTCTACAAGCGCAGTAACCTGGGCAAACGCAGCGCCTGCTACCAGTACGAATACAACTAAGATAGCAAATAATTTTTTCATCTTTCCCTCCTAGCTATTGCGTTAAGGAAGCAGCCAACGACCGCCTTTTCTCCTCTTCATACGCAACGGTTTTATGATAAAAAAAAGGAATCTTTTTTTACAGTAAAACCTTCACAGAATGAAAGCGGCAATCAACGATTGCCATATTTCTTTCACCATTATGTATACATATATATCATATTTTGGCAAGTTATGTCAAGCATTTTATAAAATTTTTTTATGGAATTTTAACCAATTACCGCTTTAATTGTTATATTGAAGATAGTAAGAATCATCCTCAAATTTATGGTAAAATATTATGCTATATTGTATAATATTAATGCCAAAAGCCGCCTTTAAACCTACTTGAAAAGCGGTATTTAATGTGTCAGTATTCAAATATGGTACAAAAAGACGATTTAGACAGATGCTCAGAATTGTTAACATTATGCAGAAAAGAGATGGCTCTGCGCATTGTAGGGCAGAAGGAAATGATAGACGGGCTTCTTACGTCGCTTATCGCGGGCGGACATATCCTCCTCGAAGGCGTACCGGGGCTTGCGAAAACGCTTGCCGTCAAGAGTCTTGCCGAGATAACAGGGCTTGAATTCAAAAGAATTCAATTTACGCCTGATCTTTTACCGGCGGACTTAACCGGAACCATGATTTGGGAGCCCACAAACGGCAATTTTTCGGTCAGAAAGGGTCCGATATTCGCAAATGTCATTCTCGCGGACGAAATAAACCGCGCTCCTGCCAAAGTTCAGTCAGCTTTATTGGAAGCAATGGAAGAAAAACAGGTAACAATCGGCGAAAACAGCTTTATTTTGCCTGATCCTTTCTTTGTTCTGGCAACAGAAAACCCGATAGAGCACGAAGGTACCTATTCCCTGCCGGAAGCGGAGCTTGATCGTTTTTTAATGAAAATTTTAATTGTCTATCCTGCGGCAGTAGAAGAGCTGGATATCGTAAAAAACAGCCCGCCAATGTCATGCGGCACCGCAGGCACCACAGGCACCGCAGGTTCCTTAGGTACCGCAGGTTCCTTAGGTACCGCAGGTTCCTTAGGTACCGCAGGAAACGGTTCCGGCAAAAGGGTTCCGCTCTCGCCAATACTGGACATGGAAAAACTATCTTTTTTGCGCAGCACGGCAGATTCCATCCATATTGATGAAGGAATCAGCAAATACATTGTTTCGGTTGTTACGGCAACGCGCCCTGCTCTGGCGGCGTCAAGAGAAGGCGTGTACAGATACGTGTCTTTCGGAGCCTCGCCCCGCGCTTCCATTGCGCTTTACCGCTGCTGTAAAATTACCGCAATGTTTGAAGGCCGCAATTATGTTACGCCCGAGGATGTAAAAACAGCGGCTCTTCCTGTCTTGCGGCACAGGATTGTTCTTTCCTACGAAGCCGAAGCCGAGGGCATGGACGCGGACGCTGTAATAGGCAGAATTTTAAGCCATGTGCCGGTACCGTGAAAACGGGCAGTGAACACGGAGCCGTAATTACGGCGCCGAAAAATATTTTATTGTAATTTATGGAATCAGGCGAATTATTAAGAAATATTATAAACCTTCCCCTTATCTCGTGTGACCTTGCCGAAGAAATGCTTGCCGGCAATTACAGATCGATCTTTAAGGGTCAGGGAATGGAATTTGACGAAGCGCGTCATTATGAACCCGGCGATGATATACGTTCAATTGACTGGAACGCAAGCGCAAGGTTCGGCTATCCGTTTGTTAAAATGTACCGCGAAGAGCGAGAACTAACAATTTTAATTTTACTTGATATTTCGCCTTCGATGCATGCGTCAAAGATGCAAACGTCTAAGACGCAAACGTCTAAGACGCAAACGTCTAAGACGCAAGAATCGAAGACGCAAGCGTCTAAATCCAACAATCAGAGTTTAAATCCTTATGAACAGGGATTGATCGCAGCTTCTTTAATCGCGTTTTCCGCAGAGCATACCGGACAGCAGATAGGCGCTCTTTTTTTTGACAGGGATATCGAGAAAGTTTTTCCTCCGCGCAAGGGGCGCAAACATATTATGTCGCTTGTAATGAGCGCGTTTCAGTATCAAAATAATGTGCCTCCCAGAAGAAGCAGCCAGGGCAGCGATATCACCTCTGCATTAACAAGCGCGCAGCGTCTCTTAAAAAAAAGATCGCTCGTTGTCGTTATTTCTGATTTTTACGGCATCGGCTGGGAAAGAGAAATGGGATATCTTTGCAGAAAACACGATTGCATCGCAATACGAATTTCAGGTCCCGACAAACTCCAGTACTCAGGATTAATTACTCTTGAAGACCCGGAAACAGGAATACGCATCGAAGCTCCCGCCGGTTTTAATTCTTTTCAGGAAAGCTGGTCAGGCTGGCATGCGGAACGTTCATTGCACTGGGAGTCAGAATGTAAAAAAAGCGGCGCTTCATATTTAGATCTGTCAACAGAAACAGACGCTCCGTCAGCACTGATAAAATTTTTTGGAAGCCGCACCGCGGGAAAAATGAGAAAAAAACCATGAAAAAGTTTTTGGTTTTAACAGTTTTTATTTTCTCATGCGGGTGGTTCTGCGGATTGTCGTTCCCGCAATTGTACGCCCAACAGGCGTACGCCCAGCCGTATGCGCAGCAGGCAAACGCCTATTTAATTCCGCGTCAGATTTTTGTGGGCGATCCGGCGGTTTTTGTTATGCCGCTTCCCGCTTACTCACAAAATGAAAATATAATTATCACGCCGGATACCGGAGCCGCTTCTTTTCCCCGTGATGCCAATATTGATTTTCATAAAATAATTCTGGAAAAAAGGACTACCGGAAGCAGATTGATGATTGAATTTACAGCTTTCGCTCCCGGTACTCTTGAGTTTCCTGTTATAGAAATCGGCGGAGAGTATTTTTCCGGGCTTTCGATTACAATTAATTCTCTGATAGACACAAAAACTCCTCCGGTGCTTTCGGGAGCCGCTTCGGTTCTTGCAATGCCAGGAACAGCGATTATGCTCTATGGAGTTATGGCTGCTTTAATCATTTTTATTTTACTTGCGATATGGTTTGTTTTTAAGGGACGCGCTATTCTGCGTGAGCTTGAAAAAAGATGGAAACGTTCAAGATTATTTATTTTTATGCGCTACAAGGAAAGACGTTTCCAGAAAGCGGCGGCAAAGGGCGTAAACAAACGCGCAATTCTTGATAAACTTTCCGATGAATTCAGGGAGTTTCTTTCCATATTGACAGGAAAAAACTGCCGTTCCATGACCTCGCGTGAATTTATACAGAACTTTGAAAACAAAGAAGACGGCATGTTTCTTGCGCAGTATTTCCGCAAATGCGATGATCTTCGCTTTTCCGGCGCAGAAATCGAAGCGCAGGATCTAACGCAATTACTGGATGATCTGCGCGCTTTTATTGATAGAATGGAATACGCGGCGAAAAATCCCGTAAAAGAGGCGGACAAATCATGAGTTTTAGTTTTGAAAATCCGATCCTTGCCTTCCTCGCGTTAATAATTATTCCTGTCTTCGCGGTTATTTATTACCGCATGAAAGATCCTTTTGTCGCAGCCATTCCGCTCGGAGCGCCCGGAGGCGTGCATTTTAAAACTTCGCAGATTGGCGGCATTGTAAAGTTATTGAAATTCCTGGAAGCGCTTGGAATTTTTTTGCTTTTTTTCAGCGCGGCAAGCCCTTCCTTTAAAACGTCAGAAACGGTTTTTTTAAACCGCGGCGCGGATATTATTTTTATTTTTGATGTAAGCCCCAGTATGGCGGCTCTTGATATGGACGGACAAAACCGTTTTACTATCGGGAAAAAAATGATCAGCGAGTTCGCGTCCAAAAGACTTTCCGATAATATCGGGCTTGCCGCTGTCGGAGAAGACGCCGCAATGCTTTTGCCGCCGACCGCCGACAGAAGAGCGCTGGAAACGCGCCTGGAACAGCTTCGCATAGGAGAGCTTGGAGACGGAACGGCTCTTGGCATGGGGATTTCTGTCGCCGCGTATCATCTGGAAAAATCAAACGCAAAGCATAAAGTCGCAGTTCTTATAACAGACGGCGAAAACAACGCGGGCGCAATACACCCGGAAACAGCCGCAGGACTGTTACGCGAAATGGGAATCTCTTTTTGGGTAATCGCCGTGGGTTCCGCAGGCGAGGTGCCTATTGATTACACCGACCCGTACACAAACATCCGCCGCACAGGCATTTTTGACTCGCGATATGACACAGAGAGCCTTAGACGGCTTACATCTGTAGGCGGCGGCACTTTTATTTACGCTCCAAGAGCAGATGTTTTTATTACGGCTTTTTCGCAGCTTGATGACGCGGAAATTACAGTGCAAAGAACCCGTATAATAAGCAAGAGACATTCTATCTCTCTCCAATTTTTGGTTACTGCATGTATCCTGCTTGTTTCTGTTAAATTTACAAGGCGCGTTTTATTGGGAGCGATGATATGAAAACAGACCGCTTCCAAAAAAATGAGACGCTCAGAAAAAAAATGTTTGCATCAGATATTTTTTTCATTTTGTTTATTATATTCGCGGTCATTGCTATGATAAATCCAAGGTGGGGAATGGAATACGCGCCGTCCGAATTCAGAAGAGGCATTGATGTGATTCTGGCGATAGATGTTTCGCGCAGCATGGATATTCGTGACGCTCATGCGCCGGGTGCTGGAGGCGCATCAGGAATCGGTACCAATGCAATTGGTACCAATGCAATTGGTATCGGCAGAGCGGCTATTCAATCACGCCTTGAGCGCGGATTGTTAATCGCAAAATACGGAATAATTTCCGCTCCAGGCGCGCGTTACGGCGTTGCAATCGGACGCAACAGGGGTTATCTCGCAGTTCCCCTCACACACGACAGTGAGCCGTCTTTGGTTTTTCTTGATTCGATAGACGGCTCTTCATTAACGGGAAGAAGCACAAACCTGGAATCTCTTATCGACACGGCAGCCGGATCGTTTATAAGCACATCCCCCGCAAGAAAAGTTATTGTCCTTGTTTCTGACGGCGAGTCATTAACAGGCATTATGCGCAACGCCATAAACAGATGCATCAGAGAAAATATAATTATCACAGCAGTGGCAATGGGCAGCGATGAAGGCATGCAGATTTTATCGCAGGGAAACGATCCTGACTCGCAGGTTGTTTTAAGCCGCAGGGAAACGGCTGTTATGCGATCTGCTGCGGAAAGAACAGGCGGCATTTATATCGACGGAAGCCGTGACGATGCGCCAAGAGAGCTTTCTGCCCACCTTTTATCCATTACTCATGATTTAAATACAGAGAGGGAAACCGGCAAAAAAGAGCCAAAACAGAGAAGATCGCTATTTATTATGCTGTCCATTGTTTCATTTACGGCATCAAAATTTGCAACACGCCAGTCCGGAAAAAAACGTACGCCAAAAAACAATCTGCAGTTTGTTTCTTTAATAGCCGTTTTATTAACGCTTACTTCATGCACAGAGGGGAGGCTCCTTCTTATAGAGGCGAATTTTTTAAGTTCGCGCGGCAGATACGACGAGGCGCTTAATTCGTATTTAAAAGCTCTTAATCATGAAGACGCCGCTCCGTACGCCGAGTACGGGATCGGTCTTGCGTTTTATTTGCAGGACAGCGGAGAGGCGGCTTTGCAAAGATACGTTGATTCTCAAAAAATGTTAAATCAATTTTCTGACAGCGAACACAGGGAGCTTCGGTACAGGAATCACTACAACACCGGCATAATACATTTTGAAGAAGGCAATTATCAGGCTGCGGCAAATTCATTCAAGGAAGCATTAAAGACTGATCCAAGAAGAATGGACGCAAAACGCAATCTTGAATTAAGCGTTTTGTCAATTTCCATGGAGTCGGGAACAAACAACCGCTCCGAGGCGCAGCAGGAACAAAGAGAAATTCTTTTTGAATATTTAAAACAGGATGAGCAGCAGCTCTGGAAAAGCCGGGAATGGGCACCGGAAGAAAATATTACAGGACCGGATTATTGATTATGAAAAGAACATGCGTATTTTTATTTATTTTTATTTTTTCTTTTTGTCTCGCAGAGGGGCAGGAGCATGAATTAAAAATAATAGTTAGAACTAACCCGGAAACAATGATTACAGGAGAGCCGTTTACTCTCACATTTATTATTGATTATGCCGCGCCTGAACAGGTAAATATAATTTCACCGCCCCTTCCCGCTTCGCTGATGCTTGATCGATTTATTAAATTTCCGCGCATAACAGAATCAGATACGCAAACAGTAGCGGAATACAGGTTAACAGCGAATACCGCAGGACGGGTTTCTTTGGATTCATTCACGATTGTAACGCCTCATGGCATTGCGGAAACAGGCGCGTTTGCCCTGACGATACGCACTCCAGGAATCGAAAGAACGCTGACCGCGCGTCTTGTCTGGGAAGTTCCGCCGCGGTTTACAGTGGGAGAACGCGCCGTTATTACGTTACGCGCAAACAACTGGAACGCTCAGCAGCCGCCTCCTTCGTTTTTTATGCCCGCTGTTCCGCAGAACGTAATTCTTTCTTCGTCTCCCATTACTGCACAGGAAAGGGAAAGCGGCGTCGCACTCAAAATGATATTGATCCCGCTTGCGCCCGTTAATATTAATTTTCCAGCAAGAACACTGCAGCATGATAATGTACGGTTTGAGATTCCGGCATTAAATATTCGGGTAATAAGATAAGCAAAGCTGTTCCAAAACTTTCGAACCGAAGGTTCGCGTTTTTGGAACAATCTCATGTCTCATTTCTTTTTCGCTTTTATAATCATTACGTCTCCAAGAGACAGTGGTTTTACAAGTTTGTCCGCGATTGTTTTTATCCAGTTTGGCGACATTCCCGCGGCAATGCCTCCCCATGTGTTTATACTTTCCGTTTTAAATCCTGTGTCTTTTAATAATTTAATTAATGTCTTTATGGAAAATAAATAAAGGTGATCAAAAATAGCGGAACGCCAGTGTCCTTTAAAAAGTTTTGCCTGAAAGCCGCTTATATTCGGCGTTGTGATAAATACATGCCCTTCATCTTTTAATACACGGCATACTTCCTGTAAAAAAGATTTTGGGTCATTCAAATGTTCGATTAAATGGGAAGCGAGAATAATGTCAAAGGAAGAATTTTTAAAACCGCATTCTTCCAGCGGAATATTTTTTACGTCAAGATCTCTTTTTTCCTGCGCGAATACGGCGCAAGGAGAGATTTCTACGCCTGTTACGCGCCATCCTTTACTGCGAAGGCCGTTAATAAGCGAACCTGTCGCGCATCCTATATCCAGCGCGCAAGGAGGCGTTTCTTGCGGATTTTTAAAGAGCGATTTTTCCAGCCGCCCGAAATTTGCGTCTTTAAGCGCCAGCTGCTGTAATTTTAAAAACGCGTCTTCGTTTTTTAATTCGTAGGAGAGATAATCACTTCCGTAAATATTTTTATAACGCGCAATAATTTCATCTTTATCGGGCTGCGGGTTCCTTTGAACAAGACCGCACTTAACGCAGCGGACAAAAGAAAACCCCTCGCAGGATAAAGTTGGTTTAAATTTTATTGATCCGCAGAGGACGCAGGGAAGCTGTGTTTCCCTGCCGCGCACTGCCGGCATTGACCATGTTTTCACTTAGTTAATAACAAGACGCGTAACAAAACTGCGGGAAGTTCCCGTTATATCCTGAACAATTACTTCCAGAGTTACCTGTCCCCTTGCAAGAAAAACCTCTGCTGCTTCAAAAGCGGGAAAATTCGCGTATATCTGACCGGCAGAAACAAGACCGTTACGTGAAATCATCATGATGCCGTCTCTTGACGATACTGATTCAAAATTAAGAGAGCCTACTTCCGCTCCGTTTATCGAGCAGACAATTCTATGCGGCGCAAAGGGCTGAAGCCCTGCAAGCGGCGTTGCGAGAGGCGCTCCGCCGGAAGCGTTTACAACAATTGTATAGCGCCCCTGATTTAAATTTCTTGACTGCATCAAATTCCCTTGAGCGTTATATAAATCCACGGAAAGTATCTGCGGCGGGCGCGTGTCCTGCACAGGCGTTATAATCATCGCGGGGTTTATCCAGCGCCTTTCGCGTCTGTCAAAAAGCATAAAATAGAAACCGCTTCTTGACGACCAGCCGGAAGTGCCCGATAAAGCGATTGGCTGTTGTTTTTCTACACGCGGATCGCCTTCAAACTTTCCGTCAGCGTAACGGCTGTAAATGCTGATCAATCCATCGTCATGATCAATTGCTGTCCATGCGCCAAACGGAGACGGAAGTCTCGACGCAGGATCGTTTTTTGTGCGCGAAAAAATTACTTCGCCGCTCTCCGCCGCAATCACGCCGGTTGTGCCGCTGAAAATCATTCCAAGGACAGGCTTTCCCCTGTCATTTGCGCCGAAGTTGCGCACAAGAGAAGCGTCTTCGGAAGGCCAGTTCATCGCAAAAAGAAAATCGGTAACCAAAAACGCTGTTACTGCGCAAATTATAAAAAAATATTTCATTTTATTTTTCCTCCAGATTAAAGGAGATTAATGCTGTTCCGCCGCCTATAACAAGCTGCGAAGAAATATTTTCGCCTCCTGATCTTCCAAGAAAAATATTATCGCTGCTAAACGGCGCTTTCATAAAAATCATGCATTCCGGCGAAGAACTTATTCCAAGCAGATTATCCGGCGGAAACCTTATGCCTGTCAATTTTTTCTGCGATTCTGAATGTGATGTAATCAGAAAAAGAAAACCACGCTCTCCTGATTGATCGATTGCAGTTATGCTTCCTTCCAGAGGAATATGTACTACGCGCCTGGATTTTATATTGTATACGCCAAGTCCTCCTTCGTACTCAAAGACAATCCTTTGATCGTTGTCTACGAATAAAACGCGCACAGGCCGCCTGAACCCTGTTTCCAGAAATTCATGGTAAATAATTTTATATTCACCCACGCTTCCGGGAAGCCGCTCAAAAATCAGAAAACGCTGCCTGTCGATTCCGCATACTACAGCAATCCGCGAGCCGTTACGTGACAAGGCGCACCCGAGAATTACAGAATAGCGCGATCCGCTCGGCTCAAAATAAAAAATGCGCTCTCCTGCGGAATTAAAAACTTCCATTACGCCGTCAAGTGAACCTGTCAGCACAAGACCCGCCGCCGCGTCAAAAGCTGTAAGAGGAGCTCCAAATTCGTAAGTCCAAAGAGTATTCTGAAAAACATCAATCTCCGATATCGAATTTTGTTCGCTTCCAAAAATAAATATTCTATTGTCCAGCAATATGGGATAGCCTCTCGTGTTTTCGATTGTAATCTGCGAGTTATCTGCAATATTTCCCAGCACAATGCTTGAAGGTTCTGCGCTGTATTCTGTCCACATATTATGACTTAGGTAGATATCATTTCTTTTAATTTTATTTAAAACAAACTGCCCAGACGGATCGACATAACCAAAGCGGTCTCCCAGAGTAAAGGGAAGAAGATTGTCAAAAGAAGACAGCGCGGGTTCATCGTCTGTTTTCTGGAGAACTTCTGCGCCCGAAACTGAATTAATCCAGTTAAGAGTAAGCACGGCTTCCTTTGGAACCGGTCTTGCGGCAACAAAAAAATAAATAACAAAAATAAAAAGAATTATGACAATTTTCGTTCTTTTTTGTTTTTGTGCCATAATTCCCCCGAAAAAGCACTATAGTTTGTTACCGGCTGTTATTATATAATAAACTAATAAAGGAGGCAAGCATGATTAACAAAGATCAGATGGAAAAGCTGCATAAAGAAGCGCGAAAAGCCGCTGATAAAGCCTACGCTCCCTATTCAAAATTCAGGGTCGGCGCGGCTCTTCTTTGCGAAGACGGAACGGTTATTACGGGTGTTAATGTGGAAAATCGATCTTTTGGGCTTACTATCTGCGCCGAAAGAAACGCCATTTGCTCGGCGGTCGGAAAAGGCGTTTTAAAATTCAGCGCGCTTGCGATTTCTACTCCGGACTCTGTTGAGCCTGTCGGTCCCTGCGGCGCATGCCGTCAGGTAATCGGCGAGTTCATGTCAGCAGACACACCCGTGCGTTTTGCGGGAAGCGGCTCAAATTTGATTGATACAACTGTCGGGGAACTGCTCCCCTTTGATTCCTTGCACGAATTGAAGAAGTAAGAGCAATAAGCTGCTGCTTTAGCTACAGCTTTAGCTGCCGCTATATACCTGTGAGCAGATCATACACCTTTTGCGGAGTATCAGATGAAAGAAGGGATTCCCTCAGCTCTTTATTTTTTAGTCTTGTGCTGAACCAGGAGAGGGTTTGAAGGTAATACGCATGCTGATTGTGGGCGGCAGCGATCATGAATACCAGTCGTACTGGTTCATCGTCCAGCGGATGAAAATCGACAATGTCGGATCGGCTTATACCGACAGACACTACAAGGTCTGTGACTGAGGAAAGGCGTACATGCGGGATGGCTATTCCGCAGCCGATAGCTGTACTCATTAACTCTTCGCGCTTGAGGATTTCGGTGGATAATTCCTGCCTGTTTTTGATTTGAGGAGCGGCTGCAAGATTCTCCGCAAGCGCGAGAAGAGCGTCTCTCTTGCTTGAGTAATTTATAAAAATTATACGATGAGGCGACATAATGGATTCGGCATCTACAGGCGTAATCTGAGGGTTCAAACTTGTCGATACCAGCTTGTCATTTACCCATTTGTCAATTTCGGATTTTTTAAAACGCCAGGCTGTTCTGATTTTCCCTGCCGGAATTTCACCTTTTTGAGCGCAATCATAAACAGTACGTTCAGAAACCCTGAGATATTTTGCAACTTCTTCCAGGGTAAGTATATCATCATCAGCCATAAGCATAATATTACACAATACGGCAATAAATGTCAATAGATTCCATCAGATACCAGGAAACCATGACAGCGGCTTTCTTGTCAGCCTGTTTACTCAAAAATGATTGCAAACCAATGACGCGGATCGCCGATTTGCTGATCTATAAGCCCTATATTAATTTTATCTGTTGTTTCGGCGACAAGGAATTCTGTTCCGCCTGCTTCAAAACGGGCGCCGTAGCCTGTTATGTCCGCAAGACCCATGGCATGACTGTATTGATGAGAAAGCATTATTGCGCTGTTTATCTGCGCTTTGGATAAAATTAAAGCAAAAAGCATTGAACGGCTGTCGCAATCCCCTCTGCCTTCGGTAATCGCGGTTACCAGATTAATAAAATCGCTTCCGGATAGATCGCGCTCATAGTTAAAACCCTGTACAAACGAAAGAACTTTTTGCGCAAACTCTCTTTTTTGATCATCTGTAACAGCCTGATTGCCGCCGAGATTTCTTGCGATTGCCGCCGCAGCTTCAGCTATTCTATCGTAAGAATCACGGTAAATAAATCTGTAATAACGGATGCACGCTGCCTGTATATAGCTTGTGTTAAGATACGCTTCCATAATTTTAAATTCGCGTTCAATTAAAAGCTGCGAAATCTCGGCGTCATTTTCCCTGATAGACGCATTTACGCCTCTTATAGCAAGTGCGGCGTTTCGCGCGCTGCCGCGATCTGAACCATATTCGGTAATCGGACCGGGATAACGAAGATCCGCGGGGGTTGTGCATATTGAATCAAGCGCGGAGATATGAAATAACTCAAGCTCCTTTTTATTTGAGGGAGCGTAAGCCAAAGCAAGCAGCATTGGACGCGCAGATGAGGAAGGAGAACCTTCCGGGATTCCAAGTTCAATCGCAAGAGCCCATCCGTAACTTTCACCGAAATTTAAATTGATAATAGCGGCTTGTTTGTCACGGTACTGGAATAAATCAGCATAACCCTGATTCGATAACCGGCTGTTTATATCATTAACAAGTTCCAGTATCGATGCGTAGCGTCCATTGTAAACAACGGTCTCAAACATTAATCCTTCAGGACCTGAGAAAGAAAAACGATCCTTTCCGTCTCCGCCTGTGAAATTATACCCTTCCGGCAGATCAATCAGAAAACCCCATGTAGGTGAATATAAGGGTTCCGCAAAGACGATAACCGGGATAAATACCAGAAGTATAAAAAATCGCTTCATGATATAATTATCGGAGCAAAAAAAATGAAAAATATAGAAATTCTATACGAAGACTGTAATTGTGTTATTGTAAATAAACCGGCGGGGCTTGCAGTCCAGGGCGGAGAAGGTATAAAAAGTTCGCTGGACAGGCTTCTTACGGAACATTTCGGCAAAAATGGGGAATCTTCGCCGCCTCTTTTGGTTCACAGGCTGGATAAAGATACTTCCGGCGCGATTCTCGCTGCGAAGGGACGGAAAAACGCGGCGGATTTTTCACGCTTGTTCGGCGCTGACAGAAAAGCCGTCAAGATTTATATTGCTGTCTGCGCATCGAAAAGCGGCAATCAATCACAGCTTGAGAATGAAGGTATAATTAAAGAAGAGCTTTTAATCCGGGGAGAGCAAAAAAAATCAGAGACAAAATACAAAGTGATAAAAACAGGCGCTCTTGCGGCGGCTGGTCTGGATTACGCTGTACTGGAATTACAGCTTGGAACAGGCAGGATGCACCAAATACGCCGACATCTTTCAATGAAGAATAGTCCGATTCTTGGAGATGATAAATACGGCGATTTTTCTTTAAACAAAAAACTGCATAAAGAAGCCGGTCTTAAGCGCCTGCTTTTGCACGCATCGCGTATTGCGATTAAAGAATTTAATATTGATGTTACAGCGCCTCTCCCTGATTATTTTGCGGGATATATGCAGGAAAATTTTACTTCTTTCGTCTAAAGACACGGTAATTGATCGCGGGAAAAATGTTATGTTTTCGTTCAAGGGTTGTAAGCCATTCAGTGCTGATGTAGTTGCTGCCCAGAGCTTCATAAATTGTAGTGAAGTTTCTAAGCGCGTTTTCCGCCTGATTACGCGCAAATTCTGTTGAATCCTGTCCCGATAAAAGAGCAGGCCAGTCGGAATTCTGCGCAAGAAGAATTTCACGGGCTGCCTGATTTAATGCGCGTTCCTTTAATCCTGTGTCATCGGGAAAGCGTTCAGCAAGTTCTGTCATGCGTTCCATTGCCCTGTACAAATGGCGGTAAATCCAGTCGTTGGAAACACCCAGCCATTTTTCGGCATAGCCATTTTCTCCGCCGGATGAAAAAACAGGTTCTGTCACCTGGATTGATGAAAGATCTTGTTTAAAAATATATTCGCTTGGGCAGACAAATTTTACATTCCTGTAACCGGCAGCCATTCGGAAAAGTTTTTCGATAAACTGCATTCCTTCATGCCAGTATCTGCCGAAAAAATCACACGATTGGGTAAAGAGGCTTACGGGAATTTCGTTCATGTGTTTTGACGCTTCTTCCAGACGTGTGATTGTGCTTTCCAAAAATGTTCTGGAATAATCTGTTATCCTGTCCGCCGCCGCATTTTGATTATAAACACTGCCTTGATCATTTCCGGAGCGCGCCCAATATTTATATCCTGTCCTGCGCCGTTCTCCTTCCGCGCTTAAAAACGCGCCCACAACATCAGACGGCAGCTCGTAGCCTACATCTCTGTTATTGTTGCGATAGACTTTATCATCTGCAATTTTTTCCATTTCGCGCACTGCGTATAAGTCTCTGGCAAGAATATAAGTACCCTCCGGAGTTCTTACAGGATAAAAGCAGCCTTTTTCCGGCGCAGGACTGCCGAACAAAAGACCGTGACTGTCTACAATCGTGTATGTGTAATTATATGCTTTTAAATACGGCTCCAGCGCGGATGTCCATCCGAGCGCAGGCAGCCAAAACCCCTGCGGGCTTCCAAGACGGCGGCGGTAATTTGCGATTGGCGTTTCTATCTGCGCCTGCATAGATTCATGGTTATGACTGATAAACGGAAGAAACGCATGTGTCGCGCAGCTTGCGAGAATCTCAACTTTTCCCTTGCGTCTGAAAAAATCAAACGCTTTAAGAAGATTTTTCTCGTATCGTTCTGTAAAAGCGATTCTTCTGTCTACAATTTCGTTGTAATAAAATTGAGCAAGTCTATTTAATTCTGTGTTTCCCGCGGTGCGCTCCAGTTCCTGTCTGCCGAATTCGATCTGCTTGTCAACATAAAATAAATATTTTCTTTGAAGGTGTTCATCGCCCAGCATGTGATACAAAATCGGCGTAATTGCAAGCCCCAGACGAAAATGCACATGATCATTTTCCAGCCTGTTTAATACGTCAAGAAGCGGAATCAGCGTTTCGGAAATCATCTCGAAGAAGCGGCCTTCTTCTCCTGCCTGCGATAAATCATCTTCTTTGCTGTATTCTTTTACAAAGGGGAGATGCGCTTCCAAAACAAAAGAGATTGCATAGCTGAAGTCCATTTTACAGCCTCTTTGCTCTGGACAGGCGATCCATATTTTTAACTATTAATAAATCCTGCACTCCGGAAAGACGGATTAAAGGATTGCAGCTCATTTGGGAAATCTGTTCATACTCGCCGAGCCTTGGCAGGCAAAACGGAGAAGAAAGAGCGATCTGAGTTTCGGCTTCTCCGCGAATCACGCTTAATCTAATTATATATCTCCCGCCTGCCGCTTCACCCTGCTCCGCAAAGCCGATATATCTTGCGCCGTTATCTGCGCCGACAGATATGGAAAATGAATTTTCTCTGGAAACACGTTCTGTTCCGTCTTCGTTTAACGGTATGATCCTAAGGCAATACCCTTTAAAATCACCGGCATTTTCAAACATTTCCCTTTCCTGTCCCTTTACTTCCCAAAAAACAAATACCCAAAGAGGGTCTCTTATTACAACTTCGACAAAAGAAATATTATATTGTTTGGGAAGCAGAACTGATTCCGAATAGGACGGATTTTCGACTATATCTTCCGCAGGTTCCTGCGCATAGGATTGAGAAATTTCCAGCAATTCTTCTATGATAAAAATTCTTTCCAGTCCGGGAGGAATATCAATACCATAATTGTCAGCGAACTTAGTCAGCTCATCTGTGCTTAAACTCTCAAGCCATTGGCGGGAGACAGGCGTATTGTTGCTTTCCATATTTCCCTAATAGTGAACAAAAACAGGGACATTGTCAATTAAGCGCCAAAACGTGTATTGGAAAATGCGAGGTTGTTTATACGCCCGGTTAGTTTTTGAACAACCGCTGGTGTTCTGATAACAGCTGCGGTTTTAGAAATCGAGTCTTTGAAGATCATCAACGCGCTGAGTAAGCCCTTCGCGTTCATTAAGCATTTGCATGGCTTCAAGGGCGGGATCATAGCGAGGATTTAAACGCAGCGCCTCTTCCCAGCATATCCTTGCGTCAACGATGTTTCCGCGGGAATAGGCTTCAAGCCCCAAGAGGTAAAGCTCATCGATTCTGCCGGAAACAAGACTGCGCCCGCCGTCGCCCAGGTTAAGACGCACTCCAAGACTGATTCTGTTAAGCGGCTGCATTTGGGTAAGAAAATCAAGAGTGTAATTTATATCCATCGAAATATTATTAAGATTGACAGCGCTGCCTACGGTAACGCGGCTGCTTCCGGGTTTTACAAGAATGCCTGATCGGAATGATAAAAAGTTTGTAATGTTGGCGGCAATGCCGGCAGATCCGTATGGAAGCTCCGAAAGACTTATATCAGTCAGATTCAGGGGATAATTAAAATCAAGGGCAAGAGTAATAGGGCGCGCCGGCTTATATGAAACTGCGGCTGTCACAACAGTTGGCAGCGGTTCGCCCATTGAAGGAGGACCCAGATTGCGCACAACAAAAGCGGCGGACGCATTTTTTTCCCTTGAAACATAAGGTTTTAAAAAGTTAAACCTTGTAAGTAAGCCGATATCAGCCATTCCCATCACAGCAGATTGCGATAAACCCGATCCTTTGATTATGTTATCGCGATCGTCAGTATAGTCAGGCATTATACGAAACGCGCCTTTAAGATTGATTCCCAAAGAAAGCCCGGAAAAATAATAACCGGCAAGAAAATTATACGAGGCGTTTAAAATCATGACGCCTTCGGAATAATAGCCGTTGGAAACTTTTTCCCCGAAAAGGTTATACTCTGTAAACGGCAGATACAGCCATTTAACGCCTGCTCCAACGCCCAAATTCCCAAAGCGTGTGGCATAAGCGGCAGCTTCGATTTTTGTATCGGCGATCCAGTTATTGTGAAAAAAAGCAAGTTCGGACTTTTCCAGCGTTGAAGAGCCTGCGGGATTAAACTCCAAAAATGAAATATCTGAGGCAACTGCCGAAAATGCGCCTGCCATGCCCTCGGCACGTCCGCCCATTGGAATATTTAGAATCGGGAAAGCCGTTAATCCGGCATTATCATCAATTCCGTAAATGTTGTTCAAATAGCCCGTAGAATCACTGATAAAACTCTGCCCAAAGGCGTTAAATGCCGCAGCAAGAGAAAATATTACCAGCCATACGGCAAAAACCGCATTTTTTTGGCGCATACATATAGTATATCGGTTTTTTTGAAAAAAAAGTAGTATACCTGCGAAGGATTATCAAGAAAATTACGATAATATATATAGTAACGATTTATGGAGAATATTGTCCGCAGACCGCTTTTTTATGGTTTTTTCTCATTTTTTCTGTTTCTGGCAGTATTTCCGGTATACGCCGGAGGAGGTCAGGACAGGGATCTGGCTAAAGCGGATGAGCTAATCAGAAACAAGCAGCACGACGAAGCAATACTGGTTTTAACGGATTTTTCCAGACGACACCCTGATAAATTTGACCTTGCGCAGCAGAGGCTCAGGCGCATTTATAAAATACGCGATGATTTTAACCGCATTGCGGATGAATTAATACATACCCTTGTAGAGGATCCCGGCAACGATGAAAGAGTATATGAATTGTCTACCCAATTGTACGCGCTGGAACATGAAGACAGTCCGTTATTGGCAAACTTCGTAGCAAGAGCGCGGGAAATCGCATTATTTAATATTTACAGAACGCGCCTTCGCAGCATTCTGGAAAGAGGACGTCTTTTGCTGGAGAGGGATGAATACCTCGCCGCTCTCCAGACATACGCGGAAGGCATGACTATAATGCGCGAAGAGTTTTTCCTTTCGGGTTACGGTGCGGCTATCGAAAACGAAGTGCGCCGCGAGTCGGAAAATATAAATTCCATGATTGCGTCTTTCCAGCAGGTAAGCACGCAGATGGGAACAATTGCCGCAGAATTATCACGCGCTGTATCAGCCGGAGAAACCGCGAGAATCCCGGAAATTACAAACCGCCTTACAGCCGCAATGGACAGATTTATAGCGGCGAAACACGCGCTTGACGCTACCGCGGCTTCGTTTGAAAGAAATTTAAATAACATAAGAACGCTCTATCCAGATACAGGTGACAGAAATCATCTTGCTTTTGTGACAGTAGTTATTAACGGACGCACAGGAGAAACGATACAGGAAGGCATGCAGGGCGCGTTTTATAATTACTGGAGAACTACAATCGGAACCCTTGTATCAAATATTTCCAGACATGTTCAAAACGCAAACGCTTCCGCGGTTTCATCGCTTGACTCTAGAAACTACCGCGCTGTGCAGACTTCTCTTGTTAACATGGATTACTATATCGGTCTTACTCCGCACTACTTTGAAAAACACAGACAGCTTTCCAACAACAGACAGCAGACATCATCATTATTCAACAGCGTAATTTTGGACAGTGATATAAATCAATTTATAGAAATAAGAGCCTTGGGCGAAGCGAATGGTTTTCTCTCCCAGGCTTCAAACCTTGCTTCCGCTCAAAATATCGATCGCACTTTCCTTTCACGCTGGCAGGATGGAAGAATCGATGTCGTTCAGGCGATAAACGGAGAGAGAGCTACAAGAAACACTGTAATGGGATTGCAGCGGTCAATTTCAACAATAGTAGAGAGAGCCAATCAGGTTCATGTTGATATTTTAAGATACGGCAATACAATGCATGTCTTTAACGCGGCAAGAGCCATTGAAGGTTTACAATTTATTTATCTTGCGGAAGAACAGGAATCCGCGCAGAGATTTTATACTATCGCGCATTCAGGACTTGCGGAAAATCTTGCCGCAAGAAAAGTTCAGCTGGATATCGGAAGAAATTATTTAAACGGCGAAAGACATACAACTCCCGAAGGCGTTGAAACAACATATTTTTATCCGACAGAAGCGCTTGCGGAACTTACAGGGATGATTGCGTTAATAACTACAGACCTTGCGGAAGGAAACGCCATTTTGGATCAATACAGAAACGAGCCGCAGACTATTACAAGCATACCGGGAATATCCGCTTCACGAGTGAATCAGCAAAACACCGTAAACGAATTAAATGAAGTGCGCGCTCAGGGACTTGCACTTCTGGAAAACGCAAGGAACAGATCAACGCAGGCGCAGGCTCACAGGCAGGAAGGAGAGCGGCTCTTTAGGGAAGCGCAGGCAGCTTTCCAGAGAAGAGACTATGACACGGCGGACGATCTTATAGACCGCGCAGACAGGCGCTTCGGCGATTCACTTGCATTGCAGGAATCCGCATCGTTACATCAAATGCGCGATAATCAGCTTATTGCGTTAAGCGCCGCAATCTCAGCCGCCAAAAACGAATCCATACTTGCGGAAGTCCGCGGATTAATAAACACGGCAAGGGATGAATATTTTAGAGGTAACTTCCAGCAGGCGGATGAAAGAATTGTAAGAGCGGCAAACCGCTGGCGTATAACCAGCTCAACTCCAAACGAAGAAATTGTTTATTGGACAACTCTTATCCGTACAGCGCTTGCAGGTACATCGGGAAGGGTTATTCCTCCGACCGCTCCCCTATTCCCGGAAATGAGTCAGCTGTTAAGCCAGGCGCAAAGAAATTTTGAAGAAGGCGTACGATTAATTAACGCAGGACAGCGCGCGCAGGGAATCGTCAGGTTTAATGAAACAAGAGATCTTACAAGAGAAGTAAGATTGATGTATCCGCTTAATCAGGAAGCCGGTATTCTGGATCTCCGCATCGAACAATTTTTGGATAGAGCGGCATTTAACGCTGCCTTTGAACAGCGTATAAGAAACTCTCAGAATTTAATCAGGCAGAGAAGATCTATGGAAGCGTTTGCCGATCTTTTAAACCTTGCGGAAATAAATCCGGCGTATCCCAACATAAGAAACATTGTAACTCAGGCGGAAATAGATATGGGATTCCGTCCGCCGCCGCCCAATCCTGCCGATGTGGCGCAATCAAGAGAGCTTACGGCTTCTGCCAGGAGAATCCTGGAAAGCAATAATGCTGCGCAGTATCAAACTGCTCTTATCCAGCTTGATCAGGCTATCAGATTAAATCCGCAGAATCAGGAAGCGCCGAATATCAGAGACCAGTTGGTTCGAAGAACAAATCAGCCAAGCGGAAACGTTTTATCAAGTCAGGACGAAGCGGCTTATCAGCAGGCGCTGCGGGAGCTGCAGGCTAATAATAACCTTGTCGCGCTTGCAATTGTAGAAAGGCTGCTGCAAAATCCGCAGAACCGCAATGTAACAAAGCTGGTTGAATTACAGCAAAGGATAAGAATGGTATTATAATGAGAATAAAAAAATATTTAATACATTTTTTCCTTCTTGCAATAGTCATGATATTCGCGGCTCCGGCTTTTGCCCAGGATTTATTTTGGGAAGAAGCCGCCGCTTTTTCGCCAAGAGCCGGCAAGTTTCCAATCAGCGCAAACTCAGAAAACTTTTCCGTTCTTGCATGGCAGGAAGTTACCGCCGCCGCAAACGCAGGAGCGGCAGGCTATATAAATATTCATTTGGCAGTAAAAGAGCCGGGAAGAAGCTGGCAGCAAAGAGGCGTAGTCGCAGGACCTTACACTTTCATGGGAACAGAGCCTTCGATTATCAGCATGGTAATTGATAACCGCGGACGGATTATAATTGCCGCGGCGGCTGGCAGCGCGCAGACAGAAATACTTATTTCAACCGACAGAGGTCTGTCATTTACAAGGAGAATGGTAGATTTGGGAGCGGAAAATTCAGTCGCTCCGAGGCTGTTTGTCCGCGCGGACGGCGGATATTTTCTTTTTGTAACCAGAGGTCGGGCACAGGCTCTTTCCATTTACTACTCCCGTTCAGAAAACGGAGAGACCTGGACTCCATTTGAATTCTTCACGCCGGAAAACACTCTTTCGCTGAACTTCCTCCCGGCGCACGCAAGCATCGGAAGAAGAGACTTTGTAATTTTCCAGTCGCTTATAATGGGCGAGGAGTCATTATCAACATTCCAGCTATTTTTAAAAACAAGCGATGACGGCGGCAGAACCTGGACACCAGCGAGGCGTTTTACTACATTTACAGATCCAATAATGCAAACGCAGGCGCCGGCAAACAGCTTTGACAATCAGCGTCCGCATCTTACAAGGCATGAAAATAATTTATTCCTTGTGTGGGAACGGCGTTTTACCCAGTCATCACCGCAGATATATATAGTAACAATTGATCAAAACGGAGCTGTTGCGGGACGAATAGAGCGCGTAAACAGCACGGAGGCATACTGTCAGAATCCAATTGGTTTTCTTCATAACGGCAACCCCACTGTCGTCTGGTTTGATAACAGAAGAGGCAGCAATCAGATTGTTCTGGGCAGACGCGGAGACATTGGATGGATAAACCATCAGTTATCAGGCGCGGCGAATGATTCATCTTTCGGCAGGCCTGTCACAAGCAGGGACGGAACATATATTTTCTGGCAGATAACAACAAGAGAGACCGGGCGTATTTTTATACTCGCGCCTGACGCTTCAGTGGTAAGTCCTAGAATAACGCCTGTTAATTTTGCTTCCGCAAGAGCAGGCAGATCGGAAAGAGCAAGGGTTTCGTGGAATATACCTTCGGACACTTCCGGTATTTTGGGTTTCTCATGGAACTGGAGCCAGAACGAAAAAGATGTACCGCCGAAAGAAGTAACAATCTTTAATACAAATAATCCGCAGGATATGATCATGGATCATATTGCCGCGAATGACGGACCCTGGTTCTTTAGCATACGCGCGCAGGACTTCGCAGGCAACTGGTCTGAGCCCTCACAGGTTATGTACTATAGAAAAGGAACTCCGCCGCCGCCTGTCGTAATTAATAATCCTCCAACAGACGCGAACGGCTTTTTACTTTCCAATACATTTAATATGCTGTGGCAGTCGTCATCCGATCCTTATGTCGCAGGTTATACATGGAACCTTCAGTATCTTGGCGCAAATGAAAACGCAAATATTATTTCCCCGCCGCCCAATATTATGGGAACAAATACAGCAGTCGGCTTTGTAAATCAGGAAAACGGAAATTGGGCGTTTTCGGTATCAGCAATTGATACAGCAGGCAACATAGGACAGCCGTCGCACATCACATTCAGGACAAATAAATTTGTGCCGTTTACAAGCGTAAGTTTCGTTGACGCGCAGCAGGACGAACAGGGCGTACTTTCGATCAGAATGATCGGGCGCGGTTTCTCAACAGGTGGACGCGTTACATCCATTGTGCTTGAAAGAAACGGACGCGAAGAACATACAACAAGCAATTTTAATATTATATCAGACAGAGAAATAAGCGGATTGGTTTTTGACAATATCGAAGAAGGCGAGTACCGCCTAAGACTTGATCATTCGGGCAGAGGATGGTACACGACGAACTCGATAATTCCGGTATCAAGAACGGGAACAGTCAAGTTCGGAGACTATTCGCGCTTGTGGAAACCAACCTGGACAATTATAAATCAAGGTTACACATTTAATCCGATCATGGCGCTCACAGTTTTATTGATACTTTTATGCGCGCTCGGCGTTTTTGCTACAATACGAAGTCTGTGCGGAATTATTACCGAAGGCGCGTATGTAAAACAAGAAGCGCTTGCTATTCTTACAGGAGATTTTATGCCTATGGAAAAGAAACAGAAACTTGTGCAAATACAAAGAAGGGGAAGGGGTTTACGCTTTAAATTTGCATCCTTTACAATCGGACTCATTCTATTGGTAGTTATAATGATTTCTACGCCGATGTACATCATCATGACAGGCACTCAGCAGAGAACACTGCTAGAAAGTTTGTGGGAAAGATCCAAGGTTCTCCTTGAAGGTATTACTTCCAGCACCAGATCATTTTTACCAATGGCGATTCAATCAAGGGGCGAAAGAGGAGCGCTTGACTTAATGTACCTTCCGGCTCAATCAATCGCAATTCCCGAAGCGAATTATATTACAATCACAGGATACGGCATCAATTCGATTCACACAGATCATGTTTGGGCATCCAACGATCCAAACATTGAATTAAAAATTGATACAGAACAATTAAACCGCGGATATTCGCGTTTCTCGGACGAGCTTAGCTATTTTTACAGTGATCTCGCAGGCGATTTAAACAAGCAAGCACAGGAAGCCGCAGGTGAACTTTCTCAAAGCATCAGGGATCTGTACGAAGAAGGATTAAGGTATGCGCTTCGCACTGACGCGGAAGGCGAACGTCTGCGCAACGATATCCAGGTAACGATCAACTCGCTGGAAGTAAAACTAAACGAAATACTTACAAACATTGCAACGGAGATAGGCTCCTATCCAAATTTCTCCATTGACAGAATCACGGCAGACAGGACATATATCTTTTATAAACCGATAATGTACCGGCAAATGGCAGATGAAAATTTCTACAGGGGACTTGTAAGGCTGGAAGTATCTCTTGATTCGATTATAGAAAAAATCAATCAGGAAAGATTAAGAATCATGCTTACGATTGCAATCGTAGCGTTCACTGTACTTTTAATCGGCATTGTTGCGGCTTTCATTTTCTCTACATTGATCATTAGACCGATTCAAAAACTTGTAAAGCATATCGAGATGATCCGCGACACAGAAGACAAAACAAAACTGGCGGGAGCCGATATACAAATTGTTTCCAAAGATGAAATCGCAATCCTCGGCAATACAATCAACGACATGACGCATGGACTTGTAAAAGCGGCTCAGGCGGCTTCTGACCTTTCGATCGGTAAAGAAATCCAAAAGAAATTTATTCCTCTTGATGTTGACAACCAGGGTAACAAGCAGTCGAGCGGTTTTAAGAAAACGCCGAACCTTAATTTCTTTGGCTATTACGAAGGCGCCAAGGGTGTTTCCGGCGACTACTTTGATTACAGGGATCTGGACGGACGCTATTTCGCAATCATTAAATGCGACGTCGCGGGAAAAGGAATCCCCGCCGCTCTTATCATGATTCAGGTAGCGACAATGTTCCTGAACTATTTTAAGCAATGGAAACCAAACGCCAAAGGCATGCACATCGAGGAAGTGGTCTACCAGATCAACGACTTTATAGAAACCCTCGCCTTCAAAGGACGGTTCGCCGCCTTTACCCTTTGCCTCTTTGACTCCGTCACAGGAACAGTTCGTTTCTGCAACGCCGGCGATAACGTAGTTCATTATTATGACGCTTCCGAAGGAAAAATAAAATCCATCACTCTTCCGCAGACTCCCGCAACCGGCGTACTCCCCAACTTTATGATAGAGACAACAGGCGGCTACTCGGTTCAAACTGTTCAGATTGACAAGGGTGACATTTTATTCCTCTACACTGACGGTATCGAAGAAGGAAAAAGAAAATTCCGCGACGCTAACTTTAAGGAAATCCTTTGTACAGCCGGCGAGAATGATACGCCGCATGAAAACCATCTTTGCGGACAGGCTGACGAAGAAATGGGACCGGATCGAGTAGAAGCCATCATCAACGCTGTAATGGCAAAAGAGGTTTATACTCTTAGAAAATTCCATGACCCGGAAGAAGGTCAGGTAGAGTTACAGTTTGACTTCTCAACCTGTGACGGAAAAGTAGAAGAAGTAATCATGGCGATGGTATCCGTAGAAAAAATATTCCGTATATACAAACCGGAAAACGCCACAGAGGATTCCCGCGTAATGGTCGATAAAAAAGTCGATGAATTCTTAAAAAATCACTTCCTGCAATACAGACGTTATTGCTCTTTTACCCAGGAACATCATGAAAATCCCGCGTATATGTATTATACTCATGTTATGGAAGATGAGCAGTACGACGATCTGACCATATTGGGTATTAAAAGGAAAGGAGAATAATATGACATTCAGCGAAAGAATGAGAGACTTGCTGGAACAGGGATGGGATGTAACAAAAGACCTGGCAGTGAAAGCCGGAGCAAAGGCGCAAGACCTCGGCGAAAGAGGCATGATATTGTGGGATATTAAGCAGCTTGAGAATCAGGCGAAAAAGTGCATAGCACGCCTTGGCAGCGAAACCCTTGCCGCTTTTACCGAACGAGGGCAGGATACAATCGAAAAGGACGCAATTGAATTCAGGTCAATACTAGAAGAAATCGCGATCCTTAAAGATCAAATAGAAAAGAAGGATTTTGAACTAAAAAACAGAGGATAATACCTCCTTAAACCAGCGGTTCAAAAACCACTTGATTAATTTTTTCTATTCATATATAAGATTAAAAGGCTCCTTGCGAGGGGTCATGGGCCGCTAGCTCAGTCGGTAGAGCATCGCCCTTTTAAGGCGGTGGTCGGAGGTTCGAATCCTGCGCGGCTCAATAAAAAAACAGAAAAACTCTGTCGCAAGACGGAGTTTTTTTGTTTTGGACGCGCAGGATTCGAACCTTTGCAATAAAGGGTTTTTTGTTATATACATGGCTTTTTGGTTTTTTTAATTGACTTTTAACATTTACAAGGTTATCATTACATCATGAACCTCAAAACAGTAATTGGCACAGATACCATCGACCTTCACCTGAAAGGTTCCACCAAAAAAGAAATTATCAACGAATTGCTTGATATTCTTCACAGGACAGGTAAAATTCAGGACAGAGTTGCGGCGCTCGCCGCTGTTATGGACAGAGAAGAAAAAATGTCCACCGGAATGAAACACGGGATCGCTATTCCTCACGGAAAAACCGCTACTACTCAGGACCTTGTAGCATGTATTGGAGTATCCGAAAATCCTGTGGATTTTGATTCTTTGGATAAACTGCCGTGCAGAATATTTATCATGACCCTTTCTCCGGTTGAAAAAACCGGACCGCATCTGCAGTTTCTGGCGGAAGTAAGCCTTTTATTCAAGAGCGCGGAAAAACGCGAAGATATATTAAAAGCAAAAACACCCGAGGAAGTCCTGGAAATTCTTACTGAATGACAATGGACATACCGTGGGATTCTGTAGAGCATGAAGCGCCTGGTATTTTTGACGAGGCGTATCTTGCGGGCTTACGAAAAAATCTTTTAATCTCGGAAAAAGAAGGCGTTTCTGTTTCTATAAATTTTCTCCCAATCATTCCTGCCTGGGCAAAGAGCATCGAAAACGAAACTCTGCAAAACCATTACGAAGCCGCTTTTAATCACGCTAAACGGCGGCTAAAAAACTGTAAGGCTGTCACAGGCTGGACTTTGGAAGAATTAAAGACGTCTTGTTAAAACGACATTGTGCCGAATAATCCGCCAGGAGTGATATTCCCGCCGAATGATCTTTCCGCAAGACGCGCTTCTTCTTCCCTGATTAACCTTGTATGGAAACGGCTTTCGATCTTTCTGCGGTTTTCCAGAATGCGGCTTATATAATCCAAAGTTACCTGCGGCGCTCCCAGGCTTCTTACCCTTCCCGCTCCTGCGTTGTACATGGCAAGCGCCGAGATTTCCGTTCCGCCGTTATCAAGACATTGGCGAAGATAACCCACCCCGTATCGCGCATTAATTGCAATTATAAAAAATGATGATGTATCAAGATGCGGAAAAGAACGGCTGTTAAGCTGAAACAATCCNCGGTCTATTGTCCCGTTTCGGTTCTGCCTGTTTACGGCGTAGGGATTAAATCTGCTTTCTTCCCAGCACAGAGCAAAGGCAAGCGCGGGCGGAACATTAAACTCATCGGAGCTGTCCAGGATAGCGTGCGCGATATCCCGGTTTGAACATAAGCCGGTAAAAAATTCCAAAACCCAATTTGAGAATTCCGGGTTACGGTAAAACTCCAGAACAGTGTCTGTGATATTTTCAGAAGCGGAAAAAAGCGAAGCTGCGTCTTCATAAGCGTCTTTAACAGCTTCCGAATCCGGCTTTACAAACATGCCGTAACTTTTCCCGGCATAAACACAAATAACCAGCGAAAGTAATACCCCTAAAAAAATAGGTACTACAAATATCATTCTGATATTTTGATAACCAACTTCCAAAAAGATTACCTTTCTATTGTTCTAACCCTGATTATCCCGTTTACTTTGCGAATTTGATCAAGCGCAGAATCAGGTATTTTCTGATCTGAATCAATTACACTATAGCCATAATCGTCACGATGGTGATTGATCATGTCCTGTATATTGATATTCGCTCCAGCGAGGTTAGTGGTAATTTGTCCAACCATGTTGGGAATATTTCTGTTCACAACAAGCAGCCTGTGCGGGAAACGCTGTTCAAGCCTGCATTTTGGAAAGTTGACAGAATTTTGAACGGCGCCCTGCTCCAGATAATCAATAATCTGCTGGACAGCCATTATTGCGCAGTTGTCTTCGGCTTCCGGCGTGCTTGCTCCAAGATGCGGAATGCCGATAACTTTTTTACAGGCAAGAAGTTCCTGCGAAGGAAAGTCTGTAACATACGAACTGATTTTTCCAGCTTCCAGAGCTTCTATAACATCCTTGTCTTTTACAAGCGCATTGCGCGAAAGATTGATTACACGAGCGTCCTTTTTAATGATTCCAAATTTATCAGCGTCCAAAAGTCCTTTTGTCGATTCGCTCTGCGGAATGTGCAGGGAGACATAATCAGATTTTACCAAAAGGCTTTCCAGGCTGTCGGCTCTGGTAACATTGCTGGAAAGATGCCAGGCAGCGTCAACAGATATGTACGGGTCAAAACCGATTACTTTCATTCCCAAAGCCATAGCGTCATTCGCTACCATTACACCGATCGCTCCAAGACCGATAACACCGAGCGTTTTTCCTTTTAGCTCAGGCCCCGTAAATTTGGATTTCTCTTTTTCGATAAGCTCGGCGATATCGCTTTTGTCGGCAGACGAGGCAGCCCAGTTAATGCCGCCTATAATATTGCGCGAAGAAAGAAGCAGAGCAGCAAGCGTCAGCTCTTTAACTGCGTTCGCGTTGGCTCCCGGAGTATTAAAAACCACTACCCCACCTTCACTGCATCGTGACACTGGAATATTATTATAGCCCGCTCCCGCTCTTGCGATCGCAAGAACAGTTGGAGGAATTACCATATCGTTCATATCGGCGCTGCGCACAAGAATGGCGTCCGGGTTGGGAATATCACTCGCCACTTCATATCTATCACGGGGGAAAAGTTCCAGCCCGCACGGGGAAATTTTATTTAATGTCTGAATACGAAACATAATTTAATCCATCCTTATAATACAATTTTAATCTGACCAAATAAATTTTTTTTACGGTCAGCCAAATTTTTTCATAAAATCGATCAGCGCTTTTACACCGTCTATCGGCATTGCGTTATAGATACTCGCTCTCATTCCGCCTACAAGCCTGTGTCCGGCAAGATTGATTAATCCCGCCGCGGCCGCTTCTTTTACAAAGCGGGTTTCCAGCTCTGTCTTTTTGGCTTCATCCTGCTCGTTTATAATAAACGGAATATTCATTAAACTGCGGAACTGCTTTACAACAGGCGAATGGAACATCTTTGACGAATCGAGATAGTCATAGAAAAGCCCGGCTTTTTCCCGGTTCATTTTCGTAATCGCGTCTATTCCGCCAAGATTTTTTATCCACTCAAGCACAAGCCCGATCATGTAGATGCCGTAGCAAGGCGGCGTATTGTACATTGAACCTTCGGCGGCATGAGTATCGTAGCGAAGCATCACAGGCACCCAGTCCGGCGTTTTTGTAATCAAGTCCTCGCGGATAATAACAACAGTAGTACCGGCAGGACCCAGATTTTTCTGCGCGCCGGCATAGAGGATACCAAACTTGCTTACATCAAGCGGCTCGGAAAGAATGTTACTGGAAATATCCGCAACAAGCGGAACAGAACCTGTCTCGGGAAGTTTATCCCATTTGGTGCCGACAATCGTATTGTTAAGCGTAATGTGATAGTAAGCGTCATCTGCGGCAGGAGCCGGAGCGTCGGGAATATATGTGTATGATTTATCCTTGGAACTGGCTCTTACTTCGACAGAGGCGTACTTGCTTCCTTCTTTAATCGCCTTGTCAGACCAAATACCTGTGTCGATATAAGCGGCTTTTTTTCCCTTGCCCGGAGCGTCCCCGGCGGCGAGGTTCAAAGGAACCATAGAGAACTGAAGAGAGGCGCCACCCTGTAAAAAGAGAACTTTATAATTTGAAGGGATACCCATAAGCTCCCTTAGCAGTGATTCTGTCTTCTCGATAATTGGCTTAAAATCCTTTGAGCGATGGCTCATTTCCATAACCGACTGTCCTGAACCGTTAGCATCGGTCATTTCTGCGGCAGCTCTCTCAAGAACCGCCAAAGGAAGAACGGAAGGTCCCGGCGAAAAATTATAAACTCTCATATACATCTCCAGATAAAATTGATACGTCCACTATACCGAAAAAACATCACCTTGTCGAGGTTTTAATAGTGTACAGATAATTAATACGCGATACAAAGTAATAGAAAATATAATACTACAATTGATTAGTGTAACAAATTGCAGTACACTGATTTAATGGCGGACAGGGTTTTTACCGTATTGGATCTAATCGACCTTGATCTCAAGGAGCACAACTCCTTAAACTTGCGCTGTATCGGCGGAAGAAAGGGGCTTGGCAGATCTATCGATATTCCTGACCTTAACCGTCCGATGGGCGCCATCATGGGCTTCTTTGAAGATTTCGCCTACCAGAGGATTCAGCTTTTCGGACGCGGCGAAGTCGCATTTTTACGAAGACTGGAAAACGAAGGCAGAAACGACACCATCAGGGATATGTTCGGCTATCCAATGCCCTGCTGTATTTTTACTCATAACAGCAGCCCTCATCAGGAATTTTTTGATGTAGCCGAAAACGCGCAATGTCCAATCCTGCAGACTGATCTTGGATCTGCGGATTTCTCGGCAAGAATAATGCGCATCCTGTCGAGAATCTTCTCTCCGCGCCAGGTTATTCATGGCGTACTTGTAGAAGTTTATGGTTTGGGGATTTTGATACAGGGCGATTCGGGCGTTGGAAAGAGCGAAACAGCCCTTGAGCTTATTCACCGCGGACACCGGCTTGTCGCGGACGATGTTGTCGAGATTAACTGTATCTACGGAAACACATTGATGGGAGCCGGAGCCAATAAGATTATCGGGCATCATATGGAAATCAGAGGTCCCGGAATCATCAATATAACGCATCTTTTTGGAGTAAGAGCAATCAGGGATCGCAAAGAAGTCCAGCTTGTTGTAGAATTGGAAGAGTGGGATTCCAACAAGAACTATGACAGGCTTGGAGCGGAAGACCATACAATCGAGCTTTTGGGAGTTAATATCCCGAAACTGACGGTACCTGTAAAACCGGGACGCAATATTCCCATTATTATAGAGACTGCCGCCATGAATGAAAGACTAAAAACGATGGGCTATCACGCGGCGAGGGAGTTTAATAAAAATATTTTAAAATGGATCGAAAGCGACGCTGCCCGTTCAGTCTTTTTCGGTCATGATGATGTAATTTAAGGGAGGAGCAATGACGGAGAAAGTAATAACAGTAATAAACAGAGCAGGCATTCACGCCCGTCCCTCTGCATTACTGGTTCAGACAACAAAGAATTTTATTTCAAATATTTATATAGAAAAAGGCACAGATCGCATCAACGCCAAATCCATCATGGGTATTATTACCCTGGGCGCGGCTTACGGAACAGAATTAAAATTAATTGCCGAAGGAGAAGATGAAGCAGCCGCCGTAGACGCGCTTGTTAAACTCTTTGAATCGAAGTTTGAAGAAGAATAACCTGCAGCCGGACAGCATGATGCATGTATGAGTAAAACAGATTTAAAAAAAATATTGGGAACCGCGCATCCTGATTACCCGGTAATAAATGTGCGGATTTTGATTTTGATTTTTACGCTTCTTTGCGTGCTGACTTTTCTTTTTTCCAGAAATTTTTTTTTAGATACGCTTCAGGACGGACTTGTTCCTGACAAAATGAACCTGATTGTATTTTTTACTATTCCCGCGGTTTTGGGAATTGTACTCGGCTTCTCTGTTTTTCATCTTATAATTGATTTTATAACAGGGCGCCCAGGAAGCAGATTCAACGTAAGGCTCCTTGCGTACTTCGCAATCATCACAATTTTTTCCGTTACTCCGATAACATTGATGACCAGCACCGCGCTAAACGAGATTGTGCGTTTCTGGCACAGTATAGACACGGCGTCCGCGACAAGGTCTGCAAACAGTTTTATCGCGGATAACTATTCGCTTCATATGGAACGCTTTGAAAATATAATAAGACAAAGCGATCTGTCGCAGGAAAATCTGCCAAAAGACATTTCCTCCGTTCAGAATTTTCAATTCATAAACGGCGAATGGCAGGAAAGCTCTTTTACAGGAACCCAGACATTCAGGCTTCCGCTCCCGCCGTCCATGGAAAGCGGATTTACGGCAAGGCAAATGCCAAGAGATCAGGGAACAATCCGCTATGTGCAAAGATTGTCGCAGAACAGGCTCCGCTTAATCAGCTATAACCTCGGCAGTGATTTTGACAGGGGAAGATCCGCTCTAGAAAATCAGGCGGAACGTTTTGAAACTGTAAATCAGCTTAGAAGAAATATGCGTCCGCTTTTAATTTACTATTATCTTGTATTTTTTCTTCCCACCCTGTTAATGACGGCAATTATCGCAATATCTTTTACGCGGCGCATAACACACCCGATAATTGAACTAACCTCCGCAACTCAGCGCGTAGCCGAAGGAGATTTTTCCATTCAGATATTAACGCGCCGCAGCGATGAGTTCGGCACACTTATCCGCTCATTTAATTCCATGGTGCAGGATTTGGAAAAATCACGCGCCGCTCTTATAAGAAGCGAGAAAATAACAATATGGCAGAACATGGCGCAGCGGCTGGCGCACGAAATAAAAAATCCTCTCACGCCGATTAAACTTTCGGCGGAGCGCGTTCTTAGAAGATGGCAGAAGGAACCTGAAAAAATCGGAGAAATCCTGGAAAGCTCCATGATGGCGATAATCCAGGAGACAGAAGGGCTTTCCATTTTATTAAACGAATTCAGAACATTATCAAAGCCGATGGAACCTGCCTCTTCATTAACGACTTCCGTTAAAAGCAGCCTGCGCGAAACTGCGGAAGAAGTAATAAACGCATATTCAAACTCTTATCCAAAAGTAACATTCAACATTGAATATATACAGGATAATATTCAGGTAAAAATAGACAAGAACAGGCTTTCCCAGATTTTAACAAATTTAATAATAAACGCAATTGATTCAATGGACGGAAACGGCGTTATAGAAATTAGAACAGATCTTGTTAAAAAAAGAGAAGTCTGTTACTGTAGAATCAGCGTTAAAGATTCAGGCAAAGGAATAAACGAAAATGAAAGGGAGCAGGTTTTTACTCCCTACTATACGACTAAAGAATCGGGCACAGGATTGGGACTTCCTATCATAGAAAGAATTGTGACAGATCACGGCGGATATATTTGGTTTGATTCGGCGGAAGGCACCGGAACCACTTTTTATATCGACCTGCCGTTATTTGAAAATTTAAATACGGAAGAAAAATAATGCCGGAAATTTTAATAATTGACGATGAACCGGGCATCCGATCCGCTCTTGCTTCCATTCTGGAAGATGAAAAATACAAAGTGTTTACAGCGGAAGACGCTCTCGTTGGAATGGATATTCTTGGCAGGCAGAAAATCGATTTAATTTTCCTTGATGTTCTTCTGCCTAAACTGGGCGGAATCGAGGCGCTGGAAAAAATACACAGTGAATGGTCTTTAACAGAAATCGTTATGATATCGGGACACGCAAATATCGATATGGCTGTCCGCGCTGTAAAACTGGGCGCTTTCGATTTTCTGGAAAAACCGCTGTCGCTTGATAAAGTGCTTACAGTCTGCAGAAACGCTCTTGCAATAAAAAAATTACGCGAAGAAAATAAAACGCTAAAAAAAATAAGCCGCTTTTCCGCCGAAGATATAATCGGAAGCAGCTCTTCTGTCAGAAATATCCGCGAAATCGTAAAACAGGCAGCGGAAAGCGACGCGCGGATTTTAATAACAGGCGAAAACGGCGCCGGAAAGGAAGTAATCGCAAGAGCTATTCATTTATGTTCCGCGCGGGTAGACAATCCATTTATCGATATAAACTGCGCGGCTATTCCGGAAAATTTAATAGAAAGCGAACTGTTCGGTCACGAAAAAGGCGCGTTTACAGACGCAGTCTCCACACGCAAGGGGAGGTTTGAACTTGCCCACGGCGGAACCCTTTTCCTGGATGAAATCGGCGACATGAGCCTTTCCGCGCAAGCCAAAGTGCTGCGGGCAATTCAGGAACAAAAAATTGAACGGGTAGGCAGCGAAAAAACAATCGAAATTGATGTGCGTATTATTGCTGCGACAAATCAGGATTTGGATTTGGCATGTGAGCAGGGACGTTTCAGGCGCGACCTTTTTTTTAGATTAAATGTAATTCCCATACATGTCCCTCCGCTGCGCGAAAGACCGGAGGATATCCCGCTTTTGCTGTATTACTTTTTAAAAACTATGGAAAAGGAAATAACGCTGGAAAACTGCGCGCTGGAAACATTGTCAGACCATGATTGGCCCGGAAACGTACGGGAGTTAAAAAATCTGGCGGAACGAATCGCGGTAATGCATCAGGGTAATGTAATATCAGGAGAGGAAATACAAAAATTATTAAATAAAAAGTTAAAAAACACAAAGAATTCCGCCTCGCCGGACTCGCAAACCTTTCTGCCCGGTTTACTTGAACAAAATTATAACAATGCAAAAGACAACTTCGAAAAACACTATTTGGAGTTCCAACTATTAAAAAATAATGGTATAATATCCAGGACGGCGGAGGCTATCGGTATCTACCCAAGCAATCTCCATGCAAAACTAAGGAAATACAATATTACTGCCAATAAAGAATAAGGAAGATATATGAAAGAATTGACAAACCGGCAAAAGCAAGTCCTCTCATTTATCGCAGACTACATCAAGAAGGAATCATATCCTCCCACAATAAGGGAAATTGCTGATCATTTTGAAATTTCCGTAAAGGGCGCTCACGATCATATAACTGCCCTAAGAAAGAAAAACCAGCTAAAAATTGCCGACAAACGCCCGCGCACAATGGGTTTAGTCCATAAAAGACCGGAAGACGCGGACATGATGGAAATCCCCCTGCTTGGAACAGTCGCGGCGGGCATGCCTCTTTTGGCGGAGGAGAATTTTAACGGCAATATTCTTATGCACCGTTCCCTCCTTAAGAAAAACAAAAAATATTTCGCGCTGAAAGTAAAAGGCGATTCCATGTCGGGAGCCGGCATCCTTGAAGGCGATACCGCAGTAATCGAAAAACAGAATACAGTAAAAAACGGCGAAATCGCGGTGGCAGTTATAGACGAAGCTGTGACGCTAAAGCGTTTTTACAAAGAAAGTTCAAGAATCAGATTACAGGCGGAAAATCCCGCATACAAACCGATATACAGTCAGGATGTAAAAATCCTTGGCAGACTGTTTACAATAATAAGATCCTACTAATCTATGGCTTCTGTTTCCAAAGACGTTTTTATTTTCCTTGGTCCCGAGATTGGAAAAAAACAGGATGCCGTAGATTCCATACGCAAAAAATTTAAAGACGCGGAAGAATCAATTTTTTACGCAGGCGAAACAGACGCGGGCGCAATCGCAGACTCAATTCAAAACATAAGCCTCTTTGCGCAAGCCAGAATAATAATTATAAAGAACGCGGAGTTAATTAAAAAAAAGGATGAGATCGAGCTTTTGGCATCATGCGCGCAAGCCATGGAACCCGGCACGGCGTTAATCTTTCTTTCTGATGAGTTAAAACTTACCGCAGCTCTTGATGATATCGCTCCAAAGGCTAATCGTCAGATTTTTTACGAATTATTCGAGAAAGAAAAAAATGAATGGGTAAAACAATTCTTTAAACGCGAAGGCTATGATATCGATAAAGACTGCATCGATACGATCCTTGAGCTTGTAGAAAATAATACTGACGCATTAAGAAAAGAATGTACACGCTTAATGTATTTCTTGCCGAAAAATAAACCTGTCTCCAATGAAGAAATAGAAAAATGGCTTTCCCACAACAGGGAAGAATCAGCCTTTACGCTGTTTTCCCGCATCGCGTCAGGCGATCTGTCTAAAGCGCTTGAGTCAATGGCTGTCATGTTAGCCGCAAAACAAAGCGCGCAAAGCATTCTTGCGGGTCTTGCATGGTGCTTTAGAAAACTTGGCGATTATATTACCCTGCTGGAAACAGGAGACGCAAACAACAGCTTTGAATTAAAAAAAATCGGGCTGTCTTCGCCAAAGGCAAGAGATGACTACGCGGCGGCGGCAAAACGCTACAATGCAGACTCCGCGGAAAAATGCCTTGCCCTCACTGCGGAATACGATATGCTGTTAAGGTCTCCTGTTGGCGTCATGGAAAATATTTTAATGGACAGGTATATACTCAATGTGTGTCAGTCAGCTGCAGGTAACCGCTAATAACTTTTGCCGCGTCATCAAAATCACTGTGCAAAAGAAACCCTGTGATTGCGCTTAAACATTCCTCGGCTTCCGGATTCCATGATTTTTCTTTAAGTTCCGAAAGAATATCTTTAGCGGCTTTTTTATTATAGATAGAACATGCCGCTCTGATTTCCCTTAATTTTTCTTTTAACAGATCATCATCGCCTTTGTCGTCCGCTTTTGATTCTCTGTTTATTTCTTCTTTTGCTTCAAATCTGTAAATTACGGAATACAGCGATTCCAAAAACTGCGGAAGATCGGCTAAAATTATTTTTATATCTTTATCCCGTCCAGCCTGTTCAAGTTTTGACGCCTCGGCGGAAAGCATTTCTTCGCCGACATTCGCAAGCGCACTTTTCATCGCATGAACATTAATAATAAACATCGATATATCATCTGCTCTGCGGCACTTATTAATAAAAATCGCTTCCATAATCGCCGCGGCTTTTTTTGCGTCACGAATAAAAAATTCAGCCAGCTGCGGATCAATATTTAACTGATAAAATCCTGCCGCTATATGCTCTTTTTGCCGCCGCGCAGCTTCGATAACTTCCAGCGGATATTTATCACGCACAAGTCTATTAAGCGTTTTATTTAATTGACGTATATCAATAGGNTTGGAAATAAAAACATCAAAGCCGATATCCAAAAACATTTCNGCCTGTCCTGTAAGCGCATTTGCGGTAAGCGCGACAATTGGTTTTGTATAACCCAGACTGCGTATTATTTTTGTTGTTTCTATACCGTCCATCTTTGGCATCATATGATCCATAAAGATTACATCGAAAACTTCGCCGTCCCTTATTTTGTCTATTGCTTCAAATCCGCTCATTGCGGTAGATATTGTAAGTCCATAAGGAGCCATTAATCCTTTTGCTACATATAAATTCGTCTCGACATCATCAACAATAAGAACGCTGCCATACGGCATATACTCACGGTTAATTTGAACGGTTCTAATTTTTAACGCGCTTGAGATATTAAGCTGCATAAGATTTTCAGCCATTTCCCTGCCGATAGGATCGGGGTCTATACATTTTTGCGGGAAGCATACAGTAAATGTCGATCCCATACCGGGAGTGCTTTCTATCTGTATCTCTCCTTTCATCAGCTGTAAAAGATTGCGCGTAATATTCATGCCAAGACCGGTGCCTTCCGTTTTACGGTTTGCTTCCATATTAAAACGCGCGTATTCGCTTCCCAGCTTGCGTACCTGCTCCGCTGTCATTCCCTGACCTGTGTCTATAATTTTAAAAACCAGGGAGACATCGCAGTCCTCGTCTCCTGTATACGGCTGTGAAGAAACTGAAAAACTAATCATTCCTTCCTGCGTATATTTAAACGCGTTGGAAAGCAGGTTATTTAAAACTTGTTTTATTCTTAGTTCGTCACCCAACAGCATGACAGGAACATTCTCGTCAACAGCCAATCTGATTTCGATTGGCTTACTTTCGTAACGCATCATATTTAATTGAATGGTGTCATGAATCAGGCTTGCGATATCATACTGCGCCGGTACTATTTCAAGTTTGCCGGCTTCTATTTTTGACAAATCAAGTATGTCATTGATTATTCCCAGAAGCAAATCCGCCGAATTAAAAATTCTTTCCAGAGCGTCCTTTGTTACCTGAGAAAGCGTATCATCCTGAAGTTGAATTTCCGTTATGCCCAAAATGGCATTCATCGGCGTNCGGATTTCATGNCTCATCTTCGCAAGAAAATCGCTCTTTGCCTTNTTGCTCTCTTCGGCGATTTCCGCTTTTTTCATCTCGGCNACCATTGCTTTCTGTTCGCGCATGTCCCTGATATATTCGGCAACTGTAAATTCACCCTTGTGTTTTACNCTGACACAGGTAATTTCCGCGGGTATAAGCTCACCGTTTAATTTTTGATGTATCCATTCAAAACGGCTGGTTCCTTCTTCGAGAGCTTTACCGACAAGCGCAACGCCTTTTTCGCTCGATGAATTTCCATCAGGCTGATATTCAGGCGACAGGAATCTAAATTTTTCCTTAAATTCCTGTTTACTGCCAATCTCAAACATTTTTAATGTTTCTTCGTTGCAGTCGATCAGATTTAAATTCTTATCCCAAAAAAAAATGCAAAATGGAGCGTTTTCGAATATTACCGCAGCGCGTTCTTCGGCTTCGCGTTTATCGTTTTCTGTTTTATTGGAAAAAATCATTCTTAACCTAATCCTGCCTTGGTCATACTAACTTAAGCCAGTATATATCTTAACATGGTGGATATCAATGGTAAAAAATATAATTTTTCTCCATAATTTTGTAAAAATAAAAGATCCATCCGGCTTTAACCGCCGGATGGATAATCTATATACAAATCCGGTTTTACCCCGGCGTTATACCACCTTAAACCTTGAGACTTCCTTAATTAAAGCGTCGATACCTTCACGGTTCAAACCTGAAATATCATTAACATGATTTACAGCAACATTAATCTGATCCGCTCCGGCTGCCATTTCGTTTATCCCGGAAGTAATTTCCTGCGTTAATTTTTCAAGGTTCGTGCTTTCGTGTATTACCTCTTTAGCGCCGCTTAGCATTTCGCTGGAACCGGTTTTAACCTGACGCGTAAGGACATTGATCTGCTCTACGCCTTCCAGCACATTTTTACTTCCCGTTTCCTGCTCTTCCATAGCGGTTCGTATAAGACCTTCCTGTTCCGACACAATCTTTACGCCCGAATCAATAGCGCTGAATTTATTTAACACATTTTCTGTTGAACTGGTAATTGTATCAATCGAGTCCTTAATTTTCTTGAGAACTGTTCCAATTGTCTTTGACTGCTCGCTTGAGCTTTCCGCGAGTTTTCTGATTTCATCCGCGACAACGGAAAAGCCTCTTCCGGCTTCTCCGGCATGAGCGGCTTCTATAGCGGCATTCATCGATAAAAGATTTGTCTGGCTCGCGATATTTTCCATTACGGAATTAATTTCCAGTAAACCTTCAGACTCGCGGGCAATTTCACGGATATCATCCGATACGTTTACAAGTCCTGTGCGTCCATCTTCTGACGCGCCGCTTAAAGTCATTACATTGGCGGTATTTTTAACAAGCGTATTCGTAACAGATTTAATATTGGCAACCATTTCTTCGATCGAGGATGATGCTCTTGAAATATGCATACTTTGGTTTTCGACATGACCGTTAAGTTTGTGAATATTTTCCGTAACCTGTTCCATTGTAGCGTTTGTCTGGCTTACGCTTGCGCTTTGATTAATAATCCGCTGTTTGATGCTTTGAATGTTAGCGGTAATCTGATTCACGGCGGCGGCAGTTTGATTCATATTATTTTCCAAATTGCTTCCAATTTCCGACAATTGCTGCGATTCGTCTTTAATCCTGACAACAAGGTCTCTGATTTTATCAAGCGTGTTATTAAAATAACGGGAAAGCACGCCAATCTCGTCTTTTGAATTATTTTCTATTCTCTTTGTTAAATCTCCTTCTCCTTCGGAAATATCCTTAAGAGTATGCGTTACATTGATGATCGGTTTAACTATTTTATGAGCAGTAAAAAATGTAATTATGGAAGCAATGGCAAGAATAAAAAAAGCGAAAATAACGGCGAACATTATCATTTCCCTTACAGGTCTTTGAATTTCTTTCATGGGAATACCAAGTAAAAGACTCCAGGGAGTGTCTATGCCGTTTACATTTATCGGCTCAAATATTAAATGCATGTTTGTTCCATAGTGCGAAGAAAACCTGTTTAATGTAACCGGTTTTCCGTTTTCCCCGCCGCTTTTTATAGATTGCACGATACGCGCATGCTGTTCTCCGAGCATTTCTATTTCTTCATGATTTACATTGATGTTGTCTTTAATGCGTTCACTGTCATAATGAGCGACAATTACGCCGTCATTTGCGTAAATGGCGGCAACACCGTGTCCGTCATACACCTGCTTAACAAGTTCATCAACAATTTGCTGCATGTCGCTTACATAGTTAATTCCAACAAGTCCGACAAGCTGACCGCTTCGATTTTTAATCGGATACATGACAGCGATAATTGCGGCTTCTCCGTAACCATAAGTATCCCGCCAAACGGGAGAAGCGATCTCCGGTTTTGAGTTCATTCTGGAAAGATAAATCTGCCACTCATCATAACCCGCTGTAACAAGTTCTACATTGCCGGTTCTCCTTCGCGTATAATAAGTCTGATACTGCCCAAGCGTATTGTCTTTGCTGTCTATTGTATCAGGAAGCCATGCTGTCCAGATTCCCAAAATCAGATTATTCTGTTGAATTGTGGCGCGCAGAAAATCATTAAAACTTTCACGCCTTGTATGTTCAGCTATATCCTGATAATCACTAAAAATAAGCGCGAGCATTTTTCCGTAACCGGTAAACATTTCTATGCGCCTTGCGATTTCGATTGAATTGGCGTTTGCCATTTCTGTCGCAAGATCAAACGCTGTCTCTTTTTGCAAAGCGCTGGATCTTGTAAGCGTAAAACCCGACAAAATAGTAATAATAACCAATATCATTACCAGTATAATCGTTGTTAATTTGATTCGTAAACTCATGGTAAACCTCCGAATGATTTAATCCTTAATAAAAATATTATTTCGCAACAATATTAAAATAAGATAAACCCAAAGGAGGAGGCAAGAAATAACTTCACCTAACAAACGCTTTTATTTATTTTTTAGGAATTAAATCCAAAGGAGATTAAAATAATTACTGTTCTAATATTAATGCTTAAAGGCATGAGCAATAAAAAACCCCCAACCGCAAACGCGATCGGGGGTTATCAATTTTAACCTGTGCTAATTAACTACCTAGAATGGTCTTTCTGATAAGTACTTGTACTCTTTCCAGACACGTTCAGCCTGCTTCTTTGCTTTTGCAAGCAGCATATCTGCGCGTGCAGGATCTGCGGCTTTAAGGCTCTTGAAGCGGACTTCTTTGTACATGAAGTCTTCAATTTGTGTAGTTGGGTCTTTTGAGTCAAGCTGGAACGGGTTCTTGCCCTGATCTTTCAATCTTGGATCGTAGCGGTACAATGGCCACAAGCCGCTTGTTACTACTGCTTTGCCCTGATCAAGACCTTTACTCATGTCGATACCGTGGTTGATACAATGCGAGTACGCGATGATAAGCGACGGACCATCATAAGATTCCGCTTCACGGAAAGCCTTGATAACCTGCGCCATGTTTGCTCCCATCGAGATTTTCGCGACATATACATAGCCGTAGCTCATCGCAATGGCTCCAAGGTCTTTCTTTACAACATCCTTACCGGCATACGCGAACTTCGCGATCGCTCCGACAGGTGTTGCTTTTGACATCTGTCCGCCAGTGTTTGAATAAACTTCTGTGTCCATACAAAGCAGGTTGACGTTTTTGCCGGAAGCAAGAACGTGATCCAATCCGCCGAAACCGATGTCATACGCCCAGCCGTCACCGCCGAATCCCCACACAGATCTCTTTATAAAGTGATCCGCAAGCGAGAGCAGAAGTTTAGCTGTAGGTTTGCTTTCTTTCTTAAGAGCGGCTTTAAGCTCGTCAACATTTTTGCGCTGTTCGTTTATGTCCGCGTCGTTTTCCTGTTTGTTGGAAAGCAATTTGTCAATAATGCCTGCGGCGATACCTTCGTTCTTTGCCTTCTCTCCCATTTCACGCGCGTGAACCGCGAGCTTGTCACTTGTCAATCTAAAGCCCATTGCGAATTCCGCTGTGTCTTCAAAGAGTGAGTTCGACCATACAGGACCTCTTCCTTCCGCGTTCTGGCAGTAAGGAGTTGTCGGCAGGTTGCCGCCGTAGATTGAAGAACAACCTGTGGCGTTAGCGATTAACGCTCTGTCGCCGAAAAGCTGTGACATCAATTTGATATAAGGCGTTTCGCCGCATCCGCCGCACGCGCCTGAGAATTCAAACAACGGACGTTTGTAAGCGAGCGCTTTTGGATTACTGAGTTCACCTTCCGCAGGAGTTTCAGGCAAGCTGAGGAAGTAATCCCAAATTGCTGTCTGTTCAGCCTGCAAATCCGGATCATCCGAATACGATTTGTAAGTAAGAGCCTGGGGACTTCCGTCGCCTTTGCACATCGGACATACCGAGAAACAAACGCCGCATTCATAACAATCCTGACAGGCGATAACCATTGCGGCTTTTTTTCCGTCAACTGGTTTGGGTTTAACTTCGGCNGTAAGGAAACCTTTAGGCGCTTTTGAAACNTGATCGGCTGTAAGATTTTTCATGCGGATACAAGCGTGAGGACAAACAACTGTACAAATACCGCACTGTGTACAAACATCGGGATTCCAAATTGGAATACGTTCCGCAACAGAGCGTTTTTCGTACTGACTTGTCGCTGTCGGGAAAGTTCCGTCTTCCGGGATTTTGCTTACAGGCAGTGAATCGCCGTTTTGGAATGAAACTGTTCCAAGAACTTCCTGAATCCATTTTCCATCCGCACGCGGATCTTTCTTTGCAGAAGCAAACGGCACTTTCATGTGGCGGCTGCTGTCTGCGCTTGAAGGATATTTAACCTCTTCTACCGCGCCGATGGCCGCGTCAACTGTTTTGTAGTTCTTTTCTACAACGTCGGCGCCTTTTTTGCCGTAAGAATGTTGAATGTGTTCTTTCATTAATTTGACAGCTTCGGCTTCTTCCAGTACGCCGGAAATTTTGAAGTAGGCAGCCTGCATAACTGTGTTGATACGGTTACCCATTCCGGTAGAGCGGGCAATATGAGCGCCGTCAATTACATAGAACTTTAATTTTTTATCAATAATTTTTTTCTGGACTTCGACAGGAAGCTCGCTCCACACATCTGCCGCTTTGTAAGGGCTGTTAAGAAGGAATGTTCCGCCTTCTTTTAAGCGAGGAAGCATGTCATACATTTCCATGTAGGAGAATTTGTGACAGGCGAGGAAGTCTGCGGAGTTGATAAGATACGGGCGGCGAATCTTGCCTTTGCCGAAGCGAAGGTGAGAAACGGTAAAACCGCCTGATTTTTTTGAGTCATAAGAGAAGTACGCCTGAATATTGAGTTCCGGTTTGGCTTCGCCGATGATTTTAATTGAGTTTTTNTTCGCGCCGACTGTTCCGTCCGCTCCAAGNCCGTAGAACAACGCTTCGTTGATTCCTTCTTCCGGAATGAAGAAGTTATGATCGTAATCAAGGCTCTTGCCNAGAACGTCGTCATTAATACCAACGATAAAGTTGTGGATCTTCTTGCCGGAAAGATTATCGAATACGGCTTTTGCCATACTGGGTGTAAATTCTTTTGAACCAAGACCATAGCGTCCGCCGAGTACAAGCGGATTGCCTTTGAAGTCGCCCGAAGCCTGCATTTCCGCAAGCGCTGTGCGTACATCTTCATAGAGCGGCTCGCCCAAACAACCGGGCTCTTTTGTGCGGTCTAAAACGGCGATCGATTTTACGCTTGAAGGAATCGCTTTAACAAACAGCTTTGCGTCAAACGGGCGGAAAAGGCGAACCTTTATCATACCTGTTTTTTCTTTTTTACCGTTAAGATAATCAACAGTTTCTTCTACTGTGTCCGCGCCAGAACCCATAATGATGATTACTTTTTCCGCGTCTTTTGCGCCGTAGTAATCAAAAATGTGGTATGAGCGTCCAACCACTTTGGCGAACTTGTCCATTTCCGCCTGAACAATTGAAGGAACTTTTTCGTAATATTTATTTACGCCTTCACGTCCCTGGAAATAGGTGTCCGGGTTTTGCGCAGTACCGCGGATACTCGGGCTTTCCGGTGTGAGTCCCCGTTTGCGATGCTCTGCGATAAGATCGTCATCGACCATCTCGTGCATTTGGTCGTAGGAAATTTCTTCGATTTTTTGCAGCTCATGGCTTGTGCGGAAACCGTCAAAAAAGTGCAGGAAAGGCACTCTTGAGCGCAGTGTGCTGGAATGCGAAATAAGCGCAAGATCCATAACTTCCTGAACATTGTTGGAAGCGAGCATCGCCCAGCCTGTCTGGCGGCAAGCCATAACGTCCTGGTGATCGCCGAAAATCGAAAGGCTCGATGTAGCGAGCGCGCGGGCGGAAATATGGAAAACCGTGGAGGTAAGCTCACCTGCGATTTTGTACATATTCGGAATCATGAGCAATAAGCCCTGCGAAGCGGTAAAAGTAACTGACATAGCGCCAGTTGTTAAAGCGCCATGAACAGCCGCCGCAGCTCCCGCTTCGGACTGTAATTCTACAACATCAGGGATAGAACCCCAGATATTCTTGCGTCCCTGAGCGGAAAACTCATCGGAGAGNTCTCCCATAGGACTGGAAGGGGTAATCGGATAAATCGCGATTACTTCGCTAAGCGCGTGGGCAACGTGCGCCGCCGCGTTATTACCGTCAATCATTGCAATGTTCTTGTTTGACATTTTATTCCTCTGCTTTTTGATGGATATTATAGAGGATTTTAACATATATATAGGCATTATTCAAGCGGGATTTTATACCATTTCCGTGTCGTTATGTTTGGCGCTTAAGGCATTTTCCAGAACTTCTACAATAACCTGGCGGATTTCCATAATTATTTCTTTATGCAGGCGTTCCATGGAGTTTTCCGGAGATGGAGGGACAGCAAAGAGTTCATAAGCCTCGATACCCATAGCGTCGGCTATTTTTTCAATTACTTCCGGGGTGGGAAACTGACGGGAAAGCTCTATCATGGCAATATATTGTGTCGAAATTCCGGCTTTTTCTGCCAGTTTTGCCTGTGAAACTCCGCAAATTCTACGGTTTTTCTTTAGGTTCTCTGCGAATATATCACGAATTTTTTTCATTTTATCAGAAATTTACCATATATAACGATTGATTATAAAACTTTTACTAATAATGACCAATCAATTATTTATTGATTTTTATTGGTTTTACATTGATTATAATGTCCAAAAATTATATATTGTCGGTGTAATTAAGAGAGATATAACAATGTTCAGAAACGCCGAAAACCGGCTTTTTGATAGGCTGTCTGTACGGGCAGCCAAATTTAATTCCAATAAATGGAATTTTAAAAGGAGTGTTTTCATGAAAAACACAATAAAATTACTTGGGATCATCGCGCTTGTAACGATGATCGGCTTCGTCATGGCAGCTTGCAGTGACGGAGGCGGCGGCGGTGGATCATTAGGTGATACACTTAAACTTTCTGGTCAGGTGTGGACATCTCCAGAACAGACTGAAGAAGAATGGGAAGCTGCCTATGAAGAATATTTAGCAGCAGTAAATGCCGAAAACTGGTCAAAAGTAGTAAGTTTGAACAACCAAAAGGTTAATCTATTAAAATATACCGGAAACAGAACTTTTGACCTTCCAACAGGAGATTTATTAACTATTACAAACGGCGTATTTAATTTAGAAATAGGTTCAATTGATGATTCTTTCTTAAATTCAATTTCTAGCTTAGTCCCCACTACTTATTACGAAAGCGTTGATATCGATGGTGAAGAAGGTGTAAAATTTATTGAGATTGAATATTTTTCGGACGATGATTTTTATTTATCTCAACAAGATTGGAGTTACAGAGCCAGTCTCAGCGGATCAAATGCCACAATTACTAATACAAATAGCAGCGTATCATATATTTATGTTACAGATACTGTAAAAATTATTGCGGTAGGCAAAGAAACAGGCACTGATCACAAGACCATAACCAAAGACTTTACTATTACATTAAAGAAAGGCTGGAATGCGATCACCAATACTTCAGTATATGTTGAAACAGGTACTGCTGCAGCAGTTTTTGCTGATGAAGGAACTACCACTTCTACAGATACCATAACAGTAAAGAGCGGCTCATCAGGCAGATGGTTCTTGAGTTATTAATAGACTTATTAATGACTGATTACGTTTAATTTAAAAAGCTGTCCGGAAACGGGCAGCTTTTTTTATGGCGGCAGGAGGGATGGAGGGGAAACTGCTGTCCAGGACTCAGGCATGAAGATATATTGCTTTAATTCTGCTTTTGAGGTAAAATAAAAGAAAGAGAAAGAAAGTAATGCCATTTACCGCAATCGAAAAAAACGCTGAAAAACTGGTTGGTTTATCGGCTGCCGAAATACGAAAATTCTCACCAGGTCAATTAAGGCGCCATTTAGAAGAAAAAAACAGGAAAAAACTCACATTTACGACCGAATTTCCGGTAATTGGCCGTGGAAATGTTCTGCGGGACTGTATAGTTACTACAAGCGAAATTAACAGGGAGATAGACAAGATTCTTGCGCATTCAAAATGACAGAAAAAGATGTTTATAGCTTTTACAATGAAAAGGTAAAAATACTATACAGCGAGATCGAAGCACGAAATAACACATTACCGGTAGAATTATTATTTGAAATACACTCAGCATTTGACCATCTGAAACGTTTTCATATAGATGATGAACAAGAAGAACTCTGCGCTGAAAAAGCATTCTCTCACCTTAAACGAGGAATGCTTGATGCCTTTAAGTTAAAGTTAAAATATCACAATAAAGATTATGAAAAGTTTGTAAGAATGAAATCCGATCTTCACTTGATAGACAACGGAACATTCTGGTCATCAGTAACCAGTAAAAGAACAGCTATCATCAAACTATCCAAAGATGCAAGATTATACGAAGGGAAAAAAGGAGCTGATGAAGCTTTTGAACTATGGTACCAAGTCTCTGATTTAATCGATCAATTTGAGAATGATTTTTTTGAATCACCAAAAGTACAATGGGCCAGAAAACAATATTCTTTTCGTCTCTCCAAAGAAATATTAATCGGTCTCATTGTCGGTATCATAGGCAGCGCTATAGTACAATATCTAAGCACCCTTGTGCCTTAGTGTGAAATTTTCATTATAATTTAAAAAGCTGTCCGGAAACGGGCAGCTTTTTTTATGGCGGAAGTTTCTATGATTAATTTAGTAATTGTTTGTTTTTTCCTTTATAGCCTCAATTTTCTCATTAATAACACGGTTTAAAAGCGTTTGAATATCCTCCAGGGCGGCTTTTCGATACATATTCATTGTAGAAACNGGATCAATTTCTTTGGAAAAAAGATCGGTTGGGTCGATTTCCAAAGCATACGCCAGCTTNTGAACCATCTCNGATGATGGATATTTAGCCGAATTCTCCAGCATTCCAATATAATTGGTAGATGTTTCTGTTTTTTCAGCCAATAAAGCCTGACTCCAGCCGCGGGACTGCCGAAACTGCCTTAGATTTGCCGCCAATATGTCTCTGATATTTGTCATAAAATATTAATATACTTCATTTTTAATTTTAGTTAACATAAATTTCGCAACAACCTTCTGTAAGTATTGTTTTTATCAATAATATACAATACTATTAGTATGGGTAATTTTTGCATAATGAAAAGATATATAAACCCAAAAAAAAGACAGGAGAGAAATTATGAAAAAAAATCAATTTAAAATGGCAGGAATACTGGTAATGGCGCTGGTATTCACAATGATGATCGCAGGGTGCGATGATGGCGGCAACGGCGACGGTGACGGTGAGAAAGCGTTCTTTGGAGAAACGCTGACTTTTGATGGACAGGTATGGGTAGCGGATTGGGATGATAACGGCGTTACTTTTGATAAATTCACAGGAAATAGAATTGTAAATTCCAATCTGGGCGAAAGCGGTTCGATTACTGATGGTATATTTAATTTTACTATGGATACGCCTTCTGACTTGTATGATATACAGGATGTATTAAATTTTTTATGGGTGTTCAATAATCCCAATGTAAGCCCTTCCAATACACAAGCGGCAGAATTGGTATTAANTGCCGGAGNTAACAGNAATTTGTATAAAGGTTGGGTAAGTAAAACCAGCAGCGAACNTGTCAGGTTTTTCTATGTAGATAAAGATATTACNATTACAGGCAGCGGGACAGCAGGAACAAATGAATGTGATTGTATCGAATCTCTGGGTTCTTGTGATTGCGGTGATGACTGTGATTGCAGTACTTCATGGATAAGCAAAAATACTAATTTAAATCTTAAAGCCGGCTGGAACGCATTAACATTAAAAACTGATTTTAATGACAAAAACAATACCTATACTTATTCAATCTCTGCCGGAGATTCATCATACACAATATGGATACTTGATTAGGTCTTTGTTTAGATCAAAACGTAAATAATTACCATGAAATTGCCGTACTGTAAAAAGTATGGCAGTTTATTTAAAAGAGAAGCTGCTGCCATAGCCGCTTCTTTTTTTTTATTTCTTTTCGAGCATTTTTTCGATTCTGCTGATTAGCTCGTTTCCATCGTAGGGTTTTGTTATTAAGTCTGCGGCGCCGATTCTTGAGGCGTACAGCTTTTCTCTTACTCCGTCCAGGGATGTTAAGAAGGCTATCGGAACATTGCGAAGGAGGCTTATGCCTTTTACTTTATTATAGGTTTCCCAGCCGTCCATTTCCGGCATTAGAACATCAAGCAGGATTACATCGGGAACAAGACCTTTGGATAAAAGCATAAGGGCGTCTTTTCCTGATTTGGAAGTGGTAACATCATATTTACCTTTGAGAATGTTTTCCGCGATAACGAGGTGAACTTCGTTATCATCAACGATTAACACCTTCTTCATGTCTTTATTATCCATAAGGCAACCCTCTCCCTTACTTAATTATCGGCTAAATTCCGGTAAAAATATATAAGTAAGTACATATAATATATCATTCCTGATAAAAAAAAGCAAATAATGACTATTCATAATCAAAAAAAGACGCTATTCTAATTAAATGAAATACAAATTTATATTGATTTTAGCAGTTTTAACTGCTGTATCGCTTTTAGGCTGCAAAGGCGGCTCCGGTTCTTCCAAAGAAGAGTTAAATTTTGACAGAAACACTTCATACGCGCTTGGTCTTAATGTCGGNACGGCATTAAAGACTGATTTAAATGATGCGGGTTTTCATCTGGATATCGATGAAATGATAAAAGGCATGAAAGACGCGCTTCTTGAAAAAAGCCCGAGGTTTGATATAGACCATGCAAGGGAAATTGTTGGTAAAAATATCGAAATAATCAGAGAAAAAAGGATCGAAGAGGCAAGACAGGCGGAAATTACATTCCTTGCCGAAAGCGCCAGAACTCCCGGCATCATTATAACGCCAAGCGGACTTCAATATGAAGTTATCAGCGAGGGAAGAGGTCCTAAATGGACAGAAGATAAAATTGCTGTTGCTCATTACACAGGTCAGCTTGCGGATGGAAAGGTCTTTGACAGCTCTTTTACAAGAGGTACTCCAATCGAATTTGGCTCTGATAGCATGATAGAAGGATGGGTCGAAGGTCTGCAAATGATGAGCGTCGGCAGTAAATACAGATTTGTTATCCCGTCAGAACTTGCTTACGGTGAAGTCGGCATTACAAACTTTATGGGAGAAGAAATAATAGCGCCTTACGCAGCTCTTGTTTTTGAAGTAGAACTAATGGAAATAAAAGGGAGATAACAATGAAAAAAACATTGGTTTTTCTTTGCATGTTTCTGACTGTTATTGCGTTACACGCAAGAGCCATTCAGGATGATTACACGGCAGCCGAAGAAAGAGCGAAAGTAAGTTATGCTTTCGGCATGATTATCGGGAACAATCTTGGAACAACGCCGATTGATTTTGATTATGATGCTTTCACTGACGGTATAAGAGCCATGCTTGATGAATCGATAACTCCTCAGTTCAGCGAACGTGAAGCAATGGAAATTGTAGAGACTGCTCTGCATCACGCAATGGAAAAAGTAACCATAGAAAACCGCGCGATTGAAACAGAGTTTCTTTCAACGAACAGCCAGCGTCCTGAAGTGCGGATCACGCAGACAGGACTGCAATATGAAATTATAGAAAATAATGACGGCGAAAAACCGAACGCGAATTCTGTTGTAAGGGTTAACTATACTGGAACGTTTGTGGACGGCACTCCGTTTGACAGTTCAATGGAAGAAGGCGGCGCGTATATTCCGCTCGAAATGGTTATCGAAGGCTGGACAGAAGGTTTAATGATGATGAGCCCCGGCAGCATATACAAGTTTTTTATACCGTCAAATCTGGCTTACGGCAGAGACGGTATTCAGGGAGTGATTCCGCCGTATTCAACTTTGATCTTCCTGGTTGAGCTGCTCGAAATTATAAAAGACGAATAAAAAAAGCGGTTCCAAAACTAGGCGTTTGGAACTGCTTCAGGTATTTTAATCCTGAAAATCGATCCTTCGCCGGCGCGGCTTTCCGCTTCGGCGGTTCCTTTGTGAAGAAGAGCGATGTGCCGGACGATGCTTAAACCAAGTCCGGTGCCTCCCGCCTCTCTGCTCCTTGCCCGGTCTACGCGGTAAAATCTTTCAAATATTCTATCAATGTGTTCGCCGGGAACGCCTATTCCTTTATCACGCACTTCAAAAACCAGCTGCCCGTTTCCCTGACCGCCGTTTTCGTTAGCTGCAATAAACGCGCTTACCCACAATTTTGATTTAAACGGCGAATACTTAATGCCGTTATCCATCAGATTGATCAGCGCCTGAATAATAAACGAACCGTATAATTTAAAATTTATTTCTTCGTCACATTCAACATTTATCTTGATTTGTTTATTTTCCGCAAGATGCTGAACGGAAGAAACAGCTTCTTCGATTAGTTTTAATATGTTTGATTCTTCCATATCGCGCGTATTGGCGGCATTGTTTTCCAGATCAGCNAGTATNAAAAGATCGTTTGTCAGNTTTTCCATTATACCTGCGTTCTTTTGAATAATATNAATAAAGTGCCTGATTCGTTTTTTATCTCCGTCAGAAACAGCGTCGGTTAAAGTTTCTGTAAAACCTTTTATAAGCTGGATAGGCGTGCGAAGTTCATGCGAAACATTCGCTACAAAATCCTTGCGTACCCTTTCCAGTTTAATAAGTTTTGTTATATCCTGGAGAACCAGCACAACACCTAAACTGCTGTTTAAGCCATTGCTTAAGCTGTTTCCTTTCTCTTCGCCCAAAGGAGACGCGTACACCTGGAAGACCTGTTCTATTCCTGTATGAAAAGTAAACTCGGTTCCAATGGGAGCGCCGCAGGAAATTGATTTTTTCGCTATTTCAACAAGCTCTGTAGAACGCGTTGCTTCCAGCAAAGTCATATTCGCGACATCCTGGTTTCCAAGATTAAAAAGTTCTCTCGCTTTGGGATTTACCATGTGCAGTTCAAGATTTTGATTAACGGCGAAGACCGCTTCGGACATTCCGTTAAGTATCGCTTCCAGCCTGCTGCCTTCCGTCTTTGCCTGTTCAAAACGCCGGTTAAGCTCATCCGTCATCGCGCGCATAGCTTTTTCAAGGCTAGTAAATTCCGGCGCGACAGTATCAACATGTTCAGAGCTGGAAAAAATCTCTGAACTTTTACGCGCAATATTTACAAGTCTTCCCAAAGACGATGAAAGAGAATTGGAATACATAATGATTGCCCAAAACGCGGCGATCATTAAAAGGGAGACAAAAATTAAAAAAGGAGTAATTATGGGCGAAACTCTCGCTCCAAACGCTCTGACAGAATATGAAAGCCTGAACACCCCGATTACATTATCGCTGTTATCAAACACGGGAAGAGCGTAATAAATCCGCCTCATGCCGGTGCTTATGGATTCACGTTTGGAAAACCCTTCCTTACCCGAAAGAGCCGCTATAACTTCTTCGCGATCGTTATGATTTACCATTCTTTCTGTTACATGAGAATCCCACAGCACATAACCGGAAGGCAGAATTAAAGTAAGCCTGTAAGCTTCATCCACGCCGAAAGGCAAAGACAACTGAACAGGCGCTTGTTCCGCAGCGTTTACCTCTCTGTTATGTGATAAAAATATTTTATCTAAAGATTCATCGCCGAGAGCCGCCACTAAAACTTTGGCGGTATTTTTAAGGCTTGTCATGTTAATTTCATAGTAAAGCGAATTCATAAACATCATGACAGAAACAACAAACACAGCCGAAAAAGCCAGCACAGCCAATCCAAGCGTAATTAAACTATTCTTAAATACCGTCACAACCCTGCTCCTGATTCCTGATTCTTCATTCCTGCACTCTCAGCCGGTAGCCGACTCCCCTGATTGTTTCGATCATGTCTCCGGCTTTTCCAAGTTTTTTACGAAGCCCCAGTATCTGCACATCAACAGATCTGTCCGTTACTGGATAATCCGGTCCGTGAATTGCCGCAATGATCTGGTTGCGTGAAAATACAATTTCCGGGTTTGACAAAAAATGTTTTAATAGCGCAAACTCTGTAGCAAAAAGGTCTAGCTGCGTATCACCGTTAAAGGCGCAATGGCGGGCGGCGTCAAGT
>JGI24695J34938_10000189_pt1 | contig 57805 bp, 66 predicted proteins | sample TergutCo191P3_FD_34938 | JGI IMG/M metagenome (IMG submission 34938)
CCGGAAATCACCCTTTGGGAACCCGAAAGATCCTTATACAATTGTATATCTTTAAATCCTTTATTAGCAAGCAAATTTTTAATTTCTTCCATCTGGCCGGGATCTGCTTCCAGTAATAGAGAGCCGCCATTTATTAGATAGCCTTGAGCGTCATTTATAATACGATTAATTATTTCCAGTCCTGATTCGCCGCCGTCAAGAGCGATACGAGGTTCATTTTGCACCTCGGCGGAAAGGGTTTCGATTTGTGCGGATGGGATGTAAGGCGGGTTAGATATTATTAAAGAAAAGAGCTCACACCCAGGTAAACCGGAGGTTTGCGGCAGGGAGAGACGGAGGGCGTTGTAGAGATCGCCGAGGTAGAAGTGAATTTTTTTCCCGGGAAGAAGAAGTTTCGCGTTTCTTTTTGCTGTTTCAAGCGCATCGTGTGAAATATCAGTTGCATGAACCTCAAGTTCAGGCGCTTCATTCTTTAAAGAAATCGCCACAGCCCCTGAACCCGTACACAAATCCAAAACTTTAATTGCCTCTGTGCCTTTGTTTCTTTGTGCCTCTGCGTGAAATTCTTTTGTCAATTTTTCCAGCACCGCTTCGACCAGTGTCTCCGTGTCAGGTCTCGGTACCAATACAGATTTATTTACCTCAAACTCCAATCCCCTAAATTCTTTTTTTCCGGTGATATAGGCGACACATTCACCCAGAGCTCTTCTTTCGATTAATCCGCAAAAGGCTTCACATGCTTTTTTATTAATTTTTTCATCACCCTTTGTGATTAACGCTGTTCTGTCAATTTCTAAGATGTGAGTAAGAAGGATGGAAGAATCAAGAGCAGGTGACGGGATTTCCGCGAATTTTAAATCGGCGCTGCCCTGCGCGAGGGCTTCCCTGATTAGCATAATGACATTCCGCTAATCATCATCATCAAAATCTGACGCCGAGTTTGATCCTGTACCAGTACTGGAGGTACTAGTACCAGGGGTACTAGCGCTGCTTTGCAATAGCTCTTCTTTTGCGGAGAGCTTTAATGCGTCAAACAGCTCTTTGGTTTCGCCCTGTATGATTAAATCAAGTTTATATAAAGTTAAATTGATCCTGTGATCTGTTAAACGGTTTTGCGGGAAGTTATAAGTTCTGATTCTCTGGGAGCGGTCGCCGGAACCTACCTGGCTTTTTCGCGCCTCGGCTCTCTGCGCCGCGGCTTTTGAGGCTTCCATTTCGTAGATGCGGGCCCGCAAGATGCGCATTGCCTTTGCCTTATTTTTAATCTGGCTTTTTTCGTCCTGACAATGGACAGTNCAGCCTGTAGGAAGATGCGTTATGCGCACAGCGGAATCTGTCGTGTTGACGCATTGTCCGCCGGGACCGCCTGCCCGCATTACATCGATGCGCAGTTCTTCNGGCTTTATGTCAATTTCTGTTTCTTCCGCTTCGGGAAGAACTGCGACTGTTACNGCGGAGGTGTGAATTCTTCCNGACGCTTCAGTCTCCGGAACTCTTTGAACCCTGTGAACGCCNGATTCATAACGAAGGTTTTCGTAAACATTATTGCCGTTTATGGAAAAGACTATTTCTTTTATTCCGCCAAGCTCAGTGTCGTTTGAATTCATAATCTCAAACTTCCAGCCTTTGGTCTCCGCGAAACGCGAGTACATGCGAAAAAGATCAGCGACAAAAAGAGCGGCTTCATCTCCGCCGGTTCCCGCTCTTATTTCCATGATGATATTTTTTTCGTCAAGCGGGTCTCTTGGAACAAGGAGTATTTTTAATTTTTCACTGTCTGTGTTAAATTTATTTTCCAGGTCTTTTAACTCTTCACGAGCAAGCTCTTTCATTTCGGGATCTTTTTCTTCCTGAACCAGAAGCTTTGTTTCTTCTATTTGTTTTTCCAGCTGTTCCACTGTTGTATTAAGTTCCGCGATTTCGCTTAAATGCGAATGTTCTTTCATGGTTTCGCGGTAACGGTTTTGGTCTTTTACAAGGGAAGGATCCTGAATAAGCTGATTTAACTCATCATATCTTTTAAGAAGAGAATTTAAGCGTTCACTCATATTGCACTACTTTTCTTCAAAATACGGACAGGAATAAATAACGAGCTCCATCGGATTATCTTCGCTGGAAAATGAATCTAGTGTTTCTATTAGAGTTTCCTGAACGTGGCAATTACCGGTAAAAGAGCAAAACGGACAAGCGCCGTTTCCCCGCGCGTTCATTTCAACAAGCATGGCTTATTGTAGCAGAAATCTATACTTAAAACAAGATATTATGATATAATAAAAACGAGGGGAAATTGAATAAATTTAATCAAATTATTCAGGCACTAGGGGACTGGTTTTCGCTGCTTCCGGCAGAAAAAAAACGCGCGGCGGCTCTTATCGGTACAGCGATTTTTACAGTTATTTTGACTATCTCTGTTCTTGTGTCTATTGAAATGCCGGAAAAAGAAGATAAAAATCACATTTTTGACAGACAGGAATTTTTTTCGCCGATTCCTGTAGAGGCTGTTTTTCTGCCTGATGAACCCGATTTCCTTCCCGGAGTTTTACTTGAGCGCGAACAAAGATCAAGCTGGACAGAAGATGACGCACTCGAACATTGGCAGGACCCGCTGCGCTTTGGCGAAGAAAGCTGGAGAGAAAAAATAGAAACCGCCATTGATGAATTTTTGGAGCGTGTTCCATGAACAAATATTTAATTTTATTTTGCGCTATATCAATATTTTTAATTTTTTCCTGTAAAAGCGTTCCTGACGCTGTTGATAATGATCCGCATGAGCTCGAGCAAATTATCGAAAACGCGCAAGGGATTGAGGAATCGCCTGATTTGATTGATGAAAACGCTCTTGCTTCCGGCGAGGATTTATCCGTTCCAGTGGAATCGCTTTTGGATGATCTTGAACAAGTTTTGGCAGACAAGCAGCAGCAGATGGATGGAATGGAAAGACAGCTTTCGGATATGGAACAGCGTTTATCTGATATGGAGCAGTTATTATCAGATATGGCTCAGCTTGCGGCCGCAACAGAACCTGCGCAGCAGGTTGTTGAAACACCGCCGCCACCGCCACCTGCGTTACCAGTTACTCAGGCGCCTTCACCTCCTGCAAGACCTGTTACTCCTCCTGCGCCTCCTGCTCAGCCGGCTCCGCCGCCAGCGCCGCCGGTTGTCACGGTCGAGCCGGAGCCTCTGCAAGAAGAGACAGTGCAGGAAGAAGAGCCTCCTCCTGTGCGCAGAGATTTTTCCAATTTTCCATCGGCGCCGCCAACCAGACTTGATTCATTGGCTCAAATGGGCATGACACCTCTCGATTCTGAAATAAATTTTTCCCGTATCGTAAGAGCCACAGCAGGTCAAATACTTGAGATTCCTTTTCGAGGAAACGGCTGGGTATATTTGGGAGAGATCGCTTCAAGACGCGGTATTGTTTATAATTCACGGCGTAATGATCCTGACGGGCAGAGTTTTATTTTTTCACTGGAAGAAGCTGGAACATATTCCCTAAAATTTTACAGACAGGATTTTTTAAGAGATTTCATTATAAATGATCATGTTCAGGTTGTTGTTGGAGAAGCGCCGCAGACCGGAGCTGGATGGTTTAACGCTCCAATCGATCGGAGCAGAGTAATAGCGCAGCCTCGCTGGCCGTCCGCTCTTGAAGAAGCGCAGATAAGAAGCGGAACCAGAATTACAACAGACCCTGTAATCACTTCCGGTGATCAACCGTCGCAGAGTATTACTCCACAGAGAACAACGCAGCCTTCCGCGGCAGCTCGGCAGACGGAGACAAGACAACCTGAGGCGAGACAGCCGGAGACACGAGCAGCGGTTCCGAGAGTAACAGAGCCTCGCGCTACGGAACTAAGAGCTGGTGATACACGGTCTGCAGCTTCGAGAATAGCAGAGCCTCGGGTAACTGATACAAGAGCAGCCGAACCTCGCGCTGCGGAACAAAGAGCCGCTGACACACGGTCTGCCGCGCCTGGAACAACAGAGGCGCAAAGACCTGAGCAAGCGATAAACGAAAGAACAGCTTCCTCCGCTCCTTTTACTGATGAACAAAGCGCAGAGAATGAAGGCATCGCGTCCTTAATTCAGGAAAGGCTTGATCCTGCCGCTGTTTTACAAAAAGCGCGGGAAACTTTTGAAAGCGGAGATGTCGCCGCAGCGATAGCGCAGCTTGAACAATTTATGGAGCAATATCCCGGCGGCAGTGACGAAGTCTATTGGCAGCTTGGACAGTATTATGAGGCAAACACCCCAAACAGAAATATTTTACTTTCACTTGATTATTACCGCCGCCTTACAAACGAATATCCGCAAAGCAGACGCTTTAACGACGCCAGAAGAAGAATAGCCTATCTGGAAAGATTTTATATCAATATTCGATAGAATATAATATTCGATAGAATATAATATTCTTAAATCCTTAGCTTCTGTCCTCTAAGCTCTTTAACGCTTGTATCAACAAGGTAGTCGTCAAACTGCATCATGCGATCGATGTATTTTTCGCCGTTGTTATCTTGCGGTAAAATTTCAATAATGCGGTTTGCTATAGAGTTAATAAACTCGTGATCATGCGAATTAAAAAGAATCACTCCGGGGAAAGCGGCAAGGCCGTCATTAAGAGCTGTAATCGCCTCAAGGTCAAGATGATTGGTAGGCTCATCGAGGATTAATACATTGCTGCCCGAGAGCATCATCTTTGAAAGCATACAGCGGACTTTTTCGCCTCCCGATAAAACGTTTACAGGTTTTAACGCTTCTTCACCCGAGAATAACATTCGCCCAAGGAAACTTCTTACATAAGTTTCATCCTGATCGGGCGAGTATTGACGAAGCCAGTCTGTAATCGAATAAGAGGAATCAAAAAAGGCGGAGTTTTCTTTTGGGAAATACGAAAAAGAAGTTGTCTGCCCCCAGTAGATATCGCCGCTTTCTGCCTGCTTAACGCCTGAGATAATATCAAAAAAAGCGGATTTTGACGTGTGCTCAATTCCAACGAAGGCGATTTTATCACCCTTGTTTACAGTCAGCGAAAAATCTTTTAAGAGCGCTTTACCTTCAAAAGAAAAGCTGAGTTTCTCTGCGCGAAGCACATTATTACCTATTTCGCGATCGGGCTTAAATCCAACATACGGAAACTTCCGGCTTGTTACGGGAACATTGTCGAGGTCAAGTTTTTCAAGCACCTTTTTTCTGCTCGTTGCCTGACGTGCCTTACTCGCGTTGGACGAGAAGCGCTGAATAAAATCTTTAAGCTCTTTCGCTTTATCTTCACGTTTCTTTAATTGATCCCTGGCTTGTCTCTGGAGAATCTGACTCATCTGATACCAAAAATCGTAATTGCCTGAGTATGGAGTAATTCTTCCAAAATCAATATCGCAGACATTTGTACAGACCGAGTTTAAAAAATGGCGGTCGTGCGAGACAACAATAACCGTGTTTAGAAAATCAATTAAAAAATCTTCCAGCCAGCGGATCGATTCCAGATCCAAACCGTTTGTAGGTTCGTCCAAAAGTAAAATATCAGGGTTTCCAAAAAGAGCCTGCGCCAAAAGAACGCGCACTTTTTTTGATTCGTCAAGTTCTGCCATAAGGCGGCTGTGATCTTCTTCGTCAAGACCTAGACCGGAGAGAAGCTGTCCCGCCTGCGCCTCAGCTTCCCAGCCGCCCAAGTCTGCGAAGTCGGCTTCAAGTTCGCTTGCGCGAAGCCCGTCTTCTTCCGTAAAATCTTCCTTGGCGTAAATCGCTTCGCGTTCTTTTTGAATGACGTATAATTTCGGGTAACCCATGATAACAGTCTCAAGCGCGGGATATTCCTCGAACGCGAAGTGATCCTGCTTTAGAACGGCAACACGTTGATTTTTCGCTATGGAAATCTCACCCTTGTCATGTTCTATTTCGCCTGAAAGAATTTTTAGGAAGGTTGATTTTCCCGCTCCGTTCGCTCCGATTATCCCGTAACAATTGCCGGGAGTAAATTTTAAATTAACGTCCTTAAAGAGAGTGCGCTCTCCAAAGATCAGGCTTACGTCTGTAACTGTAATCATTTTCTTTTGATAACCTCTTCAATATATCGAACAGGAATTTACTTCCTGAATAATCCAAATATTTTTNATAATATCCCTTTCTTTTGGGATANATTCTGCTCCTTCAACTCCTGTTCTTCCATGACTTGATGCGCGGTTTTTGCCGCCGCTTCATGCTGATGCTTCATTCTTTTGCCATGTTCCAGTTTTCCGCTAGTCTTAATATGTTTGGATTCCGGCCCTGCGTATTTCTTTTTATAATGCGCCATCCGCTCTTCCATGGAAAGCTGTGATAAATTCTGCTCCTGTGCGCTTCTTTGTTTATCCTGAGTTTTCCGTTTGGCATCACGGCGATCTTTGCCTAACCGCTTGTTCGAAGTTTGCGAGAAATTCTTCTCTTTATCGTTCGTGTTAGAACCGAAGGTTCTGGTTTGTGAGGTTCGTGGTAATAATTCTTTCTTCTTTCTATCTCCACGGGAATAATCATCTGTATGGATATGCATGCCGGCGCTTTTATCCTCGGCATAAAGCTCCTGCATGGCAATCTGCGAAGGGATTTTTTTCCCGATATAGCGTTCAATTGCAGGAAGCTCATAAACATCCTGTTCGCTGGAAAGAGTAACCGCTTTACCTGTCTTTCCCGCGCGCGCAGTTCTTCCGATACGATGCACATAATTTTCCGCTTCTGTCGGCACATCAAAATTTATAACCATCGAAAGGCTTTCAATATCAAGCCCGCGCGCCGCGACATCTGTAGCGATAAGCATTTTTATTTTACCGTTCTTTACATTCTCAATAACTTTTAATCTTTTAACCTGAGGTAAATCGCCGATTATAAATTCGCAAGAGTAGCCGTTTAATGTAAGTCTTTTGGCGATAATTTCCGTATGCTTCTTTGTGTTGCAAAAAATTATCGCGCTCTCCGGTTTTTCGCGGTTTAAAATACCAAGCAAAAGCGGAAATTTTTCCTGCGACGGAACATGATACAAAACCTGCGAAATTTCTTCGACAGTGACAATTTCAGGCTTTATCTCGATCTCAAACGGCGTCTTTGTATATTCCCACGCGAGGTTTTTTACCCAGGCGTTAAGCGTTGCGCTAAAAAGCATTGTCTGGCGGCGGTCGGACGAAGGCACCACTTTTATTAACTTGCGTAAATCAGGATAAAAACCCATATCAAACATTCTGTCCGCTTCATCCAAAACCAAAAAAGAGATTTCCATCAAATTCATTCTGCCGGATTTATTAAGATCCAAAACACGTCCCGGAGTTCCGACCATAATCTGGACATTTTCACGAAGCAATTTTTCCTGCTGAGCGTAGCCAACGCCCCCGTAAAACGCTCCGGTATTAAAAGGAAGATATTTACTTAACATTTTCGCTTCTTCCTCAATTTGAACGGCAAGCTCCCTTGTCGGAGCCATTATCAGGGCTTTTCTTTTATACAGAGCCTCATCTGTGAGCATTCTTTGAAAAATTATTATTAAAAAGGCTGCGGTTTTACCGGTTCCTGTCTGGGATTGTACGTATAAATCCTGGGAAGGATTCACATGCCCTGCATTTGTATCTTTATCGCCGGCAGCGCCAAAAGCATGTGTCAGCACCTGTTCCTGGACAGGCATACAAGATTCATATCCGGCTTCATCAATTCCTTTTTGTAAATCGGGATGCAGGTCAAATTCTGTAAACTTCATATATATTGATGTTAGTGTAGCGATTTTTGGCAGAAAGGGGAAGTGGAAGCAGCTATGGAAGCTTCATTTGTCCCTAATTGACGGGATTAAGAAATTAATCCATTATTANTATAAATATCCAAACTATGGAGGAACAAATGAGTTTAATTGAATATGTGGAAGCTCGTGAGATTATNGATTCACGGGGAAATCCAACTGTAGAGGTCGATGTAATGCTGGAAGACGGCTCTCTTGGAAGNGCTGCTGTGCCATCCGGCGCCAGCACAGGCGCTTATGAAGCGGTTGAGCTTCGTGACGGCGACAAAGCCCGCTATCAGGGTAAAGGCGTATTAAAAGCAGTTGACAATGTCAACAATATTATCGCGCCGGAACTTATGGGTCTTGACGCTCTTGAACAGGTCGATATCGATAAAACAATGATCGAGCTTGACGGAACCGAAAATAAGGGCAAACTCGGCGCCAACGCAATACTTGGCGTAAGTATGGCAACCGCCAGAGCCGCCGCTGAATACCTCGGTGTTCCTCTTTACAAATACCTCGGTACATTCCATGCCAATCTTCTTCCTGTCCCGATGGCAAACATCATAAACGGCGGAAAACATGCCGACAACAAAATCGACTTCCAGGAATTTATGATAATGCCGGTTGGAGCGGAGTCCATGAGAGAAGCCGTCCGCTGGACAGCCGAAGTTTTCCACACTCTTAAAAGTATTCTTCACTCTGCCGGAAAAAACACGGCAGTAGGCGATGAAGGCGGCTTTGCGCCTGATATCGACAACAACGAAGCTCTTGATTACATCATGAAAGCAATCGAAAAAGCGGGATACAAACCCGGCGAGCAGATAAGAATCGCTCTCGACTGCGCAAGCTCTGAACTTTTTGATGAAGGCGGAAAGAAAGGATATAAATTCTGGAAATCAAACCCGGATAAACTTTTCTCTGCTGACGAAATGATCGAAATCTACACAGGCTGGGTAAATAAATATCCTATTATATCGATAGAAGATCCGCTTGATCAGGATGACTGGGATGGTTATGTGAAACTTACAAAGAGCCTGGGCAATAAAGTGCAGATTGTCGGCGACGATTTCTTTGTAACAAACACAAAGCGCCTGGAAAAAGGAATCAAGATGGGCGCGTGTAACTCAATCTTAATCAAAGTAAACCAGATTGGAACTGTAACCGAGACTTACGAAGCTGTTGAAATGGCAAAAAGAGCCGGATACACCGCGATTATTTCTCACCGCTCAGGCGAAACAGAAGACAACTTCATAGCAGACCTTGTAGTCGCTCTTGAGACAGGGCAGATCAAAACAGGTTCAATGAGCCGCACCGATCGTGTTTGCAAATACAATCAGCTCATGAGAATCGAAGATGAACTTTCCGGTATCTCGGAATACGCCGGAAAAAAAGCTTTTTATAGTATTAAGGGTTAAGAGGATTCTACCACGAACCATCACGAACTAGAACCTTTGGTTCTTGCCCGAATGAAGATTATATATCGGACTTCGGGTTCGTGTGGTTTGTGGTTAAAATTTTAAATTAAATTTCTATGTCAGATCAAATAATACCAATCGATCAATTACTTCCTCCCAAGCTGTACCTTGTGGCTCTTATGGGGCGGCCGATTTTCCCCGGGATTTTTACTCCTATCATGATTGGCAATCCAGCCGATGTTAAGGTTGTTGAGGACGCAAACTCTGCGGACGGGCTTATCGGTCTTGTCATGCTGCAAAATGAAACTGACGCTCCGGCTATTACAGATTTATATACTGTCGGAACTGTCGCAAAAATTGTAAAGAAAATAAACCTCCCGGACGGCGGAGTTAACATATTTATATCTACATTAAAACGTTTTAAGATAAAAAAAACCCTTAATCCTTCAAACCCTATTGTCGCGGCTGTCGACTATCTTGAAGATGAAGAAGACAATACAAGCGAAGTAAAGGCGCTTACTCGCGCGCTTATTTCCGAGATGAAACAAATCAGCGAAAATAATCCGCTTTTTTCCGAAGAAATGCGCCTTAATATGATCAATATCGATCATCCGGGAAAGATTGCGGATTTTATCGCGAGCATTTTGAATATCGACAAAGCGGAGCAGCAAAAAATCCTTGAAGTTTTGAATGTGCGCAAGCGAATGGAGCAGGTGCTTGTATTTATAAAAAAAGAACAGGAGCTTTTACGCATACAAAAAAAGATTCAAAGGGAAATAAACGAAAAGATCGAAAAATCACAGAGAGATTATTTTCTTAAGGAAGAATTAAAAGCGATAAAATCGGAACTTGGCATGACAACTGACGCGAAGAGTTCTGATTACCAGCGTTTTAAGGAAAAGTTCGAGAGCTTTAAGTTCGAGGGAGAGGTAAAAGAAGCTGTTGACCTCGAAATGGAAAAGTTTTCTCTTATGGAGCCGCACTCCGCAGAATTTACCGTTACGCGAAATTATCTTGACGTGATTGCGGCTCTTCCCTGGAGTAATCCGCTTCCTGAAAACTTTGAGTTAAAAAAAGCGCAGGAGATTCTCGAGGCAGATCATTACGGTCTTAAAGATGTAAAAACAAGAATCGTTGAATTTTTGGCTGTAAGGAAACTGCGAAAAGACACAAAGGGTTCGATTATCTGCCTTGTAGGTCCGCCGGGAGTCGGAAAAACTTCCGTAGGAAAATCAATCGCGAGATCTCTTGGAAAGCAGTTTTTCAGGTTTTCTGTCGGCGGCATGAGAGACGAAGCGGAAATAAAAGGACACAGGCGCACATACATAGGAGCTATGCCGGGGAAAATTATTCAGGGACTTAAAATTGTTAAAACAAAAGATCCAGTTTTTATGATAGACGAAATTGATAAAATGGGGCAAAGCTACCACGGCGACCCTGCCAGCGCTCTTTTGGAAGTTCTTGATCCAGAACAGAATAACTCTTTTAGGGATCATTATCTTGATTTGCCGTTTGACGTGAGTAATGTGTTTTTTATAGTGACAGCTAACACTTTGGATTCTATTCCGCCGCCTTTATTGGATCGCATGGAAATAATTCAGCTTCCAGGTTATATAGACACGGAAAAACTGGAAATCGCGAGAAAATATCTTTTGCCAAAGAGCCTCGAAAAAAACGGGCTTAAAAAAAATCAGGTAACATATACAAAGGATAGTCTTTTACATATCGCAAATTCCTACGCGCGTGAAGCCGGAGTGCGTAATTTTGAAAAAAATCTTGATAAAATCCACAGAAAACTCGCAAAGCAAATTGTAGATACAATGGAAAGCGTTGAGACCAATGAAGCCGCTTTACCGGAAGAAAACGCTGCAAAAGAAAAAGAATCCTCTCTTAACAATGACTCTAAACTTCTTCGTTTTAATATTGACAAAAAATTAATAGAAAAACATTTAGGTAAGCCGCTCTTCCGTGAGGACGATATTAAAACCGCTGATAAACCGGGGATGTCTGTGGGTCTTGCATGGACAAGCATGGGAGGCGACACACTTGTGATAGAAGCGGCTTCCGTTCCCGGCAAGGAAGGATTTACATTAACAGGCAAGATGGGCGACACAATGAAAGAAAGCGCAGGGATCGCGATGACTGTCGCAAGAAAACTCGCTGTTACGGTATACGGCGTAAACACTGAATGGTTCGAAAAAAATCATATCCATCTGCATATACCGGAAGGAGCGACGCCCAAGGACGGCCCCTCGGCGGGAATTACAATGGCGACAGCGCTTCTTTCGCTTGTGCGGGAAAAAATAATCACGCAAAAACTTGTAATGACAGGAGAGCTTTCCTTGACAGGGCAAGTGCTTCCAATCGGCGGCTTAAAAGAAAAAACAATAGCAGCCAGAAGAAACAAAGCAAAACATATTATATTCCCAAAACAAAACGAACGCGACCTTGATGAAATCCCCGATCATGTAAAAAAAGGAATAGAGTTCCATCCCGTTGAAAGACTGGATGAAGTTTTAAAGCTGGCATTGCCGGATTGAATGTGTAGAAAAGCTCCCTCTTGCGATTTGTCGGGAACAGCAGGATTACGGTTATTTTTTTCATAATAAAAAAAGGACAGCGTTTAACTGTCCTTCTTATCAACAACAAATAATTATTTACGCCTGGGCTTTTTAAGCCTAAGACAGCCTACGCTTCTTCTGCTGGAGCTTTGTCGGCGGCAGGCGGCGCGGCTTTCGGTTCTTCCACGACCGCAGGAGCTTCCGCTACAGGAAGTTTTTTCTTGCCGTTCTTTATCGCCGCTTTACAGGTTTTACAAATTTTAAATTTCTGACCGCCTGATTCCTGTTCGTAAAGAACTTTTACATTACTTCTTTTGCAGACAGGGCAGTCGCCTCTTCCTCGGGCGAATAATTCTCTGATACTTTGTCCTCTATGTGGTTTTGACATTTATTTCCCCTTGGCTTCTTTGGACTTTTCTTCGCCCTTTTTTGATTTCTTCTTTTCGCCGGTATCAAGTTTATAATCAACCAGCTCCAAAATTACAATCTCGGCGGCATCGCCTTTGCGTTCGCCGAGTTTTATTATACGCGTATAACCGCCGTTACGATCTTTCATGCGGGGCGCGATATTTGTAAAAAGTTTCGCCACGATTCCTTCATCAAACAAACGGCTGGAAACAATGCGCCTGTTATGAACCGAATCTTCTTTAGCACGGGTAATCATTTTTTCGGCGGTTCTGCGGATTTCAAGAGCCTTTGCTTTTGTTGTCTTGATCCTCTCCTGCCTGAATAAACTTGTTACCATGTTACGGTGGAGCGCCTTGCGATGCGCCGCCATCCTGTTAAGGGGGTTAAATCCTCTCCTATGCTTCATCTTCTGTTTCCTTTACTTTGGTTTCCATACGCGCGTTCTTAAGGACATTCAGGTCTGTAATTCCAAAGCTTAAATTCCATTCTCTGAGTTTTTCCTTGATCTCCTGAAGCGATTTCTTGCCGAAATTACGGGTTCTCGCAATATCATCTTCGGTCTTGCGCGTTAGTTCTCCAATCGTCTTTATATTTGCGTTCTTCAAACAATTTGATGAACGAACCGAAAGCTCCAGCTCTTCTACCGGAGTGCCAAGAATTTTTCTTATGTGATCATTTTCATCATCAAGATCATCTTCTATGCCGATGTGGTTTTCATCAAAATTGATAAAAACAGAAAAATGATCCTTCGCTATTTTCGCTGACTCCGCAAGAGCGTCCTCTGGTCTTATTGTTCCATCTGTCCAGATTTCCAAAACAAGCTTGTCATAATCGTTGCGCTGTCCAACACGTGTAGACTCAACATTGAACTTTACCTTTTTAACAGGTGAAAAAATTGCGTCCACAGGGATTGTATTAATAACTTCGATATAGCGTTCGTTAACTTCTGACGGTACATAGCCTCTTCCAAGATCAATCTGAATCTCAAAACGGATATTCGCGTTATCCATCAGCGTCATTATATGCTGTCCTGTAGAAAGAACATCAACCTGACCCGGACGGGTAAAGTCATCGCTCTTTATTGTCTGCTTGCCTGACCATTCATAAAGAAGAACATCCTGCTCGGCGTCATCCGGCAACCTAATACGAATCTGTTTGAGGTTATTAATAACTTCAAGAGTATCTTCTACAATGTTTGGGATTGTTTCAAACTCGCTTGATACATTATGTGTTGTTCCGTTAGCGTCGATAGACTCTATCTTTACCGCTGTAATCGCATACCCCTGAATCGAAGAAAGAAGCACCCTGCGTAAAGTATTGCCAACAGTTGTACCAAAGCCCGGCTCAAATGGAGAGGCAACGAATTTACCATAATTCTGATTGAGTTCTCCGTGTTCAAAAGTAAAGCTTTTCGGGCGTTTGAATCCTTGCATAAGGTTCTTACGGGCCATGATAACTCCTATATGGCACAACCGCGTCCATTAGACGCAGGCTGTGCGGTAAAATCGAAAATGAAACAAAGTTTCATTATTACTCCTACTTGGAATACAACTCGATGATCATCTGTTCTTTAATATCACCCAAGTCTGTGATATCGCTGCGGCGCGGAGCCGCCAGGAACTTTCCTTTCATCGCATCTGGATCAAGACTGAGCCATGGCATTACGCCAGACTTGCCGAATTCTCTTAACGCGTCTTTGATAACGGTTAAATTTTTGCTTCCTTCTGCCACGCTGATTTCATTTTCAGGTTTTATTAGATAGGAAGGTATTGTAATTTTTTTACCGTCAACACGTATATGACCATGCAGTACAAGCTGTCTTGCCTGACTTCTTGAAGAAGCAAAACGCAGGCGATAAACAACATTATCCAGGCGCCTTTCCAATAACGCAAAAAGGTTTTCGCCAGTAATACCGGGCATCCTCTGGGCGCGATCAAAGAAAAGCCTGAACTGCTTTTCCATCATTCCATAAATTCTTTTAAGCTTCTGTTTTTCACGAAGCTGTACGCCGTAATCCGATCTTTTTCCAGGGCGGGCTTTTGGATCCTTGCCGGGAGCTGATCTCTTTTTATTCATTGGGCATTTATCGCTTCTGCAGCGATTCCCTTTGAGCATCAATTTCTTCTGTTCTACACGGCACATTCTGCAAACAGGGCCGGTGTATCTTGCCATATTCCTTCTCCTATCTGCCGTTTATATACGACGGGTTTTTCTTGGCCTGCAGCCGTTATGCGGAATGGGTGTAACATCGCTTATGGATTTTACCTTGATACCCATTACTCCAAGCTGACGAATCGCAGATTCTCTGCCGATGCCAGGTCCCTTTATAAATACATGCACTTCACGTAAACCTGCCTGCAGCGCTTTGGCGGCGGCGGTTTCTGTTACTGACTGGGCGGCAAAAGGCGTTGATTTTTTAGCGCCCCTGAATTGCAGCATACCAGAGCTTGCCCAGGAAACTGTGTTCCCCATTAAATCGGTAATTGTAACAATAGTGTTATTGAAGGTTGCCTGAATATAGACATTACCTTCATATACTGATTTTTTCTCTTTCTTCTTTTTTGCAGCAGCAGCCACTCAATCCTCCATATTTTAGTTCTTTACCAAAGATAAAAAACCTGTAATTTTATCCTACTTCTTCTTACCCGCAACGGTTTTCTTTTTGCCTTTGCGCGTACGAGCGTTTGTCCTTGTCCTTTGACCGCGGAGAGGAAGTCCCTTGCGGTGACGAAGCCCCCTGTAACAGCCAATATCCATAAGCCGTTTAATATTAAGCGCTATTTCTGTGCGCAGACGGCCTTCAACTTTGTAATCACCTTCAATGATATTTCTAAGCTCATTAAGTTCTTCCTGTGATAAATCATTGATTTTTCTCATCGGATCGAGTTTTGCCTTTACGACAATTTCGTCCGCGCTCGCTCTGCCAATACCAAAGATATAGGTCAACGCGATATTAATGTGTTTATTCGGGAGGTCAACTCCAACCAGACGTGCCATTAATTAATACTCCTTACCTTAGCCCTGTTTTTGCTTATGCTTGGGATTTTGGCATATTATGCGAACAATCCCGCCGCGCTTAATGATTTTACATTTGTCGCAGATGGGCTTCACGCTTGTTCTAACTTTCATTCCTTATAATCTCCTAAATCTTAGGTTGTTTCAACCTGGTTATTTCAACCTGCGTTGTAACAACTGTTGGTTATTACAAGTTCCGCCCGCGCAGTTTTCCGCGCTTGACCAAACCTTCATGATGATGCATTTTCAATAACCCATTAATCTGTGTCATGGTATCCAAACCAACGCCTACCATAATGAGGAGCGATGTACCGCCCATTAGGTATGCGACAGAAGACGGAATCCTAAAGGCCAACTGAATAAGGGTCGGTGTGACCGCTATAAAGGCCAGATACAAAGAGCCGGGAAGCACGATGCGGTTGAGGATTCTGGTGAGATGTCCTTCGATATTCTCACTTCTGATTCCGGGAATGGAACCGCCGTTCTCCCTGATCTGTTTCGCTATTTCCATAGGGTTAAGCGTAACCTGTGTGTAGAAATACGCGAAGAAAACGATAAGAAGCACATATAAAATGTTATATAATAAACCCTGCGGAGTTAAAGCGCTCGCTACAGAAGAGAGCCAATTGCCGCCGCCGCCGAGAGATTGCGCTATCTGCATCGGGAACATTAAAATCGATGAAGCGAAAATTACAGGAATAACTCCCGAAGGATTAATCTTAAATGGAATATATGTATTTTGCGCTCCGTACATTTTCCTGCCGACAACACGTTTTGCGTAATTAACAGGAATCTTGCGCTGTCCCTGCTGTTCAAAAACAACAAGAGCGACAATCGCCACGAACATTACAAGCACAATTATTACGAAAACAGGATTAATTTCTCCGTTTCTCATCATTCTGAATAACTGGAAAACAGCGTCAGGAAGACGAGCGACTATACCGGCGTAGATCAAAAGCGAAATGCCGTTTCCGACTCCCCTCTTTGTAATCTGCTCTCCAATCCACATAAGGAAAATCGTTCCTGTCGTAACTGTAAGTATCGATATAATCGTAAATTGCATCATGCTCACATAAAGAAGATTCTCAACCTGATTGTTAATGTATCTTGCAAACTGGGTGACAGCGAGCGCCTGAATAATACAAACAACTACTGTTCCATAGCGCTGCCATTTTTGAATTCTTTTTCTGCCACCCTCTTCCTGTGATATTTTTTTAAGATTCGGGAAAACTATAAGTAAAAGCTGCATAATAATTGACATCGTGATGTAAGGCATAATTCCAAGCATGAATACGGAGAAGTTAGAGAAAGCGCCGCCGGCGAAGAAGTCCAAATAGTCAACTATTGGGTTACCGGTTCCCTGAGACAGGAAAAAGCGTGACAATTCTCTTACATTGATCCCCGGTATCGGGAAGATCGCGCCAATTCGGAATACCACAAGCATTCCGAAAGTGAAGAGAATACGCTCACGAAGCTCTTTTATTCGTAACATTCCAATAATTGGATTCGCCATTACTTTTTACCGCCTGTCTTTGCTTTAGCGCCGGCTTTAGCCGCAGCTTTGGCAATTCTTGCCGCTTTTGCGCCCTGACCCATTTTATTTTTTGGACGCGCTTTTTCAGGAGCCGGCATTACTTTAACGTCTCCTCCGGCTTTCTCGACTTTTTCTTTCGCTGACGCTGAAATGGCGTCAACCTTGAAGCTGAGTTTTTTTGTGCAGGCGCCGTTGCCAAGAATCTTGACAGGAAGCGCGCCCTTTACCAAACCTTTTTTATGAAGCGAGGCATTATCTACAGTTTCGCCTGACTCAAAACGCTTTTCGATTTCGCCGAGATTGACAACCTGCCATTCCTGCTTAAACGGATAATTCGAAAAGCCTCTCTGAGCGAGTCTTCTATATAAAGGCATCTGACCGCCTTCAAAACCTACATAGGTCTTGCCGCCGGAACGGGCTTTTTGACCCTTGTTACCTTTACCGGCGGTGGTACCGCGGCCTGAGCCCTGACCTCGTCCAATTATTCGTTTGCGTTTGTTCGCTCCCTCAGGGGCGTGCAAATTAAAATCGTGCGCCATTATTTACTTTCCTCTACTGTTATTAAATGAGCAACGGATTTAACCATTCCCATAATAGCCGGGCTTGCTTCCTGCACTTTGCAGGAGCCGATCTTTCTAAGACCGAGAGAGCGAACTGTAGCGCGATGTCTTGGAAGCTGCCCAATCGTACTTCGTACAAGGCGAATCTTTATTTTTGACATATTAACCTTGCCTTAAAAATCGAAAATGAAACTTGTTTCATATTAACCCCACAGCTCATTTAGGGACTTACCCCTGTTTCTTGAAATAGTCTTGGCGTCCATCATTCTGCTTATACATTCAAATGTCGCTTTAACTACGTTATATTGGCTTGACGATCCGATGGATTTGGAAAGAACATCGGTTACTCCGCCAGCTTCCATAATCGCGCGAACAGGGCCTCCGGCGATAATACCGGTACCTGAACGAGCGGGTTTTAACAGCACATACGAGGATTTAAAAAATCCTTTTACTTCATGGGGAATTGTTCCGTTCTTGACAGGGAGTTTAATCATGTTGCGTTTCGCTCTGTCGATGCTTTTGCGGATGGCTTCTGAAACATCGTTCGCTTTTCCAAAGCCGTAACCGACTTTGCCTTTGCGATCGCCGATAACTGTAAGAGCCGAGAACGAGAAACGTCTTCCGCCCTTAACAACCTTTGCGGTTCTGTTAAGTTTTACAAGTTTTTCTACAAATTCTTTTTCGACAGGTTCTCTATCGCCTCTATCACGATCTCTTCCGCGCCCGCGTCTCCCGCCTTCACGGCCTCCGCGGCGTTTTTCTTCACCTGACGTTTCTACAACATCAGTGTCTGTATCAACTTCTTTATCTTCGACCGTGTTATCAACCATTGTTTCTTCCATTTCTTTTTTTGCCACCTAAGCCCCCTAGAAATTGATTCCCGCTTTCCGGGTACCATCGGCCAAAGCCTTAATAATTCCGTGATACAAATATCCGTTACGATCAAAGACTACAGTCTTTATGTTTCGTTCCAACAGACGTTTGCCGACAACTTCACCCAACTGCGAAGCGCCAGCTACAGTTGGTTTAACATTTTTCAGCTCTTTTTCAAGAGATGAAGCGGAAACAAGAGTATGTCCCTTTATATCATCTATAACCTGAACAGAAAGACTGCGATTGCTTTTCGTGACTGTCATTCTGGGTCTTTCGCCAGTACCCGAAATTCTTTTGCGAATGTGAATCTTTCTTCTCAGCCGCTTTCTGTCTTTTTCCAGCATCTTTTGTAACATAACCCTACCCTAAAACGTAAGTGTAAAACGAAAGTTTTACTTAACGCCTGATTTACCAACTTTCCGCCTGATGACTTCGTCTTCATAACGGATGCCTTTACCCTTGTAAGGCTCAGGACCTCTTAACTTGCGAACCTGCGCCGCAAATTCTCCAACACGCTGTTTTTCGATTCCGGTGATTGTAATTTTACCGGCCTGATCAACAGCGACAGCCAGCCCTTCCGGGATAGCTACATAAATATCATTCGAATAACCCAGGCTCATCGAGAGGAGTTTACCCTGCACTTCCGCGCGGTAACCAACGCCGTTTACGATAAGCGATTTGTTAAAACCAGCGGAAACGCCGATTACCATGTTATTGAGGAGATTGCGGTAAAGACCATGATAAGCCTTTGACTGCTTTTCCTCATTTTTCCGGCTTACAACAATTTCCGCTCCCTTGTCCTCAAAAGTGATGACTGAGTGGTACTTTTGTTTAAGTTTTCCTTTTGGGCCTTCTACAAGCATCTCTTCGTTCTGAAAAGAAACTTTTACCCCGCCTGGAACCTTAACCGGTATTTTTCCGATCCTCGACATATAACCCTCACCAAACCGTACAAATAACTTCGCCGCCGACTTTTTTTTCTGCGGCTTTTTTGCCTGTTGTAACACCCTGTGACGTAGAGACGATCAGGGTTCCATAGCCATTCAATACCCGCGGCATATTTTTATAGCCCATATAAACACGGCGGCCAGGTTTTGACACCTTTTCAATTCCGTGAATAATCGGAGCGGTATTGTCATCATATTTAAGGAAAACCCGGATGACATTCGCTCCTTCCTGATTCGCCTTCTTAAAATTCTTAATATACCCTTCGGTCTTCAATATCTTGACTATTTCAAGTTTAAGCCTGGAGGTGGGAATATCAACTTTTTCATGTCCTGCCATGCCGGCATTTCTTATCTTTGTCAGCATGTCCGCAACTGGATCTGATACGCTCATCCTTATCTCCTACCAGCTAGATTTTGTAACGCCGGGAATCATCCCTTCGCTTGCGAGTTTTCTAAAGCAAAGGCGGCACATTTCATATTTCCGCAAAAANCCTCTTGGTCTTCCGCAGATCCTGCAGCGGTTCACCTTGCGTGTTTTATACTTGGGTGTTCGCTGCGCTTTAACTATCATTGCCTTGCGTGCCATTTCTACTCCTCAGTCTATGCCCGCAACTGCGGACAGTTTTAAGTTTATCGAACTTTTCGGAATCTTAAACCGAAAGGTTCAAAAAACCCTTATTTCCTGAAAGGCATTCCAAATTTTGAAAGGAATGCTTTCGCTTCTGCGTCTGTCTTTGCTGTTGTTACGATAACAACATTAAGCCCGGCGACTTTTTCGATCTTGTCAAAGTCGATCTCCGGAAAAATAATCTGTTCCTGAATACCCAGTGAATAATTTCCGCGGCCGTCAAACGCGTTTTGATTAATGCCGTGGAAGTCCTTAACGCGGGGAAGGGCGACATTAACAAGTCTGTCAAAGAATTCGTACATCATGGCTCCTCTTAAAGTTACCTTTGCACCGATTTCCTGCCCTGCCCTGATCTTAAAGTTCGCGATACTCTTTTTCGCTTTTGTCTTAACCGCTTTCTGCCCTGTAATCTGAGTTAATGTATCGACAGCGGCGTCCAAAAGTTTTTTATTCTGTATCGCTTCACCTACGCCCATGCTTACCACAATCTTATCAAGCTTTGGTATCTGCATGTTCGTCTTGTAGCTGAACTCTTTAAACATCTCGGGAGCAATCTGCTCCTTATAAATTGTTTTAAGCCGGGGAATATTACCTTTACTCATTACAACGCCTCCCCGCATTTCCTGCAAACTCTCACTCTTTTGTCTCCGTCAAGTTTATAGCCGATGCGGGTTGGTCCGCATTTTTTACAAACGATCATCAGGTTGGAAGAATGAATAGCCGCTTCAACCTCGGCGATACCGCCGCGATCATTTTGCTTTCTTTTCTTCTGCGCTTTCTTAACCATATTCACGCCTTCAACAAGAATTCGGTCACTGCCGCGAAGAATTCTGATAATCTTTCCCCGCTTGCCCTTATCTTTTCCGGCGATAACTTCCACAGTATCTTCTTTTTTAAGTTTAAATTTATGCGCTGCTACCGTCATGATAAACTCCTATAAAACCTCTGGGGCAAGGGAGACGATTTTCATAAACTCGCTCTTTTCCCTTAATTCCCGCGCTACAGGCCCGAAGATACGCTTTCCCTTTGGATTTAACGCGGCGTCAATAATGACACAAGCGTTATCATCAAACCTGATATAGGTTCCATCGGGACGGCGGTACTCCTTATGCACACGCACCACTACCGCTTTTTCTACAGTGCCTTTCTTTATGGTCGAAGTAGGCAGCGCTTCTTTCACCGCTACTACGACAATATCGCCGATACCGGCATATCTTCTTTTACTGCCGCCAAGCACTTTGATGCACTGACACAATTTGGCGCCTGAATTATCCGCCACATTCAGGAAGCTTTCAACTTGAATCATCTTTCTCCCCTTCCTTATTTGGCTCTTTCGATAATTTCAACAAGCGTCCAGCATTTTTCCTTGCTGATTGGCCTGCATTCGATTACCCGGACTCTGTCGCCGATCCTGGCATCGTTTTTTTCGTCATGCGCTTTTACTTTTTTGGCGCGTTTGACATATTTTTTATAAAGAGAATGCAGTTTCAATGTTTCGATTGAAACAACGATGGTTTTATCCATTTTGTCGCTCTTTACAAGACCGATAAATTCTTTCTTGCCGCTTTTGGCTTTTTCTGTAGTCTCCGCCATTATTTAGCCCCCGCCGCTTTCTTCTGTTCCGCGATTTCATGCGCAGTTATTAAAGTATTGAGCCTTGCAATCTGCCGCCTGAGAGTACGCTTTTGCAAAGGGTTGTCTACATGACCGATTACCATTTTAAAACGGAACTCCATATATTTCTTTTTAAGCTCATCTCTTTTAACCTTAAGCTCGGCGAAAGACAGGTTCTTGAATGAATTCTTCATATCTTCCTCCTACGCTCCAAGTTCCATATCGCAGCGAGCGACAAACTTTGTTTTAATCGGCAGTTTCGATCCCGCGAGAGCCATCGCTTCTTCCGCGAGGTTACGGGTGATACCGCCGCCCAATTCAAACATTACTGTTCCGGGTTTTACAACCGCTACCCAATATTCAGGAGCGCCTTTTCCCTTACCCATTCTGGTTTCCGCCGGTTTCTTGGAAAACGGTTTATCGCAGAAAATGCGTATCCACATTTTACCGCCTCTTTTAACATGGCGGTTTATCGCGATACGAGCCGCTTCTATCTGTCTGTTTGTGATCCACATCCTGTCTAAAGCGACAAGAGCGAAATCGCCGAACACAACACTGTTACACCTTGTGGCGTTTCCGGGCATATTGCCCCTCTGCACCTTTCGGCGTTTTACTCGTTTTGGACTCTGCATAATTCCTAACCTAACCTCTGTCCCGCACAGCTTTACAGCCGCACTCTAAATCGAAAATGAAACAAAGTTTCATACTAACCTCTCGCCGGAGCTCTATCCCGTCGTTTGCGGACAAGAGCGCCTGCGTCTTCTTTCTGTTCTTTGCCGTATTTCATGCCGTTGTAAACCCAAACCTTTACGCCGATTGATCCAAAGGGGGTGTGCGCTTCGGCAAATCCATAATCAATATCCGCGCGCAGTGTGTGAAGCGGAATGCGTCCTTCTTTGGCTTCTTCGGTGCGGGACATTTCCGCTCCTCCGAGGCGTCCTGATAGACGAACCTTTACGCCTTGCGCGTTTCCTTTTTTGATAGCGTTTGTAATCGCCTGTTTCATTGTACGTCTGAAAGAAGAACGCGCCAAAAGCTGGCGGGCGATATTCTGAGCGATTATCTGAGCGTTGTTGTCGGCATTGCGTACTTCTTTAATTTTGATCTGTACTTTTTTGCTGACTTTTTTCTGTAAATCGTTGCCGATTTTTTCGATATTGGCGCCCTTAACGCCGATGATAACACCGGGGCGAGCTGTATGAATTGTAATTGTGATTCTCTGCGGATGACGAATAATTTCGAGTTCCGCAATGTCAGCGCCTTTTGTTTCGGGCATATCCATAATAATTTTACGAAGCTGTAAATCTTCATGAAGAGCGTCTACGTATTCTTTAGGATCGACATACCAGCGGGAACCCCATGTTTTATTAATACCGATTCTTAAACCGGTTGGATTAACTTTTTGTCCCATTATTTAGCCGCCTTTTTTGAAGGTTTAGCATCACTGGAAGCCGGCGCTGCCTGCGCTCCCCCGGCGGCTTCATCCACCACTACAGTTATGTGACACATTCTCTTTACCTGCATATCCGCTCTCCCCCTGCCTCTAAACCATATTCTTTTAAGGCGGGGACCTTCATCGATATATATTTCTCGAACATAGAGCATATCCTCGTCAAGTTTTTTATTGTCCGAAAGCGCGTTACTCGCCGCGGACTTAACTGTTTTTCTAATAAGTTTAGCTCCCTTGTGAGGCATGTTTTCCAGAATGGAAATCGCCTCGGGATAAGTCCTGCGGCGCACAAGGTCCGCGACCGGTCTGATTTTGAAGGGCGATCCGATAAGGAATTTACTAATTGCCCTGTAACCTGTTTTCTCTTTCATAATCGCCTACTTTGCCCCCGCTTTCTTGTCGGAGCCCGCATGTCCGCGGAAAATACGCGTAGGTGCAAATTCGCCAAGTTTATGACCAACAAGGTTTTCCGTGATATACACAGGAACCCATGTCTTGCCATTGTAAACGGAGATGGTTCCGCCGACCATTTCGGGAATAATTGTTGAACAGCGGGAATAGGTTTTTATTTGTTTCCTTTCCCCGGACTTGCTCAATTCCAGTACCTTTTTATACAGACTCTTTTCGATAAAAGGGCCCTTCTTTACGGATCTTGACATACTCCCTTCCTACTTCTTTTTGCCGCGGCTGACAATAAACCGTGAAGACGGTTTATGTTTCTTGCGGGTCTTGTAACCTTTTGTGGGCTTGCCCCATGGGGTTACAGGGTGAATACCCTTGTTCCTGCCTTCACCGCCGCCGTGGGGGTGATCAACCGGGTTCATCGACATACCGCGGACTGTTGGACGTACCCCCAGCCATCTTTTGCGGCCTGCTTTACCCAGGTTTGTGTTCATGTGATCTTCGTTGCCTACGCTGCCGATTGTCGCGTAACACTTCTTGAATACCATTCTCATTTCGCCTGACGGAAGTTTGACTGTTACATAGTCTCCTTCCTTGGCAGCGATAAGAGCGCCGACACCGGCGGAGCGAACCATCTGTCCGCCTTTTCCGAGAGTCAGCTCGATATTATAAACAGTAAATCCCAATGGGATGTTTTCCAATGGAAGAGCGTTTCCCGGCTCTATCGAAGCGTCGGGGCCTGAGATAACTTTCGCTCCTGCTTTTAATTCTCTGGGAGCGATAATGTAGCGTTTTTCACCGTCTTTATAGTGAATAAGAGCAATGTTAGCGCTTCTGTTTGGATCGTATTCGATACTGGCGACTATGCCCTGAATGCCGATCTTATCGCGCTTAAAGTCAATCTGGCGGTATTTACGTTTGTGTCCGCCGCCTTTATGACGCACGCTTATGCGCCCAAATGAATCACGGCCGGAGCCTGATTTTTTACCTGTAGTTAAGGTTTTTTCCGGCTTTGCGCCTTTTGTAAGATCGGAATAATCCAAACTTGTGTACTGGCGCATACCGGGTGTTATCGGTTTATATTTCTTGATAGCCATAATTTATTACCTTAAACTCCCTCAAAGATCGCGATCTTTTCATCTTTGGGAAGACGAATAATTGCCTTCTTCCATGTGGCGGTATAACCTGAACGATAGCGAAGCCTTTTTGGCTTGCCGCCTACCACCATTGTCGTGCAGGAAATGGGATGCACATTAAATAATCTGCGTACCGCTTCCTTAATCTGTGTCTTGGTAGCCGATTGAGCTACTTTAAATACATACTTTCCTTCTTCGCGAAGCTGATTCGCTTTTTCTGAAAGCACAGGTTCAATTAAAATATCTTCGTATTGAATCATTGCCCTGCCTCCTCATAAAACTCATTAAGATTTTTGGCGGCAGTTTCCAGCATTAACACCTGGCGTCCATAAAAAAGCTCGTGGGCTTCAAGGCGGTTGTAGGAAAGATATTTAATCCAGGGAATATTCGCGGCTGCTCTTTTAATATTCGCGTCATCGTCTTTAAGAATTAAAACAGTGCGAAGCCCCGGTTCAAAATTATCTAAAAGTTTTGCCAAGTCTTTTGTTTTGCCGGAATCAATGGAAAAGTCTTCGATTATTTTTAATGTGTCGCTTTGCGCTTTTAAGCTAAGAATTGTTTTTAGCGCAAGACGCTTTGCTTTCTTTGGCATTGCGTAGGAAAAATCTCTCGGCTTGGGACCAAAGATTGTTCCGCCGCCTACAAGAATCGGTGATTTTTTATCACCTCTTCGCGCGCGGCCTGTACCTTTTTGTTTGTACGGCTTCGCGTTTGAGCCGTGAACTTCGGCTCTGCCTTTTGTACTTGCTGTACCCATTCTTCTATTGGCAAGCTCGTTATTAATGGCATACCAAATTAAATCATCGTTTATGGGCAGTCCAAAAACATTATCGCTAAGATCGATTGTTCTAAGCTCTTTGCCTTCTTTTGAATATACTTTACAGTTCATGATTACCGTCCCTTCTTAACCGCGCCGCGGACAAACACAAGGCCTTTGTTAATGCCGGGAACCGCTCCGCAAACCATAATGAGCTGTTTTTCAGGATCGGTTTTTATAACTCTAAGGCTTAACACGGTTACGCTTTCCCGTCCCATGCGTCCTGGTAATTTTCTGTTCTTAAAGGTTCTGTGCGGATAGGTATTCATACCTGTGGAACCGGGTTCACGGTGAAATTTTGAACCGTGTGTTTTGCGTCCGCCTCCGAAACCATAGCGCTTTACAACGCCCTGGAAACCTTTACCTTTGGAAACGCCTGATACGTCAACATACCTGACGCCTTCAAACACTTCCAAACCAAGCACATCGCCTACTTTCGCTTCTTTCTCAAAATCACGAAGCTCTCTGATTTTTTTCTTGGGAGTAATATTTTCCGGAAATTGCCCTGCCCGGGCTTTTGTTACGCGATTTTTCTTTGCTTCGTCTATACCGACTACAACTGCGGCGTAACCGTCCGCTTCTTTTGTTTTTGTGGCGATGACAACATTCGGATCAATCCTTAACACCGATACCGGCATAAGGTTCCCCGAATCGTCAAATACCTGAGTCATCCCAACTTTTCTGGCGTATAGCCCTAACATTGTTGTACTCCTCGCACGTTATCCAGCACCTAGTTTTGTACAAAACTAATATAGTTTTTAAAACCACACTTAGTACAAAACTAGGTGCTGGACCGTCTACGGTCATTTCAGAAACAAATGTTTCTGATTACTGTTTAATCTCTACATCAACACCCGCTGGAAGTTCAAGCTTCATTAATGAATCCATTACTTCCGCAGACGGGTTAACAATATCGATCAACCTTTTGTGAGTCCGCATTTCAAATTGTTCGCGGCTCTTTTTATTAACATGAGGCGAGCGTAAAACGGTCACCTTATTAATTCTTGTCGGCAGCGGGATAGGCCCTGTAACTTTCGCGCCGGCTTTTCTGACAGCCGTTGCAATTGATTTCGCGCTTTGATCGATTAACTCTACATCAAAACCGCGCAGCCTTACTCTTATTCCGTCCTTTGCCATTATTCCTCCGTTACTCTGACCACTTCGTTAAAAGTGGTCAGAAATATTCCTGCTACTCAATAATCTCGGTGACCTGGCCGGAGGCAACAGTTTTGCCGCCCTCGCGGATAGCAAAACGAAGACCTTTTTCCATAGCGATAGGATGGATAAGCTCGCCGATAATTTCCGAGTTGTCGCCAGGCATAACCATTTCTTTTCCTTCCGCAAGTTTTACAGTACCTGTAATGTCTGTGGTGCGGAAATAGAACTGGGGTCTGTATCCTGTAAAGAACGGGCTGTGACGTCCGCCTTCTTCTTTGGATAAACAGTAAATCTGGCCTTTGAATTTGCTGAAAGGTTTAATTGAACCGGGCTTGGCAAGAACCTGTCCGCGCTCAACTTCTTTTTTATCAATACCGCGAAGAAGAGTACCAACGTTATCGCCGGCCTGCGCTTCGTCAAGTAATTTATTGAACATTTCGATACCGGTAATAACTGTTTTCTTTGTCGGTTTAATACCGATGATTTCAACTTCTTCGTTAAGTTTAAGTACGCCGCGTTCTACTTTTCCGGTTACGACAGTGCCGCGTCCCTGAATTGTAAACACGTCTTCGATAGGCATAATAAACGGTTTTTCTGAATCGCGTTCCGGATCGGGGAAGTAATTATCCATAGCAGCAAGAAGCTCATCGATACATTTTGTTGATTCAGGATTATCCGGCTCTGACATCGCTTTGAACGCGGCGCCTTTGATAATCGGCGTTTTGTCGCCGGGGAAACCGTTAGCTGTAAGAACGTCTTTTACTTCTTCTTCTACAAGTTCAACAAGGTCAGGATCATCAAGAAGATCGATCTTGTTAAGGAAGACAATCATGTGAGGTACGCCTACCTGACGAGCGAGAATTATGTGCTCTCTTGTCTGGGGCATAACCGAGTCGGGCGCTGATACAACAAGAATAGCTCCGTCCATTTGGGCTGCGCCCGTGATCATGTTCTTGATATAGTCGGCGTGTCCCGGGCAGTCGATGTGCGCGTAATGGCGCTTGTCTGACTGATACTCAAGGTGACGGGTATTGATTGTAATACCGCGCGCTTTTTCCTCTGGAGCGTTGTCAATCTCATCATAATTCATTACCTTGTCGCCGAATTTTCTGGCGCAGTGCATGGTAATAGCCGCGGAAAGAGTGGTTTTACCGTGATCGACGTGACCAATCGTTCCGACATTCATGTGGATCTTCGTTCTATTAAATTTATCCTTTGCCATTTGTGTCCTCCTTAATGAACACTAATTAATTTTCATCGCACAGACACAAGTCCGTACTTGCCGTATAAACATTAAAACGGTAGTCTAAAACGTTCGTTTAGAACTACCATTAATCTGAGTGGGAAACGAAAATACAAGCATTGCTTACAAGCTGCGCTTGTCGCGGAAAATCAGCGGTTAGTACGCGTACGCTTGGCAGCGTTTTGCGTTCGCAATATCCACATCGTTCCACCTTTCTCATTTTTCAGACAATCATGCCTGCAATGAGCGGTTTGGAAACCAAACTACCATCTATAATGAGCGAATGCCTTGTTGGCTTCGGCCATTTTATGTGTGTCTTCCTTCTTCTTGAAGGCAGTACCGGTATTATTATACGCGTCCAGAAGCTCAGCCGCAAGCCTGTCTCCCATTCCTTTACCTGAACGGGCGCGGGCTGCCGCGATAATCCAGCGCATTCCAAGCGCTTCGCGTCTTGTTTCCCGGATTTCTACAGGAACCTGATAAGTCGCGCCGCCTACGCGCCTCGACTTAACTTCGATAATCGGTTTTACATTATCTAAAGCTTTTAAGAAAACTTCAAGTGGTTCTTTGTCAGTTTTTGATTTTAATACATCGAGAGCTTCATGGATGATGCGAAGACCGAGGGATCTTTTGCCTTCCCACATCATTCTGTTAACAAATTTGGAAATTACAACGCTATTGTACTTTGGATCCGGTAAAATTCCCCGGTCTATTGTTTTTTTCTTTCTTCCCATATTCTATATCCCTATGCCTTTGGCCGTTTTGCGCCGTATTTGGAGCGGCCGCGTTTGCGGTCTGTAACGCCCAAAGTATCTTTCGCTCCGCGAATAATATGATAACGTACACCAGGAAGGTCTTTTACACGTCCGCCTCTGACCAAAACAACCGAGTGTTCTTGCAAATTGTGACCAATGCCCGGAATATAAGCGGTTACTTCTGTGCCGTGGGAAAGGCGCACACGGGCTACCTTTCTAAGGGCTGAATTCGGCTTTTTGGGCGTTACGGTCATTACACGGGTACAAACCCCTCTCTTCTGCGGGCAGGATTTAAGCGCCGGGGATTTCGTCTTGGTCGTAATTTTCTGGCGACCGGAACGAACCAATTGGTTAATAGTAGGCATCCGTCAAAAACTCCTAAACTTGATAACAAGTAAAACATTTGGTGACAGCTAAAAGACTGTTTCCTTTTTTCCCCATAAGAAACGGGGTTGAAGTTAGAATCTATCAAAAATGAAAAAAAGTGTCAAGTAGTGAGATATTTTTTTTAAGAAATTATGAAAAATTAATTAACAAAAACAACCGGTGAATATTGAGATACATCTTCATCGGAGCTAAGTAATGTCAGCCCTTCTGCCATTGCCTGCGCTATCAATATACGATCAAAAGGATCTTTGTGATATGGCGGCAAATGAGCCACCAAAAGCGAATGATAACTGGAAATAGCCAGTTCGTTATATCCATTGTTTACAAGCCCAGAGTATAAATCGTTCGGATTAACCTGAAAATCAGATCGATTTAGGCTTCTTTTTATAACTACTTCCCAAATACTGGCTGAACTAAAGAACAATTCATTATCTTCGCTGGAAAAATAAGGGATTGCCTTATCTGGAAGCGTATCATTCGCCGCCCATAAAAGCAGATGGGTATCAATAAGTAGTCTCATAATGAGTATCGCCTCATAATGAGCCTTCAAAAGCGCTGGTGATATCAGTTTGCCCCATTTTATTAAAATCTGCGGGCACCTGCATTTGTCCTTTTAGGAAGCCAATTCTTTTAACGGTTTTTTGGGTGGAGATGGGAATAACTTTTACGATAGGCTTTCCTGACTTGGCAATAATAAAACTATCGCCAGCCGCTGCTCTATCGACTAAAGCGGAGAGATTAGTTTTAGCGTTATGAATGTTGTATTGTAACATATTACCTCTATTAATAAACTTAGTCTATTGGGTTAGTTTAGTCAAGAGGTTTTTTGTTTTTTTTTATAAAAGCTGAGATTGTTCCAACGCTCATTTTATATCTATTAAATTTAAGAAAATCATGGGATAATTACGCTATGATAATAAAAAATCACTCGTTTATTGTAATTTTATTGATTTTCGCAGTATTTTCGCCTGTGTATACAGACGCGCAGGATAGAAACGCCGCGGATTTTTCATTAAGAAGCCTTCAAACATACGAATATAGAACAAGTCCTATCACAATTCAAAGACTTGCGCAAAAAAACAGCCTTCAATACGCTTATAATGTCACTTTTACAAGCATGGGGCTTACAGTCAGCGGAAGATTAAGCGTTCCTGCTATCGATCAGCGGGAAATTAAGGGGATTATACTTATGCTTAGGGGTCATCAGCGTCCAACAGGCTATTACACCGGAAAGGGAACGGAGAATCCCGCGAGAAGATACCTTGAGCAGGGATGGGCGGTTATCGCTCCAGATTTTTTTGGCTACGCCGATTCATCGCCGACTCCGCCGCCTGCGTATCTTCATCAATTTTACTCGACCATAAACGCCATTGAATTATATAAAAGCCTTGAGCAGCCTGTTTTTTTATATAACGCGTCGGTTGGGCAGGCGGACAGGATTTCGCTTCCTTCCGGTTTTCAAAGGATTGTGCTGTGGGGTCACAGTAACGGCGGACAGGTTGCGCTGCACTTTTTGCAGGTGACAGGACAGTCCGTGCCAACTGTACTTTGGGCTCCTGTCGGGCTTCCATTTCCCGAGAGCGCAGGTCATTACGGGCGCGGAGCCGCATGGCTTGAAGAATTTAAAAGAAACCATACGGCGGCGGATTTTTCGCTTTTAAGTTTTCTGGACAGGATAGCGTCCGGCGCTCAATTGCTTCTTCATCAGGGGGACAGGGACAACGCTGTTCCAAAAAGCTGGAATGACGCTCTTGTAAGGGCTATCGGAGAAGAGAATACCCGCCGTATCTCCGTAAACAGGGGAAGAATTAATATCCGCTATGAAATTTACGCCGGAGCAGATCACAACCTTAACCCTTTTTGGAACACGGTTATTCCAAGAGATGTTGAATTCTGGGAAACAAACGCACGGCGGTCAAATAACCAATAATCTGAAAGCAATTTTTTACCTTGTCAGGAAGTGGGAGAATAGGGCTATGGCGGTAATGAGGGCGATAAATGTGGCGATGTATGTCCAAAACGGCAGAGGTTCTGCAGGGACATAGACTTCCTGTTTCGGCTTTTTCTTTGGCTGTTTTGGCGCTCTAATCGAAGGAGGAGCGGAATAGCCGCACATGGGGCAGCCGTTTTGAAATCTTTTTTCCGGGCCTGAATAATCGCAGACAGGACAGCGGACAGAAACGAAATTCCTGCCGCAATGCGGGCAGGCTTTGATATTATCATCCACTTCGTAGCCGCAGTTGTCGCAAAAATATTGAGGTTTGTACTTAGACTTCATCTATATATTAAATATCGAGAAATAAAAATGTTTACTTAAATGATTCTGTCACTGTAAAAACTAGGCTGAACACGCTGTTGAAGCGTCTTTGGGGCAATTTTTACAGGGCGAGGGCACTGGCGCTGTTGCCGGTGAAGCCGTAGGCGCCGCAGATGCCGGCGAAGTTGTTGACGCGGATGAAGCCGCTGACGAAGACTTTGATTTAGAGACGCAATCTTTTTTGCCGCCTTTATCCGTTACATAAAACCCTGAACCTTTGAAAATTACGCCAGCCCCGCCGAAAATGAGGCGGCGCACTTCCTTGCCGCACTCGGGACAATCTTTTAACGGTTGTTCGCTCATCGACTGGAAGACTTCAAAATTATGGGAGCAGCTTTTGCACTCGTATTCGTATGTAGGCATATTCTATTTATAATAAAAAAATCTGAAAAAGTAAAGAGAGTTCCCTTTCGGACAAGGGCGCGCTTTTAAAATCCAGGTTAACGCCGTTTTGAACAGGCGGATTCGCGAGGAATATCGAGGTTATTAGATTCGAGGTTCCAGATGCAAAACCCCTTGCCAAATTCAAAATTGAGGCAAGCCCTCGCGCCTGTGAATCGCCAGAAAATTGAAACCTTATAACCGCTTCGTATTTATCATTTTCCAGAGAAAAAAGATTGATAAAAACATTTTGAACAGGCGCTCTAAACGGAAGTCCTGTCTGGCTTAAAATAGTATCTATAGACGAGGCAGGATTTCCAAGCCAGCAGGAAAGAGGCGCGCCTTTATTACTGCTTCGAAAAGCATTGAATCCTTCAGGGATTTGCACATTTTGGGAAGATATTACAGGGTCTAAAGGCTCATCCGAAAGCGAAGAAGCGGCGAACGCATGCCTCGGCGAAATTGCTATGGAGAGCTTGTCTGTCTGCGAGTGCCAAAAACCTCCGCTTGGGGAATTTATCTTTCTCCAGTTTTTATTTGCGCCTAATGCCATGCCGGCGCGTGAGTTTGGATATTTCCCCCATGCCGCAAGATGGAAACGCTGTCCGCTCTCGGCAGGATATACGGCTGCCGCTACAAAATTTGTCCTGTCGAGCATCATGCGCGTATTTCTGTCCCGCAATTCACGGATGGGTATAATCTCGATAATTTTTCTTGCTTCTTTTACATCGGCGAAAATGTATGCGGCAGCGCCTGATTTTAACGGAGCAGAAGAGGCATCTATCCTAAACGCGTCAGGAACACGCGCCGTTGTCTGGCAGGATAATAAAAAAAGAAGCAATAACCACGAACCGCACGAACCTGCTATTAGTAATCTTTTCTTTAACTGACTCATAAAATTCATATTAACTTCCATATTCATTATTCCCTATTTCTTATTTCTTATTTATTTTCACCTGCCATGTTTCTTCTCCAGCTTCAATCGCGATTTGACCATCAACCTTACTCCACTCTGTTTTGACAGCTAACGTTTCTTCCGCTACTGTTTCTTGGAAACGATCCCATGCTTCTTTTAAAAGACTTGAGCCATAAACGGAGAGTTCTATTCTGTCTGACACAGACAAGCCTGTTTCTTTGCGTGTGTTTTGAATGCCGCGGATTAAATCGCGGATGTCTCCTTCCATCGAAAGCTCACGCGTAATTTCTGTGTCGAGCCCTACTGTCAAAGTGCCTTCGTTAAGGACGCGAAGGTTAGCTTTTTCTACACGGCGGATATCAAGTTTTTCTGTTGTGATTTCTACAGAGCGGTTTCCTCCGCCTTCACATGGAAAATCTATGGAAAGAGACGCTCCTTCCATTACGCTTTGGATTTCTACGTGGGTTAGAGCTTCAATTTTTACGGCGGCGGCTTTCATGTCTTTGCCAAGCTCTTTGCCAAGAACGCGGAAATTCGCTTTTACTTCGTATTCTACAAGAGCTTCTTCGTTGTCGGAAAAAATTATCTCTTTTACATTTAACTCTTCGCGGATAATATCCGCCATGCCGATTAACGCTTTCTTTTCTTCTTCGTTTCGCGTAACAAGCTCGGCTTTGCGAAGAGGCTGGCGCATTTTTATATTGTATTGAGATCGAAGAGACCTTCCTATCGAAACTGCGGACATGACACACGCCATGCGAAACTCAAGAGGTTTATCACGGCGTTTTTCGTTTACAGACGGAAAATCCGCAAGGTGAACGGATTCTTTTTCGTCTTCTAGCCTTATATTCTGCCAGATCGCGTCTGTTGTAAAAGGCATAAAAGGAGCAGCTATTGTGATAAGCGTTTTTAACGCTTCATAAAGAGCGCCGTACGCTTCGATTTTATCGCCGTCGTTTTCGGAACGCCAGAATCTGCGCCTGGAACGGCGGATATACCAGTTATTAAGGAGGTCAATAAAACGAAGGATTGGGTCAACCGCCCGGCTCAAGTCGTACGCTTCAAGAGCGCCGCCGACTTTTTCTACAAGAGTTTGAGTTTCCGAAAGTATCCATTGATCCAGCGGATTGACAGGTTTTTCAGGCGCTCCCTTTGCTGTGATTTTATCGATGTTAGCGTAAGTTACAAAGAAGCTATAAGCGTTCCAAAGCGGAATTATTATGCTTTTCATTACTTCACGCACTCCGTCATCGCTGTAACGAAGGTCGTCCGCTTTTACAACCGCCGAATGCACCAAAAAGAGGCGAAGAGCATCCGCTCCGAATGAATTAATAACTTCGTTTGGATCTGTGTAATTGCGAAGGCTCTTGCTCATTTTTTTTCCATCAGCCGCAAGCACAAGGCCGCTTACTATGCAGTTTTTGAAAGCCGGTTTCTTAAAGAGAGCCGCCGCAAGAACTGTAAGGGTATAAAACCATCCGCGGGTTTGATCGAGTCCTTCGCTTATAAAATCAGAAGGGTAATGGTTTTCGAAAAATTCCTTGTTCTCGAAAGGATAATGGTTTTGCGCGTACGGCATCGCTCCTGATTCAAACCAGCAGTCAAGGACTTCTGGTATGCGTTTCATTGTATTTCCACACGTACACGGAATTTTAATTTCATCGACAAAATGTTTGTGTAAATCTTCGGGGTATACGCCGGAGAGTTCTTTTAATTCATCACGGCTGCCTACGCAGATTGTCTTGCCGCACGAAGCTTTTTTATCGTTCTCTTCGCATCGCCAGATTGGAAGCGGGTTTCCCCAGTAGCGGCTTCGGCTGATTGCCCAGTCCCGCGCTCCTTCAAGCCATTTGCCGAAACGCCCTTCCTTGATATGTTCAGGCACCCAGTAGATTTGGCTGTTTGCGTCTAACATATCCTGCTTGATTTTTTCTACGCTTACAAACCATGAACCGACAGCGCGATAAATAAGCGGGCTTGAGCATCTCCAGCAATGCGGATAAGAGTGAAGAAGCTGATCCCGTTTTACAAGCTTACCTTCTTCCTTTAATTTTTCGATTATGGCTTTGTCGGCGTCTTTTACAAAGAGACCCGCAAAATCCGTTACTTCGCCAGTAAATCTGCATTCGGCGTCTACAGGACAGATAACGGGAATGCCTGTTCCCTTAAGTACACGCGCGTCATCTTCGCCGAATCCGGGAGCCGTATGAACAATACCAGTACCATCTTCTGTTGTAACAAAATCACCCAGAAAAGTGCGAAACGCATTAGCGGCGTCCTTAAAATACGGAAAAAGCGGTTCATATTGAATACCGGCAAGGTCTGCGCCTTTTTTATCCCAGATTATTTTGTATTCGTCTTCGTTTTTGTAATACGCGGATAATCGCGCTTTGGCAAGTATAAAATTATCTTTTGACGCTATGTCCTCGATTAGCACATAATCAATATCAGCGCCCATTGTAAGCGCAAGGTTTGACGGCAGCGTCCACGGTGTTGTTGTCCAGGCAAGAAAATAAGAATTATCAGGTATCTCATTTTTTATTTTTAATTCCTTATTTCTTATTTTAAACCGTATCGTTATCGCAGGATCATGGACGTCCTTATATCCGCCAAGATTTAATTCGTGGTTGGAAAGAACTGTGGCGCACCTGGGGCAGTATGGAAGAATATAATGACCTTCATAAAGAAGCCCTTTGTCCCAGAGGCTTTTCATAACCCACCAGATCGATTCCATGTAACCGCTTTCCATTGTTTTATAGTCATGGTCAAAATCGACCCAGCGTCCCAGGCGCGTGATTGTCTGGCGCCATTCTTTCACGTAACGCAGAACAGAGGAGCGGCAGGCTTCGTTAAAATTGGCAATGCCGTAATTTTCGATGTCGGTTTTTGATTTTAATCCAAGTTCTTTTTCGATTAAGTTTTCGATAGGAAGCCCGTGACAGTCCCAGCCAAAGCGGCGATCGATTTTTTTGCCTTTCATGCTCTGGTAACGGGGAATGATGTCTTTGATGGTGCTTGGGACAAAATGCCCAAAGTGCGGAAGCCCGGTTGCAAAGGGAGGGCCGTCGTAAAAGACATATTCCTGCGCGTCTTTGCGCTGTTCAATGGATTTTTCGAAAATATGATTTTTCTCCCATGATTTAAGGACTTCTTCCTCAAGTTTTGGGAAATTAACTTTCGCGTCGACAGGTTTGTACATTTTTCGCTCCTGAGGTTAGTATACAAAAAAGAAGGGGTTTTTACTATACAGGAAGCGGGTTTGGAACAAGGCAAAAGCGCAAAGGAAACCTCTGCGCTTTTGCCTTGTTCCATTTGCGGTCTTTGTGAGAAACGCGTTTTTTTTATTCGTCTTTTTCTATTAAAATACGCACAGCTTCTACCGCTGTTTTTATAGCCGGCTCTGTTATGTGACAATGAGGGTTACTCATTCCGGCTTTTTCACGCTCCTGATTCCACACCACGTTAAGAACGCAACCGGCTCTGGCGCCGAGGATTTGACATACTATGTATAAAGATGCGCTTTCCATTTCCGAGGCGAGGCATCCGCTTTTTTTCCATGCTTCCCATTTATCCAAAAGCTCATAGCCTGCGGGCATACGCTGCGGTGAGTGCTGTCCGTAAAAAGAGTCCTTGCATTGTACAATACCGGCGTGCCACTTAAAATCGTTTTTTTTTGCCGATTCTACAAGAGCGTTTATTATATCGATATTCGCTACAGCGGGAAACTCAATCGGCACATATTCACGCGTTGTTCCTTCCTGACGTATCGCCGCTGTCGCTATTACTACATCGCCGCCCATTACAGGGAGAGCCATGCCGCCGCATGTGCCGACTCTTATAAAATTACGCACGCCTGTCTGATAGAGCTCTTCCACGGCTATCGCCGTTGACGGACCGCCCATTCCTGTGGACATTACCATTACAGTCTTTCCTGATATTTCACCTAACCATGTTGTATATTCGCGGTTTTGGTGAAAAAAGCGCGGATTATCCAGATGCGATGCGATATTTTCCACACGCCCGGGGTCTCCAGGCAAAATGACGTATAACGCTCCGTGAGAATTGTCAAAACCAACATGATACAGTTTTTCCATAGAATTACCTTCTTCCCTTATCGTACGGGATTCCCTCCGCCCTGGGAGCCTGAGACATTTTGGAGCTGAACGCAAGCACTATTAAAGTAGCGATAAAAGGTATCATTTTGTAAACATAAGCCGGAATCGGAATCGCTCTTAAAAAATCGATACCGGAATATGATGAAGAAATGGCTTTCATAAATCCGAAAAAGAACGCAGCGACAAGAATACGTCCCGGTTTCCACTGTCCGAAAATCAATACAGCGAGCGCCAAAAATCCGTAACCGGCTACTTCGGGATTGAATTCGATTGATGTCGGGATAACAAACACAAGCCCGCCAAGACCTGCAAGCGCGCCTGACAATAAAACACCAGCGTAGCGCATGGCGTATACGTTTACCCCGACAGAATCCGCCGCCTGCGGATGTTCTCCGCAAGAACGAAGCCTAAGCCCGAAACGCGTTTTGTAAAGCAAAAAAACGCTTAAAACCAGAATAAAAAAACCAAGAAACGTTGTGATATACGTGTTTCTGAAAAACATCGGCCCGAAAAATGGAATGTCGCCTAACAGAGGAACTTTTTCGATACGAAACTGATTTGCAAACGGAATCTGCTGAACCTTGCGGATCATTCTCGCTATATAAATCGCNAGCGCCGGAGCCAGCATATTTATCGCGGTTCCGCTGATTATCTGGTTNGCTTTTAAGTTTATGCTTGCGTAAGCATGAAGGAGTGATACTGCCATTCCCGCTGACATGGAAACCAGAATCGCGAGAAGCAAAACATTCTGGCCGGACATAAAGTGCTGAGCGTAATTAATAAATAAAATACCTGCGAAAGCACCTATAACCATCGTTCCTTCAAGAGCGATATTAATTACGCCTGAACGCTCGGAAAACATTCCGCCAAGAGCTACAATTAAAAGAGGAATGGAAAAAAACATTGTCTGCTGAACAAGAAAATAAATCAAATTCATAACTCGCCTCTTTTTCTTTTGCCCAGGGAAACAAGAAAGCCCCTAACAAGAAGCGCAAAAGCGCTGAAATAAATAATAACAGCGATTATAATGTCTATTACCTGCGGAGCGAAATTATACAATTGCATGTTAAATCCGCCGACATTGAGATATGAAATAAACAATCCCGCGAAAATAATTCCTATCGGATTATTCAAACCCAAAAGAGCGACAGGAATACCGTTAAAGCCTTCCTGAGCGAGCATGTCTACAACTGTTATTCCAATCCCTGAACCTGAAAGAAACAAAAGAGCGCCGCCAAGACCCGCAAGCGCTCCAGAAATTGTCATTGATAAAATAATGCTGCGTTTTTCGTTAATGCCGGCGTAACGGGCGGCGTCACGGTTAAAACCGCACGCTTTTAATGAATAACCAAAAGTTGTTCTTTCCAGAATAATATAAATTATAATGGAAGCTGCGATCGCTATAAGAACACCTGAGTTTACGCTTGATACAATAAAACCTTCCTTGAATATTTTATCCATTCCCATCTTTGGAAGGTTCGCCGAAGCGACTACAGGCATACTTTGATTTCTGAAAGAATCGTAAACAGTTCTTGTTATAAGATAATTAACAAGATACATGCCGATATAATTTGTCATAATACACGCGATAACTTCATTTACATTAAATAACGCCTTAAAAATGCCGGGTATAGATCCCCATAACGCGCCTGCCAGTAAAGCCGCCGCGAGAGCTGTAATCCAGTGCAGATGCCCGGGAAGAAAATCGCACCTAACGCCGACAAAAACCGCCGCGTAAGCTCCCACTATAAACTGTCCGGCGGCTCCAATGTTAAAAAGACCTGTTTTCGCGGCGAAACCTACTGATAATCCTGTAAGAATGATCGGGGTCGCAAAATAAAAAACCTGCCCAAGGTCATTCATGGTAGAAAAGCCGCTTACAAGGATTGTTTCAAAAGCGTAAAACGCCTGAGAAGCGTTGCTTAAAAGTAAAATAATTAATCCGGCAAGAAGCCCTACAACGATTGCGGCTCCGGAAGAAAAAACATCATACGCAGAATCAGGAATTTTTGCATCAAACTTTACAGGAAATTTTAAAGGAAATTTTAACTTCATGCCGCTTCCTGTTTTGACGAACCTGCCATATAAAGACCCAGTTCCTGGAAGGTAACATCTTTTGGTTTAACATCGGCAACCAGCTTGCCTTCGTATATAACAAGGATTCTGTCACTTACATCCATTACTTCATCAAGCTCAAGGGAGACAAGAAGCACTCCCCTGCCCTTGTCACGTTCGGCTATTAACTGCTTGTGTATATATTCGCAAGCTCCGATATCAAGCCCTCTTGTCGGCTGAACTGCTACCAAAAGCCGTGAGTTACGTGAAATCTCCCGCGCGATAATGGCTTTCTGCTGATTGCCGCCCGACATGCTGCGTGTAATTGTTTTTGATCCGCTTCCGCAGCGGATATCAAATGAATTTATAAGGTTATCCGCGAATGTATTAATTTCGTCAAATTTTAGAAAGCCGTTTTTTTGAAATTGTTTTGTATGATAATTTTGCAGTATCAGATTAAAAGCAAGATTATAATCGAGCACAAGCCCGTGTTTGTGTCTGTCTTCCGGTATATGCGAAAGTTTTCTTGAACGAATATCGCTTGAAGTAATTTTTTTGCCTTCCAAAAAAACATCGCCTGAATCCACGGCTGTCATTCCTGTAATGGCGGAAACAAGTTCCTGCTGTCCGTTTCCGTCAATCCCTGCGATACAGACAATCTCTCCTTCACGCACTTCAAAACTCGCCTTGTTTACAAGCGCCTTGTTATGCAATTTACTTTTAATTGTTAAATTATCTACTTTTAGAATTACATCGCCGGGTACTCTTTCCTGTTTATCAACAATAAAGTTTACTTTTCTTCCTACCATCATTTCCGACAATTCTTCTTTTGAAACAGAAGCCACATCAACAGTTCCAACGCATTGACCTTTGCGAAGAACGGTGCATCTGTCGGCGATTGCTTTAATCTCATCAAGTTTGTGCGTAATGAATAANATCGATTTGCCTTCCGCGACAAGNTTTTTCATTATGCGCATTAATTCCTCAATTTCCTGCGGAGTTAAAACGGCNGTTGGCTCATCAAAGATTAAAATTTCATTTTCACGGTAAAGCATTTTTAATATTTCTACACGCTGCTGCATTCCGACAGTNATATCGGATATAAGAGCGTTTGGATTAATTTCGAGTTTATANTGTTTTGATAATTCCATCACCTGCTTGCGCGCGCTGTCGAGTTTTAGAACGCCGTATTTGACAGTCTCCGCGCCGAGGATGATATTTTCAAGAACNGTAAAATTATGAACGAGCTTAAAATGCTGGTGAACCATTCCAATGCCGAGTTTTTTTGCGTCATTTGGTCCAAGAATGCGTACAGTTTCGCCGTTTTTTTTAATCGCACCCTTTTCAGCCTGATAAAGACCGAAAAGAATGCTCATAAGGGTTGATTTACCCGCTCCGTTTTCACCTAACAAAGCATGGATCTCGCCTTTTTTCAGCCTGAGCGTCACATTATCATTAGCGACGATGCCGGGAAATACTTTCGTAATCCCGGCCATTTCAATTAAATAATCCATGCTTGTTTTAAGTTACCTTGCTTCTGTAACTCTGAGTATGCGTACCGGAACTGCGCTTGGGCTTCCGCCTTCCGCCAGATTTTCCATTCTTGGAAATTCATTGCTTGCCAATCTTTGGTAAATAGCGTTGTAGTTATCTACATTAAATGATCTAAATCTTGATGTTTCCATTGGAAGGCCAACGCCGTCATTTTCCGCGGAGAAAACTTTTGTCTGTCCGCCGGGGAAATTACCGTCATAAAAAGCGGAAATGCTGTTGTATACAGAAACCTGTAAACCCTTCATAGCTGATGTAATAACAGTTTGTGATTCAGCGGATTGATCGACATCAACGCCGATTACGCTTCTTCCCGCCTGTTCAGCCGCAGCCATTACCGAGTTACCGACAGCGCCGCCGCACGCGAAAATTACTTCAACGCCAGAGTTAAACCATGATGCCGATAAAGCCTGAGCTTCCGGAGTCGCGGCGAATCCGCCGGTGTAATGATAATTAACAGTGACCGACCCTGGAGCAAGCCTTAAATCCTGCGCCGCGTATTCCGCTCCCTCGATAAATCCGTAACCAAAACGAACAACAGCCGGAACAGCCATTCCGCCTACAAAGCCGAGGCGCCTAAAACCGTCTCTTACTGCCGCATAACCCGCAAGGAAACCCGCCTGATCTTCAGCGTAAAGAACGCCGACTGTGTTTTCGGCTACTCGTGTTACTCCGTCTTTTGAAGGCAGAGCGTCAACCAGAACGAATTTTACGTTGGGGTAACGATCCTGAGCGTCAAAAATAGCAGCCGAGAAAAGAAAACCGGGAGTTACAATCAATTTAGCGCCGCCGCGAACAGCAAGGTCGATTGTCATAAGATACGCATTATCACTCTGTTCTGAGGGCTGATAATATTTATGGCTGATGTTATTTTCTCTGGCGTATTTTACCAATCCTTCCCATGAACCCTGATTAAAGGATTTATCATCGATGGTGCCAAGATCGGTAATAAGAGCGAGCTCGAACGATTCGCCTCTTCTTTGCCCCTGTTGCCTTGTACATGCCGCTGACATCAATACAAGAACCGCTAATAAAATAATACTGACTTTTTTCATAATATTCCTCCATAGTATAAATTTTAATACTAAAAATAGATAATATATAAATAAATCATGTTTGTCAAGGGTCGGAAAAATAACATTGTTGATTTTACTATACGAGCAATGTATAATCAAATCATGGGAGAGACAGGCAAAAATGCAACAGTAATAAATAACTCAAGCAAAGCCTATTGGCTTTCGTTCGCGATTAGCCGTTTTGCAAAATCAAAAAAATTAACTCCGGATTTTGTATTTCCCAAATTACGCGAGTATGGAGTATTGGATTTTTTAAACACACATTACGAAACTGAACACCTGGAAAATATAATTTATGTTATAGAAGATATGAATAATATTCTTGAAAGAAACGGAGGTTCACTTGAATGATATTATATCATGGTTCTTATACATATTTTGAAAAAATAGATTTGAGCAAAGGAAGAAAATTTAAAGATTTTGGACAGGGCTTCTATACCACAAAAATTGAAACTCAAGCGCAGCAATGGGCAAAAAATATGTCAGCCAGATTTGGAAAGGAATCAGGATATGTAACTATTTATGAATGTGATAATAGTTTATTTAAGGATTTATCCTACTTAAATTTTGATAAACCAACAGAAGAATGGGCTTATTTCATCATGAATAACAGAAATACAGAATTTTCTGATTTTAACACTCAAATAAATAATCAAAATGTTCAATTTGACATTGTTGAAGGACCTGTTGCCAACGACACAATTGCCGTCGTATTGGATCAGTTCATGATGAATATGAAATCAGGCACNGCATTAGTTGAAGCTCTTGAGTATAAAAATTTAAATCATCAAATCAGTTTTCATACAGAAAGAGGAATNTCTTTANTAAAAAAGGTCGAACATTATGAATTTAGATGAATCNAAAGCAGAAAAACAAAAACAATTCATGATTGAATATTTAACNGGCGCTGTCGCAAATTTAATTTCGCAAAATGAAAAAATAGATTTACTGGATGCGTTTGAAATATTTTATAAATCCATTTGGTATAAAAGACTATTAAACCATGAAACCCTCCTTTACAGAGAAAGCGCAGGTTATGTTTATGAATTATACAAATTACCTGGGTAAAATTATATTGCTCCGCCTTAGGCTTCGTGTGAATTTCCCCTTCTCTCCATTGTTGAATTTGAAAATATAACAATTAATACGCATAATCCACTTTTCAAAATTAAGCCTTTTATGCTATAATTCCATTATGGTTGTAGAACAAATTATTGATATACCGGCTAGCCACCGGATTACTCTTGATGTTCCAAAGTCAGTTCCCGAGGGCAGAACTATATTGACCTTTACTCCGGCATCTAATTCTAAAATTGGAGAAGTTGGTGTTGATGACTCAAATCGAAAACCTATTTCCCGTCATTACGGCACACTAAAAGATATATGGAAAGAAGATGCGGTAACGTATCAAAGGAAACTCCGTGACGAGTGGGATTAAAATTGTTTTTGATACCTGCGCCGCCATTTTGCTGCTCAAAGGTGAATACGAATTATCATCACTGGGTATTGATGTTAATGAAGCATGCCCATATATCAGCGTTATTACCAGAATGGAGTTGACGGCGAAAGCCGATATGAAGTCTGAAGAAGAGATTGCAATTTACAACTTTATTACAGATGTTACAGTATCTCCTCTTGATGATACAGTTGAACGTAAAGCAATTGAAATTCGCCGGGCAACCAGGCTCAAACTCCCTGATTGTATCATTGCAGCCACAGCTATTGTTTTGGATGCTATTCTCATAACTAACGATCCTCATTTATTAAATTTGTCCTTTTCCGGTTATACAGTAAAAGCTATTGCGAAATGAATACCTTATCAAATATTGGTTGCCAGTATAATTCATAAAAATGTTACGAGGAATTTACTCGCTCATCGAGACAGCAAACAAAATAACGATGAGCCTCTTTTATTTTTGCGTACCACTTTTGAAGAATCACCATTCATAAATTCGCCTGAAGACTGTGAAAAACTACTCTTTTGAAATATTTTTAATTCTAAATTTATTCGATGAAATTTTTATCATTCATGTTCAATTTTAATTTTTACAGTTTTATCCAATTTGAACAACTTCACCTATACTGTCAAGCATTGAGTAAAAATCTGAATTCATGTCAAAATCCACTAAATCAATTTTATTTTCCATATCAAAATATAGTCTGGAATAAACCTTAAAGAATTTGCCTTTAGGAAGCCCTTTTATACCAATATCTATATCAGAATTATCACGTATTTTCCCTGTAACTAATGATCCAAAGAGAAAAACCGCTTCACATCCCTCATTTTTGAGTATATTTGTCGCATTTTCAATATCTTGATGATATTTTTTCGGGATATTCAGTTCCATACAAAATATTTTATACGATTTTCTTAATTATTTCAACTAAAAATTATAGATTTAATCTACATAATAGAAACCGATGTGTCGAGACACACCTAAAGTGCACATATCTTATTTTCTTTTTATTGTTCATGCCTAATCAAAAAATGGTATATTTTTAAATTCAGTATAAATGACCTTTTTATCAATTTTATATTTTCTTACTTGTTCCTTTAATTTTTTAAGAGATTTTTTATCATAATAACTAACAATAATTGGAGTATCATCATTACAAGAATTAAATATTGTATTAAAATACACACTATCTACATCACCTAGCGAATGTCCTAATATAATTATTCTTTTATACATTTTCATTTCATTAAAAACAATATTATTGAGTTTCATTTGGCAGCTATGATTTTTCTTCATTTTCTTTTGATAATCATTCAATTTCATAAATATATATTTCATTTTACTTTTCTTTATAGAATAATCTTTACAATACCCATCTATTAACTCTAATATTTTTTTATCATTATCAAAACCGTAATATTTAATAAGATAATTTTCAAATGAAATTATCTCATCACTATTATGTCCAATAATTAAACTTGAATTATTGTCTTTTGTACATTTTCCATGTAAATAAAAAATATTACTTTGATCAATATTGTAAAGAATTTCCAACGTATTCGTATAGTTAAATGATAAAAAAATAGAATTTTGATTTATTGGAAGACATTTTTTGCCATGGATATCAATATCAATTTTTATTGAACGAATCCATTGGTATAAATAATTTCTTAAATATCTAATAAATTCATTACTAATTCTTTTACCAAAAAAAGAATTGCTTTTTATTTGCGGTATATATAAATTTATATATTTAAATATTTCTATATCTCCTAGAGCTTCCTCGAAACTACTCCATAGGTTCTCTGAATCAAAATAATCATATAATGATTTTAGAAATAAACATTTCTCTTTTTTTTCTAAGAATTTCTTAAAATCACTATATGATGTTTTAAGATCATGATGTAAATCAAACCCATTACCAACAATATATAAATTACTCATATTCCCTTACAATAAAAATAATAATTATTACTTACTTATTTATATTTTGAATTAAAAAATCTATAAAAAATTTCTCCAACCCCAACGATAATTCGTCAGGGCAAACTTCCCACTCCACCACCACCCGCCTCCTCAAAAGCCAAATGGCAGTGTTAGCTCCCTCACCTCTTCCCTAATTCCTAACAACACGAAAGCCAAGATTTTGGTTCATGTTGTTGGAATCGTAGATGTACCGATAACCCGATTCAGTATCTTTGGCCAGGATCGAACTGCCATAACCACCGCCGCGTCTCGCGCGGTAACTGCCAGAAACTGGTCCTCTCGGATCTGTCTGCGCTCCACTCGAGTAACTTGCATACCAATCCCAGCACCACTCCCGTACGTTCCCATGCATGTCAAATAATCCCCATGCGTTAGGCAGTTTTAATCCAACCTCATGTGTTCTTAAGCTGGAATTTGAGCCGAACCAAGCGTAATTTACAAGTTGGTCTGAATCATTGCCAAAAGACCAGCTTGTAGTTGTCCCAGCTCTGCATGCGTACTCCCACTCTGCCTCTGTCGGTAATCTATATCCATTAGCGTTCCAGTTAGCTGTTACCGTAGCCCATGTTATAGGATATCCTGTAGCTGGTGTCCTTCCTGTTATCGTATATACAGGAGTAAGTCCCTCAATCTGGCTCAGTTTATTACAAAACTCAACAGCGTCAAACCATGTTACCATCTCTACAGGACGCCTTACCTGTGTCTCACCAGCTGCAGGGCTTGAGCTAAAATTACTTGGATTTACTCCCATTACAGCCTGATACTGGTCCTGTGTTACTTCATACTTACCCATATAAAACCCACTGGTAAGTGTTACCTGATGCGGAAATAACGCGTCCGAAATACTTGAGTCGCCTCTTGTATATGTTCCTGCGGATAATCGTATCAACTCAATGCCACTTGAACTAACAATACTTTCGTTCCACTTTGCAAATAGTGTGATATTTAATGTAACTAGCGTTGAAAAGTTATATATCGTTGTAAGTCCTGCATCGCTATACCAGCCAGCAAAGACAAAGCCGCTTCGGGTTGGGTTTGTTGGACGGGTCGCTGTACTTCCATGGGTTATTGACTGAGAAGATACTGTGCTTCCGCCGTTACTATTAAATGTAACAGTAGAAGGTCCAAACCACTTTGCAAATAACGTAATATTTGAAGTGACCGGCGTTGTAAAGTTATATACTGTTGTAAGTCCTACATCGCTGTACCAATTATCAAACACAAAACCCGTTCTTGTTGGATTCGTTGGTCTCGTTGCTGTACTACCATGAGTTATATTCTGAGCAGCAATGCTGCTTCCTCCGTTACTATTGAACGTTACAGTAGAAGGTCCAAACCACTTTGCATATAACGTAATGTCAGATGTAACCGGCTTTGAAAAGTCATATACTGTTGTTAACCCCTCATCGCTGTACCAATCATCAAAACCAAAGCCGCTTCGGGTTGGGTTCGCTGGGCGGGCTACCGCATTACCGGAATTAACATTCCGGGATGCGACTGCGCTTCCGCCGTTACTGTTAAAAGTCACTGTATGATTTGTCCAGACTACAGGAAGACCGTTAAGAAAATGCCAATGCGTGTTTACTGTCGAAGGCGGCGTTTCTGAATAGTAAAAACGATTGGCGTTTAGAAGAAGCGAATTATTTAACCCCTGCCCGGAAAGCATGGTTGATGACCATTGCAGATTTGTAGCTCCCCTGTAAAATACTTTTTCCAGGCTTGAGCATCCGTCAAAAGCGAAATTACCAAGAACAACAACTTCAGGTATAACTACGCTTGTAAGATTGGTACATTCATAAAAAGCGTAGCTTCCTATTCTTGTTATTCCATTGGGTAAAATGATACTTGTTAAATTGGTATAGCCCAAAAATCCATTATCAGCGATTGTTGTTACAGGTTTGCCTTCATGAATGGCAGGTATAATAATTACAGAAGCAGTCGCCGTGCCTTTAGAGACAGAGTACGTATTTCCCCCGCCTAACAGCGTAAATAGTAATCCGGGAGTAGGGATAATTTCTACAGGATTACTTGTAATGCTTCCTGAATTACCGGCTCTGGTTACCGTTACAGTAAGATTTGAGCCGACATCCTCAGTATGGACAATATAAACGCTGCTGTTTGACCCAATATTCGTGCTTGCACGTTTCCATTGGTACGAAATATCTCCTGATCCGTCAAGAGAGGTTGTATCAGCTGTCAGTGTAAACCCTACCTGAGTGGTTCCTGTGATACTTACAGTTCCTGTAAGAGCAGGGAGACCGCTACCGCCACCGTCACCGTCACCGCAGCTCCACAGTACAAGTCCTATCATTGTTGTAATTACAATAATTCCTGTTAATTTAATCCAAACTTTCATAAAAAATCTCCTTTATATAAATCCTAACCACTCTAACTGTTGGTAATTCTAATACATACTAACTGTTGTTTGAAAATTAGTCAATCTAATAGCATTGTTTTAAAATACAATCTAAAAGGGTGTTTTTTATGGAAGGAAAAGATATAAGAGCTCTTTTTGGGCAGAATATAAAAAATTACCGAAACCGCCGTAACTGGTCACAGTCAGATCTGGCGGAATTTGCCAATATTTCATTAAATTATATTGGCGATATAGAGAGAGGCAATAAATGGCCTCATCCAGATACATTGTCAAGACTTGCAGACGCGCTTGGCATCAAAGTTTTTGAACTGTTCACGGAAGAAGACATGGAAATCAGCATAAAAACACAAGAATTAATGAACAGGCTTATAAAAGATGTTTCCCTTTCTATCGAAAAATCATTATCACTTTCCATAAATCAATCTCTCGAACATATTAAAAAACAATATAAACTGGGATAAATTTTTCTCTAAAACCCGAGGCATCTTAATTCTCTGCCGCTCTCCTCTTTTAACCGGGGGATCGTTTTTACGCACTCTTCTCTTTCCTGCGCGCAGCGGGGTGCAAAAGGACAGCCGCTTTCCGGGTTTGCGGGATCGCTCACCTTTCCGGGAATTGTAAGGAGTCTCTCCTTTGAATAATGGCTGCCAAAGCAGGGAGAAGCTGCAAGGAGCGCGATTGTATACGGGTGTTTGGGATCTTTTGTAATTTCACTGGAGCTTCCCGATTCCATGACAAGCCCGCCGTACATTACCATTATTCGATCGGAAATTTCCGCTACAAGATCAATATCGTGGCTTATAAATATAATGGAAATATTTCGTTTACGGCGAAGCGTTTTTAAAAGTTCTACTATCTGTTTTTGAATCGTAAGATCAAGAGCAGTTGTAGGCTCATCCGCGATTAATAATTCGCACCCTTGAGCGAGCGCCAAAGCGATCCCGATACGCTGCAATTGTCCGCCGGAAAATTGATGCGGAAAATTAATTAATCTTTCTGTTCCGTTATCCAATCCTGTTTCCAAAAGAAGATCAACGGCTCTTTTATCAGACTCATCTCTTGTAATTTCGGGCTCTGAGTTCCTGAATGTTTCAAAAAAAACGCTTCCCATATTCTGCAAAGGATCGTAAGACCTTCCGGGTTCCTGAAAAATCATGCCAATTTTTTTGCCGCGGTATTCACGTAACGCTTCAATGCCAAGACTCGTTAGTTCCCTGCTTTCATAAAAAATCGAGCCTCTGACATTTGCGTTCTTTGGATGAAGCCCCGGAATAGCGAGAGTTGTTACGCTTTTTCCCGATCCGCTCTCCCCAACAATGCCCAATGTCTCGCCTTTTTTTAATTCAAAAGAAACGCCGCGTACTGCCTGAACTTTAATAATATCTCTTCCGCGCAGAACAGAAAAATCAACACACAAATCTTTAACCGTTAACAATACATTACCATTGCCTACATGGAACTGGGTGTTGGAATTAAATGCGTTTTCGCTTTTTCTTTCCTGTTCGCGCTGGTTCGTAAAAGAATCGTCAAACGAAAAGCCTTCTGTTCTGGTTCGCGGTAATATTCTTCCTGATTTTTTCTTCTTTCCTCTTCTTTGCATAGTGTGGTAGGGGTCATAAAAATCACGCAGCGCGTCACCGATAAAATTAAAGCCTAAAGTTACGCCTAACAAAAACCACACAGGCGTTAACAGCCACGGGAACGCGCGAAGGTTTGCAAGAGTGGAAAGATCACGCTTTATCAATGAGCCCCAGCTTACAGCGGGATCTGTTATTCCCAATCCAAGGTATGATAAAACTGTTTCTGTCATTATAAAGCCCGGAATGCTTAACGCTACGCTGACTATTAAAAGACTTGAAATCTGCGGAATTATTGACTTAAAAATAATTACTACAGACGGTATCATCTCAAGTTTTGCGTTTAACACAAATTCTTCACGTTTTATAGAGTGAACCATTCCCCGGATTGTGCGGGCGGAACCTGGCCAGCCTACAAGAGAAAGAATCAGCGTAATCATCATGTATGTCTGCGCGGGATCCATGTTAGCTGCAAGTAGCGAGCGAAGAAACAGTATCAGATACAAAGACGGAATCAGCATTAAAAATTCTGCGCTTCTCATAATGGACCAGTCTGTAAAACCGCCGAAAAAACCCGCGAATCCGCCTGCAAGACCTGCAAGCGCCAAAGAAATAAAAGTCGCGACAAAGCCGATTGTAAGAGAGACCCTGGAACCGTAAACGATACGCGAAAAAAGGCACCTTCCTAGATTATCAGCTCCCATTAAAAAAACAGGGTACTCTCCTTCGCCGGTTGTAAAAAGATGGCGGTCTGCCGGAATGAATCCCCAAAGGAGATAAGGCTCTCCCTTGCCGAAAAATTTAAGCTGCGTATAATGATCGCGCACACGCGCGTACTTCCATATAACTGAATCTGTTACGCGAAACTCCTGCGCCTGTAAACTCCCCCTAAAAAAACGCGCGTTGGGAGGATGGTAACTTTTTGTCGCGAAGGATGTATTGGAAGAATAAGGCGCGAAAAATTCGGCGAATATCATCATAATATATAAAATTACAAGACAAAAAAGCGAAACAAGCGCAATGGGACGGGTTTTTATGTAATTAAAAAACTTTTTCATTTAACTTCTTCCCTATTCTTTCCCGTATCTTATGCGCGGATCTACAAGCGCGAGAATTATATCAGCTAACGCCATGCCTACGAGCACCAAAAAGGAAATAAACATAATATTCGCAAGAACGAGATTAATATCCTGCTGGGTTACGGCTTCATACATAAGCCTTCCGATTCCGGGATACGCGAAAATTATTTCCAGTATAAGAGAGCCGGAAAAAAGTCCCGCAAGAAGATTTGCGCTTCCTGTTATATATGGATTAAGCGTATTTCTGAAGGCATGAGCAAAATAAATTCGCCATTCGGCTATGCCTCTTGAACGCAAAGATGTAATGTAAGGCTGACCCAGCTGATCCAGCATTGTCGCGCGAATCATGCGAAGAGAGCCGCCAATCCCGCCCAAAAAAGCGGATAACAGCGGCAGAAAAATATGGTGAGCATAAGAGAAAACAAATTTGGCGGGCGCCTGTGAAAACGGAAAAGACGGATACGCTGTCACCGGAAAAAGTCCTGACACGGAGGCAAAGAGCTGAAGCAGAATTAAAAGTAAAAGCCCCGGAAAAGCATGCAGTACAAGCGCGAAAAATGTTACCGCTACATCCGTTCTTGTTCCCGCCTTTGTGGAAAAATAAACGCCTAACGCAAATGAAAAAATCGTTATAAAAACAAGCGATATCAAATTTAGAACAAGAGAATTTACAATGCGGCTGGAAATTAAAAACGATACCGGAGCCCGGGAGATCAAACTTACTCCCAGATCCTGATGAATGACTACCCTGTTAAGCCAGCGGACATATTGAATATAAAAAGGCTGATCCAGCCCAAGTTCCGCGCGGCGCTGTGCCAACTGTTCGGCGTTCATCGCCTGCATATTCTGTCCGGCTCTTCCCTGATTCTCGCTGAATAACTGCTGTATCATGATTTGATCAACTATATCGCCGGGAGCAAGAGCCATTAAACCAAAAACCGCCAATCCAAGAAGGAAAAGCATAATCGTCATGGTTACAAGTCTGTTTACGATATAGGAAAGAAGCGGGAAACGGCGTTTGAACGCATAAAAAGGTTTTAATATAATACCTGTTATGTCACGAAGCCTGACTTGCATGTCCCCCCCTGTCAATTATTTTATAAGACCTCAAGGATGGAAGTCAATATTTAGAATAAATTTTATTGGTAGACAATCTGCTCTAAACTAATATAGGATAATAAAAGGTTTTAAGAAGGTTTTAAGGAGAAATAACATGAAATTAAACAATCAGTCATTAAAGGACAAAACATTCTGGGAAAAGGCGAATATCGATCTTCCTCAATTTGACCGTGAAAAAATGATCCTTACGACAAAAGAAAAGCCTAAATGGGTGCATTTTGGCGCGGGGAATATTTTTAGGGCTTTTCCGGCGGCGATGATGCAGCAGCTTCAGGAGCAGGGGCTTGAGGATACAGGTATCATTGTAGCGGAAGGTTATGACGGCGAAATTATCGATAAAAGTTTTACCGCTTTTGATAATCTGACTATTCTTGTGACCCTTAAAGCAAATGGCACCACGGAAAAATCAATTGTGGCATCGGTCGCTTCTTCGATGCGCATGGATCAGTCCTATAATGAGCTAAAAAAAATCTTCGCTTCTCCTTCCCTGCAAATGGCAAGTTTTACCATCACAGAGAAAGGCTATAACTGTAAAGGACGGGACGGCTCTCATTTCCCTGATGTCGCGGACGACCTAAAAACCGGTCCTGCTTCACCAAAAAGCTACCTGGGCAGAATCGCAGGTCTTTTGCATGAAAGATTCAAAAACGGAGCGTCTCCAATCGCTATGGTCAGCATGGACAATTGTTCACATAACGGCGATATACTTTTCGCCGCAATGGAAGAAATCGCCAAAGGCTGGCTGGAAAACGGCGTCTGCGATAAAAGCTTTATAAATTATATAAGCGACAAGAGCAAAGTTTCCTTCCCTTGGTCTATGATCGATAAAATAACTCCCCGTCCCGATGACAGCGTGCGTGACATGCTTGTATCAAGCGGTCTTGAAGACATGCAGGGATCGGTCACATCCAAAAACACCTATGTTGCGCCGTTTGTTAACGCGGAGGAAACGCAATATCTTATTATGGAAGACCTTTTCCCGAACGGCAGACCTTCTCTTGAAAAAGCCGGCGTACTGTTCACAGACAGGGAAACCGTAGACAGGGTAGAAAAAATGAAAGTCTGTACGTGTCTTAACCCGCTTCATACAAGCCTCGCTGTTTTTGGCTGCCTTTTGGGTTATACGCGTATCAGCGAAGAGATGAAAGACGCCGATCTGGTCAAATTAATAGAAGGCGTTGGTTATCGTGAGGGATTGCCTGTTGTAACAGACCCCGGAATCATCAAACCGAAAGATTTTATCGATCAGGTAATAAAAGTACGCCTTCCAAATCCTTTTATGCCCGACGCACCCCAGCGTATAGCCATGGATACATCCCTAAAGATGCCTATCCGCTTTGGAGAAACTTTAAAAGAGTATAAAAAAGCCGGTAAGGACTTTTCCGGATTAAAGTTGATTCCGCTTGTGTTCGCAGGATGGCTTCGCTACCTTATGGGCATTGACGATGAGGGTAAATCCTTCGAGGTAAGCCCCGATCCTCAATATGAAACTCTTGCCGGATATCTCTGTGGTATAAAAATGGGTGATACCGCCATAAACGACAAATTAAAGCCGATTCTGTCAAATTCGCACTTTTTCGGCGTGAATTTATACGATATCGGGCTCGCGGCGAAGGTAGAAGAGTTATATAAACTGATGATAGCCGCTCCCGGAGCGGTTCGGAAAACTCTTGCTTCTTCTGTAAATATGGATTAAAATAAGAGTACTGGAGGTCATATGAAAAATCTTTTTGTCGTTTTAATACTTTTGGCGCTTGTTACGCCGGTTTTTGCCCAGAATAATTCAGAAAACCGGGACGCAATATACTATACCAATGTCCCTGTAGAAAGAATTATTCCAGTTCAAACCGGGTACATTATCCAATACCGAACCGGATCAAATATACTTGGCACAATCGGCATTCCGGCAGATTGGCTTTCTGATGCCGGCGGCAGCGCAGAGATTATCCGTTTACCGACAGCTTCGGACTGGCCTACAATGTCTGTTTTCTATGTAAACGGTAAATTCAGCCACTTAAGGCTTTATGTACATCCCGCGAAAAGCCACAGAACCTGGGGAAATATTGCAATAGGCACCAATGTCGACAGGTTCTTTGTAGATAAGGAATCGTTTGAAATACAAAGATAATGGACTCCTGCGCAAACATCCCGGAAGTACCTGGCGAGCTCATTGATTTTATTAAAACTGGCTCAAGCTTTATAATCGCCGGGCATAAAGAGCCGGACGGTGATTGTATAGGGAGTCAGCTTGCCCTTAAAAGTGTGCTTTTACGTTTGGGCAAGGAAGCTGTTGCATGCTCGGCAGGTCCTTTTAAAAGAACAGAATTACGGGATTATATTAGTCAACTCGTTGAAGATCCGCACAGATTCTCGAAACCTGATACAAAAGTTATTATCGTTGATTGCTCCAGCATGGAGAGAACCGGCGAGATCTCTGAATATATTGATAATTACCCTCATGCAGTAATAGATCATCATGCCGCCGCCGCTATTGCGTTTCCGCCGTCAGAGGCGCAGTCTCCAGTTTATATTGACGCCGCTTCTCCGTCATGCACGTTATTAATTTACAGACTGATAAAGGCGCTTGGAGAAAAACTCACGGAAGATGAAGCGACGCTGCTTCTTTTTGGACTTTGCACCGACACCGGATTTTTCCGTCACATGACAGAAAAAAACGCGGAAGCGTTCGAAGCCACAGCGGAAATGATTAAATGCGGCGCAAGCCCAAAAATGATATTTAATATTATGAACGGAGGGAAAAGCCTTAGCTCGAGAGTTTTAGTGGGACATGTTCTTGCCAGAACAGAATCTCATTTTAACGGAAGGCTTTTATTAAGCTGGGAAACCCTTGATGAATTTTATACCTTCGGTTTTGAAAGCAGAGATTCTGACGCATTAAATCAAATGATGTCATCGATACAGGGAGTTGAAGCGACAATTATAATCCGCCAGGAGTGTGTAGAAAACTGTACCGTGAGTTTAAGATCGATCGATAATATAAATGTAGCGCAGATTGCCGCTTCGTATGACGGAGGCGGACATAAAAACGCCGCAGGCCTTACCATGAAAGGCGATATTACATTTGTAAAAAATGAAATGTTAAATTCGTTTGCAAAAGTTTTCAATGATTAAGCTTGAATTATAAAATATGTAGAAAATTAAAAAAATAATAATATTTTTCCGGCTTGTTTATCTGTTATACCGTATAACCGATATCAGGTAACATGAAGCAATTATTAACCAGCATGTATCTTGAGTATCTTTTGGGCGGTTTGGATCGAAACGGATTAGAAGGACAGATATACACCTTTCTTTTTAATAATCAGGAAAAAACCTGCTTAAGCCACTGGAAAAGCGATGAGTATTTTGATTTTTTATCCTGGTTTTATCCAAGATTAAAAAGTTCCATTGATTCATACAAAGAAACCGGAGCTTCGTTTGAAGCGTTTTTATCAAGGTATCTTTTAACTTCTTCCAAAGAATATCGAGTCCGCGTTACTACGAGAGAAATTGTGGAATATTCAACATGGAGCGCAAAAGTCACAGAAATGTATACGCATGAAGAGGCGCCTGTTTATATTCACGAAAACGCGGATGAAACAATAACAAAGCTGGTTACGTCAAGAGGCGGCAAAAAAAATACAAAAAGGATTTTAGCGCTAATTCTAAAATGTTATTATTATATCTCTGATGATTTTGCGGAAAGAATAGCTCCGGAAATCGGTATGGGAAAAATTGAATTACTGGAAATGCTGAAAAAAATTCGATCTTCCAGGGAAAAAAATGACGATAAGATTTATTTGTTAAAAGAAAGAATTTATTCCCAATACTACAGATGTTTAATTTATGATAAGAGACTTGCGCTTTCCAAAGAAGATACTTATGTTTATAAAAAATTAAAACAACAGATGGAAAAAGCCAGAAAGAGGCTTGAAAACATGAGAAACCGCATGATGAAAATGCGTACAGAAGCCAGCAACAAACAAATCGCACAAGTAATAGGAGCCAAAAAAGGCACTGTGGATTCGAATCTTCATCAGCTTAAATCAAAATGGGAGGATTTGGCAAAAAAAGCGCTGTCTAATTAAAAAGCGAACGAGAAGACCGCTTTTTCATTGTAATCCTTGCCGGGAGAGACGAGGCAGGAAGGAAATCCCTGCCTGTTTGGAGTATCAGGATAATGCTGTGTTTCCATGCAAAACCCCGAAAACTTTTTATACAAGGAGCCCTGTTTTCCCGCGACTTCTTTTAAGTGACCGCCTGTATAAAATTGCACTCCAGGCTGTGTTGTAAAAACTTTCATTGAACGCCCGGAATTTGGCTCATAGACTTCCGCGCAGGGACGCAGTTCGCCGATTTCTCCGTCTATGCAAAAACAATGATCGTAGCCCCTGAATGGCTTAAAAAATGAATTATTGGCGCAGATTTTTTTTCGTGTTTTAAAATCAAATTTCGTATTATCGACAGGAATTAATCTGCCTGTTGGAATTGCGCTTCTGTCAACCTGAACATAAGACGAAGAAAAAATAAGCGCTTCATGAGAGAGGATATCACCCTTCCCCTCCCCCGCCAAATTAAAGTAAGCATGGTTAGTAAGATTGACCGGGCATGGCTTGTCTGTAACTGCATAATAATCGCAGATTATCTCGTTGGATTTTGTTAGACCGTAACTTACAACAGCTTTCATGTTACCGGGAAAACCGCAGTCACCATCAGGGCTGTCAAGCTCGAAGCGCACATATACGCCCTCTTTTTCTTCGTATGCCTCCGACTTCCAGAGAAGTTTATCAAAACCGCGCGGTCCTGAGTGAAGAGAGTTTTTTCCGTCATTTGCGGCAAGCGTATATGTTTTTCCAAATAAATCAAAAGATGATTTGCCAATCCTGTTGGCGAAACGTCCGACAGTAACGCCGAAATACGGCTCGTTATTTAAATAACCATCGAGGTTTGAATATCCAAGTAATACATCATCTTTTATTCCTGCGGCGCATGGAACAATAAGACTTGTCCATGCCGCTCCGAAGTTAGTTATTGATAATTTTAAATCACCGGCGCTTAATGTCCAGAGCTTTACATTCTTACCGTTGGAAAGATAGCCGAATATTTTTTTGTCGATCTTCATATTAATATTATACCTTTTATTAGGTTAGAACCGCAACCTGACTCTTGCGGTACATAAAAAATAAGTGCCCATATTTGAATCGGGATGAATCTTGCCCATTTCACCGTTACCATGAGGAAACTGCGCGGTAACTGTAAGCGATGCTCCCTGAAATAAATCACGATTATAGGTTATCGCGGGAGTGATGGCGTTATCATCCAGACCAAAAACACACGCAATGCCGATATTTGTCAGTTCCGAATAGCGCCAGGTAAGACTTGTATAAAAATAGTTATTATTATCCTGTACAATAGGCCTGTCAGCTTCCGCGGAAAAAACTGTTAAATTATAACTATCGCCGCTGAATAGATATTCAGCAAGAGCGATTAATTTTCCATTATAGAACGAATAATCAACGCCCAGACTGAAACAAAGCCCTGAAAGATAATAATCTCCGCCAGTCTCAAGCGGAGTCTGGGGAGGATTAAAAGTATAAAGCATATCCATTACAATGCCTGCTTTAAGATCAGCCTTCAGCGATAAACCCATGCGGTGTAATCCAAATTTAAATTCATCGGTAGGAGTTTCCAGAGCATATAAAACCTGAAAACTTATTTTTTCCCAATGCTTATCAAGAGTGATTCCAAAAAGAGAGCCGCTTCCGTCAACTTCAATTGCGTCACGCGGAGAACAATAAAAACCAAGAAGTTTAAAAGTATCGGTAGGGTACCATGAAAAAGAAGCGGCAAGAAGCCCTCGCGGGCGGGCGTCCGGTCTTAATGGATTTTTCGGATTTAAAAAATCAGATGGTCCCCAAACTTGTCCATAACCAAAAGGCAGACGCATAAGCCCGCCGTTAAAATCCAGATGCTCGCCCTGTAAACGCAAATAGAGACGTTCAAGTTCTATGGCGGCTATGTAGTTTTGCCCGTAAATAAAAGCTGTTGAATTCATACCGGATGGAGCGGCGGCGTTTGTCGCATCTGCTAATTCCGCAGCGTTTTTAGCGTAATCTCCGGCTGCGGCCATTAGATTAACAGCGCCGAAAAATGTCGCTTTTCCTCCAATACGGGACTGGACACGCAGATTGGCGAATTCTTCAATACCATAAGAAAAATCCGGCGCATCCCCCGCGCCTGCGTTCATTGAGACAGTGGAATCAAGAATCCCGGAAAACGTTGTCTGCGCAAAGAGAAAACCGCCGGAAAGCAAAAAGATTGATAATAATGTAAATATTCTTGACACTATCTGCTCCATTCTTAATTATCTCTCCAGATTACGCATACTAAAAACCGAATCCGGTATCGGCCTGTCCAGTATAACATTTCTCATGATAAAAACGGTACTGGAGTTTCTGCGTAAAAGGTCTCTCATTTCACCCTCTACCGGAAACCTGCGCCCACCGATAACTTCTACCCTTCTTAAATTATACTCTTTTAACAAGGCGCCTGAAAGAGCAAAAAGCTGATATCGCAGCACATCGTTATTTGCCCTGTCGATCCATAGTTTTCTGACAGGATAGCTTTCTGTCCTTCTTTTGGCAGTCAATTCAAGAATCCATGAATTACGTCCGTTTATAACCTCCGAACCTTTAATTTCAGGATCATAGCGGCTGGAGAGGGTTTCATTATCGAGCGTGTCTTCGTAAGACATATCGGAGCCCATCATTGATTCACGCAGCATGTGTCCGGAAATGAGCATTACTTCTTCTGTGTCAGGCGAATATACAAAGAGCCTTCCATCCCTTCTAAGATACCTGGTTCCTCTGTCTTCCGGATTTGTAAATTCGATAAAACTGTGAGTATTGCCCCTGCCCCACGCCCGAAAAGTTTTAACAAAACGCCTGCCGGAATGTTCGATAATAATATCTCCCTCATATTCTATCGTATTAAAAACTTCATTGTTATCCACACGCCGCAAAAGCTCCGCCGCGTTTGGAGTCTGCGAAAAGAGAGGCATCATCGCAAAAACCATTAATGCCATAAAAAAGATTTTTTTCATCATAATAATTTCTCCTGCTTCTTAATTACGATTAAGAATTAATATTTTTTCTTTTA
>JGI24695J34938_10000190_pt1 | contig 57427 bp, 53 predicted proteins | sample TergutCo191P3_FD_34938 | JGI IMG/M metagenome (IMG submission 34938)
GAGAAACTGTCCAGCGGACTACGCATCAACCGCGCCGGTGATGATGCTTCGGGGCTTGCTGTATCAGAAAAAATGCGGTCTCAAATTCGCGGGTTAAATCAGGCATCTGTAAATGCCCAGAACGGCATTTCTTTCATTCAAACCACAGAAGGTTACCTGCAGGAATCCCAGGACATTCTGCAGCGCCTTCGTGAATTGTCAGTGCAGGCCGCCAACGGTATTTATACCGAAGAAGACCGAATGTACATGCAGATTGAAGTTTCAGCGTTAGTTGACGAAATTGACCGGGTTGCATCACATGCGCAATTTAACGGAATGAATATGTTGACCGGCCGTTTCAGCCGGCTAATCGGCGAAAATGTAGTAACAGCGTCCATGTGGCTGCATATTGGCGCCAACATGGATCAGCGTGAACGAATTTATGTCAGCACCATGACAACGAAGGCTCTTGGTGTCCGTAATGTCGGCGATGATACCTTCATTTCACTGATGGACCCGGACAGCGCCAACCGCGCCATTGGAACTCTCGACAGGGCGTTAAAGATCGTCAGTAAGCAAAGATCAGATCTCGGCGCATACCAGAACCGCCTCGAACATGCAATCCGCGGTATTGACGTTGGAGCGGAAAATATACAGGCATCAGAATCCCGCATACGTGATACTAACATGGCAAATGAGACGGTCAATTACACAAAGAACATGATCCTCTCACAATCAGGCACAGCAATGCTGGCGCAAGCCAACCAGAGAGGTCAATCAGTTCTTCAGCTTCTGCAATAACAGCAGTTTAATCATTAAAAGAAAATCTTTTAATCATTAAACGATGTCTTTCGTAAAAACGCCCGGCCAGCGCTTGCTTGCAAGCAGCAGCCGGGCTTCTTTTTTTATCATGCAAAGAAAAATGCTTACGAAATTACCTTATTAGCCGAGATCATTCTTAACCTTGACAGAAACAGTTTCTTCGTAACAGGAAAAACAATGAGTGACAACTGATTTTTCCGGCGCTTTGGTAAACGAACTTACAAGCGGCACGATAATCAATCCGGCCAGCATACAGAAAGCTCCGGCGTTTATCGGTGACTGTAAAATCGCTGGAAAGGAACTTCTGAATAAGACGTTAAGTATCATCACGGAAGTGCTGAATATAAAGCTGCACCATACCGCTAATTTGCTTGTTTTTTTCCAGTACAGACCGTAAAGGAACGGCGCAAGGAATGAACCGGCGAGAGCGCCCCATGAAACGCCCATCAACTGGGCGATAAAGGTGATTCCGCCCCTGTATACGCTGATTGCAATCACAGATGAAATAATTATAAACACGACTATCAAAGCGCGGATTATAACTAACTGCATCTTTTCGCTCATTTTTTTTATTATGTTTCCTCTTAAAAAGTCCAGCGTTAAAGTAGAAGCCGAAGACATAACCAATGATGAAAGAGTGGAAATTGAAGCGGCGAACACCAGGACTATAATTAATCCCATCATCCAGTCATTGTTGGTAAACAATCTTTCAAGTAATCCGGGAATAATGGAGTCATAACCTTTCGCTCTTACATCAGCAGGAGAAGCGAATATGCGTCCAAAGCTGCCCAGGAAATAACAGCCGCCCGCTACAAAAATGGCGAAAAACGTGGAAACAATCGCGCCTTTTGTGATCATTTTTTCACTCTTGATAGAGTAAAAGCGCGCAACCATCTGAGGCAGTCCCCATGTGCCGAGCGATGTAAGTATTAATACGCCCAAAAGCGATATTGGGTCTGGACCTAAAAACGAAGTGAAAACTCCGGGAACAGTTCCGCGCGGCGCGGCTGAGTCGCTGACCTGGGCAAGTGAATCAATTGCGGGAATAAATCCGCCTTTGCTGCCAAGCGCCGCGACTATTATCGCGACTATACCGATCACTGTAATTGAACCCTGAATAAAATCGTTGACTGTTGTAGCGAAATAACCTCCGGCGACAACAAATATAGCCGTTAGAATTCCCATCGCCCATATACAATATTCAAACGGTATGCCAAACGCCATTTCAAAAAGACGCGAAAGCCCGTTATACAATGAGGCAGTGTATGGGATTAAAAAGATAAAAACGATAACTGAAGCGCAAACCTTTAATGCGGTTGAAGAAAAACGAACGCCGAAAAATTCAGGCATGGTCGCGCTTTTGATGTGATTGGTCATAATACGCGTGCGTCTTCCGAGAATGAACCACGCCATCAATGAGCCGATAAAAGCGTTGCCAAGCCCGATCCAGACAGCGGCAGTGCCGAACCGCCAGCCGAACTGTCCCGCGTATCCTACAAATACAACAGCGGAAAAATATGTCGCGCCGTAGGAAAACGCCGAAAGCCACGGACCGACATTGCGTCCGCCCAGCACAAAATCATTTACGCTTGCCGCTCTCTTCCGGAAATATAACCCGACAAAGATCGTAACCGCAAAGAACAACAGAAGCAGGAGTACCTTGATAAACATAGGAACCCACCTTTCTTGGGGACAAAAAAAATCGCCCCCGGATATTGTTCCGAGGACGATTGTGACACAACCGCGATACCACCTCAGTTCCGCATAACCTCACGATTACGCGCTCAAAGGGTACTGTACTGCAAAGCAGAACTTATATACCCCTATGCTGTAACGGGCATTCCCGTCGCATCCTACTTAAACGTTCCTCAATTAAATCGAAGAAACATTGTTCAGCGCGCAGCTCCCGGGATGTATTCACCCAATGGCTTTAGCCTCGTGAAGGCTTTAGTCTTCCGAATGCTTCAGCATTCGAACCCGCTTTCCTACCGGCTTTCACCAGCCGCCGGCTCTCTGAAGGAAAGGCTTGGGGGGTTACTTGTTCCCGATCTTTGCCTTTAAAAATATATATAAAAGTTACACGAAATTACCATTTTTGTCAAGCGTTTGTTATACGCGGTATAAGTAATAACCGCGTTTCATGATAATTTATTTGCTTCCATCTCCTTCGCTTCATTCCAGTATGTTTCCATAATATTTAAATTTTCTTTCTTCATTTCCTGTCCTGTTTCTTTCATCTTTTTTTCTGCATACTTAAAGCGGTTTACAAATTTACTGTTAGTCCGCCGGAGAGCCACAGAAGGTTCTGTTTTTAAAAAGCGGCAAAGATTTATCACGGAAAAAAGCAGGTCGCCCAACTCTTCTTCAACTGCCGTCCGTGCGTCCTGCCCGTTATGCGCCATTGCCGCATACACCTCATCAAGCTCTTCCCTGATTTTTTCTATAACGCCTTCAGTATCCGGCCAGTCAAAACCGGCTTTCGCGGCTTTTTTCTGTAACGCGTATGCGCGATCCATTGGAGGGAAGCCGCTGCTTACTTCATCAAGGATCGAATCTTTGGGCTTGCGTCCTTCCTGCTTTACTTTTATCTCCGCCCAGTTGCTCAAAGCTTCGGCGCTGTTTTTTACCTTTACTTCGCCGAACACATGAGGATGGCGGCGTATCAGCTTTTCATTTATTTTTGACAGCACATCATCGACTGAAAACTTTCCCTCTTCTTCGTGCATGTAACTGATCATTGTGACAAGCAGAAATAAATCGCCAAGTTCTTCCGCGATATGAGATGTGTCATTTTCATCTATGGCTTCAAGACACTCGTAGGTTTCTTCTACTAAATCCCCCCGCAATGTCGAAGGGTTCTGTTCCCTGTCCCACGGACAGCCTTCCGGGCTGCGCAGTTTCGCGACAATGTCGTATAACGCTTTGAATGAATCGCCTGTTATCATTGCTGCTCTCCTGTATTTTCCTGTTTGGGAACTTGAATTTTCCTTTTAGCCCATTCTTTTAACAGGGATTGCGGTTCTCCGGCAAAGGTTTGCATTAAAAGAGATGCGGCTTCATCAAGAACGGGAAGAAGCGTTTCCAGCTCGGCTTTTGAAAAGTCAGACAATACCCAGTCAATTATACCTTCCCCGCTTCCTTCGCGTCCTCCTTCGCCGGGAAGCCGCGAGTCAGGCCGTCCAAGACCGATACGCAGCCGCCAGAAATCCGCGCTGTTAAAACAATTTTTCATGGAACGCAGTCCATTATGCCCTCCAAGGCCGCCTGAAAATTTCAGCGATATAAAACCCAGAGAAAGTTCCAGCTCATCATGGATTACAATTATTTCCTCAGTATTAATTTTAAAAAACGAAGCTGCGGCGTAAACCGACTCGCCTGAAAGATTCATGTAAGTTTCAGGCATAAGCAGATGAATACCTTCATTGACAGCATACAAACCTTTAAATTTTTTCTGCCATGAAAGAGAACTGTAAAAAGGCATGGCTTGCGCGAGCATACGTCCGGCATTGTGCCTGTTATGTGCATATCCGGTTCCGGGATTACCAAGGAAGGCCGCGAGTTTTATCATGATATTGTCTCCTTCACTGTTTTTTTATTCGCGTTAATGATTAACACCGCGATATCTCCCTGCCTGACACCGGGTATTCGCGCCGCCTGTCCTACATTTAGGGGCTTAACTGAAATGAGTTTTTCTTTTGCCTCCGCGGACAGCCCGGTGACAGACGCGTAATCCAAATCTGGAGCCAGCCTGATTGAATCCATTTTGGCGGCTTTAGCGGCGAAACGTTTTTCTTTTTCAATATAACCTGCGTACTTGATATCCAGAAGAACGCGCTCTACCAGTTCATCCGGATAACGGGACAGTTCCGCATCATCAGCGTTAACCGCGGGACTGGAAGACCTGCGCTTTTCCAGCAGTTCCACGATTGCGTCTAACGTTTTAATTTTTTCCAGAAAGCGCTCCCAGCGTTCATCGCCGATTAGGCCGGCATCGCGTCCTTTCGGGGTAAGCCTTGTGTCCGCAGTGTCGTGCCGGAGCATCAGCCGGTGTTCGGCGCGGCTTGTGAACATGCGGTACGGCTCTTTTGTTCCCAATGTTGTAAGATCGTCAACCAAAACGCCGATGTATGCTTCAGCGCGTCCCAATACCAGAGGCGGACGGTTCAGCATTTTCATCGCGGCGTTAATGCCGGCGATAATCCCCTGGGATGCGGCTTCTTCATAACCTGAACTGCCGTTAGTCTGCCCTGCCGAAAAAAATCCGGACAGGCGTTTTGATTCCAGAGACGGATAAAGATCCAGAGGATCAATATAATCGTATTCTACAGCATAGGCAGGGCGGACAATGTGAGCCTGTTCAAGTCCGGGAATGCTGCGAATAAAATCGCGCTGCACGTCTTCGGGCAGAGAACTTGAAGCACCGTTCATGTACATTTCGTTAGTCGAAATTCCTTCAGGCTCAATAAAGATATGGTGGCGTTCCCTCTGTGGAAAGCGCACTACTTTATCCTCGATGGAAGGACAGTACCGCGCGCCTGCGCCGGTAATTTTTCCGCCATATAAAGGGGAGCGATGAATGTTCGCCCTGATGATTTCATGGGTTCTCGCTGTGGTGTATGTAACCCAGCATGGTTCACTCTTAAGAAGCGGCTGTCCATTAATAACAGTGTCAGCGTCAAATGAGAATGGGCGCATTTCTTCGCCGTCCTGTTTATCTATTCTGGAAAAATCAATTGAATAATCCGCGAGCCGCGCCGGAGTTCCGGTCTTCAGCCGTCCGACAGAAAAACCAAGCCGCCTGAGCGATGCGCCAAGCCCCGCCGCCGCTTCTTCACCTAACCGCCCCTGCGGCGCGTCATATTCGCCAATAAAAATTTTTCCTTCCATGAAAGTACCGGCGCCGAGAATCACAGTGCGCGCTGTTATGTGATATCCGCGCCTGGTAATAACCCCTGAAATTTTCGACTGATATAAATCAGACATTCCGTCTTCCAGAATAAAATCTGTTACCGTATCCATAAAAATTTTTAAATTATTTTGTTTTTCAAGAACAGAACGCGCCGCCGCCTGATACGCGTATTTATCGGCCTGCGCTCTTGGCGCCTGAACCGCAGGTCCGCGTGAACGGTTCAGAACGCGGTATTGAATCATGGCTGCGTCTATCAGCTTGCCCATCTCTCCGCCCAGAGCGTCCACTTCACGCACTAGATTACCTTTTGAAAGACCGCCGACCGCCGGATTGCAGGAAAGCGCGCCAATCTTATCGGGGTTTTGCGTAATGAGAAGAGTTGAAAATCCGAGACGCGACACCGCAAGAGACGCTTCAATGCCTGCATGTCCCCCGCCTATTACAATGCAATCATAGTCCAAAATTCTTCTCCTTCAATTAACTGCGTAACGTGCGCCATTATGATATACTTTAAAACATATATGCATCTAAGGGAAGTCAAAGGCATATTGAGCCCTCATAACGGCATGAACATCAGCCGTGGATGTACACATGGTTGTATTTACTGCGATTCGCGGAGTAAATGTTATCATATTGAACACGATTTTGAAGATGTGCAGATTAAATCAAACGCTCCCGCGCTGCTTGAAGACGCGCTCAAACGCAAACGAAAAAAATGCGTAATCGGCACCGGCGCGATGAGCGATCCCTATATTCCCATTCCCGAAAATCTGGCCAATATCCGCGCCTGTCTTGAAATAATTGAAAGATATGATTGCGGCCTCGCAATTCAGACAAAATCGGATCTAATTCTGCGCGATTTGGATTTGCTAATCAGCATAAATAAAAAAGCAAAATGTATTGTCCAGTTAACTTTGACAACCTTTGATGAAAAGTTATGCAAAATAATTGAACCTGATGTATGCGGCACAAGACGGCGTTTTGAAGTTTTGAATATCATGCGTGACAATGGCATTCAAACAGTTGTGTGGTTCAGCCCGCTTCTGCCATTTATAAATGATACGGAAGAAAATATGCGCGGCATTTTGAACTATTGTATTGAAGCGGGCGTTTACGGAATTTTATGCTGGGGTATCGGTCTTACACTGAGAGAAGGCGACCGCGAGTATTTTTATTCAAAACTCGATGAACATTTTCCTGGTTTAAAAAATATTTATATAAAAAAATACGGTTATAACTATGAAGTAAAGAGCGACAATAACGATGAATTAATACGCGTGTTTTATGATACTTGTAATAAACACAACATTGTTTGTAATAATGATTTATTGTTTGAGTATATGCATGAATTTGAAGGGAAGAAAACAGAGCAGTTGGATTTGTTTTAAACTAAACATTTCACCGCGTGATTGTAAAGCGGCTCCTCACTTCCCCACACAGAACCTGCTGAACATTTCCTCCAGAATATCAGACGCGGAAACCTCTCCTGTAATTTCGCCCAGCGCGTTTACCGCTTCACGTAACAGCGGCGCGATTAGATCAAGCGGCTCTTCGTTTTCTGTCATGGCAAGTGCTTCTTCCAGCGCGGCGCATGCGGTATCGACAAGCTTTTTCTGCCGCGCTGTGCCAAGGGCGGCGGAAAATTGTTCGCCGCTCAGTTGAAAACCCGTGCTGCCCCCGGCGTCCATACCAGCCAGTTCCTGAATAGCGCCTTTAATTGCCGAAAAAAGATTCTCAACGCCTTCGCCTGTTTTCGCGCTTACACAGATCATATTGTTATCTGCAAACGGCGATTGCTGAAGCGCCGGGGCAATGTCGCTTTTGTTCCACAGGAGTAAAAGCGGTTTACGCGGTTCAGCCGCGTTATGCGCAAGCTGCGCCTTCGCGGTATCCGCATTCCGAAGGGAGGCGTAAAAATCCATATCTTCGCCTGTTACGCCCTGTTCACCGTCAATCAAATACAGAATAATTTCCGCTTCTTCCACCAGTCTTCGGCTGCGTTCAACTCCAATTTTTTCAATTGAGTCGGCGGTTTGCCTGAGACCGGCTGTGTCGAGAAGGCGGATTGGTATTCCTTCAATGGAAACCCAGGCTTCAATCCAGTCGCGTGTAGTGCCGGGGATCTCTGTAACAATGGAGCGGTCTTCCTTTAAAAGAAAATTGAATAAACTTGATTTACCGGCGTTCGGCCTTCCGGCGATTACCGCTGTAATGCCCTCCTGGAAAATACGTTCAAGCCGCCATGAAGCGGAAAGTTTCCTGAGCCTTGCCAAAGCGTCTGAGGCAATATCGCGGTTTGGCAGTTTACCGGCTATTTCATCCGCGTCAGCGCTGATCTCATCTTCCGAATAATCAAGGTAAATTTCAGCGCTGCACAAGACCTGTACAAGCAATTGTTTTATTTCATTTATCTCTGTTTCAAGAGAGCCGCAAAGGCGTTTAACAGCGTGACTGCGGCCCTTTGACGTTTTGGCGGATACAAGTTCCATTACAGATTCGCTTCGCGTAAGATCCATTTTACCGTTCATAAAAGCGCGGAAAGTAAATTCACCCGGCAAAGCGTCCCTGAAACCCGCCTCTCTCAGCGCTTCCATAACCGCGCGTCCTGTTACAGAGCCGCCATGACAGCTAATGTCGAGACTGTCTTCTCCTGTGTAACTTTTCGGAGCGCGAAAAACAGAAACAAGAACCTCGTCAATTTTATTCCCTGAACTGACAATCCAGCCGTGAATTACCGTATTGCCGGGCGCGTCTTTAATTTTTTTATTTGAAAAGACTGAAGAAACCAAATCAATTGAACCTATGCCTGAACAGCGGATCAAGGTGAGGGCGCTGTTTCCGGGAGCAGTCGCAAAAGCTGCGACAGGAGAATCATCGCCGTAACCTGCGCATGTAAAACTGTTATGTGTCATTCCCTTTCTTCCGGACCGGCGTCACCGGTTATTGACTTTCCCGCGAGACGCAGACGGATAAAGATCCAGGGCGAAGCAGCGGAAACCCACAATCCGGATAGCGCATAACGGATGAAATTATAAAGGTTAATATTCCCTGAATCCTGCGGGATTAATCTTCCGGTTGCAGCCAATATTAGCATAAAACCTGTGCTTCCCAACAGAAAACGGACAAGCATCACCAAACATTTTACAATAATGCCCTGTGCGGATGCACTGGCGCTTTCCGTTAACAATCTGCTTTTAAATCCGATATAACGCCAGTTAAGGCAATAACCCGCACCCACACCCAGCAGAATTCCGCCCGGCACAAGAAATTTATCATTTGGTAAACGCATTATCATTAAAAAAGAAACAACAGCGGAGATTATCATTCCAGCACGGAAACCGCCTTTCGCAAACAGGGGCTCTATCTTTTTGGCAAACAGAAAATATACTAAAAAAATTACTGACGCGATAATCAAACTTAAAACAAAACCAAAAGGAAGAAGTACTTTATAATACTCCAGAAAAAAAACAATCCATATGGAAAGCAATACCGCCGCGCTTAAGCCCATTCCCTTTTTTTCATCAATACACCAGTAAACAAAAGAAGGAATTAGTATAAAATATGATTCCATTTAAAACTCCAGAAAGAAATTCTGCGCAAGCCGCCTTATGGCAATATTCTGAGCGCGGGTCGGATTAACCAAAGCAAGCGATTCTGTTATCATTTCTTCCACGATAGTCATCATCGCTGTTTTGCTTACGCTGATAAAGACATAGAATTCATAAACATCTTCAGTTTCATTTATATCGTAAGATGTCTCAATTTGATCAGCCTTTCTTTTTATCCAGTATGTGCCTTCAAGAATCGCGTCAGAGAATTCCGCGTCAAAGGCCTTCTTTACCATTATCTCAAAAAAACTTCCGTATTCATCATCAGGATACAGCGCCGCGGCTGATATCATCTTTCTTTCAATTCTGACGGCCGCCATCCTGGGAAAGTCATGTACAACCGAATAATTATCCGCCCATTTGTTTAAAGCGCTGAAATTGCTGCCTTTACTTGTGCCGATAAAACAATACCTGTTCCTGTAAATATAAATTTTTTCAACTTCTTCAATTCCGCCTTCCCAAAAAGACAATAACCAGCCGGGAATACCAGCGTTTCCAAAACCTTCCTTTGTTTCCACGATGTCATTAATGGAAACAGAATTATTATGAGTAACATCATTATAACCAGGCTCGGGTCTGAATAATATTTTTTGCTGTCCTGCGCATGAAATTAAAAGCAATACATAAACCGCTAAAATAATTTTTTTCATGGGAAAATATTTAATTAATTAAATGAGCGTTTTCAGATACATGATGCTCATCCGCGATAAACGGATTATCTTCCTGCGAATCTGTTAATGCTTCCGATTCTGTCTGCGCTTCTTCATCTTCAGTCTCACTGGCTGTAAGGAGCGGCTCTTCGGGCGTTTCTTTCGCCGTATCAATGATAACTGCCGCTCTTGCAGAATTTGACGGCTCTTCCGCGGAAATTACATCAGGCTCTTCATCTTCCGCGCCTGAAATTTCCGTGTCCGCAAACGGCGTGTAAAAAAGCGCCAGTTCATCCCAAATGGCCGTGAATGTAGAATTTCTCGCGATAGAATTAACATATCCATGAATAGGCGTATTGTTTACTGATTGAGAGCCAAGAGTTATTCTATACTCGTTGACAGGTTCCGCATCAAGACTGATTGGCGGCGCTTCATCCTTTTCACTCTGATTAAAATTATTACCGTTAATTACATTGAGTTTCGCGATTAGCCGGTCGGGAAGCGCAGAAAAATTTATTTCTGTATTTATAAATGAGTTCTCTCCTGCATCCAGGGCTCCCGTCTCCAAAAGATTGATAACTTCAGAAACGCTTTCCGACGAGGAAGTCAATGACATTATTAAGCTGCTGCCTTCCAAAATCAAATACAGCGCGTATTCTGAAAGAGTGCCGAACTGCACAGATAAAATCACGCCGTTGTTCAATGGTTTAAAACGGCCGAAAAATCGCCAGCCCGTGTGAGAGCGGTTTTCGCCGCCATTACCGTTATCTGCAATGCCGGAGAAAGACACATCAGGCAATGAATAGGAATTATTGAATCCTGAAGCGAGTCCGAATATTCCGTCGGCGGGCATCCATCGCGGCGGAGCGCTTTCCGCTGCCGCGTTTATATCTACTTTTCTCAAAGCCCGTTCCCTGGAATTTCCGCCTGACGCGAAGCGCGAATTTTCCCCTGCGGCAGCGTTCATTTTAGAGTCATTTAAATCGCCTTCCAAAAGATACAAATATAATAAATCAGATGCGTCTTTTGATACAAAATGCATATCCTGCGTTCTGGATGATACCAGAAGCGATATATCCCTTACAAATCCGGCAAGACCGTTCCTATCGGCGACAGGGAATATTTCAGCGCGGATTGAAAAGAAACCAGTTTGTTCAGGCGTTTTCCAGAGAAGGTTCCCTGCTCCCTGAGAATAACTCCCTTCGCTGATTATTTTTCTTCCGTTATACCACACAATATACGGATCCAGACGGCTGTCATAGTCCAGTTTGGCTTCCAGCATTATTATCTTTTCTTTGGAAATGAGCTGATGATTTTCGGCAATACCGCTGTGATGAACATTTATCCCGTCAAAAGAAAATTTTGCGTTCGCCAGAAAGTAAAATATTTTTTCATTTCTGTGAAGAATTTTTTCTCCGCTCATTACCTGGGACACCAATGTGTATCTGCCCATCGGCAAATCCCACGGTATCGGGAAATACGGCAAATCATCATCAAGATTATTAACCTTGATAATTAATTGATCGCCGTTTCTGTAGGGAGTTTCATTTGGCTGGGTTTCAACCGCAACTGCCGCAATGTCCCTTGATTCATTCAAATTTATATTATCGTAAATTTCCTCAAATTCATTTTCTTCTTCATTGTCATTTTCATTTAATTCATCACCTTCATCCAAATCATTACCGGAATCGTTTATATTTGAATCCAACTCTGATTGAGATTCCTGATCTGTCTGAGAATAACCCTGATCGGAATAACTGCCGTAATCATCATCTGTTACCACCTCAGTATCAATGGTATAGACAACCTTCCATCCGGCGATTTCTCCTCTTGAATTCCTCAGAAAAATAGAGAGAGCGGTAATATCCGGATCGTTTGATACAACATTGTCAAAATACGGCTGAATTTTCGCGCTTGAATTGATTATGGAATATTCATCAATCGGAAGATCGTTTACCCTGGCGTTTACCCTGTAGTTGGAGTTGGAAGACATAATACCGTCCATAACTCCGCAGCTGACAAGCAGAACGAGCGCAAAGAGAAAAGAAAACTGTTTTATAAGATTTTGAAAACACATCTCCATCATCAATTTATCATAAAATTGATGAATTATCAATTGTTTTTAATTAATTTTATCCCTATTATGGTATATTATGAGGACTCAGGCGATAATCCACATTGATCGATTTATACGGAATCTTAACGCTGTAAAGTCCCGAATCGAGCAAAACGGGCATCCGGACAGGCGTATTTGTATTCCTGTAAAAGCCGATGCTTATGGTCATGGAGCTATTCAAATAGCAAAAGCCAGCCTGGAAAAAACAGAAAATACAGGCGCAATTTGTTTCGGCGTCGCAACAGTTGATGAAGGGACAGAGCTTAGAAAAGGGGGGATAAAAGCGCCTATACTGCTTCTGTCTCAGACCCACATAAATGAAATACCGGCTGTAATCGATGCGGCTCTTACCCCATTAATTTCTGATTCATCATACGCTGATGCCTTGAATGAGAGGGCAAAGGCGGAAAAAATCAGGTTTCCGGTACATATAAAAATTGATACCGGCATGGGGCGGATTGGCTGTCCAGTGGAAGAAGCCATGGATCTTGCCAGGTTTATCGCAGGGTGTCCAGGGCTGGAAATAACCGGAACAGCCACGCATTTCGCGGCCTCGGACTCGACTGACGAACAGGACATAAACAGCACAAAGGCTCAAATTTCGCATTTCAGGGAAACTGTAGAAACCATTCGGGCAGCCGGCATTGATCCGGGTATTGTTCACGCCGCTAACTCAGGAGCGGTTATACTGCACCCCGAATCCTGGTTCGACATGGTAAGACCCGGTATCCTGCTTTACGGCTACAAACCTGCGGAAGAAAGCGAACTGCCAAATTTTCCTTATGAGCCGCTCAAAGCGGAACCTGTAATGGAATTACAGAGCGCTGTAGTTTTGATAAAAAAAATTAGAAAAGGCGATTCTGTTTCATACGGACGGACATGGATCGCAGACCAGGATACCAATATCGCGATAATACCGGCCGGTTATGCCGACGGTTTTCCCCGGCTTTTAAGCGGCAAGTGGCATGTTATTATCCGGGGTAAAGCCTATCCGCAGGTAGGACGTATCTGCATGGATCAATGCTGCGTTAACCTTGGACCAGAAACTGATGTCCGCCGCTGGGATGAAGCTGTTATTTTCGGCGGAAGCGTTCAAGGACAACCGGGTGAAAGTTCCCATTTTGAAAATCATGACGCATCTGCATTAGCCGCCAGAATCGGAACTATTCCCTACGAGATAACCTGTAATATCAGCGCCAGAATACCAAGAATTTATAAAGGTTAAAACACGCGGCGGCGTTGCTTTCCGTTAAAAAATTGGATATATTAAATGCGGAGGACAACATGAATCCCAGAATAGAAGAAGATGACGAAGAGCCGGAAAACGAAAGAAAAGTATCTCTTTTGGATCCATTAGCCGGAAGAATGTTAAAAACCCGCACAATTTTAATTTCCGGTGAAATTAATAAAGAACTGGCTGAAAAAACAATTCGTCAGCTGCTTCTCCTGGAGGATATGAGCAACGACCCTATCCGTGTTTTTATCGATTCACCCGGCGGAGACGCGGACGCAGGATACGCCATATTCGACATGATTCGATTTGTTAAACCAGAAGTGTGGACAATCGGTATGGGTCTTGTCGCAAGCGCGGCGGCCATCATTCAACTGGCGGCTCCGAAACAAAGGCGAGTAGGATTACCCAACAGCCATTATCTGATTCACCAGCCGCTTTCCGGAATTCGCGGCGTCGCGACAGACATTGAGATACACGCCAAAGAACTGGACAAACTGCGCGAAAAGATTAACCGTCTTATCGCGGATGAAACCGGCATTCCTGTCAGTCAGGTGGAAAAAGACACGGATCGCGATTATTGGATGAATGCCCAGGAAGCTGTCAATTACGGTTTAATAAACAAGGTAATAGTCAACAGAGATGAAATGTAGATAAAAAACCTTTGGGGAAAAAATTGAAAAAAAACAAATATGTAATTTTATTCAGCCTGCTGGTGTTTATTATAAATCCTGTTTTTACTCAGACTCATGCGCCGGTTCCTCTGGGTAATCAGATATATGCCATTCTTGAACAGGCGGAAATAAGAGGCCTGTGCTCTCCGTTGTCAGGCGTCAGGCCGTATACCAATGATGTTGTAAATTCCGCAATAAGGGAAATCCTGAACTGCGAAGACAATAAAAAACTCCCTCCAGCCGAGCGTGTAATCCTTGAACAGTACCTTGCCAGGTTTTCTAACCCGAAGCCCGGCATTGACTGGCAAAGAGGCGGCTGGTACGGCGAAACCTCCGTTGACAAGACTGATTTGCGGGTTTCGGCTAACGCCGGCCTGTCACTGGATATTGAAGGTTCAGCGGGGATATATCTTGATGATGACAATTATTTCGGCACGGAAATCTGGGCTGGTTTATATCTTAACGGCGATATAGGAAAAAATATTTCATATAACGTAAATCTATCAGGCGGTCTTATGCTGGCTCCGCGCGAATATCTTGGCGAATACTGGATATATTATGAAGGATTTGAAAGCGAAAACGAACTGGAGTATGTAAATGATCAAATTTCAGTTTACAGCGAACCTTTAACGCACTTTCCGTATACATATAAAAAACGATGGGATGGTTCAGTGTACTTTTTCAACAGCCTGTCAAGTTTTGAAACATGGCCCAACTCCGCCGCAGGCGGATACAGTATATTATCTGATATAACCGCGTCTTTTCTGGAAAACAAGTTATTTATGCGCCTGGGAAGGTTATCGCATGACTGGGGTTCTGTGCCGGCAGGCAGCAGCCTTATCTTCAATCAAATGGCAAGGCCTTTTGTTGGATTTGAAACAGAGTTCAACCCCGTCCCGTGGATTGGTTTTGCCTCGCTGACAGGAGTTCTGGAATACAGCAATCTCGAAGGAATTAAAACATCATCAAGCGTTTTTCAGAACGCTTTTTCAATTACAATGATACAATTAAGATACAAAAATTTTATATATTTTGATTTTATAGACGCAGTAGTATGGCCAAAGCGTTTTGAACTAGGATACATATCTCCCGTGACAAACAGTTTCTTTTACCAGAATAATATCGGCGATTTTGATAACATGGCGATGAGCGCGAATTTAAAACTGCAGTATCCTGGATTTGGAAACATCTGGTTTTCAGCTTTTATAGACGAGATGAATTTGCTTGCTGATATGCTAACTCTGGACCGCCAGATGATAGCGGTGCAGGCGGGCATTAATCTTTCGCTGCCATTCCTTTCATTCTCCGCAGTTAAAGTAAGTTACACAAAAGTTAATCCATATTGTTACACACATAACCGCAATTTAAATCCGTGGTACGGAGATCTCAGAATGGAGACCGCGTACACCAACAATGGAGTTTCGCTGGGTTACTATCTTCCCCCAAACTCCGATGAGATACTGATTCGTTTTGATACCATGCCTTTAAAAAATTTAACCACAGGCCTGCAGTACCAGATGATCCGCCACGGCGCTGATTTTGGCGGGAGCGCGGTTGACGGAAGCAATTTTTCATCTGAACTTGATCCCAGAGGCAGGAACGACAATCCGGTATTAAAAAGATACTTCCTGAAAGACGGTGCGTATCAATGGCTGCACATAATAAAATTTGGCGGTGAATGGACGCTTAATAAAGCGCCTGTCGCATTTTCCTTTGAAGCTGGGACTGTTATTTCATACTTTACAAATATTGAAGGCGAAGCCAACAGCGGGCAACCATCCCCGTATTCCATAATTGAATCAGAAGAATACCGTAAGTCTACTGGTTTTATCATTAAATTGGGAATCAAAGTTTTTCCATAGAAAAACTTACATGAGAACCATTCAGTTTTAAGCTGCAAATTTAACCGGCGTACATTGGCAGATAAATAAAACGCCGTATTTTCTGCTGGGCGTTCTTTTCAAACTGTTCTTTGCGTATGGTAAAATCGCTTATCTTTTTATAGACAGGCAGTGTACGGTTAGCCTCTTCAATTTCCTTCTTGATTAGATTATGTACAAAAGCATCATCGTCTTCCTTACCTGGATAATCCGCCTTGATGTTTTCATAATTGGGAACCATAACCGCGTATATTACCTCGCCTCCGGGATCTTTTCTGCCAACGACAAGCGCTTCAGCGATTAAACGCGATGATGCGAACTGCGCTTCAACTTCTTCAGGATAAACATTTTTTCCGCCGGAACCAATGATAAGGTTTTTCTTGCGTCCCATTATGTATACAAAACCCTGTTCGTCTTTGTAGCCAAGATCGCCTGTTAAAAGATACCCGTCATTTGTAATGACTTCCTTTGTCGCCTCTTCGTTTTCATAATAACCAAGCATGACAGAAGGCGATTTACAGGCGATTTCCCCGTAACCATCCGGCCCCGGTTCAAGAATTTTTACATCAGTGTAAATGACAGGAAGCCCTACCGATTCATTGCGCTTGTGTCTTTCGGTATTTACGCTAATAAGCGGACTGTTTTCGCTCATGCCGTATCCCTGAACAATGTTAAAACCAAGAGAATCAAAAAAGTCCGCTGTTGTGATACTCAAAGGGCCGCCGCCCGCGACCATTATTTTTATTGAGTGCAGGTTTGCCTTCTTGCGGATAAAGCGGAATACTTTTCTTCCGAAATTCGCGTTTCCCTTTCTCGCTTCAGCCAAAGAAATCTTCCGCAGAACATTCAAAGGACCGCGAAGAACCGGCGACAGTTTATTATAACCAGTTTCAATGGCGGCCTTCACTTTATCATACAGCAGAGGAACACCGATTAGGAATGTTACGTCTCCGTCCCTGATGTCGTCTACAACTACCTTTCCTACAATTTTTTCCGCTATAACCACCGGAATGCCGACTGCCAGCGGCGCGATAAATGAACAGGTAGTGGGATATGTATGATGCAGCGGCAGAACATCCATAAAAACATCCGTATCTTTGGGGTCAAGAATGGTGATTGCGGAGCTTGCATTGGCGATTATATTTTTATGCGATAGGGTAACGCCCTTTGCGAAACCTGTAGTACCGGATGTAAATACTATTGAACACGGATGATCAGGCGATATACTCTCAATTGCAGGCAGTGTTTGACTGCCCGCATCCACGCCGAATAAGTCGTATCCGGTTTTATACCCTTGCGGAGGATCATCAATTTCGGGACTAATGCAAACCGATACAGAAAGAGTAACGCCGTTAGCCGCGAGAGACTGCGCAAATTCTTTTTTCCTTCCAGAATAGAAAAACGCTTTAGCCTTTGTTATTTTCATTATATTCAGGCATTCCTGCTCTGTTCCAAGAAAATCCACAGGCACTATACAGAGGCCGGCAATTACCGTTCCCATCCAGACAGACATCCACTGCGGCCGGTTTTCCGACCAAAGCACAACACGGTCGCCCTTAACAAGACCGGCAGCAAGCAAACCGCGAGCCACTTTCCGGCATTCATCGCCTAGCTTGCTGTAACTCCAGCGTGTAAACTCCCGCTGCTTGCCTGATCGGTATCGAATTGCATCTTTGGCCGCATGATCCCTTGATACCACCTCGATCATTCTGGCAAAGTTCTCGTATGGAAGATCCGGGCGTTTGGTCAGGTAATCCTCAAATTTTAACATTATAAACCTCTATAATAAAGATATTTACATTATATAAAGCTTTTTATTTTATGTCAAAGCGGATCGACAAGAAAAACCGGAAAAAGTTGCATGTTTTTTTTGAAATTGTATGTTTAAAATTTTAAAAAAAATAGTCACATAGCGTCATTTATACACGCTATTGGCTATATTGACGAATATAGACTCATCTATTTATATAGATATGGTAATAACTCTCGATAATAACCTATTTAGAGAAGCAGAACAGGAAGCAGAGCAATTAGATATCTCTACTCCTGAATTTTGCTCTTTAGTAGAAAAAGAATTTATTAGGAACCGAAAAAAAAGCGAGATTACTATACAAATCAATGAAGTGTGCAGTAATTACATCTAATATGCAGCTAGCGAATTTTCCACCAAATATCTAACTGGAAAAAGCTCATTCATATTAACAAAAAACATCTGTTGTAAATTTTTCCCAAATTTTTACCATTGATAAATCATTTTTTACGCAAATGGTTTGCATGTTGCCGAAACATTATACATCCGTAATAAAAATTCTTTAATAATTGAGGCTGTTCCAAAACTTTCAAACCGAAGGTTTGCGTTTTTAGAACAGCTACCATAAATTTATATGTAAACAAAAATGAGAATGAGCCTGATATAACGTTGTATGTGACATGTACGCTTAGATAACTTACAGGGATATTTATATTTGTTCACGATTAGCACATATTTCCACGGATTAAAATGTTGTATCATGGCTATATATTAATTCGTGGAAATACGTTTTATCCGCTGGCATTTTTTCTTATGGACACGTAAAAATGACACCCAATTTCACCTTTTGTTGTTAGCTGAAATCAGACGGAAACTGTCTACGCTACCTTAAACCGCGAAACTTCCTTCATTAACACATCAACCTTGTCATGATTTACCGCCGCCAGCTGATTGACTTCAATAACAGCGACATTGATCTGATCCGCGCCTGTCGCCATTTCGTTCATGCCGCCTGTTATCTCCTGCGTGATAATTTCCAGGTTTTTACCTTCCTGCATAACTTCCCTGGAGCCGTTTTGCATTTCATCTGATTCTTCTTTTACCTGCTGGGTAATCTCATTAAGGCTTCCGACGGCCTGCAATACCAGTTTGCTGCCCTGACTCTGTTCTTCCATCGCGTTACGGATATTCTCTTCCTGATCCGATACGGTTTTTATGTGACTGTCAATGGCTTCAAATTTCTGGAGAACATCATTTGTTGAATAGGTAATTTTGTCGATGGATTCTTTTATCTTTTTCAAAACATTGCCTATGGTTTTGGACTGCTCGGACGAATTCTCGGCGAGCTTGCGAATTTCATCAGCTACAACAGCGAAGCCCTTGCCTACCTCTCCAGCGTGAGCTGCTTCTATCGCGGCATTCATTGAAAGCAAATTGGTTTGGCTTGCGATGTTTTCCATAACAGAATTTATTTCCATTAAGCCTTCGGACTCGCGTGTAATTTCCTGTATGTCCGACGCAACATCCTGAAGGCTTGAGCGTCCCACTTCCGAGGCGTTTGTAAGCGAGTTAACATTTTCCTTGTTTTTAATAAGCGTGTTTGTAACAGACTGGACATTGGCGAGCATTTGCTCAATCGCGGAAGAGGATTGAGAAACTGACGCTGTCTGCTTTTCAACCTGTTGATTAAGCTTGGTTATATTAACTGTAATCTGTTCCATGGTGGCGTTAGTTTGGGAAACGCTGGCGCTCTGATTAATGGCTTGTCCCTTGATGCTCTGAATATTGGCGGTGATCTCGTTTATTGCGGCGGCGGTCTGGGTCATATTGGACGACAGATTTGTGCCGACCTTGGATAATTCCAAAGCTTCTGTTTTAATGGCATTTATAAGTCCCTTGATTTTATCCAGTGTAGCGTTAAGATAATGCCCCATGCTTCCGATTTCATCATTGGATTTAATTTCAATGGCATGGGTAAAATCTCCATCGCCGATAAATACCAGCACCTCTTCCATGGATTTAATGGGAGCTGTAATGGAACGTGCTACCAGGAAGATAATAACAGTAATAACCGCAAGTATCACAACACCGAGCATAATTAAAACAAAAGTCATCTGGGAAACCGCAGCCATAACCGTGTTATAGGGAACAACTGTTACTGCCATCCATGCGTCTTCATCGTTTCCGATGGTAAACGGACGGGTTACTACAATCATTCTGGCATTGTGTTCTTGTGAATTCAGCGTTTCATTAAAGACAGTGCCGTTTATCAATGATTGCATTAAAGCAGTCATTCGATCCCCAAACAGTCCGGTTGCCGTTTCTTCTATCTTGTGCCCAAGACGGCTTGCGTCAGGATGGGAAACAATCATGCCGCCGCTTGAGTAGATGGCGGCATATCCGTCTCCAAACGGTTTTATTTTGATTATCATTTCCTGTATTTCAGTCAGTTCAAGGTCTACTCCCGCCACCCCGATTATTCTACTGTTCTGTATAATCGGAACGGTAACGCTTGTAATCAATGTCCGCTTGCCGCCTATAGTTTCATAATAAGGTTCAACAAGATATTCCTTGCCTGTTCTCATTGGGACAATGTAATATTCCGCGTTGGCATAGCCTTCAAGCGCGGCCATGTTTGTTCTCCCGTTGTCATTGGTCCAGTAGCTGATGAACCTTCCTGTCGCGTCGCTTCCGGGAGTATTAACAAAAGCGGCATCCATACCGTCAAGGGCATTTGGTTCATAGACCGCCCACGCGCCTACAAATTCAGGATGTTTTCTGACCAAAGAATGAAGCATAAAATTGACTTGAGTCCGTTTTGTTTCAGCAGTAGCGACTTCATCAATAAAGGTCATTAAGCTTACCAAAGACCTGATTTCATCCAGAGGCACTTCCAAAAAAGCTTTAACTTCTTTTGCGGTTACTTCTGTAATATTTCCGGCGTTCTGCTCGGCAAGATATTTAATTTCACTTGACGCAAAAAAAGCCGCGGCAATAGCCAGCCCGCCGATACCTACCACGTTAATGATAGAAATAATAAGAATAAGCTTGGCACCAATCTTCATAACAACCTCTTTATAATCGTTTTATCGGACACAGAAATAAATTTATATTCTGTTTCTTTTTATATATTCCATACTAATACATCATGGCGAATAATGCTATGAATTATATTATATATGATACTATTTATATTATATGCGTAACATTATACATATTTATCACTACTACTGCAAAATATCATATAATAATGTGCATCCGTGTGAACTAGTGTCCTGTAATATTCGGTTTCCAAAATAACAAAATGCGTTAATTCCTTATTACATAAGGAATTAACTTAACATACTATTCCGTCATTTGAATATTACAGGACACTAGCGAAACATTTAAATGAAAATGTAGAACCATACGGCGTATGTGTGAAACTCTGCCAGCGACATACAGCGTGACCGAATAAAGAGAATATTAATTAAATCGGCGGTTTAATGCCAAAAAATGGATTTATCTTCTGAATCTTAGCGATTCAATAGAGGCATCTCCCCTTAACATGCCGAACCAAAGTTCAGCCGCGGTTCTTTCGCGTAACACTCTGTAAAAATCGGCTAAATTGCTCACATTCACGCCGTTAATAGATGTTATTCTGTCACCCTGCCTTAGGCCTACAATATCAGCCGGACTGCCTGATATAACCTGTGTCACATAAAGGCCTCCGGCGTTATTTGCAAGATTTAGGCTTTGCCTTATCTGATCAGTTATGGTAGTTACGCTTAAACCGGGCCAGAGTCTTCTGTGATCTGACGACGTCTGTTCCGTGCGTTCTTCGATACGAACCTGAAATTCCATTGCTGCCCTGTCTCTGATGACAGAAAATTTTGCAATATCGTTTGGTCTCAGGTCGCCGACCATTAACTGTAATAGCTGCTGGCTTCTTGCTTCCCTGCCGTTCACATGGGTAATAAAGTCTCCGGGTTTTATGCCGCCCTTGTCGGCGGGAGAGCCAAGGAAAACCTGCGAAGCGAGGACGCCGCGCCTGTTTTCAAGGCCGAGTTCCGCCAATGTATCCCTGTTAAGTTCCTGTAAATTAACGCCAAGCCATCCGTAGCTGATTGAGCCTGTCGTAATAAATTCATCTATGGAGCGTTTTGTGTTATTTATGGGAATTGCGAAACCAAGGCCTACATTGCCTCCGCCCGATGTGTTACTCGCAATCCATGTGTTGATGCCGATTACTTCGCCGCGTATGTTAACAAGAGGGCCGCCTGAATTCCCCTGATTGATGGGAGCGTCCGTCTGAATAAAATCGTTTATGTTTCCGCCGGGACCGCCTGTTCTGCCGACCGCGCTGACAATTCCCAATGTTACAGAAAATGAAAATTGTTCTCCAAGCGGGTTGCCGATTGCGATAGCCCAATCTCCGACTGATACCCTGTCAGAATCACCCAATGTCGCAAGGGGATATAAATCGTTGGTTTTAAAAGAAACCATCGCAAGGTCCCTGCGTTCGTCCTTTCCTACCAGTTCCGCGGAATACTCCTTGCCGTCTTTGGTAGCGACTGTGATCTCGGAAGCACCATCAACAACATGGTTATTGGTCAGTGCGTAATAGATTCCGTTATTAAAACGCACTATAATGCCCGATCCAAGACTCTGGGAACGGTATTCGCGTTCCTGGTTGTTATTTGGCTCATTGTTGTTGCGCGGTCCAAAGAAAAAATCCCAGGGAATACCGTTAAAATTCGGAACCTGCTGCCGTCTTACCGATACTGTTTTCACTTCAACAACGGAAGGCAGAACCTTATCCGAGACGGAACGGAAAACGGTTTGCAATCCATTCGCCACCGCAAACGCGTCTTCGGGAATGACTACAGTGCTTTCCTGCGCCTGTACGCGCACTTTGGGCGTAGAACATGAAAATGGCAGAAATGCGAGTAAAAAACCAAAAATGACCCCGATAAAAACCAGGTTAAAAATAAATAAATTTCTGGATGAAAGCTTTTTAAAGATATTCATAACAACTCCTGTTAAATAAATTCATGACATATACAGTATAATATAACAAATTGATAAATACCTAGAATAGTTACATGACTTGTATCTGAACAAATCATGAATTACGCACCAATCCAGTATATTGCTCCAGCGGATCTGTAAGAATCTCTGTTTTACCGTTGAAAATGGCTATTGTATGCTCCCAATGAGATGAAACCTGTCCGTTTGAAGTCACAACAGTCCAATCATCGTCAAGAACTTCCACATCGGGCGAGCCAAGAGTGAGCATCGGTTCAATCGCGAGAACCATGCCGTTATTCATCCGCGGATTGGAGCCGTGCGGATAATTGGGCACCTGCGGATCTTCGTGTAAGGCAAGCCCTACTCCATGCCCGCAATACTCCTGCACAATCCCGAAACCGAAAGATTTGGCGTGATTTTCTACGGCGCGGGAAATTTGCAATAGCCTTTCCCCGGCCCGTACCGCTTCAATACCCCGGTACAGGCTTTCAAGTGTAACCGCGTTAAGTTCCTTTACGGGCCGCGATATTTTACCGGCTTCAATGCTGACAGCCTGATCGCTTATAAAGCCGCCCAGGTCGATGCCGCAGTCAAGAGAAACAAGATCCCCTTCGCGGATTCGTCTTTTTGAAGGAATACCGTGAATCACTTCCTCATTGATGGAAATGCAGATTGCAGCAGGATACGGTTTTTTCTTTTGGCAGTATCCCAAAAAGACAGGTTTACCGCCCGCCTTTTTTATCCAGTCCCTTACCCATTGATCAATCTCAATGGTTTGAACACCGGGTTTCACAAGGGGAATTAACTCGCGGTACATCGCGGAAAGCATTTTACATGAGTTTCTGATACCGTTAATTTGTTTTTCATTTTTTAAACGAATCATGTTTAAGCTCTCAGTTTCTCAAGAGTATCGGCCATATAGCGTTTGTAGCGGTTTTCATCCTTTGCGGAAAAACCAAGCCCTATCATTGCTTCCATGCAGTCAATCCATGTTTCCTCGTCAACCTGAGTTCTTAATCTGTGCTTTACAATGGCTTTAAGGTAATTTTTAATTTCAACGGTAAATAGTTTAAAATAGGGACGGCGTTTTTCTTCGGCAAGTATCGCGGCAAGCAATTTAAAAGCCTCGAAAGAAAAGCCGCGCTTGTCCAGTTCTTCGGCAAGAATGAACTGACAGTCCATCCAGTCTTCTCTGTCCATATACTTTTCCATGCGGAAATCAAGACCGCCGTTTTTCCGCCATACGGCAATCGCCTGGTCTTCTTCAAGGTGAAGGAGTTCAAAGAAAATCAACTTAACCTGGCTGTATGGATCATCCTGTTCATTAAGCCATGTGCGGTAATCAAAACCTGATTTTTTTAAAAAGCGCGAATACGCCTTATCGTACTCATAACGGCGATCCGGACTGGAAAGCACTTCATAAGCGGTAAGAAGTTTGCGCATTGCTTCCGCATGACCGGAACCTGAAATATCCGGGTGAAGTTTTTTCGCTTTTTCACGGAATGCCTTTTTGATTTCGGCGAAAGAGGCTTCATGTTTTATTCCAAGCAGATCATAATGGCAGATCATAATGATGTTTAGTCTTTTTCAGGCGCCAATTCTTTTTCCCATCGCCTCGGCATGAGGGCCGTCAAATAAAATATCGCTCCAGTTGATAATCATTCCCTCTTTTTCCATTGTTTTCATCAAATTGGAAATCGCGCGGTTTGTAAACAGACCGGACTTTTTTATAAACGCCGCGCTCTTCTTTCCCACAAGAGCGCTCCCGGATGTAAGCACTTTTGAAACAGGCTGCGGAATTTTTCCGGAAAAAAATGAATTCGGCTCTGCGGCAACGACTATATACTCATAACCCGGAAGCCTGAACCCGTCTTCCGTCCATGCGTCAATTATGTCTACACGGTGTCCCATGGAAGACATTCCTTTAACCAGTCCTGTTATATAATCCGGCGGAGGTTTTCTGACCGCCGGAGCGCTGACAACTGCAATTCTCATATATTACCAACCTTATTGTAATTTCTAAGTGTGTTTATAGATTCTATCAATGTCCGGCTCCTTAACAAGCATTACCGAACATTTCGCGTTTGCGATAATTTCACGGTATGAATGGCCGATTATATCCCTGGTTTTTGTTTCCTTTTCCCATCCGCCAAGAAGGATAATATCAGCCTTTTTTTCATCCGCTACATGGAGAACTTCGGTATAGATTGCGCCCCTGCGCATGATTTTTTCCGCTTTTACGCCCTTTGCATGAGCAAGCTCATCCACATAAGTCAGATAACGATGGCCGTTATTTTCCAAATTCTTTTCATATTCGGCCGCTTCTTCCTGAATGAAAATTTTACTTAAAGCCAACTGTCTGATTGTCGCTGTATCCAGAACATAGACAACGAATAATTTACAATGATATGTCTTTGCCATGACAATGGCGTACTTTGCCGCTAATATGGACGCATCCGAACCTGTAACTACCGTAAGAATATTACCAATGAGAGATTTCATTTTACCGGTTTTGATACTCCTTTCTTTTTTTCAGAAGTTTACTGGTAAAAAAGGAATCCCTTTCCCGTTCTTCCAGCACAGATTCAATATACGTTTTTGTTTCGCTGGCGGACGGAATGACCATTTTTTCCAGGGCGTTTACCCGCCGCTGAGTCCGCCTTACATCCCGCGCAAGCCGCCAGGCAACTGTTCTGACTGCTGCCAATTCAATACAAATTTTTAATAATTCAAAGAATTCTAACACGGTTTCATCACATTCTGCAAATGAATTCACTGGTGAATACTTTAAATCTATGTTAGGAAGGCGGATTTCCAGCCCCGGAAGCTTCATCCCGGCGGTTACAACCTGTTTTTCCCTCAATTCAAATTTATAGGAAATATTTTGCGCCAGCTTGTTGGCGCGTTCCCTCCCCACAACTATCAGCATCCGTTTTAGGCACGGATAAGCCGTATCAACCCGTTTATCAAGCTCCCGTTCCAGCAGCTTAACCAATTCCACCTTGCGCATCAATTCTGATACCAGAATCTCCCTTTTTTGCTCCAAAAGGTCATAACCTTCCTGCGCGATACTCAGTCTTTCTTTTACCTTCAGAAGATTACTTTTGGTTGGGGCTATCTGCTCTCGCGCCATGGGGAGATGTTAGCAAATAAATAATAAATTTGGAACAACCAGAAAAATTCTGAAATGAGAAAAATATTACAATTATTACCAAGTTAAAGTAATAAGGCAGGCGCGCAAAACCATACCGGCTCCGGACGGCCGTGGCATTATATAACGGACGCTTTGGCGTCGCCATCTATGTGATCCACGCCGATGTCGCCGGCATGGCTTCGCACGCCTGCCTTATTAATTTAAATCAGTTATAGTATGTATAAAATTTCTGCATTTAACTAATTGAGGTAGTTTTTTTCTTGATACAAACACAGAAAATTATTATATTGCTTATAATGTTGGAAAATACAGCCATTTTAGACAAAAAAAAAAGTGAAATCTTAGCAATTGTAATTCTTGAGGGAATTTTATGAATTATGATGAATTAGACATTGAAAATGAAGTCAATAGTTTAGTCACTGCTGTAGAAAAGGAAATTATCGTCAGACGACAAAGCGTGAATCGATGGAGGTACGTCTCGCTGCGTTGAGTAATATTATCCATGAAATGCAGGAAATTGTACAAAATGATAAATAATAAGTCAGCGCATAGTTCCCATTGCCCAATCCCCAAAGAATTATTACATTATTATAGGGTAGAAAAATTTCCGTATGGAAATATAAATATGCCGGCGGCGGCAAAAAAACCGTTAAGGAGATTTGTATGAAAAAGAGTTTACTTGGTATTGTGGTTCTCATGGTTTTAATTATGTCTTCATGCGCGACAGCCCCAAAAGACGCATTGCCTGAGGGAGCGATGGCGCTTGACGGAAAATGGATATTGATAGGCAGAAATGTTGATGGAGTTTTTCAAGAAAGAATAGGAGATAGAGATACTTCAATCTATGAATTCTCAATAAAAGAAGGGACATTGCGTTCGGCCCTGTACGGAGAAGAAAATGAAGTAAAGGAGGAATTTACATATTTTATTCTTTTTGATGGAAACAAAATATATGGATCACTTGAAAAATCCAGACCAAAGGCAATCACTAAAAATGATAGATATTTTGGACAGTTTGATGTAAGTACGCCAAATGTTTTAATTATTCATGATATTTATGAACAACACAGAAAAGATATAGCCGAAGATGAGAAATATGCAGAGCAGCTAAAAATGATGATCCTTGATTTTGATTCTTATATTGAAATGATTTCTTCAAAAGTAGATTATGTGTATCACAGATATTCGGATTAACGAAGGCGCGGTGTACTTTTCACCCTAAACTGTCGGGTTAGCGTAAACGAAGATAAGACACAAGTAAAAATTACACCGCAAGGACATTGGTCCCCACTGCAAGATTAAATATCTAGAAATATTTTTTTTACCATTCTTTAGGATTGCCGACTGGCGGTGTTATTTTGAATGTTTCTCCTGAAGGTTCTATTACAAATAATCCGTGACTTAACGCAAGCTTTCTAATATCATCCGGTATTACAACTCCCGCAACAGCTCCAAAAAATGATCGTTTATCGCCATGTAAATCGGCGTATTTTCGCATTTTTTCAAGCCGCTCAATATGCGCGTTGACATGATCGGAAATAAGTTTTGTTTTTACTTCTACAAGCATGGCTTTGCTGTAGTTTTCCAAAAAATAATCAATTTCAAAAAAAATATTGTTTTGCCGATCAGAGACTTCAGTGTTTTTACTGGTTTTTTGAAAATTAAAATCAAGCTCATTGAATTTATCCCTGAGATTGGGCGCGATCATATATTCGGATATTTCACCTAGACGGTTGGAATATTCTCCAAAACGTTTATTTATATCATTTATTTGGCGAGTTGTTTCTTCCTGTCGTCTGGCTGCTTCTTCCTGTCGTTTGGCAGCTTCTTCCTGTCGTCTGGCTGCTTCTTCCTGTCGTTTGGCAGCTTCTTGTTGAGATTCCTTAATTATACGTTCAGTGTCTTTATGACTTTCCGCGAGTCTATCCAATGAAGCCCATACATGTTCAAAAGTAATACCTCTTGGGAAGATTGGCTGAATTTGTGCGTCTCCCATAAAAACTCCTTATACATAATATAAATCATTTTAGAGTTTTTGAAAAGGAAAATATACGTAAGCGCGGAGTGCCTGTTACCGCTTTTTGGTTAACAGCCTTTATTTATAGATGGTCGCGGCCGTCAGGAGCCGGTATAGGTTTCCGCGCCCGCCTTTTAATATTTATTAAACAATTTTTTAACCCTGCATTTCTGCATTACAATAATTATTGCATAATTTATTCAGAATCCTTCCCATTTTTCCGATATTTATAGTATACTATCTGTAAGGGAAACCTTTGTTTTTCCGCAAAGGTTTATTGATTTGGGAGATTCAAGATGATAGGAAGAGCTATAGTCCTTTTGCTGCTCATTATTATACTCGCAGTGGGCGGCATTTTCTGGTTTGATTATTTAAATGTAATAGACGCTAAAACCGTACTTGCTCCAGTTTACAGATTTCTTCCTTTTTTACCCGGAGAAGGCAGAACTCAGCCAAAAGTTGATCCTGATGAAATCCTCAATATTGACGCTGAACGGCTTTCGATTCGGCTTGAAGCCTTGGAACTGCGAAACTTTGAAATGGACACACGCCAGCGGGATCTGGATTACCGTTACGGTGAAATTGAGCAAATGGCCCAGGAACTGGAAGAAAGGCAAAAAGCGCTTGATGAACGGGAGAATTCACTCAGAGCGCAGGTGGCAGATGCCGAGAATAAGGACAGGAATGTCGAGCAGAATGCCAGGTATCTAACAGGTATGCCGCCGCAGAACGCGGTGGGTATAATTACCGCGCTGGATGATCAGGACGCTATCGACGTACTCCGGAAGACTGAGGAAATTGCGCAGGCTGAAGGGACAACTTCGGTTGTGTCCTATTGGTTCTCCCTTATGGAACCTGAACGGGCGGCTGAATTGCAGAGGAAAATGGCAAGCAGACCCCCTACCCTGTAGGCATATTCAGATCACCTTCCGGAATCTTCTTTATCAGGAGGTCGGTTGGTGATAACCATATCCGCCTATACAGAACCGCAGTTGTTATACGCCGTAAGTGAGCAGCTGCAGCCTTATGAACCTGAGGATACCGGCGAACACGGAGAATTTGCGGAAATCCTTGCCGGAATGCTCAGGAAAGCCGACGCGCAGGAAACTGCCGGCAATGAAGGAGCCGATGCTCCTCCTGTAGATTTATCAGGCGCTGAAAACAGCGCAGATGTTCCAGCCGCGGAAAAGAACCTGTTTTTCACACATGAAGATTCATTGATCTCTGTAAAGAACGCAGTAGAAAAAATAATTACAGAAACAGAAATCCCGCAAACGGAATTATCACAGGAAGAACTCTTTAAAACTGATTTATCCGAAGCGGAACTGCTGGCAGGCGGACTGTCCGCAAATGAGCTGCCGGCAGACATGCTAGCGGATGAACATCAGGACATTGCGTTAAGCGCGGAATATCTTCTGAGCCGTTCAATTGATACCGCAGCCAGTGATATAAACACTAATATTGACGATGCCGGCATTGATATTCCGCCTGAACTGTTCCAGACCGGCATCGCGGCGCATGACATAAAACCAGATTCAAATTCATCCCCTGTCAAAACAGAAACGGATAATCCGCTTATTGCACCTAACGCCGCGGCTGAACTGGCGGCAGCGGAAAACGCAGCCGCTGTAAACGTGGAGCCTGCTGCGGAAACAAAAAATAAAAAAGAAAGCGTATCTAACGTAAACGAAAAAATTGAAACTCTCCCCGGCGAAAACACGCGCGGCGATGAAATCGCAGGCTTGCGAAAAGAACCCGGAAATGACGGACGCGGCCGCTACGATGATTCGCGAAGCCGCTCCCGCCGCGACAAGGTCACTTTTGATGTCCGCGATTTAAGAACCGGAACAGACGCGAACGCGCCGAATAACATTCAGGCAAGCGTTACAGGCGCGGAAAAAACGCGCGTCCAGGGCTCAAACGAAATTACTCTGGAACTGCGGCTGCCGGGCAGTCAAAACAGCGCGGGACAAAGCGTTCAGCAGGCACAGACAAGCTGGGAAGCTAGATCAGGCAGCGCACTCGAAAATATGCTTGCGAGAGAACTGCATAATTTTAACGGCGACATTGTCCGCCATGCTTCGATGGCGCTTCGTAACGGAGGAGAGGGCACAATAAAGCTTGCACTTAAACCTGAAAGTCTTGGAAATGTAAAGATACAGCTGGAAATGACCGAAAACAAGATTACAGGTATTATCGTTGTTGAAAGCGAAGAGGCCTTAAACGCCTTTCGTAAAGAGCTTGCTTCACTGGAACAGGCATTCAGGGAATCAGGCTACGAGAGCGCAGACTTGAATCTGTCCCTGACAGCGGACGGTAAAAGCACGCAGGAGCGTCAGCAGGAAGCGGACGCTTTCACACCCAGGAATGTCGCATCACGTTATGATGAATCGTTTGAACTGGATTCATTGCCCCTGGCCGATGTCTTTTATGGACGCGGAACAGGCGCTATTAATATGCTTGCATGATTATAGGAGAAAGTTATGGAATTATTTAGTCCGGTCCTGAGTTCTCAGGAAAAATTTGAAGTTGAACAATTTGTCCGCGATTTTAATTTAAAGACAAGTCCGACCCGCAAGGTCCAGGAAGGTCTGGGCAGGGATGATTTCCTGAAAATTCTGATTAAACAGCTTGAATTTCAGGATCCGACTTCGCCGATGCAGGACAAGGAATTTATCGCGCAGATGGCTCAGTTCTCAACACTGGAACAGATGACCGGAATGGCGCAGGATTTCGCGAAACTTACCTCGATAATCAGCGGCAGCGAAGCGTCTTCATCGTTAGGGAGAGGCGTAGAAATAATCGAAGGGGATCGCATTATACAGGGCATGGTTGAAGCTGTAACCAGAGGCGAGATTCCCCAGGTGCTGGTTAACGGAACTTTCTATAACTGGGATCAGGTTAACAAGATTTTTATTGAATAAATAAGGAGAATTGCCAAGCGAGCTTGGCTTCCGATTGAACAGCGTTTGCCCTACGGCAAACTTAAAATAAGGAGTATTGCTTATATGATGCGATCATTGTTTTCCGGCGTTTCCGGACTTCAGAATCACCAGACCAGAATGGATGTTATTGGTAACAACATTTCCAATATCAATACAACCGGTTTTAAACGCGGACGGGTTAATTTTCAGGATATAATCTACCAGCAATTACAGGGCGCTGCCCGTCCCACCGATGAACTCGGCGGCGTAAACCCCAAGGAAGTCGGTCTTGGAATGTCCATCGCGTCAATTGATACGCTTCACATTCAGGGAACTTTACAAACCACAGGCATAGGAACTGATCTTGCCATCACAGGGCAGGGCTTTTTTATTCTTGATAATGCGGGCAAACAGGTATTTACAAGAGCAGGCGCGTTTTCCATTGATTCCGATGGCATTATGGTAAACCCCGCAAACGGCATGAAAGTGCAGGGCTGGATGGCGCGTGAAGTAAACAACATCACAATACTTGATGTATCCCGCCCCGTAGAAGAGCTTGAAATTCCTGTCGGCGGCAAAGACCCGGCAAAGGCAACCACAATGGTAGACTTCGCCTGTAACCTGGACAAGCGTATTCCTGAACTGCCGGAAAATCCCACAGGAGAGCAACTGTTAAGATCAACATGGTCAACAACAATAGCCATTTACGATTCATTCGGCGACAAGCACGATTTACAGGTAGAGTTTACCAGGGTGCCCGGCACACAGAACAGCTGGAACGCCAATGTGGTTGTCGATCCCCAGAATGAAATTTCAACTAACGCTTCAATCGGGTTCGGCGAGGAAGCTCCTGCGGCGGACGGACCTACAACCTTTACTGTTAATTTTTCGAATAACGGAACACTGCTTTCCGCGGAAGACGGAGACGGCAATATATCAGGCGATTCAGGCCAGGTGCAGATGTATGTAGCCTACGATGTTCAGACCGCGACCCCAAATGATGACGGCACCATGGTCAGGCAGGAATTTGTTCTTAACCTTGGCACTGTCGGCGGCTTTACCAATTCAATCACCCAGTACGCGGAATCAAGTTCAACCAAAATGGTGGAACAGGACGGACGCGCAATGGGTTATCTGGATGATTTTAAGATTGACTCATCGGGAGTCATTACAGGCGTTTATTCAAACGGCAGCACAAGGATTTTGGGACAAGTCGCTATAGCCACCTTCCCCAATCAGGGCGGTCTTGAAAAACTCGGAGACAATACATACCGCGTGTCGAATAACTCCGGTTCCGCGAATATCGGACCTTCCGGGATCGCGGGCAAGGGACAGATCAGAGCTGGAACTCTGGAAATGTCAAACGTTGATATGGCCGATCAGTTTGTAGACATGATCGTTACCCAGCGCGGTTTCCAGGCCAACTCAAGAACGATTCAGACAGCGGATCAGCTGCTGCAGGAATTACTGACGCTTAAGAGATAATAGGGATTTTTATATAGTATGATAAAGGTCACCCGGCTTGACGGGACGGAGTATTACATTAATCCTCATCAGATTGAATGTATAGAAATCCGTCCCGATACAACATTGATGATGTTATCCGGTAAGACGCACATTGTGCGGGAAGAAGCGGACATTGTTTTGGAAAAAATTAACGCTTACCGTAAAAAATTGACCCCTTATATAGTACAGGAGTAATAGTATGGATCTTGCATCCCTTGTAGGATTAGTTGGCGCTTTCGGTATGGTAATATTTACCGCAATTTATACCGCAGGCAGTATGGTAGGTCTTGTACGTCTTTTAAATTTACCGTCATTCGCCCTAGTTGTAGCCGGCTCTTATTTCGCGGTTATGGTTGCCAATAAATGGAAAACATCCATCGGCGCATTTGGAATGATAGGCCGTACTTTTAAAGTGCCGTCGTTTAACGAACAGGCAATTATCCAGAAACTTGTAGCCTTTTCCGAAAAAGCCCGCCGTGAAGGGCTTTTGGCGCTTGAAGATGAACTTGAAGACCTTGACGATGAATTTATGAAAAAAGGTTTACGCCTTGTTGTAGACGGCACTGACGCGGTTATTATCCGCGACCTAATGGAACTGGAAGTAACTCAAATGCAGCTTCGCCATACTGTCGGTCAGGGGCTTTTGATGACTTGGGCTGGTGCCGCTCCTGCTTTCGGAATGATGGGAACGGTAGTCGGGCTTGTAAATATGTTGTCAAACCTTGATGATAAAGCCTCTATCGGCCCTAACATGGCGATGGCCCTTATTACAACTCTTTACGGTTCATTGATTGCAAACGTAACTGTCGCGCCCTGGAGTACTAAATTAAAAGCGCATTCCACCGCGGAGAGCAGCGTAAGAGAAATGGTAATTGAGGGTGTTCTCTCCATTCAGGCAGGCGATAATACCCGTATTCTTGCAATGAAACTCCTGGCTTATCTTGATCCGTCCTCCAGGAAAGCTCTGGAAGCGGAAGTGCTTAAGGACTAATTGGGGCAAAGATGGCGAAGAAGAAAAAAATAGATGAATTAAAACCGCCGGATTGGCTAACCACCTATTCGGATATGATAACGCTGTGTCTTTGCTTCTTTGTTATTATGTTTAACCCTGACGAGGTTACCCAATCTCAGTTGGACGCGATTTCCGCCGGCATGAGATCCGCCGGTATTGGATCAATGCCGGGGGGCTTCACCCTTTCCGCGGGACGCAACGCAGACCTGGGAAATACAATAGCGGCTTTACCTTCAATGGAACGAGGCAGGGTTATGGGAACCGCCATGCGAAGAGCGGTTTCGGTATTTTCTCCTGAAATCCGATCCAATAAAATCAGGGTAACCCAGGATGAACGCGGTCTTGTAATAACCTTAGCTGCAGATGCGTTTTTTAACCCGGCCAGCGCGCGAATTAATATTGAAGCTACAAGGGATACTCTGCTGCGGCTTGGAACCTATATGTCCTCTGATGAACTTGCGGACAGAATAGAAGCAGATGGTACAAGAAGAATAATTAAATTCAGAATTGAAGGCCACACAGACGCAGTTAATATAGACCCCTCAGGCCCCTGGGAAGACAATTGGCAATTGTCGGTAGAACGTTCAAGATCCATACTCCGTTACCTTGTCGCATTAGGCATAGACGAGAAGCGTTTTCAGATAGCTGGTTTCGCTGACACCATGCCCATTGCCTCAGGCACATCTCCCGAAGCAAACGCGCTTAACCGCCGTGTTGATATTATTATTATTAATGACGGGCATTTATAGAAATCCAAGTCATAAAAAATTTTCTGTAATATTCATATAAAACCTAAAAAAATCTTGCTTTTTTCCCATTCTTCATTATAATTAAGAAATTACTCAGTGTATTGAGTATTTTGCTCAGTATATTTAGCATATTACTCAATATAATAAGTATTTTGCTCAGTATATTGAGTATAATGTTAAACATACAGAATAAATCAGGAGGAAATGAATGCATAAACGGAAACTGGTAATGCAGCTTACCAACAGATTAAAAGAGCCGCGCAGGTTTATATATGTTATAACAGGACCGCGTCAGACAGGAAAAACGACTGCCGTTTTACAGACTCTTGAAGATATTCATATTCCGCATCATTTTATCAGCGCGGATGATCCTGAGGTTATTTCACCGCAGTGGCTTCACAATGAATGGGATAAAGCAAGAGTTTTACAGAAGCAGACGGGCAGCCAAATTATTTTTGCCATTGATGAAATACAAAAAATCCAAAACTGGTCGGCTGTTGTAAAACTCCTGTGGGATGAAGATACCCGTAAAAAATTACCTGTTAAAGTAATATTACTGGGTTCATCTTCGCTGCTCATTCAAAAAGGATTAAATGAATCAATGGCAGGACGATTTGAGGTATTGTTCTCTCCCCACTGGGAATATAATGAATGCAAAAAAGTCTTTAATTACAATCTTGATGATTTCCTCTTCTTTGGCGGTTATCCCGGAGCGGCGGCACTAAAAAACGACATTGAACGATGGGTGCGTTATATAGGAACTTCCATAGTGGAGCCGGTCATCTCCAGAGACATTGTTCAGATGGAAGAAATACGAAAACCGGCATTACTGCGATCATTGTTTACTCTGGGAGCGTCATACTCCGCACAGGAACTTTCCTACACAAAAATTCTGGGACAACTGCATGACGCTGGTAATACCGTAACTCTGGCTCACTATCTTGAATTATTAAATAATGAGAATATTCTTTGCGGGCTGCAAAAATATTCATTAAATAAAATACGGGTAAAACAAAGTTCACCGCGTTTTTTGGTATATGATACATCTTTGTTAATATGGGCTGCCGGAGCTTCTCGCAGAAAATTTCTGGAAATGCCGGATTACAAAGGGCGTTTAATTGAAAGCGCAATTGGAGCCTATCTTTTAGCGCGCGGTAAAGAAGAAGGATTTTCAGTTTATTGGTGGCGGGAAAGAGAAAAGGAAGTTGATTTTGTAATTGAAAGAGGGACTACAGCTCTTACGGCAATAGAAGTTAAAAGCGGCATTATCAAACATACAGGGGGCAGTATGGAGTTTAAAAAACTGTTTCCTCATGCTTATTGCATTACAGCGGGGAGCCATGACTGCGGTATCGAAGATTTTCTGTCAGGGAAAGTCCCTTTATTTAAGGACTTCTGAACAGTCTGCGTTAATATGCCATATTACTATAAAATTAAACTTGTTCAAAACAACAGAATGGTTATAAAATAACAGTACGGTTTTTATGCCGGATAAATCATTTTATAGGAGATAAAAATGAAAAAGTGGATTTGTACAGTTTGCGGTTATGTTCATACAGGCGATCAGCCGCCGGCGGGATGCCCTACATGTAAAGCGCCATCCTCAAAATTCAAAGAGCAGGATGCAAGCACGGGATTTGCTGCGGAACACGTAGTTGGCGTCGCCAGGGGCGTGGACGCTGACATAGTAAAAGATTTACAGGCGCACTTTAACGGCGAATGCTGCGAAGTGGGAATGTACCTTGCAATGGCGCGCGTTGCCCATCGTGAAGGATATCCTGAAATCGGTTATTACTGGGAAAAGGCGGCATGGGAAGAGGCCGAACATGCCGCGAAATTCGCGGAACTGCTGGGCGAAGTAGTAACCGACAGCACAAAGAAAAATCTGGAAATGCGCGTTGAGGCTGAACAAGGCGCGTGCGCTGGTAAGACTGATATTGCAAAACGGGCCAAGGAAAAAGGACTGGACGCGATTCACGACACAGTTCATGAAATGGCGCGTGATGAAGCCCGCCATTGCGCAGGTTTCCGAGGACTCTTAAAACGGTACTTCCAGAACTCTTAACGCCGCATCCTGAGTCAGTTACAGGTTAAAGTGTTAAGAATTAATTAATAACACACTGGAACTGACCCCAGGAAAAACGGGAAGTATGGTAATTAACCGCATAAATAATTACAATAACTCCCATGGATCAAAGCATTAAACAAAAAAGTAAAAAATTCGCAGCTAAAGTAGTCCTTCTCCATAGACAGCTTTCAGCCAGAAAGAAAGAGAGTGTTATGTCCGAAGAACTCCTGAGATCCGGCGCGGGGATTGGCGCGGGCCTTGTAAGGTCGGAGTGCGCAATAAGTAAAAGCGACCAAATCGCCAAGGTATACAATGCACTGCAAGACTGCGCGGAAGCGAAATACTGGCTTGAACTCCTGAATGAAACAGGATGCCTTACAGAATTTGAATATAACGACACCCTGAAAGAATGCGACGAACTGCGTAAGCTGCTTGTCGTACAGATTAAGACAATAGGAACTGTAACATCAAAATAGAAGAACGCTCATTGCTCTAAAACAAATCTTCCCTTACAATATCCTTATCAAACTAGAATCAGGAGAATGCCATGAGCCGAGAATCCAAAATAAAAGAATTAATTACCCAAATGACGCTGGAGGAGAAAGTTTCCCAACTGGTTTATACAAGCGCGGCAATTCCCCGGCTGGGAATACCAGAATACAACTGGTGGAACGAGTGCCTGCATGGAGTAGCCAGGGCCGGTATAGCGACCATCTTTCCCCAGGCAATCGCGCTTGCGGCTACTTTTGATGATACTTTTATACAGGAAGTGGCGGACGCTATTTCCGATGAAGCGCGTGCAAAATATAATGAAGCGATTAAACATGGAAACCGCGGACAATACTGGGGACTTACTTTCTGGACGCCGAATATTAATATCTTCCGCGATCCGCGCTGGGGGCGGGGACAGGAAACTTATGGCGAAGACCCTTACCTGACAAGCCGTATCGGCGCTGCGTTTGTTCGCGGTCTGCAGGGCGATGATCCTGAAAATTTAAAAACCGCGGCCTGCGCGAAACATTACGCCGTACATTCCGGACCGGAAAAAGACCGCCATACATTTAACGCGATTGTATCAAAGAAGGATCTTTTTGAAACATATCTGCCCGCCTTTAAAGCGTTAGTTGATGCAGGAGTTGAGTCTGTCATGGGCGCGTATAACCGCACTCTGGATGAGCCATGCTGCGGCAGCGCCTTACTCCTTAAAGACATACTGCGCGAAAAGTGGGGATTCAAAGGCCATGTCGTTTCCGATTGTTGGGCTATCCGCGATTTTCATGAATACCACAAGGTGACCAAATCACCGGAAGAGTCTGCGGCTCTTGCGTTAAACGCAGGCTGCGATCTTAACTGCGGATGCACATATCCAATGCTGAATGTTTCTTTTAAACAGGGGCTAGTTACAGAAGATGCGATTAATACAGCTCTTGAGCGTCTGCTCAGAACCCGTTTTAAGCTGGGAATGTTTGAACCGCCGGAATCTGGCAAATACGGAAAACTTGGCCGTGAAATAATAAACTGTGAAAAACACCAAAAGCTTGCGTTAAAAGCGGCGCATAAATCCATCGTACTTCTTAAAAACGATAATAATATTTTACCGCTGGACTCAAGTCCAAAAAGAATAACCGTGACAGGTCCCGCCGCCGCTAACGCTCATGCGCTATTTGGCAACTATTACGGCGTCAGTTCACGTTTTGTTACCATTTTGGAAGGAATTGGTGAAAAAACAAGGAATTTATTCGGTACCTCAATGGAATACCGTCAGGGCTGCATGATGTACGGCGAAAACAGTAAATCACTGGTTCATTACGGCGAGGCTGCGCCTTCCGATGTGGTAATCGCCGTAATGGGACTGGACGGCGCTATCGAAGGCGAAGAAGGCGACGCGATTGCGTCAGACTTAAACGGCGACCGCAATACAATCGAGCTTCCGCCGTGGCAGATAAAATACCTGGAAAAAATCAGGGAAGCGGGAAAAAAGATCATTTTGGTATTGACAGGAGGCAGCGCAATCGCATTCCCGGAAAACCTTGCGGACGCAATAATTTTCGCCTGGTATCCGGGCGAGCTTGGAGGCAAGGCAGTAGCTGACATCATCTTTGGCGATATAGCGCCGTCCGGAAAACTTCCTGTAACATTCCCGGTTTCAACAAAGCAGCTTCCGCCTTACGATGACTATTCAATGAAGGGACGCACTTACCGTTACATGACTGAAAAACCTCTGTACCCATTCGGTTTCGGGCTTTCATATACCAGCTTCCGTTTCGATTCTGTTGACCTGAGCGCGCCCACAATTTCTGCGGGCGGCAGGATAAAGGTATCTGTAAAAGTAAGCAACACAGGATCATATAACGCCGATAATGTTATACAAATTTATGTTACCAAGGACAACCGAAATGAAAATGATCCTCTTTTCTCTTTGAGAGATTTCCGCCGTATTCATATTCAGGCAGGTAAGAGCGAAACAGTTGAATTCGAACTTTCATCACAGGCTTTTGAAACTGTAAATTCCGAAGGCGGATACGAACTTACGCCGGGAAGTTACACGATCATTGCATCGGATGCAGCGCCGGTTCCGGCTGCCGTTGAAAAAGGCGCGGCACAGCCTGTATCAGCTAAACTAATGATAAATTAATTATATAATGAGGCAGTTTCAGAAAAACCGGAACTGCTTCATATAACGGGGAAATGAAAAATGAAAATATCAGTAAATAAACTATATAATTTTCCATTGGCGATTATTTTAATAACCTTTCTTGCGGCTTCCTGCAGCGTGGATGACAGACTGCTTTCCGTGGATAAACAGGGGCGGACTGTAGTTGAACGTTTTGGCCGGCTAAAGGTAGAAGGCGTAAAACTTTTAGCTGAAGACGGCAGGCAAATTCAGCTTAGGGGGATAAGTTCGCACGGGCTTCAATGGTTCGGCAGATACGCAAATGAAGGCGTTCTTAGGTGGCTAAGAGATGACTGGAATATGCAGGTTTGGCGGGCGGCCATGTACCTCAGGGAAGACGGTTATATCACTCAAAGGTCGGTTAAATCATTTGTTACAAGTTCTGTAGAAGCAGCCATCAATCTTGGGCTTTATGTCATTATCGACTGGCATGTCCATCATGATCAGGATCCGAATTTTTACAAAGACCTTGCGATTGATTTTTTTACAGAAATGGCTCAACTTTACGGATCCTACCCGAATGTTATTTATGAAATCTGTAATGAGCCGAACGGTTCTCATGTGACATGGAACGAGGTTATAAAACCGTACGCGCAAGAGATAATATCGGTAATCAGGCAGTATGATCCTGATAATATCATCATTGTGGGAACGCCGAATTGGAGTCAGGATGTGGACATTGCCGCCTTAAATCCCATAAACGGTACAAATATCATGTATACCCTCCATTTTTATGCAGGATCACACGGTCAGGAGCTTAAAAACAAGGCAGCATTCGCCATAGAAAGAGGTTTACCCATTTTTGTTACAGAGTGCGGCACATCTCAATCATCCGGAGGCGGCGGTGTTTATGAAAAAGAATTCCTGGAATGGCTCTCTTTCCTGAAAAAACATCAAATCTCCTGGGTAAACTGGTCTTTAACAAACAAGGGAGAGGATTCCGGCCTGTTAAGAATGAATACCGACCGTGAAGGTAAAGGCGGCTGGACTGATGATCAACTATCCCAATCGGGACGATTTATCAGAAAAATATTGAAAAATGAAATAAAAATAAAGTAAATCATTAATTTTATAAATGAAATAACTAAAAGAAATGAATTGACTTTTAATGAATAAAAATGTACAATATTGTTCATTAGGCCTAAAAATTTTTAGGTAAAATTAAGATTTTTTTGGAGGAAAAAATGAAGAAAGCACTAGTCATTTTAGGGGTAGTCCTTATGCTGTTCAGCATAATCGGCTGTAAAAAGGATCAGGGACTTGTTGTGTGGTCATTCACGGATGAGTTGGAAGACATGATCAAGAATTACTACATCCCCGCGCATCCGGATGTCAAAATTGAATATACAATGACTCCGACAGAGCAATTCCAGGGTAGGGTAGATCCTGTATTCCAGTCAGGCAAAGGCGCTCCTGATATTATCGCATTGGAAGCCGACTTTGTCCGCAAATACGTGGAATCGGGACTTCTTTTGGATATCACTGATGTTTATGAAAGGAACAAAAGCAAACTCTACAATTATCCTGTAGAAATCGGAACATACAACGGAAAAGTATACGGTATGTCATGGCAGGCAGCGCCAGGCGCGTTCTTCTATCGCCGAAGCCTTGCGAAAAAATATTTCGGCACCGACGATCCCGCAGTTATTCAGACTTATTTCTCCAGCTTTGAAAAATTCCTGGAAACAGCTGAATTCCTTAAACGGAGTTCAAACGGCGGATGCGTAACAATCGGCAGCCGCGGCGATTTGACAAAGGTGTTCTATGAATTACGCTCACAGCCCTGGGTTGTAGGCGGCAGAGTAAACATTGATCCCGCAATGGAACAGGCAATGGATATAGCAAAAATCATGAATGACAACAGGTATGACGGCCGCGTAGGCCAGTGGTCAGAAGGCTGGTTCGCGAGCTTTAACGGAACCCTTACAGACGAAACCGGCAAGCAGCTTGAAACATTTGGAACATTCCTTCCAACATGGGGTCTCCACTATGTTCTTAAAACAAACGCTCCCGATACCTCAGGCGACTGGGCCATGATAGCCGGTCCTGTAGGCTGGAGATGGGGCGGCACATGGATTGGCGCATATAAAGACACCAAGAATGTACAGGCCGCAAAAGATATGATTGAATGGCTTACAACAAGCGATGTTTTCCTGGAAAGATGGGCAAGAGATAAAGGCGATGTTGTCGGCAGCCAGGTTGTTGTAAACAAGATTAAAGACACATTCCGCGAACCTTTCCTCGGCGGACAGAACCACTATGCGGCATTTGCGGACATGATTCCGAATGTTAATGGCAGGCTTGTACAGGCAACCGATTCAGTCTTTGACAATCTATTCAATGAAGCTATGACAGCTTATGTAGAAGGCGAAAAAACCAAAGCGCAGGCTCTTGATGATTTAAGAGCCCAGGCCAGAACAATGCTCAATCTAAACTAGTCAGAGGATTAGCTGGCTGAGAATCAAATTTTTACCTGACCACTTTACCAAGTGGTCAGGTTTTTTTTTAGGAGAAATTATGGAAAAAAGAATAATTGGTCACGAGGCAAAGACAAACCGGTGGGGTTATGCCTTTGTCGCGCCTTTTATAGTTGTGTTCTTAATTTTTAACCTTTGGCCTACTATTAATACAATTTCACTTGGGTTTACAGATCTAAGAGGATTTAACCGTACCAGAAATTTTGTTGGATTGGCTAATTTCGCAAAACTGATAACCGATCCGTATTTCTGGAGCGCTTTAGGAAATACATTTATCATCTGGATATTCAACTTTATACCTCAGCTTGGTATGGCCCTGGTGCTTGGAATATGGCTTTCGGATACACAGTTGAATCTCGCAGGTAAGGGTTTATTCCGCGCTGTTGTTTACCTGCCAAATCTTCTTATGGCAATGTCTGTAGCCATGCTCTTCCGCAGCCTTTTCGGACAGGGCGGTCATGTGCAGGCGCCGGCGAATCAATTTTTAAGAATGATAGGAATTTATTATAATAACGTGGAACTGGGAATACCCAAAGACGCGTTTAATTTCTTCCGAAGTGAACCATTTTCAAGAGGGCTTGTATCATTTATACAATGGTGGATGTGGTACGGCCATACATTAATCATCCTTATGGCAGGTATTACAAGCATACCCACATCTCTTTTCGAATCCGCTGTTGTTGACGGAGCAAACAGCAGTCAAATCGCACGGAAAATTACCCTTCCGCTACTCCGCCCCATTATGCTCTATATACTTGTCACGTCAATGATTGGCGGTATGCAGATGTTTGATATACCATTTACGCTTACCGACAGATACGGCGCGCCGAATAACTCGATACGAACAACTGTAGTGTATCAGTACAATATCGCGTTTATGGGCAGCAATGATTACGCGTATGGAGCCGCTATTTCCATTGGAATATTTTTAATAACAATGATTTTAGCTTTAATGATATTCTTCCTGTTGCAGGATCGCAGCGAATTGAAATCAAGAAATGGAGGCGCAAAATGACATATAGAACAGGTAATCCGTTAAAACGGCAGCTTATCCATTTATTGATGATTATTCTGGCGATTATGGCTATAGTGCCGGTATATGTGCTTATGATAAACGCTACTCGTTCTACTGAAGAGATCAATACAGGTTTAGCCATTCTGCCAAGCAGAAATGCCGCATATAACTGGAACGCTCTTACGAGCAGAGGTTTTAAAATATGGCACGGCTTTTTGAACAGCGCGATAATTTCTATCGCTACTACCGCAGTAAGCGTTTATTTCTCGGCACTAACAGCCTACGGTCTTCATGTCTATCGTTTTAAAGGCAGACTCGCGTTATGGGGACTGATTCTGATTATAATGATGCTTCCAGGATCGCTAACATTTATTGGTTTTTATCAGCTAATGGCTTCGTGGAGGTTGACAGATAACTACCTGCCTTTGATTATTCCAAGCATTGCGGCCGCCGGAACAGTACTGTTCATCCGGCAATATATGAGCGCAGTATTAAGCAAGGATCTTATAGACGCAGCCAGGATAGACGGAGCGGGCGAATACAGTATTTTCAACATAATTATTTTACCGGTAATAGTTCCGGCTCTTGCGGCTCAGGCAATCTTTACATTTGTCGGTTCATGGAATAACTTCCTTACGCCGTTTGTTCTGCTTTCATCAAACTCAAGATACACCCTGCCCATGTTTATCTTTCAGCTTCGCGGTGATATTTACCGGACAGAATTCGGCGGTATTTATTTGGGAATTGCCGTTTCGCTTATACCCATTCTGATTTTCTACGCGTTAATGTCAAGGTATATAATTTCCGGGCTTACTTTAGGCGGAATTAAAGAGTAAAAGTGAAAAAAAATGTATGCTAGTGTCCTGTAATATTCTAATGACGGAGTAACATGTTAAGTTAATTCCTAATATAATAAGGAACTAACGCATTTTGTTATTTTGGAAACAGAATATTACAAGACACTAGTACTCCATGAAGTCTAAATTCGAGTATACAAATGTTGGCGCTTAATTCGAGCATCATCGGTGGTAAATTGCCACCGTACAGTAGCTTTATAACTATTAGGGTTGGTAACCCATGGTTGCACTTCACTGTCCTTTTTTTAACTGACGGTATTCTTTACCCCAAACACTGTCAGCCGAGTACGCTAATTTCCAGTTCAGCCATATTCAGCCATGACCCATGTTTTGGCGTGTAATGTATTTCAAAACGTTGTAACCGTCAAAACAAGCGGTGAAAATATTCTCGAATGATAAAAAAAACGTAACGAAAAATTTAGCAATTAAAAATAATCCAAGGAAGCAGCTTTTCCCAGTTTTCTGATAAATTTGCGAACGGAGCTTTATCAAATAGTGTACGCAAATAAAGAAGCGGTTCAATCTTATTCTGCTAGGCAGTTTCAATGAGGGAATAAATACCGCAGGAGCTTTTAGCACCGGCAGGGCTCTTATTGAAAAGCCAGTTTTTTCTACCAAGTACAAATGGACGAATCGCGTTTTCACAAACGTTGTTGTCAGGGGTTAAATAAGGACTATCAAGATACATGATTAATTTATCCCACTGTTTTAGTGTATATGCAATCGCTTTACCAATCTTGATATTTCTGAATCATTATGTAACTTACAAGGCTCGCGCCCGCTATAGAACGAGGAATAATACAAGGAGGCACAGGCGCGATCTTTACAACAGGCTGTTCCTCGTCTTCTGTTCCCTCGCTGCAGCGGCATCGGACTGAAGTCCGCGCGTATTTTGGTCTTATTGTTTTTCTTACATATATAGATTGAGGTATTATTTCAAGTTTTTCTAAGGACTTTAGTCCTAGGTTTCTTCGCCTATTCTGGTCATTTTTTCACCGCAGGCGCATGTTTTTTCATCTTCAGGGATATCTACGATTTCTTCAACTCTGCGAAGATTAGGGTCAAGTGGTTTGCGTCCCGGTTTTTTTCCTGTATAGGATTTTATTTTCTGCTTCTCTGTTTCAATGCCTTCTTCTGGCAATTCTGTTTGTTCTGTTTCTTCGACGAATAACGATTGCTGTTTGTCATCGGAGAGTAATTCCTCGGCGCTGCGGCAAAACCTTTTGTATATCAGAAGGTCATAGCGTTCATTTAATTCATAATATTTATGTTTAAATGATTCTAATTCTATTATTCGCTTATTGTCTGTTTCTAATTTGCGTATGTAGCTTAACACTTCAGGATTTAATGTTTCAAACTGTAATGCTGTATTCAGCATATCTTGTTTAATCACGCAACGATCTGCTTGTCAACTTTTTTATAAAATATTTTTTATTAATCCGACCCGAAACTTCCGGATCGGATTTTTTCTTACGCTGCCTTTTTATAAAACAATTCTTTATGCGCTCTGAAGAAATCAATGCCTGCCAGTAACATCTGTAGTTCCTCAGCCGCCAGCTCTCTCGCTTCGCTTTCATCGCAAGGCCATGGAAACTTGTTCTTCTCAAGCCGCTTCCGGCTTAACCAAAATCCGCACTACTTCGTAGTGAGTCTTGTCCCAGTAAACCGCTTTTAACAGTTTTCTGCTGCGGTTGCAGAACAAAAAAACACTCCCGCTGAACGGGTCTTGTTTTATCCCTTCCTGCACAATTGCCGACAGTCCGTTTACCGCTTTTCTCAAATCCTTTGATCCGGGATGCAGGAATATTCTTGCTTTGCTAAGGTCTATTATCATAGCGAAGCTCCAAATCCTTCCATGACAGCTCGCAGTTGATTGTGGTTTATTACAAGCGGTATGTATATTTTCATATCCCCTTTTTCTATAAGTATTTCCGGTATACCCATTGATGGTTTTACCACAGCCGCGTTAGCTGTTGAAACCGCTGGGATTTCTACAAAATTATGTTTTGTTTCATCCACCGCTTTTGTCCAGTTGAAAAATGTTTGTTGATTTATCCCGCTGTCTTTCGCATACGCCCACGCACTCTTTCCACTTTGTTTCCAGTCTTCCAGCCGCTTTATTTTTTCTTCTTCACTGTACCTCATCTTTTACCTCCAGTATTTATTTTTCCTGGAAGTTTACTATGCTTTTTTTACTGATGGTAGAAGCGCTTGTTTTGACGGTTACCTGATAACAATAAATTCCTATAACTTAATTAATGTGAAAAATGGCAGATAAATGTGCAGATAAAATCCCAACTCGGCGAACCGTAGTGTTCTACAGCAAACCGAAAAAAGGGGAAATGAGATCATTTTTATTGACTTAATATTCCCTATGGTTTACAGTGATTTGTAGAAAACCATAAGGGTTTATTGAGTTCACCTTCATGGGTCTTTTAAGGCGGTGGTTGGAGGTTCGAATCCTGCGCGGCTCAGTTGAAAAAAATAAATGAAGGCTTCGTCAAATGATGAAGTCTTCTTTTATATAATTGGTATGCCTTGCTTGCAGAAAGGGTTATTTACGGTTTTTAAGCTCAGCTTCTTTCTTTTCTATTGCATCTTTAAGATTAGCAAGTTCGTTTAAAAGCGTCCTGAACTCTACTGTTTCGCGATCAATTACAGGCTGATCGCGTTCTGCAAACGCCAGATAAACTTCTGTGCCAAGACGAGTCAGCATCTTCTGCGCCTGACCTTCCAGCTGCTTGATTTCAAGCATTAATATGCCCCGCTCTCCCAGATCCTGCGCTTTCGCTCCGGCTTTAACAGCAAATTCTTTTGATACTGCCAGGCCTTGATCGAGTATTTCTTTCATTCTATCGCTAAATGCCATGTTATTCTCCTCATTAACAGTATAACACATTAAGGTCTTTTAATAAAACCATGAAATAAATATTAATTCAGGGATTCGTATTTTCATATTATCGTTATGTGTTTAATTGCTTTTTTTGATTTATCGCGATATAATTACCTTATGAGTAATATAAGAAAAGCGATATTTTTTGCAATTATACTAACATGTTTTACAATGGGTTCTTTTGGAGATATATTTTATAGTTTTTCATTGGGATTAAACCGTCTAACTGAACAATACCTGGATGATGATTACGGCAAAGAACTAAACGGAGTTGGTTTTGTCATGTCGCTTAACTATTATCCTGAAAATTTTCCGTTGGGCTGGTTTATCCGAACCTCTTTAGGAAGCATGAATATGGGTTACGAATGGAAAGATAATGAGATAGATTCGATAGAGTTCGATTCATCATTGGATTTAAGTTTAAGCATGGGTCCTTCATTCGTAATAAAATTGGGTTCAATAATTTACATACCGATTTCAATTGGGCCTGTAATTAGCAGTTACCGTGAAGAATCCGCAGGATATTATAACGAAAATATTATTGGTTTTTATGACGCAATTAATATTGGAGCGCTCCTGGATTTAGGCATTACAATAAATCCCGCAAGACGATTTATCATAACAAACAGTATTATTGCATCCTATGACTTTTTACGATGGGAAAGGGGTAATATGTCAACAAGTTATCGAAGTATTAACAGCGGAAATTTTAAATATGAAAATTATTCCGCATTCAATATAGGTTTTTATTTTGGACTTGGAATACGATTCGGAGGATCAAGAAATATTAGTTAAATGCCGGAGCGTGAACCTTTGGTTTGAAGCGGTATTAAACCAAACTTATGAAAAAAGAAAATAATTTTTCACTTGAAAAAATTAAAATAGAACTATATAATATTATCAGGGAATTCCGGTTATGAATGTTACATCCTTTCGCTTGACTTTTAGGAATTTAAGGGGTAAATTTATACAATGAATCTCAAGACAATAATTACTAAAGATACAATTAAACTTAACCTGAAAGGTACTACCAAGAAAGAAATCATCAATGAACTGCTGGATATTCTTGTGAGCACCGGAAAAATACAGGACAGACAGGAAGCCTGGAGCGCGGTTATGGACAGGGAAGAAAAAATGTCCACAGGCATGAAACACGGAATAGCAATTCCTCACGGAAAGAGCGCAATAATTCATGATTTGGTCGCATGTATTGGAATCTCAGAAAACCCGGTTGATTTTGATTCTCTTGATAAAGAGCCGTGCAGAATCTTTATTATGACTCTTTCACCGGTTGAAAAAACAGGGCCTCATTTGCAATTCCTGGCGGAAATCAGCCTTCTTTTTAAAAGTTCGGAAAAACGTAAGGAAATTCTGAACTCCAAAACATCAGAAGAAGTTCTAAAAACACTGACAGAATAAATTCCCGCGGGCAGCAGAGCTCAAACCAATAATTTTCACATAACAGGTAAGGGGAAAGAGTATGCGCATCAGTAAAAATTTAATTTATGACAATGAAGGCAGGACGCTGATTCTGCGCGGAGTGAATCTGGGCGGAGATTCAAAAATACCTTTTTGTGCTCCCGGCAGTGAAATTGATCCGGAATTCCTGAATACTAATAAAAAAGTTTCTTTTACCGGCAGGCCGTTTCCCCTGGCCGAAGCGGAGAGCCATTTTCAATTATTGAAAAAGGCAGGCATGACTTTTCTGCGGCTGGTTGTTACATGGGAAGCCATTGAACATGAAGGGCCTGGAATTTATGATGAAGAATATCTGGCCTATCTGCGCAAGATCATTCTCGCGGCGGATAGGGAAAATATTTCGGTTTTTATTGATCCGCATCAGGATGTGTGGAGCAGGTGGACAGGCGGCGACGGCGCTCCCGCGTGGACAATGGAAAAACTTGGAATGAATTTGGATTTACTCGATCAATGCGGCGCTGCCATTACAAAACAGCGTTACCGCGTTTATCACAAAAGCAGGAAACATCCAAACGGCGTTCCTTTTCCGAAAATGATTTGGCCCAGTAACTATAACAGATACGCGGCTTCTACCATGTTTAGCCTGTTCTTCGCAGGGCTTGCATACGCGCCGGATTTACAGATAGACGGAGAAAATGTACAGAACTGGCTGCAAAACCGCTACATTGCCGCTTTCAAACACGCACAGCGCCGTCTGAAAAATTGCGCGGCCATTAAGGGCTGGGGGGTAATAAATGAACCGCATTTTGGCTTTATCGGACAGCAGGATCTAAACATTACCGAAGACAGCATAATTCCAATCGGGCCTAAACCCACTCCATGGCAGACAATAAAAGCCGCAAGCGGTTATAAAACAGAAGTGCCTGTGTTCGGAGCCATGGGAAAAAAAATTACGCATTATGAAACATTTAACAGCGGCAAGGTTTCACTGTTCAAAGATGGTTTTTCCTGCCCATGGAAACAGGCCGGTATCTGGAATGATAATAACGGAGAGCCTGAACTGATACGAAGCGATCACTTCAGCAGGTTTAATGGACGGCGCGCTGTTTTCATTGACGACTTCCTGAAACCATTCACAGTAAAATTTATAAACGCCATGAAAGAATCTGATGAAAGCGCTTTTTTCTTTATCGAAGGTTTGCCGGGCTGCACAAAAGAAGATTCTCATCCGTCATGGGACGCGAAGGAAGACAGTAATGTCATTAACGCTTTTCACTGGTATGACGGAGTAACGCTTTTTACCAAAAGTTTCCGTTCATGGTTCAATGTAAATATTGACACAAAAAAACCAATTTTGGGGAAGAAGAAAGTGGCAGCTTATTTTACCGAATGCCTTGCAAAAGGAATAACCTGCACAAAACAAAAAACGGGAGATGTTCCGTGTCTTTTGGGAGAGTTCGGCCTTGCATTTGACATGAATAAAAGAAAAAGTTTTAACACAGGCGATTACTCATTGCATGAAGAAGCTCTTTCAATGTATTACGACGCGGTAGACGCAAATCTGCTCCACTCAACAATCTGGAACTATTCCACCAGTAATTCAAATAAATACGGCGACGGCTGGAATGACGAAGACCTTTCAATTTATTCCGAAGGAAAAGAGCGCGCGGCCGCGGGATGGAAGCGCCCCTATCCGATGGCTACAGCCGGCAAACCGCTTTTCTTCAGATGGGACAGAAAACGCGGTGAATTTATTTTCCGCTTTAATGCAGATAACGGAATTGCGGCGCCGACAATAATTTATCTGCCGCCTGAAACATTCGGCGCTTCGCCGGATATTAAATCCAGCTTACGGTACGATTACCAATACGAAGAGCGGCGGCTTTTAATTTATAACGATGATTATAATGGGGAAGCGGAAATTAAAGTGCGGCTGAACTGAGACTGTTTTTGACTCTGCGGCAGCGGAATATTAACGCCGGAATTTTCCGCAAAATGATTATCCGCCGGCTGGTTTTCAATTGGCTGGTTTTCTGTTAAACGGTTTTCTTCTTCCCTGATCAGCATAAAGTGAAAGCGGTTTTCTATCCTGCTCCGGTTTTCCAGAATCCGGCTGATATAATCAAGCGTAACTTTTGGAGCGCCTGTATTGCTTATCCTGCCGGTTCCGGCATTGTACATTGCGAGAGCGGAAACTTCGCTGCCTCCGGTGTTAAGGCAAAACCGCAGATGACCTACGCCGTTACGCGCATTATCTTTAATATTAAAAAATTGTATTAGTTCCATATTCGGAAAAGAACGGTTATTAAGCTGAAACAGGCCGCGATCAACGCTTCCGTCGTAATTATGCCTGTTAACAGCAAGCGGATTAAATTTGCTTTCTTCCCAGCTTAACGCAAAGGCAAGCGCGGGCGGCACATTATATTCATCCGCGCCGTCCAGCACAGCCTGCGCTATTTCACGGCTGGAACATATATCAGTAAAAAAACCAACCACCCATTCCCGGTATACCGGATCGCGGTAATATGTCAAAACAGCGTCATCAACTTTATTAACCGCCATAAATAAATTAAAGTCATCATCGTTAGCTGACACAAAAATATTAAAATTATCCGGCTCCTGCGCCTGTTCTGCTTCAGTTTCATTTGTGGCGGTGACATCCGTAACAGCCGATTCTATATATACAGGATTGTGAGAAGCGATGAATGAACATAAAACCATGGAACACAATAACCCTGTAAACAGGGGAATGAGCGCTTCAATCTTTTCTTTATAAAGATTCATGTTCCTTCTTATTTAAAAATAACCCGGACTTTAATAATCCCGGCTACTTTTCGAATTTGATCCAGTACAGATTCCGGGATTTTTTGATCTGAATCAATAATACTGTAGCCAAATTCATCGCGGTGATGGTTGATCATGTCCTGAATATTTATATTAGCGCCCGCAAGGTTTGTTGTAATCTGGCCGACCATGTTGGGAATGTTACGGTTAACAACCAGCAGCCTGTATGGGAAACGCTGTTCAAGTCTGCAGAGCGGAAAATTAACTGAATTGCGTATTGTACCGAACTCAAGATAGTCAATTATTTGCCTGACTGCCATAATCGCGCAATTGTCTTCGGCTTCAGCGGTGGAAGCTCCAAGGTGCGGAATGCCGATTACTTTTTTACAGTTTAACAGTTCAGCCGTCGGAAAATCCGTAACATAGCAGTTGATCTTTCCCGCCTCCAGCGCTTCAATTATATCCTTGTCCTTGACAAGCGCGTTTCTGGAAAAGTTAACGATGCGCGCACCCTTTTTCATGATGTTTATTTTATCAGCATCCAAAAGACCCTTGGTCGCTTCGCTTTGCGGAATATGCAATGTAATGTAATCGGATTTTACCAAAAGGCTTTCAAGAGAATCGGCGCGGACAACATCGCTGGAAAGATGCCACGCGGCGTCTACCGAAATAAAAGGATCATAGCCGATAACATTCATGCCAAGAGCCATCGCGTCATTTGCGACCATTACTCCAATAGCGCCAAGACCGATCACTCCAAGCGTTTTTCCCTTTAGCTCCGGCCCCGCGAATTTGGATTTTTCTTTTTCAACCAGTTCCGCGACATCAGGCTTGCCGGCAACAGACATTGTCCAGTTAATACCGCCGATAATATTACGCGAAGAAAGAAGCAGCGCCGCGATAGTAAGCTCTTTAACCGCATTGGCATTCGCGCCAGGCGTATTAAATACCACTATCCCGCTCTCGCTGCAGCGCTGAACGGGAATATTGTTATACCCAGCTCCCGCCCTTGCAATCGCAATCACGGAAGAAGGTATTTCAATACTGTTAAGATCCGCGCTGCGAACCAGAATTGCGTCAGGATTGGAAATATCACCCGAAATTTCATATTTATCTTTCGGGAAAAGATCAGTTCCCAGCGGTGAAATTTTATTCATTGTTTGAATACGAAACACTTTTACTCCTTAGTTTATATAAAACAGCCTGTCTGCGATGCATACACATTATAGACCGGCTCTGATTAAATCTGACTGCCTGGCTGAAGCGCGATCAGGAAAATTTTTCCATAAAGCTAATCAGCTCCTTAACTCCTTCAATCGGCATGGCATTGTAGATACTGGCTCTCATGCCGCCAACAAGACGGTGTCCTGCAAGGTTCAGCAATCCTGCCGCCGCCGCTTCCTTTACAAAACGTGATTCAATTTCATTCTTTTTCGCCTCATCCTTTTCTTTCGTGATAAAGGGGATATTCATAAGGCTGCGGTACTGTTTCACGACAGGCGAACAGAATACCCTGGAGTTGTCAAGGTAATCGTAGAAAAGCTGCGATTTTTCGCGGTTCAATTTGGCGATTGTTTCTACACCGCCGAGCTGCTTTAACCATTCCAGCACCAGACCAATTATATAAATACCGTAACACGGCGGAGTATTGTAAAGCGAACCTTCGGCGGCATGAATATCGTAACGAAGCATTGCAGGCGTCCAGTCAGGCGCGCGGCCGATTAAATCCTCGCGAATAATGACTACTGTAGTTCCCGCAGGTCCAAGATTTTTCTGCGCGCCTGCGTAGAGTATACCAAACTTGCTTACATCCAGAGGTTCAGAAAGAATACAACTGGAAACATCAGAAACCAGCGGGACAGAACCAGTGTCAGGGATTTTATCCCATTTAGTGCCAACGATTGTATTATTCAGTGTGATGTGATAATAAGCGTCATCGGCCGCCTGCGCGGGCGCTTGGGGGATGTATGTGTATGCTTTATCCTTTGAACTTGCTCTGACTTCCACAGCGGCGTACTTGGCGGCTTCCTTTATTGCTTTATCTGCCCAGATACCGGTATCAATATACGCGGCTTTCTTCCCCTTACCGGGCGCGTCTCCTGCCGCCAGATTTAGGGGAACCATGGAGAATTGTAATGAAGCGCCTCCCTGTAAAAAAAGTACTTTATAGTTTGAAGGAATTCCCATCATCTCGCGCAGTAAAGCTTCTGTCTTTTCGATAATGGGTTTAAAATCCTTTGAACGGTGGCTCATTTCCATTACGGATTGACCTGTACCATTTGCATCCGGCATTTGCGCCGCGGCTTTTTCAAGCACAGGCAATGGAAGAACCGAAGGCCCCGGGGAAAAGTTATAAACTCGCATTGTAACTCCTATTTATGTGCGGTTGAATAACCGTACGAAGTTCCAGGATAATTCCTGTAATGATTATAATTTATACAATATTGAATATTATGTCGAGACATGAATGTGTAACTGTTATTAATTTGGGGTTTTCTTGACCAAGTTGGTCATGTATGATATTATTAGATTATGAAAACAATGCAATCAGCAAAGGCTAAAGCTAACTTTTCTTCTGTATTAAAAGAAGTTGCCGCCGGAAATGAAGTGGGAATCACATACGGAAAAAAACAGAAAACCATTGCCGTTATTATTCCATTTGATGACTGGAAAAAAAGCCGGAAAAGACAATTGGGAACATTGGAAGGGAAAATGTCTGTCACCTTTGCAGATGACTGGAAAATGACCGAAGAAGAATTCATAAATTTATGAATTACCTCGTTGATACCCAAATTTTATTATGGTCTTTTCTGGAATCCAGGAAAATATCAAATGAAGTTAAATCAATTTTTATTAATGAAGATAATAGAATTTTTTACAGCCCGATCAGTTTATGGGAAATATCAATAAAATTTGCTTTAAAAAAATTATTTTTAAGCGGAGGAACCCCTGAAGACTTTTTCATGGAACTGAATAATAGTTTTTTTCGCTGCAAAACAATAGAACCTAATACGCTAATAAGCATATACAAGCTGCCATTTTATCATAAAGATCCATTTGACAGGTATTTAATTTGGGAAGCAATAAGAAACGATTTAACATTGATAAGCACAGATGCCAAAATGGAAATGTACGAAAAAGAGGGATTAAAGGTAGCGCTATAACTTTATGCCGGCTTTAATTACGGGAGTAAAAGAGTTGTTCAAAAACTGAAGCTTCCGGACAACTCTAATAACACACTACTCAACAAACAACTGCGTTATTTCGTCTCTTTTCTTTTTACCCTGTGAATCCATAGGTATTTCGTTAACATAGCGCCATCTTTTCGGGACTACCAGGTTTTCAAAGTAATTAAGCAGGTGTTCCCGCCAGAATTTATTAATATCGTTCTTTTCAAGTCCGGCGAATTTTTCTTTTCCCTGAGCGTTAAACACGATTGCGGCTGCCAGAAATTGGCGGCCTTCTTCCAGGGCGATAACGCACGCATCGGAAGCGAAACCGGATTCCATAATACGATTTTCCACTTCCGGAAGAGAAATCCGCTTTTCCTCAATCTTGACTATAGTATCCATCCGTCCTATTAAAATAAATTTGCCGTTTGGAAGCATTTTAACCAGGTCCGCGGTTTCAAATATGCCTGTCTCATTTTTAATATAATCTGATTGGACTACCAGACAGCTATCCTCATTAACCCACAGTTTGGCATTTGGAAACGGTGTCCACATTGGACCTTCATTTTGCCTTCTCCATGCGACGCCGGAAGTTTCGGTGCTGCCGTACATCTCCCAGGGCCAAACGCCGAAAACCTCAAATACTTTTTGCGCGACATCCGGGAAAAGGAACCCGCCGGAAGCGAGGATACACGGTGATTTTAATTGAAGGGTCAGAGGAGTTTCAAGTTCAACAGCCCGTTTTAAATACGCCGGTACTGTGACAATAAAATATTCAGTATCGGAGAATTTTTCCAGTTCCTCAGGAACATTTATTATGTTTCTTCTGAACGGAATACCCGCAGTAAAAGGCAGAAGCACAGAAAAGAGGAAACCGTAAATATGGTGCTGGCTTACAGTGGAACAAATTTTCCTGGGATAAAATAATTCATTTCCCCACTCATTAAGAATATTCACATTATCAACTTCAAATTCTTTTAAACGCTGCTGTATCTTTTTCGGCTTACCTGTAGTGCCAGAGGTATAAAAATTGAAATAAGCCTCATCACTGTTGATTGACGGTAAAACATCAGAGCTTCCGCTTTTTTGACTTAGCAGCGCAGGGATATGGAAAGTGTTCCCCATGTCCTGGGGAAAAACCTTATCTGTAATAAAGGGAGTATCCCCCTTAATTTCCGCAAGGTAGGCAGGGCTAATATTGGCTGTAAGCATTACTTCCTTTTTGCATTGAAGCAGGGCCGCGAAAGCAAGGAGGAAAAACCAGCAGTCCTCACTGTGCAGAAGCCATTTATCACTCTTTACGGATTCAATCTGTTTACGAAGAACGGCTGTTCCCTCAAGGAAATCTCCCCATGTCATGTAATCTTTGTCGCTCCAAATACCCTTATAACAAATTGCCGTGGAAGGATCCCTGGAAGCGCTTTTCATTTCTGATAACGGAATAAATTGTTGCATAGTTTATAACCTCTTTTCTATGTTAGTATCTTTTTCAAAAGATACTTATAAGTTTACATATATAGAAAGTGTTGTCAATGAAGAGATTTAACGTTACATTTCATGCAACCAGCCACTCATTCCTGCGGAACAAAATGGCAAGTGTCATGTTATATTCAAATGACGGAATGAAATGTTAAGTTAAATCCTTATGTAGTAAGGATTTAACGCATATTGTTATATTGGAAACCGAACATGACAGGACACTAGCTGCCTGGATATGTTCTCGTAAAATTATCATATTTTAACAATTTTTAGTCTTGAGTAAAGCGCTGCACATCCGCGCACCCATATAGGGTATCTATGAATTTTTCTTTGAAAAATTCATGGCCGGCGGTGTAGGCTGCCGGATTTTGACACAGGAGGGATGTATGAACAACCTCAATTCAATCCTGATCGAAGGCAATCTGGTAAAAGATCCGCTGCTCAGGTCAACACCCAAGGGTACGCATGTATGTATTATGAGTCTTGCGTCTAACCGTTATTACAAACATGATTCAAATTTTCAAAAAGAAGTATCTTTCTTTGAAATTGAATCGTGGTCGAGACTCGCGGAGGCCTGTTATAACAAGGGGCGAAAAGGCCGCGGTGTGCGTATAATTGGCAGACTGAAACAGGACCGCTGGAACGGAGCTGACGGCAGGCCTCATTCAAAAATCAGCATAATTGCCGAACAAGTTGAATTTCGTCCTGAATTTAAAAAGGATGTAAGAGGCGAAATACCTGTTAATGAACCTCAAGCATTACGCGAAGATTCCTCCCTTGATCAGGATTTATCCTGTGATCAAAATTATTTCGGAGATGAAACAGGTGATCCTGTACTGGTAATGGTAGAAAAGGAACCGGAACTTGTAACATTTTAACCGAAAGCGAAGAACCCCGTTGTTTTCGGCGAGGTTCTTCAGCACCTGCCATCGTTGAATAAAAAATCAAATACCAAATATATAATCCGCCGCAAGCCCGCTCAGGACAGCAAATAAAACGGTAAATAACAGGTAAAATAAAAAATGTTTAATTCCCAGTACAATTTTAACAGCGCCCAGATTGGTAATTTTCATGGCCTGGCCTGTAATCATAAACGCTGTCGCGGAGCCAAGCGACATGCCGTTCTGCAGCCATGTTTGAAGCAGCGGGATTGTTCCGCCGCCGCAGGCATAAAGCGGCACGCCGATTGCCGCCGCCATCAATACGCCGAAACCCCTGTTGCTCCCGAAAATGTCAGCAAAACTTTCCCTCGGCACATAACGCTGAAAAAGCGCGGAAAGAACTACGCCCAGCAAAAAATACAGTCCTGTCGCTCTGATGTTTCGTCCAACATTTTTGATAAAACGCAGGAATGGATTGGGATCTGTGTCGCGGTTTGCCATGTTTTCAAATTTGGAAAACTGAAAAAAGGCGTTTTTCCTGAACAGCAGTTTTACGCAGATGCCTGCCGTTACACCGCAGATAAAACAGGCGGCAAAGCGGATAACAAGCACGTGTTTACCCAGAGCCGCGCTGTAAAAAAGCAGCTGCGGGTTAAGAAGGATTGAGCTCATTACAAAGGCCGCGATCCATTCCTGCGACATTCCTTTTTCGGAAAAGGACGCGGCGACCGGTATTGTTCCGTACATGCAAAGAGGTGAAGCGATGCCCAACAGTGAAGCCGGAATAACGCCGAAGAGACCTATTTTGGTATTATGCATTCTGACAAAGAGAGAGTGAATTTTTTCCCTGCCGAAAACAGAAATAAAAGAGCCCAACGCGATTCCAATCAGCCAGTACAGAAAAATCTGCTCTGCCTGAATTGAAAAGTAATAAAAAAAATAAATAAGTTCCCGCCACAGGATTTCAGTCATACTGATTTGCAGCTAACATTAAAGTTCAATAAGTCTGTACGTTTTACTGCCAACTCCAATGGCGGCCGCGTGTTCAATTGTTAAAAGTCCGTTTCTGGATTCAATCCGCTGTATCAGATCTCTGCTGTCGGGAGCCGAATAGACAAGGTCGATACAGGCCTGATCGAGGGCTACAGGGTCAAGAGACGCCAGTATGCCGATGTCCGCCATGGTGGGCTGCGCAGGTCTTCCGTTGCAATCGCAGTCAACGGAAAGGTGATTCATCACATTGATATAAAGAATCTTTCCGCCGGTGCTGTCAACAATTGATTTCGCGGCTTCAGCCATCGATTCAAGAAAAGCGTCCTGATTGCCTCCCGACATGCTGGTTTTGCTTCTGCCCGCGGTGTGTATCCAGTTCTTACCCGCGGTTGACGCGTAACCTATGGATAAATTTTTCAGCGCGCCGCCGAAACCGCCCATCTGATGTCCCTTGAAATGTGACAGTACAATGTGAAAATCAAACTCATTAAAACGCGCGCCTACAAAATTTTCTTTTAAACGTTTTCCCCCTGTAACAGGAATACTGATATCCGCTTTCTCATCCAGTATCACAAAGGGCGCGATGGCGGTAAACCCGTGATCCTGGGCAACCTGATAATGGGCTGCCGTGCTTGCGCGCCTACCTCCGTATGCCGTGTTCGCTTCGATAATGGTTCCATTTACTCTTTGAACAAGGTCTTTAATAAGATCTGGTTTCAGAAAGTG
>JGI24695J34938_10000193_pt1 | contig 56989 bp, 43 predicted proteins | sample TergutCo191P3_FD_34938 | JGI IMG/M metagenome (IMG submission 34938)
GAATGTACAGAATGCAATAACGATCCTTGCACTTGTGAAGACGAAGGAATTCCGTTTTTGGCACATCAAGTATCTGCAGGAGCGAATCATACAGTAGCAATAAAAACAGACGGCTCGCTCTGGGCTTGGGGAGATAATTGGTCTGGTCAGCTTGGTCTTGGTACAGGGGGGGGAGGTATAACATGGTCGGGTTTTGTAGATAATAGTGGTAATAGAAACACTCCCACCAGAGTAGGAACAGATAATAACTGGGCGTTTGTTTCTGCAGTACGGGATTATACAATTGCAATCAAAACAGACGGCTCGCTCTGGGCTTGGGGTAGTAATTTAAATGGTTGGCTTGGTCTTGGTGATTCTGTTAATAGAAATGTGCCAACCCAAGTTTTTGTTATTGAAGATTAGTTATTTAAACAGGCTTTGTTAAAGCCTTGTAAAATGGCAACAGTGTCCGGCGTAGGCTGGGCGCTGTTGTTTATTGAATGAAATTGGAGGAAGAAGATGGAAGAAAAAAAGAATGAATTGTTAAAATTGATTGTAAGTTTAGTAAATATTATTATTACTTTAGGAAAAAAAGAAATTTCAAATATTACTAATATTATCGGTGAAAATTTAAATGATAAAAGTGAAGAGCAGTTAGCTATAATAATTGTTGAACTGAAGGAAATTATTAAGAAACTGAAGATTAAATACAAAATTATTGAAAATCCAATACCCCAAAAAAAAGCAACCGCAACCAATGGTAACACGGACATCAGTAAAAATAAAAAAAAGCCGGCAATAAAAAAAGCAGCCGCACCCAATAATAACAAGGTTGCCAGTAAAAAGGAAAAAACAAATAAAAGTAAAACAACAAAAAGTGGAGGAAGATGAAGAAATACGGAGAAAATATAAACTGTATCACGAATTCAACAACGAATTGATGTCGGTAATCATTTTTGTCTAGTGTCGTTAGGTGCAATTGGTATGTACTAAGAATTTTAACCACGAACGACACCAATAGCCTGAACCACTCAGGAGTGGTCAGGCTTTCACGAACTTTTTATCCGATGTCTTATCTTTTTTTCAAAGTTATAGTAGTTTGCTATCCGGGTTTTCTAATGTTTTAGGAAAAGAATGAGGACAACTGGTTCGTGTAAGAACCAATGGTTCTGCGCGAGCTTGCGAGCGTGTTCTTCGGCCAGTAGCTTTAATTAGAAATTATAAATTTATCTGGCCTCTCGCCGTTTTGCATTTTTTTATCCACACGCCTTCGCGTGCAGAATACAGGCGGGTAAAATTTCTTTTTTCAGTTTGTGATTATCGGTGAAAAGCAATCAAAGCCCTGCGATTTCATCCAAGGAAAGCCCGGTGATTTTTTGTATAAACTCAGGCGTGGAACCTTCAGCAAGCAGATTGCGTGCAATGGCTTGTTTTTCTTCAGCGTGACCCTCAGCATGACCTATTTCAATGCCGTCTTCGATTGCCTCTTCACGGATGACTTCCCTTTCCAGTTCTTGGTTATATTCATAATACAGCATATTTATTACCTCCTTTCCATGTTTCTCAAGGTACTCCTTAAGTATATCATGTTCCTGACAGTATTTCACCGCTTCTCTTATCGCTTTTAATAGGTCATTGTATTTTTCCATGAACTCACGTACTTTTGAAACAAAAAGACTGTATTCAGAGAGCTTTTGACAGCGATTTACTATTTCACAGTTCTTACCTTCGTTGATATTCAAAACTTGAACTTCCAACTCCAATAAGGGATGCGATTTCTCAGGAAGTCCCAAATCCATGGGATTTTCAAAAAGGTCAGAGAGCTTTAATGTCGCTTTGTCGGGATAATATTCTGCACCGTCATACAATACATAAAACTCAGGATAGGGGATGGAAACTTTTTTGCCAGAATAAATATTTTTCTCCTTAACCATTTGCTTGTATGTCTCCGCCGTGTACATCAAAAGACGCAGAGCCATGTTTGGGTTAATGGTGCTCTGATGTTCGATCAGCACAACAAGCTTGGAGCCTACCAAAAATGAGATATCGTTATAAATATCCCTGACAAGCACATTTTCCAGCGTGTTAATGGAAATGGGAACATCGTCTGGAAGCGAAACGCCTCCGATAGCGCCGTACAACTCTCGAAGAAGATCGGAGTCGCTGAACAGCGAAGTAAAAACACTGTCCTTGTAAGTTCTGTTTGGGTTCATAAATTTACCTCTAAAGAAAAGTTTTCCCGAGGCATCAAAAAATACCCGGCAGAGAACCTTCAAAATCATGAAAATTCTCCACACTTATATGGCACAGACTTGCCGTTTTGCTTTAGCGAAAATGAAAGAATTTTGAAAAAAATTTAACCACGGAGATCACGGAGGACACAGAGTGAAGATATCGGACTATGTTCGTGTAAGAACCAATGGTTCTACGCGAGCTTGCGAGCGTGTTCGTGTCTGTTCGTGGTTAAATTCTTCTTTTCCCATTGACGTGGACCCTTACCGTCATTTTTTGAAAGAAATCCTCCGGTAAAATGGCAGGAATAGGAGATGATAAAAAATCAGAAATATTACGAGTTATTATATAGTCAGCATTAATTGATTTTGCACATTCGACCTGTAAACAATCTTCAAAGTCATGAAAATTTTCCTCGGTAAGCGCATTAATAACCTGCTTCTTTTGAATACCTGCGACTTCGATAAATTCGCAAAGGTCGATTAAAAGTTCTTTTCTTTCACTTACAGAAAATTGCTTGCGTAAAATATAAAAAATATTAGAAACGCTATGCGCTGCTATATATCCGCTACATTTTTCCTTAAAACATAAGGTCAGAATATCTCCTGCGTTGTCAGCGAAAGGCTGTCGTGGAATAAAATGATCCAGTATTATATCAGTGTCAATTAATATGACCATAACGCTCATCCTGATAATCAGATAGCTCTTTTTTATAATCGAAATCGGCAGGCAGCGTTCCTTTAAACTTCATAAAATTATTAAATGATTTCTGTCTTTTTGCGCTTTTAGTTTCTTCATTTGTAATGAAATGTACGGCTTGGTTGTTGCTGCTATTGCTATCTAAGGAAAAAACAAGGATTTCTACTTCCTTTCCTATGTATTCAGATGGTATCGAAAGATTTATCCTTGAGGTTTCAGGTTTAATTATTGTCCTAACCATTTAATTAGTATAAATGCACTGTAATAAACAGTCAATATTACGTTTTTTCATTAGAGACCTCCTTCTTCCAACAATAAAAACATAATAAAATCTCCATACTTATGCCAGATTTTATAAAATTTCCCTCAATCCACCGGAAATTCCCGACAATAAAGCGTAATTTCCCCCTTAAAACCCGTTAAATTTTTGCATTTATAGGAAAATTGACAAAGGGCTGCATTATAATATACAATATGTGGCAGCAATTGGTTTTATTCGAGATTGAAATGCGGGAGTTGTTGTAATAAGGACGTAAAATGAATATACGCTTAAGGGCTATACTCGTAATAATATTCACCAACTTAATAATTATTTTGTTCAGCGTTTTTGTTGGTATCAATTATGTAGAAAAAAATATCGGCATATCCATGGAAATTGATCTTGCGGTTGTGGCGAATATGGCAGACCACTTTATCAGCAGGGAACTTGATAATCTTAAATTAAAAGCCCGATGGGAAGCCGAAGCGCTTGAGTCAGTTGCAGAGTCGAATTGGACGCGCTTTCTTGGCGATCGGCTTGTATTATACCCCGAGTTTATCGGGATGGCAGTTCTTAATACCGAAGGCGGTTTAATTGCTTCAACCGGAGATTTCCAGGGAACTGATATTGCAAATAATGAATACATTAAACCGGTTTTTTTAGCGGCTGCAGAAAGCCGTGAAGACGGCGGCCGTGATAAAATCGCAATTTCTTCCACTGTACAGACGGACAACGGCGTTGTGTTTTATATGGCAGTTCCCATGCCTGTTTCGCGTAACAGGGTTTTTTTGGCTGTAATCCGCGGAACACATTTTAGAGATAGTCTTTCTCCGTTTGTTGTTTGGGAAACAGGTCATATATACATGAGCGATTCGCATGGATACGTGGTTTCCAATCCGCGCGAACACTGGCTTGCGAATCGTTTTAATTATATCGAAGCTGCCGTAACAGACCCTGATTTTACAGAACTGGCGGCAACCGTTACGCGCATGACCCGCGGAGAAACAGGAATAGGATATTACACAGTCTACGGCATACCCAGGATTTGTTCGTTCAGGCCTGTTTCCGGATCGGAAGAAGGATGGAGCATGGGCGTTGTCGCGCCTCTTACAGAAAGTCCTGTCAGGGATATTGATATGGGACTTCTTGTTGTAGCGCTTGTCAGTATACTTTTAAATATTATTGTCGCATTTGTCGCTTCGATATTTATAAAGAGGCCGTTTGCTCATATCGAAATATTAAAGGAAGAGGCGGAAAACGCGAACAAGGCAAAAAGTTTATTTCTTAGCACAATGAGTCATGAGATTCGAACGCCGATGAATGCGATTTTGGGCATAAGCGAAATACAGCTTCAGAATGAAAAGCTTGATCCAAAAATCAGGGAAGCTCTGGAAAAAATTTATTCGTCAGGCGATCTTCTGCTAAGCATTATAAATGACATTCTGGATTTATCAAAAATTGAAGCTGATAAACTGGAACTGTTAAACGCCAAATACGATATTGCAAGTTTGGTAAGCGACTCCGCTCAATTGAATATGATGCGAATCGGCAGTAAGCCCATCGAATTTGAACTGGAAGTGAACGAAAACATGCCCTCGCAAATGATCGGCGATTCGCTTCGCATAAAACAGATTTTAAACAATCTGCTTTCCAACGCGTTTAAATATACGCCGAAAGGATCTGTAAAACTTGCGATTGACGCGGCAGACGGCAAAAATGATGATGAAGTTGTTCTGCTCATTGTTGTAAGCGATTCCGGTCAGGGAATGACAAATAAACAACTGGAAAGGCTTTTTGACGAATATACGCGCTTTAACGAAGATCGCAATCGTTCAACAGAAGGCACCGGCCTTGGCATGAGCATTACGCGAAAATTAATTCACATGATGGGCGGAGATATAAAAGTAGAAAGCGTTCCCGGCGAGGGCTCTGTATTTACGGTTAGTTTGATTCAGAGCAGATGCGAATGTGAAAAAATAGGCAAAGATGTAATGGAGAATCTTCGCCATTTCCGCGCTCATTCAAAATCATTCATGAAGAGGGTTCAGATTTCACGCGAACCTATGCCTTACGGAAAAGTTTTAATTGTAGACGATGTGGAAGCGAATATTTATGTCGCTACGGGACTATTGCTTCCTTATCAATTAAAATTAAGTTCTGTTAACAGCGGTTTTGACGCAATTAATAAAATCAAAGACGGCGAAGTATACGACGTAATCTTTATGGATCATATGATGCCTGAAATGGACGGCATTGAAGCGACAAAACGTATCCGCGAATTGGGTTATAAAGAGCCGATCGTCGCGCTTACAGCTAACGCTGTGTCGGGACAGGCTGAAGTGTTTATGAAAAACGGCTTTGACGGATTTATTTCCAAACCAATTGACATACGGCAGTTAAATGCGATTCTTAACAAATTTGTCCGCGATAAACAGACTCAGGAAGTAATTGATTCCGCGCGCACAGAGATTCAGCCGGAAGAAAATTATGAAACGCATTCGCAAACAAGCTTTTTAATACCGCGTATACTGGACAGAAGAATTCATGGGCTGGATATTGAAAAAGGACTAAAACGTTTTGAAGGAGACGCAGAATTTTATTTAAGGGTGCTTCACGCGTATGCAATAAGCATTACAGGCGCGTTTAATTTAATTAATAATGTTAACAAAGATAACCTTGTAGATTATAAAATAAAAGTGCATGGCATTAAAGGAACAAGTTATGATATTTCCGCGAATAAAATCGCTGAAGAAGCCGGTTTGCTGGAAAAAGCCGCGGCGTCAGGCGATATTGATTATATATTAAAGCATAATCCTGTGTTTGCTGAAAGAGTGCAGAAAATAGTTGACGACATTGAAGATATGCTTGCGTCTTTGGAAGCTGAAAATCCAAAACCTGTAAAAGATAAACCCGATGAAGAATTGCTGGAAAAACTTCTTGCCGCGTGTAAAAAATATAATATGGACGGCGCTGACGCGGTAATGATGGAATTGGAAAAATTTCAATATGAATCAGATGATGGTCTTGTAAACTGGCTGAGGGAAAATATCGATATTGTAAATTTTGAGGAAGCTTCGGAGAAACTCAGCGGATTGCTGCATAAGGGGGTGTAAGCGTATGGGGAAATCAGGATTTGTGTCGGCATCAACAATTTCAGGCGGACGAAGAAAAATTGTTTATGTAGATGATATGAATTACAATTTAATATCGTTTAAAAAGGGACTTGGCAAGCATTATGAAGTTTATCTTGCCGAATCCGCTCTTCATTTAAATAAAGTTCTGGAAAATATCGATCCTGATTTGATTGTGTTAGATGTCAATATGCCTGATGTTGACGGTTATGAAATAATTAAAGGGCTTAAGGCAGATGAAAAATATTCAAAAATACCCGTTATTTTTTTAACGAGCAATATAGACAGGGAAGATGTTGTAAAGGGATTAAGTCTTGGCGCTGCCGACTATGTGCTAAAGCCGTTTAATGCCGATAAATTAATAGAAAGTATCGAAAATCAATTTAATCCAAGAAATAAAAAAAAGGTGATTTCAGAAAAAGCAGCCGTTATTCCAAGCATCCTTGTTATTGACGATATCGCCAGCATGTTAAGGACAATACATCATGCGTTACATGACAAGTATGAGGTATCTTTGCTTTCTAAATCAGAAGTTGTAATCGACTTTTTGCATAACAATAAACCCGATTTAATTCTCCTGGATTATTTAATGCCTGTAATAAACGGATTTGAATTGATTCAAAGTATAAGAGCGCTGCCCGATTATAAAGATACTCCCATTATAATTATTTCGACTGAAGGAACTTTTAGAAATGTAAACGAAGCGATTAAACTTGGCGCTTCCGACTTTATCGTAAAGCCTTTTGATCCAAAAGAATTAAATTATAAGGTTGACAGGCAAATAAGGCTTACAAAAGATTTAAGGGAAAAGGAAGACGAACTTGCAAGAAGGGAACGTGAAGAAAACGCGTATTTATTGAATTAGAAGGCGGAGTTTAAATGCGAATTAAATTTGGAACAATACTTCATCTTATTTTTTTATTGATATTATGCAGCTGCGGTAACAGCGGCAATAGAGCCGGCAGTACGCCGGTTTTTTCATCGTATCGTGAAATTCCAGGCATCACCAACAGTGAAATTACCGCAATAGAAATGCTTCGTATGCAGTCAAATATTTATACTTACGGAATGATGACAAGCCCTGAAGCATTCGAAAACCAAAACGGGGAAGTAAGGGGTTATGCGGCATTGCTTTGTGAATGGCTCTCCCGTCTTTTTGGAATGCGTTTTGTTCCAAGATTGTATGAATGGCACGATTTGCGTCTGGGTCTTGAGACCGGAGAAATTTCTTTTACAGGCGAATTAACGCTTACGGAAGAACGGTTAAAAACATTTCACATGACGTCTGCGATAGCATCGCGTCCCTTTAAATATTTTCGCATCGAAGGATCAATGCCTTTGTCTGAAATTGAACATGCGCGTCCGCTGCGTATCGCGTTTTTTTATGATACAACCACTTATGATTTCGCGGCTCCTCATTTGCCTGAAGGATTTGTACCCGTTTATATCGACTCTTTTGAGGAAGCATACAATGTTTTAAAAAGCGGAGAAGCGGACGCTTTTATCGATGAAAATGCGGCTGAATTTTCTTTTGATGTTTACAGAGACGTGATCTCCATTGATTTCTTTCCGTTGCTTTACACTCCGGTTTCGCTGTCAACGCAGAATCCTTCGCTTGTATCCATAATATCTGTTGTTCAAAAAGCGCTGCATTCAGACGGCGCGCGTCATTTTGCGCAATTGTACAACGCCGGGTATCAGGAATATATAAAGTATAAATTATTAATGCAGCTAACGGAGGAAGAAAAGGCTTTTATCCAAAGTAACCCGATTATTAATGTAGCCGCGGAAGTCAGCAATTATCCTGTAAGTTTTTACAATAACAGCGAAGATCAATGGCAGGGCATAGCTTTTGATATATTTGACGAACTGGAAAAGTTATTGGGTCTTCGTTTTAGACGCATCAATAACAGATACGCGACATGGACAGAATTGTATGGAATGCTGGAAAGGGGAGAAGCGTCCATGGTTTCGGAATTAATGCGTATTGCGGAAAGGGAAGGAAATTTTCTCTGGATGGATACAACATTTATGGATACGCACATGGCGCTTATTTCCGCTATTGATTATCCAAATGTTACATTAAACGAAATTATTTATACCAGAGTCGGCCTTTTTGAAGGTTACGCGAATAGTTTGTTCAAACAATGGTTTCCAAATCATTTTTTTACGGTAGAGTTTGCGAGTAACCTTGACGCATTTAACGCTTTGGAACGCGGCGAAATTGATTTGGTGATGGCAAGCAGCCACGACCTTTTGATTTTATCGCATTTTCTGGAACGAACGGGTTATAAAATAAATTTTAAATTTAATCATCTTTTTCAGTCAACTTTTGGTTTTAATAAAAACGAAACTGTTCTTCATTCAATTATTAACAAGGCGATTCGTTTTGTGGACACTGATGCAATTTCAAATTATTGGATGAGCAGGACTTTCGATTACCGCAGTAAAGTAGCGCAGGCGCGCACCCCATGGATTATCGGCGCTGCGATTTTATTTGTTTTTGTAGTGGCTTTATTTGCGGTTCTTTTTATCAGAAGCCGCAGAGTTGGAAAAGAACTTGAAAGCCTTGTAGAAAAAAGAACATACGAATTAAAGGTTATGGAACGCGCGGCGCAGGCTGCGTCACAGTCAAAGTCCGCGTTTCTTGCAAACATGAGCCACGAAATAAGAACGCCGATGAACGCAATTTTGGGCGTAACGGAAATTCTAATACAATACGAAACTCTTCCAGTGGAAATTGAAGAAGGACTGGAAAAAATTTACAGTTCGTGCGATTTATTGCTTGGTATTATTAATGACATACTCGATTTTTCAAAAATAGAAGCTGGTAAACTTGACATATTACCGCATCAATATAAAATAGCAAGCATGATAAATGATTCGGTTCATCTTAACATGATGAGAATCGAATCAAAACCAATCGAGTTTGAACTTCAAATTAATGAAAATATTCCGGCAAAATTAATCGGAGATGAACTTCGCATAAAACAAATATTAAACAATCTTCTTTCCAATGCGTTTAAATATACGGAATCCGGAAAGGTAACTTTGACCGTTGATTTTGAAAAACAGGCGGAAAGGGATAAAGACTCAGAAAATGACGAACAGACAGTGCTTGTGCTTAGCGTACGCGATACAGGTTATGGAATGACAAGAGAGCAGCTAAGCAGAATGTTTGACGAATATGCGCGCTTTCATCAGAAGATTGGTAAAACGACAGAAGGAACGGGACTTGGTCTTGCAATTGCGCAGCGTTTGATTAATCTCATGAAAGGCCATATGCACGTGGATAGCCAGGTTGGAGTTGGTTCATTTTTTATCGTGAAACTGCCGCAGGGAATTGTTGATGATAAAATGCTTGGCAAGGAAGTTGCAGATAACCTTTGCAAGTTCCGCGAAAGTTATATGTCGCGAAGGAAGAAAGGACAGGTTTCGCGTGATCCCATGCCGTACGGGAAAGTTTTAATAGTTGACGATGTTGAAACAAACGTTTATGTCGCTGTTGGTCTTATGAAACTTTATAAACTTCAAATTGACACTGCAATGAGCGGAGATGAAGCTGTAAACAAGATTAAAGAAGGCAAAAAATATGATGTAATTTTTATGGATCACATGATGCCTGAAATGGACGGTATGGAAGCGGTTAAAATTATACGCGGTTTAAGATACGAAGAGCCGATAGTCGCATTGACAGCTAATGCAGTATCGGGGCAGGCAGATATGTTCCTTAATAATGGTTTTGATGATTTTATTTCTAAACCGATTGATATACGTCAATTAAATTCTGTACTGAATCAATATGTGCGTGATAAACAAACGCAGGATGTTATTGAAGCGGCGCGCAGTTTAAAATCTAAAAATGATAAAAGAGATGAATCGAATCCTCGGATTGATACGTCACTGATTGAATCGTTTATCCGCGATGCGAATAAAACTGTTGATTTATTGGTGGCTTTATACAATACGGATGAATTTGATAATGAAGAAAATTTGCGGAAATTTACAGTTATCGTTCACGGCATAAAAAGTTCTCTTTGGAATATCGGCGAAATGGAACTTGCGGACACTGCATATAAACTGGAAAAAAGCGGACGTGAAAAAAATAAAGATAAAATTGCGTCGCTTACGCCGGGATTTCTCGGCGGTATTCGCACGCTTTTGCGTAAGCTTAATGAAAAAATAGAATCGGAACAAGGCGCAAATTCTGCTGATACCAGCATTGATGATTTATGCGGAAAATTGAATATTGTTAAGGAAAAAGCCGCAGGTTATGACAGAAAAGGAGTTTTGGATGTTATTTCCCAAATAAAAAGCAATTCTAAAGAAACCAAAGCAGTTCTGGATAAAATTATGGAATGCGCCATTCACAGTGAATTTGAAGAAGCGGAAAATGCTGCGGATGCTTTGATATTTAAGCTGTCAAATGAGAATAAAACTTGAAAATTTCAATGAATTGTAGTATATTATAACCAATAGCATAAATAATAATATTTGGATAAATTCATGAAATATAACAGCAAAGGAAATAAAAATCTGCTCGCGACCCGCTTTAGAAATATTAATATGCTCCTGTTTGTTTTTATTTTGCTGTCCATGGCTGTAGCAAGCGCGGTATTGGTTTACAACATAGCAGACAGCGCGTCCAGGGATTATGTGCGTTTTTATACAATGGAAAACGTAGATGTTCTGTTTGCGCATCTTAACGGAGAGATTTCTCTTGTTCGGCATGCCGCCGCTTCTCCGGAAATTATCGAGTGGTTTGCAGATGAGGGAAATCAGACGAAAAAACTTGCGGCATATCAAAGGATGATGCACTTTGCGGGTATGCAGAGATTGGACGGACTGTATTTTGCAATCAGCGAATCCAGAAATGAATACTCAATTGAACGTAATGCGTTATTTGAAGATTTTAAACCGTATCATGTGCTTGTTCAGGAAAGCGCGTACGACAGATGGTTTTTTGACGCTCTCGATTCCAAATTCGAATATATATTAAAACTTGATACCGTAAAAAGTCTGGATGATGTTTATATCTGGATCGATCATAAAGTGAGAAAAGACGGAGAAGTTGTTGGAGTTTTTTCCGCCGGTATACCGTTTAACGTTGTGTTTGACGATCTTTTCGGCGAATATAATTCGCAGAATGTTTTAGGTTTTGTTATTGATGATAGGGGACTTATTCAAATGGACAGTTCCATGCCGGATGCTGAAAGCCTTTTGGGCAGTCTTTCTGTATACGACGCTGCTGAAATGCGGCATATTTTGGATGTTGAATCAAGTTCTGTTTTTGCTGCCGCTATTAAATCATATCTTGATGACCACACGATTCATTACGGCAAGCGCGCCAAACCCGAAGTATTTAAGTTATCCGGCAAAGAGTATCAATACCTGTCGATTTCTCCGGTTCCAAATACAAATTGGTTAGCTGTAACTTTATACAACTCAAGCGCGTTATTGAATATTTTAAGTTTTCTGCCGCCTTTGATTGTCGTCATTCTGTCATTTGCGGTTTACATAATGGTAAGTTCTCTTTTAATTCAAAAGCTTGTGTTTAAGCCGTTAAGTCTTCTTTCTGTCAGCGTTTCTGAATCAGAACACAACAGCGACAACATTTACGGCATTAAACGCGATGACGAAATAGGCGCGCTTGCGCGTGAGACCCGTGAATCATGGCTGCGTCTTGGAGAAAATGCAGCAAAACTTTTGACAACAATGATGGAAAGAGGAAGACAGGCGCAGGTTCTGCATGCGATGAATAATATGGCAACTACGCTTTTTAGTGTAGAAGATGAGGCAGCGTTTGAAACTGCCATGCCGGAAGGTTTAAAATTATTGGCTGATTGCATGAATTTGGATCGCGTCTACATTTGGCGTAACTATGAAAAAGACGGCGTTCTTTATTATAAGCTCATGTATGAATGGCTTCAGGATGATTTAAGGTTTGAAAGTCCTGCCCGTTTTTTCGGAGATCTTTCTTATGAAACGACTGCTCCCCTGTGGCTGGAAATGTTTTTGCGCAACGAACATATATATGGCGAGGTAAGCAGGATGTCAGGTATTGAGGCTGATACACTGAAGGCTAACGGCGTTAAAATTATTCTTTCAATTCCTGTTCATTTGCATGGTCAGTTTTGGGGATTTATAAGTTTTGATAATTGCCATAGCGAGGAATTTCTGCCTCTTGACGATATTGAAATTCTTCATTCCGGAAGTTTAATTATTGCAAGCGCGATAAATCGCAATCTTCAAACTTCTGCATTAAAAATGATGATGGCAGAGATTGAACAGCGCGATATGCTTTTGCAGACGGTTAATCAGGCGGCTTCCATACTTTTTGATGCGGATATTTCAGAATTCGAAGACAGTCTTTACAAAAGCATGAGCATGATGACAAAAGCGGTAGAGGCAGACAGGGCTTATATATGGAAAAATCATACTTATAACGGAGAGTTATGCGCAACACAATTGTATGAGTGGCTAGAGGATTCGGCATCAAAACAAAATATTGAATGTACTGTAAACGTTTCATACCGTTCTTCGATATCCGACTGGTTTGACGCATTGTCAAAAGGAGAATGTGTCAGCGGAATGGCGCGTAACATGTCTCCGGAAACGTATAAGTTCCTGTCCAGAACGAATGTGTTATCTGTATTTGTGTCGCCGATATTTTTACAGGATGAATTCTGGGGTTTTGTTGGTTTTGACGATTGTCAGCGTGAAAGAAGTTTTTCTGATAACGAAATGGTTATACTCCATTCCGGCTGTCTTTTAATAGGAAACGCATTTCTGCGCCACAATATGACAATTAATCTTAAGGAAGCGGCGGCAGAAGCAAAAGAAGCTAACCGTTCCAAGTCGGTGTTTTTAGCCAACATGAGCCATGAAATACGTACGCCGATGAACAGCATAGTAGGTTTTTCCGAACTTGCGCTTGACGGAGAAAATCCTCCTAAAACAAAAGATTACTTGTTAAAAATAATGAAGAACTCTGAATGGCTTTTGCAGATCATAAATGATATTCTTGATATTTCTAAAATTGAATCGGGTAAAATGGAACTTGAAAATATTCCGTTTGATCTTCACGAATTATTCACTTCCTGCAGAACGTTAATTATGCCAAAAGCGATCGAAAAGGGACTTGCGATGCATTTTTACGCGGAACCTTCTGTCGGCAAGAAATTGTACGGAGATCCTACAAGGCTTCGTCAGGCATTTGTAAATCTTCTTTCCAATGCCGTTAAATTTACAAACAGCGGAATGATAAAAATGCAGGCTATTGTAAAGGAAATAACTGAAGACAGCGTAAAAATGTTTTTTGAAATTAAAGACAGCGGTATAGGCATTGCGCATGAAAAATTACAAAAAATATTTGATCCGTTTGTTCAGGCTGAATCAGGCACAACGAGACTGTTCGGCGGTTCGGGTCTTGGTCTTCCCATAACAAAAAATATTATCGAGATGATGGGCGGCGAGCTTAACGTTGACAGCGCTCCCGGTGTTGGAAGTAAATTCAGCTTCGAAATTAAATTTGACGCGACTGACACGGAAGACGGAGACGGCAAAACGGAACGAATTGTTTTTGACGACATTGAAAAACCAACATTTGAAGGCGAGATTTTGTTATGCGAAGATAACATCATGAATCAGCAGGTAATATGCGATCATCTTGCGCGAATAGGATTTAAAACCGAAGTTGCGCAAAATGGCAAAATTGGCGTTGATATGGTTAAATCAAGGCAGCGTAAAGGCGAAAAACAGTTCGATTTAATTTTCATGGATATACACATGCCTGTAATGGACGGTCTTGAGGCGTCCGCGAAAATATTCAAACTTGATAAAACAATTCCGATTGTAGCTCTTACCGCGAATATTATGCCCAATGACAAGGAAATATATATATCAAGCGGAATGAGTGATTGTATTGGGAAACCATTCACATCGCAAATTTTATGGCGATGCCTTATGAAATATTTCAAACCGCTTACATGGCAGACAGAAAACACTGTGCAGAAGGAACAGGCGGAGAGTGAACTGTATCAAAAAATGATAAATAATTTTGTAAAAGACAACAAAAATAAATATGAAGAAGTAAAAAACGCCCTGGATAAAAAAGACATTGTGCTTGCGCACAGGCTTGTGCATACATTAAAAAGCAACGCGGCACAGCTTAATAAAACACTTCTGCAGAAAGCCGCAGAAGAAGCGGAAAACCATCTTAGAAACGGAGAAAATAAAATTACCTTTGAGCAGCTTGAAACTCTGGAAAACGAATTAAAAGCTGTGCTTACAGAGCTGACTCCGCTTGTTTATGAAATAGAACGTCCCATTGCGGAAGAATTAAAGGATAAAGACGCAGCGCGTAAAATTATCGAAGAACTTGAAATATTACTGGATAACAGCGACATTGAATCGCTCTCTTATATCAGCGGTCTTCAGTCAATCCCCGGCAGCGGAGAATTGATAAATCAAATAGAAAATTTTAATTTTAAAGCAGCGATAAAAACTCTCGCCAATTTAAAGAAAGAAAACTCAATTTAAAGCTTTATTGTATATGTTAGCTGTAATGCAGATATAAAACATTAATTTCATAAAAAATCCTAGACACCAGGATGCTATTTTACGATTATTATATTATGGAATTGCGTTTTGAAAAAAGCGCCGAAGATGAATATGAATGTAAAACACAAATCCTGCATATTGTAAATATTATTGCAACTTCATTATTCGGCGCGGAAAATGAAGATGTTTTTAAAACCTCATTATCGGACAGCCTGAAACTCCTTGCGGATTTCATGGGTCTTGACCGCATTTTTATCTGGCGTAACGAAAAACGCGAAGACGGACTTTATTTTACCCTTATGTACGAGTGGATGAAAGACGAATGGCGGGCAAATAGTCCTGTCAAAATCGGCCAGACGTTTTCGTATGATACAGACGCTCCTGTCTGGAAAGAAAAATTTTTACAGGACAAATGCGTATACATACCAATTGATATAGCCCCGAAGGATAACAGGGAACCTATGGAGAGCGCCGGAGTAAAATCAATTCTGGCTGTGCCTATTCATCTGCACGGAATGTTCTGGGGAGCAGTTCATTTTGACATCTGCCATTCAGAGCATACGTTAAAAAATGATGATATTGATATTCTGCAGTCGGCAAGTTTAATTATCGCAAGCGCGATAAATCGTAATTTACAAACAATAGCTCTTAGCGAAGCGCATGAATACGCAAAACTTATGCTGGACACAACGCCTTTAGCGTGTAATCTTTGGAATGGAGAAAAAAAATTAATAGATTGCAATAAAAAAACGCTGGAAATATTCGGGTTCGAAAGCAAGGAAGAGTACGAAAAAAACTTTTTTGAATTGTCACCCGAATATCAGCCGGACGGACGATTTTCCGCGGATACGGTTAAAAATTATCTTAACGATACCATAAAAAAAGGAAATATGACGCTTGAATGGATGCACCAGTTTCAAAACGGCGATCCGCTTCCGGTAGAAGTAAATTTAACGCGCGTTAATTTGGGAAATAATATATTTATCGCCGCATATCTCAGGGATTTACGCGAACAAAAAAGAATGATGCTGGAAATTGAACAGCGTGATATGCTTCTGCAGACAGTGAATCAGGCAGCTTCCATTTTACTTGACGCGAGACTTGGCGAGTTTGAAAATAATCTTAGTAAAAGCATGGGAATGATTGCAAGAGCTGTTGGCGCGGACAGGGTGTACATATGGAAAAATACAATACATAACGGTGAATTGTGCAGCACGCAGGTTTTTCAATGGTCGGATAGCTATATTCCTCCTCTTGTTAATGATGACCAAATTGTCAATGTATCGTATAACAATACAATACCTGATTTAAAAGAAATGCTGTCCAGGGGAGAGTGCATAAACAGAATGGCGCGTGATATGCCGGAAAGAACAAGGGAATATTTATCAGACGCGATGGTGCTGTCATTTTTCCTTGCGCCGATTTTTGTACAGGATAAATTTTGGGGATTTGTCGGGTTTGACGATTGTCACCGCGAAAGAATATTTACAAAAAATGAAGTTGCCATCCTTCGTTCAGGATGCCTGTTAATTGGAAACGCGTACCTGCGTCATAACATGACAGTAAAAATTAAGGAAAAAGCGGAAGAGGCAAAAGCCGCAAGCAGGTTAAAAACCGCTTTTTTGGCAAATATGAGTCATGAAATCAGAACACCCATGAACAGTATTGTCGGTTTTTCTGAACTTGCGCTTGACGGCGATAATCCTCCCAAAACAAAAGATTACCTTGTAAAAATTTTAAAAAATTCAGAATGGCTTTTACAAATTATAAATGATATTCTTGATATTTCAAAAATCGAATCCGGCAAGATGGAACTGGAAAGCATTCCCTTTGATCTTCATGAAATGTTTGCAGCATGCCGTACTGTAATTATGCCCAAAGCGCTGGAAAAAGGACTTGCAATGCATTTTTACGCCGAGCCCTCTGTCGGAAAAAGGCTTTACGGAGATCCGACAAAGCTGCGTCAGGTGCTTGTTAATCTTCTTTCCAATGCGGTTAAATTTACAAATAACGGAATGATTAAAATGCAGGCGGCGGTAAAGGAGATAGGCGAAAATTCCGTAACCATGTATTTCGAAGTAAGAGACTCAGGCATAGGCGTTTCTCCCGAGCAATTAAAAAAAATATTTGATCCGTTCGTACAGGGAGAATCCGGTACAACACGAAAATTCGGCGGCTCCGGGCTTGGGCTTCCAATTACAAAAAATATTATCGAATTAATGGGAGGCAAACTGGATGTTAAAAGCGTTCATGGCGTTGGAAGCAAATTCAGCTTCGAGCTTGTTTTTAATGCGGTCGATGCCGCCAATGACAATTTGCCGGACGAAAAGATTGTTTTTGAAGATATTGAAAAACCAACATTTGAAGGATGCGTTTTGTTATGCGAAGATAACGCCATGAATCAGCAGGTAATCTGCGAACATCTTGCGCGGGTTGGTTTAAAGACAGATGTTGCGCAGAACGGCAAACTTGGCGTTGAAATGGTAAAGAACCGAACGCGAAAAGGCGAAAAACAGTACGATTTGATTTTCATGGATATACATATGCCCGTGATGGACGGACTTGAAGCCGCCGCAAAAATATCAGGGTTTAACGCGTCAATTCCAATTGTTGCGTTGACAGCTAACGTAATGTCCAATGACAGAGAGCTGTATTTATCAAGAGGAATGAGCGATTGTATAGGAAAGCCTTTTATGTCGCAGGAATTGTGGCGCTGTCTTATGAAGTATTTTGAACCTGTAACATGGCAAAAGGAAGACGTTTCCCTGCGCAGGCAATCCGACGGTGAAATGCGGCAATTGCTTATCAACAACTTTGTTAAAGATAACAGTGCTCGATTCAAGGATATAAGCGATGCTTTGAACAGTCATGATATTAAACTTGCGCATAGACTTACGCATACATTAAAAAGCAACGCAGGTCATATTGGTAAAACGCTTTTGTACAAAGCGGCCGAAGAAGTAGAAGATTTGCTGAAGGACGGCGAAAACATGGTTACGGAACAGCACATGGAAACGCTTAAAATCGAGTTAAATACAGTTATAAATGAGCTTTCGCCGCTGGTTTGCGAAAGAGTTTTAAAAATTGCAGATGATCTTTTGGACAAAGACGCTGCTTTGGAAATTTTTAATAAATTAGAGCATTTACTGGAGAACAGAAACATTGATAGTCTATCGTTTACAGACGACCTTCAGATGATTCCCGGAAGCGGAGATCTTATTCAACAAATTGAAAATTTCGATTTTAATCGGGCAAAAAAGACACTTATTGAGCTAAAAAAGGAGATTTTTTCTTAATTTCCCCAATACTTTGACATTTTTTTTTATTTTATGGTATAATGCAACGGAATGTGCCTGGCATAGGAAATTTTGGGGGTTCTTAAGTGTCTGGACTTATAAAATTAAAAAGTCTTGTTTTTTGTATTGTTCTTTTGTTTTCGTTATTTGTTGCCTGCAAAGAGAATCAATCTAAAAGATCTGATATTTTTTCATCCTACCGTGATATTCCTGGGGTGACGATTGAAGAAATCGAAGCCATAGAAAATATAAAAAATCAACTAACACAAAGCGGAAGAGATTCTTTTATATACGGAATGCTGTCGGGTACCGATACTTTTCTAAACATGGATGGAGAGATAAGAGGTTATACCGCTTTATTATGTGAATGGCTGACGGAATTATTCGGCGTTTCTTTTGTACCGCAGCATTTTTCATGGGTTGCGCTGCTTAACGGTCTTGCGGACGGAAGCATTGATTTTACAGGCGAGCTTACTGCAAACGATGAACGGCGGAAAACATACGTTATGACCGATACCATGGCACAGCGCACCCTAAAATATTTTAGCATTGCAGGCGGTCCGTCAATTTCCGAAATAAGCAGAACACGTCTGCCGCGTTACATACTTCAGGAAAAAACCACTATAGCAACTGATGTTTTGCATTACGCAGGCGGTACTTTTGAACCAGTATATGTTCTTGAATACGATGAAGTTTATAATTTATTAAAAACGGGAGTTGCCGACGCTCTTATCACAGAAAGCGTGCAGGAAGCTTTTTGGGATACTCACGGCGATGTTGAGTCATCTGATTTTTTTCCGTTAATATATTCCCCTGTTTCTTTTTCAACGCAGAATTCGGATTTTGCGCCGATCATCTCTGTGTTTCAAAAAGCCCTGGAAAACGGAGCAAGAAGATATTTATCCGAGTTATACGAAATTGGTTACAGGGATTACAAGAAACACAAGCTGTATATGCAGCTAACAAGCGAAGAACTTGAATTCGTTAGACAGAATCCTGTTATACGGCTTGGAGCCGAATATGATTATTATCCTGTAAGTTATTTCAATGAGCGATATAATGAATGGCAGGGTATTGCTCATGACGTGTTAGAAGAAGTTTCGGTGCTTTCCGGGCTTGAATTTAATGTCGCTCATGACAGTATGGTACAGTTTTTCGAACTGTTTCGAATGCTCGAAGCCGGAGAACTTGATATGCTTACCGAAGTTATCCGTTCACCTGAACGCGAAGGACATTTTCTTTGGCCCGAAAATGTGGTCATGATTGAGCGATCGGTGCTTATCTCCAGGGTTGACTACCGTAATATTACGCTTAACAGGATATATTCCGAAAGGGTTGGATTAAGCAGGGGAACAGCGCATACTGAATTTTTTAATACATGGTTTCCGAATCACCCGAATACGATTGAATTCGACAGTCAGCAGGATGCATTCGACGCTCTGATGAGGGGAGATATTGATCTTGTAATGAACAGTTACAGTTCGCTTTTGAATCTGACCAATTATCAGGAGCTTCCCGATTATAAAGTTAATATCATGTTTGACAACAGCTTTGCGTCAACATTCGGTTTTAATAAAGACATGGAGCTGTTATGCTCTATTGTTGATAAAGCTCTCGCAATGATTAATACAGACACGATTGCGGAACAATGGCGGCACAGAACATACGATTACCGCTTAAGACTTGCGCAGGCGAGAACACCGTGGCTGATTGCGGCAGTTGCCTTGTCGTTAATTGTGCTTGCTCTTGTCGCGGGTCTTTTTGAAAGAACTTACCGCTCCGGCAAAAAGCTGGAAGAAATTGTTCATAAAAGAACAGATGAGCTTGCTTTGCAGACAACAACGCTTACGACATTGTTCGATTCAATTCCGGATCTTATATTTACAAAAAATTTAAAATTGCAGTTTCTTCATTGTAATAAAGCCTTTTTGGAACATTTTAACAAAGGCATTGACGACGTAGTAGGCAGCAGCGACGGAGACGAAATGGGAATGACCGACATGGAAGCTAAAGCGTTCGCAGAACTGGATCGCAAAGTAATCCGCGAAAGAAAACCAATTACAATCGAAGAATATATTCCGCGTTTTGACGGACTAAGGCCGTATTACGAGACAATTAAAATGCCGCTTATGCTAAACAACGATGTTATCGGTATTTTAGGTATTTCGCGTAACATAACAGAACGTAAAAAAATGGAAGATAACATGGCGCTAAGCTACGAATATGCCAAAAGGCTAAGCGACGCGCTTGCAAGAATCACAAAATCACCTGCCATCTCCAACGGGTATCTGGAAGCTGCGGCGGCTGTTATTGCGCAGGAAGGATGCCAGGTCTTAAGCGTCAATTGCGTTGGAATATGGAGTTATTCAAAAGAATCAAATTATCTGGAAAGCATTTCGTATTATAACAGTTTCTCTCAAAGAAATGTAATTCAGGACAACTATGATTTATCTACGCGTCAGGAATATTTAAATCTTTTAAAATCAGAACGCGTAATTGTTATGAATAATATTAATGACTGCCAGTTGATTTCAACCGCTTTTAACGGCTATTACGACAGATTGTGCGGCGCGCTTGACGCTCCCATCCGCATTGGCGGCAAATTATTTGGAGTTGTCTGCATCGAACAAAAATGCACCGAAGTATATCCTGATAAACGCGAATGGTTAATAGAAGAGCAAAATTTTGCCTCTTCTCTTGCGGATTTAATGGCTCTTGCAATTTCCGGTTATGAGAGACGCATGGCGCGTGAAGCCGCGGAAATAGCGAGCCAGACAAAATCGTCATTCCTTGCAAACATGAGCCACGAGATACGTACGCCGATGAATGCGATTTTAGGCGTAACAGAAATATTAATACAGCACGAAACGCTGCCGGCTGAAATTGAAGAAGGACTTGGAAAAATTTATAATTCGTGCGATCTATTGCTGGGAATAATTAATGATATTCTGGACTTTTCCAAAATTGAAGCCGGTAAGCTTGATATCATACCCAATCAATACAAAGTTGCAAGCCTTATAAACGATTCCGTTCATCTTAACATGATGAGAATCGAGTCTAAACCAATTGAATTTGAGCTTAAGATAGACGAAAAAATTCCCGCCAAATTAATCGGAGACGAACTTCGCATTAAACAAATTTTGAATAATCTTCTTTCCAATGCGTTTAAGTATACGGATTCCGGCAAGGTTACGTTATTTGTCGATTTTGAATATAATTTGCAGACAAAGGGCGTGGTTCTTGTTTTAAGCGTGCGGGATACAGGCTACGGCATGACAGAAAAACAGCTTGAAGAAATGTTTGATGAATATTCGCGTTTCCATTACAATAACAAAGTTACGGTAGAAGGCACAGGGCTTGGCCTTGCAATTACGCAGCGTCTGATCAATTTGATGGACGGCAAAATGAAAGTAGAAAGCCAGGTCGGAAAGGGATCGCATTTTACAGTTTATCTGCCGCAGAGAATTGTTGACGATGAAATGCTTGGTAAAGAAGTTGCAGATAACCTTCGTCAGTTCAGAATGAGCTACATGAAACATAAAAAGCGGAGACAGATTGCGCGGGACCCTATGCCTTACGGGAAAGTTCTTGTAGTTGACGATGTTGAAACAAATATATACGTCGCTGTCGGTCTTATGAAACTTTACAGGCTAAAAATTGACACAGCCATGAACGGACATGAGGCGATAAATAAAATTAAAAACGGCGAAAAATATGACGTTATTTTTATGGATCATATGATGCCGGAACTGGACGGCATAGAAGCGACAAAAATTATCCGCGAATTAAATTATGATGAACCTATAGTGGCCTTGACAGCTAATGCTGTAGCGGGACAGTCGGATATGTTCCTTCAAAACGGTTTTGATGATTTTATTTCGAAACCGATAGATATACGCCAGTTAAACGTTGTACTAAATAAACTTATAAGGGATAAACAGCCGCCCGAAGTTATCGAAGCCGCGCGCAGGCAAAAAGTTGTAACAGAAAAAAAGGAAACAGGTGAAACCGAAATAGATCCAATGCTGCTGGATTCATTTGTCCGGGACGCTGGAAGAACCGCCGATTTACTTGATGAATTATATGGAAAGGAAGATTTTGGAAGCGATGAAGACTTGCGTAAATTTACAGTTGCCGTTCATGGCATAAAAAGTTCACTCTGGAATATAAACGAGCCAAAGCTTGCCGATACAGCGTATAAACTGGAAACTGGCGGAAGAGAAAAAAATATTGAAATGATAAAGTCATCTGCGTCAGAATTTTCCGGCAATTTGCGCGCGCTTCTTGAAAAAATTGAATCCAGACGCAGTGATGAAAATATAGATGAAGACATTGCAGAAATTCGCGGTAAATTAAAAAAAATACAGGAAATGTGCGCTGATTACAACAGAAAAGGCGCGGTTGATTTAATCAATGATATAAAAAATTGCTCAATAAAAACAAGATCAGTCCTTGATAAAATAATGGAATATGTTGTTCACAGCGAATTTGAAGAGGCCGGGAACGCCGCAAAAACGTATGCCGCCGATTTGGCTTCTGATACACATTCTGCGGCAAAAAAAATAAAACGGTTTACAGATAACAAAATTGAAGGGCTCGATATTGCAAAAGGACTGGAAAAGTATAACGGCGATGAAAAAACATATGCAAAAGTTTTACGTTCATATTCGGCAAGTATTCGTTCAATGTTGGAATCGATGGGGAATGTAAATGAAGACAATCTATACGATTACAGAATAAGAGTTCATGGAATTAAAGGAACAAGCCTTGATATTTGCGCAATACCAATAAGCAGAGACGCTTTAGAACTTGAAAAAGCTTCAAGCGCAAGGGATTTTAATTACATTAATGATAATAACTCTGAGTTCATAAGAAAAGCAAATAAATTAATAGATGATATCGATCAATTTACTGCGCGTCTGGAAGCTGAAAATCCAAGACCTAAAAAAGACAAACCTGACACAAGAGTGCTGGCAAAACTTCTTATCGCCTGTAAGGATTCTGATATGGATGGAACGGATGAAGCGATGGAAGAACTTGAAAAATATCAATATGAAGCGGATGACGGTCTTGCGGAATGGCTTAGGGAAAATGTTGACAGAATGGATTTAAAACAGATTGCAAGAAAACTCTCGGAGATGGTCGAGTAAGGTAGGTAATGCAATATGGCGAATGAAAAAATAAAACTTATTAAAGAAGATTTTAAAAATATAGGCGGATAAGATTATGGAAAAATTAATTTTTATAGTAGATGACAATGACGCTAACCTCACAATGGCGGCATCTTCTCTTGACGCGGATTGTATAGTGCTTACAATGCCGTCCGCTCAAAAGATGTTTTCGCTTTTGGAAAAAAAGACGCCTGATTTAATTCTATTGGATATAGAAATGCCTGAAATGACAGGTCTTGAAGCGATCGTTGTGCTGAAAGAAAATCCCAAATGGAAAGATATTCCGGTAATCTTTTTGACAGGCAGGGATGATGAAAAAATATTGGCAGATGCAGAAGAAAAAAGCGCGCATGATGTCATTAATAAGCCGATAGTGCCGGCGGTTATTTTAAAAAGGGTAAAAGAAATTATTTAGGGGTAATGGAGCAAAAAAATGTATAAAAGAAAATTCAGTATCCTTATAATAGATGATCAGGAAGCAATGGTTACAGTATTAAAAAAAATTCTTGAGAGCGATTACAACATTATTTCTGCATACAACGGCAGTGACGGTATTATTCAGGCGGAAGGAAATTGCCCCGACGTCATTTTGCTTGATATTCTAATGCTGGATATGGATGGATTTGAAGTTCTTGAACGATTAAAAGTTTCCGAAATAACAAAAAATATTCCAGTTATATTTCTGACATCGCTTCAGGGTGACGCCAACGAAGAAAAAGGTCTTGCGCTGGGCGCGGTTGACTATATAACAAAACCATTTTCCCCTTCAATTGTAAAGCTAAGAGTCCGCAATCGGTTAAAAATTGTCGAGCAGATGCGAATAATTGAGCAGCTAAGTTTGATTGATCAGCTGACAGATATTCCAAACAGACGCAATTTTGAAGAAAGGATAAAAACTGAATGGGGAAGGGCAACGCGTGATCATCTTCCGATCAGCATTTTAATAATCGATCTTGATTTGTTTAAGCAATACAACGATAAATACGGACATCAGCAGGGAGACGTCCTGCTTAAAGCTGTGGCAAATGTTTTTAAGGAAACGCTGAAACGGCCCGGTGATTTTGCAGCTCGCTGGGGCGGTGAAGAGTTTATCGTGCTGCTGCAAAATACTGATTTAAGCGGCGCGCATGAAATTGCGGAGCAGATACGCAATCGCATTGAAAAGCTGGAAACACTGTGTCCGGAAAAAACTGTGACAAAAATTACTGCAAGTATCGGAATTAATTCCAGAAAAAGGGGGCAAAGCGGCGCAATAAACGAATTTATTTCCAGAGCAGACATGGCTCTTTATGAAGCAAAAAACAACGGAAGAAACAGAAGCTGTTATTTGGAAAACGACAATTAATTAACGTATGTTGTTTCTAATCCTTCTGTTTGCATTTTCTCTTGCAATTGTGTAAAGAGAGTCGTCTTCCATTATTTTTGGGATCTCTTTATTAAAATGTTCAGTTAGAATTTGTTCATGATTAATCAGGGAAAAAGCTTCCATTGGAGTCCATGGAGTAGCCGCATTGGTAACCGGCCGCTGCCTGATGTTGTAGAAACGGTATGTAATTATATTATTTTCCAGGCTTATTCTGATGGAAAAATCTTCCGTGTTGGTATCGTCTGATACGCGAACATGATTAATAATAACCGTATTCGGACCGGCTACATTAATAATGCTTTCATTCCAATGAGCGGTGTTTCCGCTGTTGATGGCATGAATTACAGCAGGGTAAATCGGCCTTGTGCCCGTGTATGAGTAAGCCGGAACCGCCTCGGGCTGAGGTATATCTTCCGTTACTGCAATTGTTTCTTCAATTGTAATCGTTTCAACAGTTGTGACTGAAGAACATGAAACCGCGCCAGTGGTTAAAGATATTATGATAATGGGTAAAAAAATAATTGGAAAAGTTAAATTTTTCCGTAAATTTATAAGAATAGCCATAGGTTATTTCCTCGTTATATAGTAGTATTTATATTAAAGAACGGTATGGGGGGGCATTATGTTTACACTTTTTTGCAGGATTTTTCAGTTTTTTTTCAACATCGGAGCTAGGTTTCTGCCCTGGAGAAAAGCAATTCCAATTGAGGGTGCGGGCAGTATCAGGGTAATTCCCGAATTATTGCACAAACTAAAGTCAAAAAAACCGATGCTGGTAACGGATAACGGGCTTGTAAAAGCCGGTATAGTCGAGCGTATAATTGATGTGCTTGCAAAAGCGCATTTCCCTTACGTTGTATTTACCGATGTTGAGCCGAATCCTTCGGTAGACACGGTTAACAAGATTCAAAAACTTTATGTTGAGAACGGCTGCGATGGAATTATCGCGCTGGGGGGAGGCTCTTCGATGGATGCGGCGAAAGGCGCGGCGGCCAGGGTTGTACGTCCCAGAAAAACAGTTAATCAGCTTGGCGGGCTTTTAAAAGTACTAAAAAAACTCCCTCCTTTTATCGCGATTCCCACCACCGCAGGCACAGGCAGCGAGACAACAATTGCCGCGCTTATTACCGATACGGAAACCCGCCACAAATATGCAATCATGGATTTATGCCTTATCCCGTATTACGCGATTCTTGATCCCGAGTTGACGATCGGCCTGCCTCCTGCGATCACTGCTGCTACAGGCATGGACGCGCTCACTCATGCTGTGGAGGCTTATTTATGCTGGACTTACAATACGCGGGAAAGTATTCAGTTTGCTTTGGATGCTGTAAAAATAATTTTTGCCAATTTGGAAAGAGTATATGCTAACGGAAAAGATATAGAAGCGCGGCAGGCAATGCTTCTTGCTTCATATAAAGCGGGATTCGCGTTTACCCGCGCAGGCGTTGGAAACATTCACGGCATTGCCCACACTTTGGGCGGAATTTACAATACGCCTCACGGTCTTGCAAACGCCGTTATCCTGCCTGTCATTCTGGATGATTATGGAAAAAGGACGCATAAAAAACTTGCGCGTCTTGCGGAAGCGGCAGGGCTTGCCGGAAAAGGAGGTCCCATTTCCAATGCAGAGAAAGCATGTATTTTTATTGAAGCGATTAACGCGATGAATAAACGCATGGGAATTCCAAAAGGTTTTGATTTTATTAAGAGTGAAGATATTCCAAGAATGGTTAATTGGGCAAGAAAAGAATGTAATCCAATTTATCCGGTTCCTGTCATTTTCAGCAAAGACCATTTTGCAAAAATGATCGAAAAATTAAGAAATACGGCAGCATAAAATGAACTTACCTGTTTACGCAAAAATAAATTTGGAATCAAGCCAGATTGAATCAATTGTAATCAGCGAAGACTATTACCGAAAATTCATCGGCGGAAAAACGCTTGCGGCGCGGCTTCTTCTTGATTATATGCCGCAGGGACTTGATCCGCTGGATCCTGCATGCGTACTGATAATTAACACAAGCCCTTTAAACGGGACAGGCGCTCCTTCGTCCAGCCGGTTCAACATGACTTTTAAAAATGTTTTAACTGGCGGCATAGGCTCATCAAACTGCGGCGGAACCTTCGGACTTTTTTTAAAACGCGCAGGTTACGACGGATTAATCATCACAGGCCGCGCCGCAAAACCTTCGCGTATAGAAATAATAGACGGCGCAATTTCCATCCTGCCTGCTTGTGATCTTTGGGGACTTGATACGGAAGCGGTACAGGAAAAGCTTCCTTCTTCGCATGGTAAACTTGTAATAGGTCCTGCCGGAGAAAATCTTGTTCGTTTTGCCTGCGCCGCAAGCGGTGAACGCGTTGCGGGAAGATGCGGAAGCGGCGCGGTTATGGGATCTAAAAATTTAAAAGCGCTTAATGCGTTCGGAACAAAAAAACCTGAAATCGTAAAACAGGAAAAGTTCAAAAAATTTATTAAAAAGTGGATTACTTTTATTAAAAATCATCCAATGACAGGAAACGCGCTGCCCGCTTTTGGAACTGCGGGTCTTGTTAACAAGGCAAATGCGACAGGCGCGCTTCCGAGCCTTAATTTTCGTTACGGTTATGACAAGAACGCTGACAAGGTAAGCGGTGAAACTCTTGCAGAAACGCTTTTAACAAAAAATTCAGGCTGCGTAAGCTGTCCAATTCGCTGCGAACGCAGGGTAATAAAAGGATTCGGAGAACATCCCGAGCGCGAGATAAAAGGCCCTGAATATGAAACTGTCGGTTTTTTTGGCCCGAACATCGGCGCGTCCGATCTTAAAAAAATAATCGAATTAAACTATGTCTGCGATATGCTGGGAATGGATACAATTTCCGCAGCTTCAAGCATTGCGTTTGCAATGGAATTAAAAGAAAAAGGTCTTGGAGATTTTAATCTTGAGTTCGGCAAAACGGACAATCTTGCTGAAGCGCTTCGGAAGATTGCATACCGGGAAGGAATTTATTCCGACATTGCAAACGGCAGCAAATGGATGAGCGAAAAATACGGCGGCAAAGAATTTGCCATGCACTCCAAAGGATTGGAAATGGCATCGTACGAACCGCGCCGTTCTGTTGGAATGGGTCTTGGTTACGCCACAAGCAACCGCGGCGGCTGTCACCTTGGCGGCGGTTATCTTGCTCTCCTTGAATCGGTCGGCGTTTTAAGTACAGACGCGCAAAACCACGCGAAAGCCGAGCTTGCTATTTTTATGCAGGACGCGCTTGAAGCTGTATCAACTTCCGGTTTTTGTTTATTCACCGCGCAAACATTTATACCTGCTGCATTTTTTAATCTTGGGCCGCATCATTTTATAACCCGCCTTACGGGAAAAATAGCTACTCATGCAGGCGCGGTTGTTAGTTTGCTTTTAAAAATAAAACCGCTTCTGCGTTTTAATTCATTGTTTATGCTGCCTCAGGCGGAAGCGCTGCGGCTTGCTACAGGTTTTTCTATATACACAGGAAATTTTCTTCGCCTTGGCGAGCGCGGTTTTAATTTAGAGCGGCTCTTTAATTTGCGCGAAGGTCTAACCGCCGCTGACGACTCGCTTCCGCAGCGTTTAACGGAAACGCCGCAGCCGTCAAGAGATGAAGCTGTCCCTGCCAATCCCAAGCATGTAGTTCCTTTGAATAAAATGCTTAAGAAATATTACAAGGTTCGCGGCTGGGATAAAAACGGTGTTCCTACAAAAAGAACGCTTAAGAAATTAAAAATAAGTACTGAGTAAAAAATGAATAGTGTGCAGATAACAGTAAAATACCGCGGCGATTTAAGAGATCTTACAAAAATAACAAATGAAAAGATTAACGCTCTCAGTATTGGCAAGGTATTAAAACATATTAGAGAACAGTTTGGCGACGAAGCGTTGAAAAAAGCCAGATCCATGCTGATTGTTGTTAACGGGGAAAGTATTTTGCTTCTTAACCATTTTAGAACTGTTTTAAAAGACGGGGATGAAGTTTGCTTTTTGCCAATTTGCGGCGGCGGATAAAACTTTAAAATACGAACATTGACTCAATTTTCGATACAAGTTACAATTTAAATCACTCCGATTCCTTTAGGCTAAGGTTAGTAAAAAAACTATGCCGGGGGGAACGACAGAGTACAACCGGAAACGATTGTGCTTTCCATTGTGTAAAGGAGAAGAAAATGAAAAAGACTCTTAGTCTTAAGACCTTTGGTCTTATCGCGATTGTGCTGCTTGTTGCCGGCCTTTCGCTTACAGGATGCAATCGAAGTAAATCGACAGGGCAGACTGCGGTTCCCATCAAGGGAAAAATAACTTTATCTACAACTACCAGCACTCAGGATTCAGGACTGCTCGATTTTCTGCTGCCGGAGTTTACGCGCGAAACGGGATGGGAAGTTGATGTAGTTGCTGTTGGTTCAGGCGCAGCTCTGCGAATGGGACGCGACGGAGACGCCGATGTGCTTTTGGTTCATGCGCGCGCCGACGAACTTAAATTTATAGAAGACGACTACGGCACCATTCGTTACGATGTAATGTATAACGACTTCCTTGTTGTCGGGCCGCAAAATCCAATTGCCTACAATAATGATGTGATTCAGACATTTAAAGATATCGCTTCAAATAATCTTTCTTTCGTTTCCCGCGGAGACGATTCAGGTACTCACAGAATGGAACTTGCGCTCTGGCGGACTGCCGGCATAAATCCTGCGGGTTTACGCAGCTATTCTGCAGTTGGACAGGGCATGGGCGCAACGCTGCAAATGGCTGATGAAATGCAGGCCTACACGCTGACAGATCGCGCTACATGGCTAATCCTTTCCAAAGACGAAAGAATCAGTCTTCCGGCAGTCTGCGAAAAATCCTCCGACCTTTTTAATTACTACGGAGTAATACTTGTCAACTCGACGCTGCATCCGCATATTAATGCCGAGGGCGGACATGATTTTGTTAATTGGATGATCAGCGATTCTGCGCAGCGGCTCATAGGTCAATATGGTCTTGAAGAATTCGGCGGCGCATTATTTACGCCGAATGCAGAAGCTAACTTTTAACAATCGCATTTATGAATTGGGGTATCGTCAATTTAACTCCTGACACTCTCTCGATAATTGGCGTTACCTTAAGAATGTCTTTCTTCTCGACTTTAATCTCCGTTTGTCTTGGAACAATTTTTGCTCTGCTTCTTGAAAAAAATGAGTTTCCCGGCAAGCGTATTGTTGTGCGTATTTGCAGAACGCTGATGGGAATGCCATCCGTTGTCGCAGGGCTTATCGTGTACCTGCTCTTAATGCGCCGCGGCCCATTCGGCTCATGGGGAATTTTATTTACAATCGAAGCCATGGTGATCGTGCAGGTATTTCTGATTACGCCGGTTATTACAGGAATGGTGTATACCTATGCGCAAAGGAGCGCTGGCGCGATACGTTTCTTTGCAAAAACAATGGGAGCCAATCGGTTTCAGACGCACATCCTTTTTTTAAAGGAGATGAAAGGTGAATTTTATTTTGCAATTGTTACAGCGTTCAGCCGCGCAATCAGCGAGGTAGGCGCTGTAATGATTGTCGGCGGCAACATTCAATACAAAACGCGAACGATGACCACGGCGATCACAATGCTTCGCCAGATGGGCGATTTTAGCCAGGGCATCACGCTTGGCATTCTTCTTTTGATCATTGCCTTTACGCTTCAGACGCTTTCTGATTTTTTGCGTAAAGACGAAAAGATCGAGGAGAACTTTTAATGATATTAAACAATATCAAAAAGAAGCTCGGCGATTTTTCTCTTTGCGTTGACAGACTGGAAATTTCTTCGCCCGGAATTTATGGACTTGTAGGGCCGAATGGTTCAGGGAAGTCCACCCTTGCAAAAATAATGACAGGTCTTATAGAACCCGACTCTGGTACGATTGATACTGAAGGGTTCCTGCAAAATGAGATCACATATCTTACACGAAAGCCGTACATGATGGACGATACGGTTTACAATAATCTTGTCTATCCTCTTGAACTTCGTAAAATTAAAGCGCAGCCTGAACTTGTAAATGAATATCTTGACAGGATGAAATTTTCAGCGCGTTCGGGAGAAAAGGCAAAGAGACTTTCGGGCGGTGAGCAGCAAAAGCTTGCGTTTCTTAGGGCAATCATTTTTAAACCAAAGCTGATTATCGCAGATGAAGCAATGACCGCCATGGATATCGATTCGCTTGACCTGTTCGAAAAAATAATTATTGAAGAACAAAAAAAAGAAAACTCAATCTGGATTATTATAAGTCATCAGATTCTGCACATAGATCGTATTTGTAATTCTGTTTATACTATGCATGATGGAAAAATTAAAAATGACTGAGCGAAATTTAAATCTTGCCAATGTCCCCGCGGAAGAAGCGCTGTCAAAATATTTTTCCGCTCTTTCAGGCTTCCTTAAACCAGGTGCAGAGATAATTCCCGCAGAAGAAAGTCTCGAACGCGTTACCTGTTCGCCGGTTTTAGCGCGTCTTAGCTGCCCTCATTATAACGCGTCCGCCATGGACGGCATTGCCGTAAAGTCCGCATCGACATCAGGCGCAAGCGAATCAAATCCAGTTACGTTAAAAATCGGCGAAGACTTTGTTTATGTAAACACAGGCGATCCGGTTTGTCCGCCTTACGATGCTGTAATAATGATCGAATACGTTGTCAAACTTGACGATGAACGCGTACAAATAAAGGAAAGCGCATCTTCCATGCTGCATATAAGACCAATAGGAGAAAATGTTGCCGCAGGTAATTTAATTTTAAAAGAGAAACATAAAATACGTCCTGTCGATATCAGTGTGCTTTTATCAGGCGGAGTAAAAAGCGTTGAAGTTTTTACAAAACCCAGGGTCGCTATTTTTCCAACAGGTTCCGAGTTAATCGATCTTTCTGCGCTTATGGAAAATGAAAATCCAGAGGAAGGAAAAATAATCGAGTCGAACACGCGAATGTTTGAGGCTCAGGTAAAGCAGGCAGGCGCAGAGGGAACAAGGTTCGCGCCTGTTCCCGACAACCATGACCTTCTTAAAGAAGCCGTAACCAAAGCCGCGCAGAATTACGACATGGTGCTGATTAACGCAGGTTCAAGCGCGGGTACAGAGGATTACACAGTCAGGGTATTGCGCGATATCGGTGAAGTTATTGTTCATGGTGTTGCCATGAAGCCGGGAAAACCAATTATACTCGCGATTGTAAACGGAAAGCCCGTCATCGGCACGCCCGGTTATCCTGTGTCTGCCTACATCTCCTTTGAAACTTTCGTCCTGCCGGTTCTTTCGGTTCTTACAGGACGCAGGAATACGCCAAGACAAAAAATTGAAGCCGTTCTTTCAAAAAGCGTTTCTTCTTCCATTGATCGCCGCGAATACGTGCGTGTAAAATTGGAAGATGTTAACGGCAAGCTGACAGCCTCGCCTCTTGCAAGACATTCAGGCGCCGCGATGTCTCTTGTGCAGGCTGATGGCTTCTGCATAATCGAACAGGGATGTGATTGTATCGAAGCAGGCGCAAAAGTCATAATCGAACTTATAAACTGAGGAGCCAACATGGAAAAGGATTTTTCTCATTTTGATTCACGCGGCAACGCGGTTATGGTTGACGTCTCGCATAAGGAAATAACTTCACGCACAGCCATTGCAAGGGGCAGTATCTCAATGAATGAAGACGCGATGAACGCTGTATTTGGCGGCACAGCAAAAAAGGGTGATGTCCTGGGTATTGCCCGCGTTGCTGGTATCATGGCGGCAAAAAAATGCGCAGACCTGATTCCGCTTTGTCATCCGCTGAACTTTGATAAATGTACAATTGATTTCGATATCAATAAAGATAAAAAGGAAATTGAAGCGGTCTGCGAAATTAAACTATCAGGAAAGACAGGCGCGGAAATGGAAGCGCTTACAGGCGTGACTGTTTCTCTTTTAACGGTTTATGACATGTGTAAAGCGCTGGATAAATCAATGGTAATTAACAATGTAAGGCTCTGCGAAAAATCAGGCGGCGCAAGCGGAGATTGGCGTGCTAACTGATTCGTTCGGCAGGGTATTGGATTATTTGCGCGTCTCTGTCACTGACCGGTGCAGCCTGCGGTGCGTTTACTGCATGCCGCCCGAAGGCGTTGAATGGAAACCCCACGACAGCATTTTATCTTTTGAAGAAATTATCCGCCTTGTAAAAATCATGGCGTCTCTTGGTGTGCGCCGCGTTAAGGTAACAGGAGGCGAGCCGCTTCTGCGTAAAGGTGTGTCATCGCTTCCCGGCAATTTAAAAAATATTCACGGTATAGAAAAAGTTACGCTTACAACGAATGGCCTCCTCCTTGGAAAGTACCTTGACGATTTGCAGGAACAAAATTCCCTTCCCGATGGAATCAACATAAGCCTTGATGCATTGGACGCTGAACGATATAAACATATTACCCGCTGTGAGAACGCAGCGCCTGAGGAAATTCTTTCGTCAGTTGACAGGCTGCTGGAAAAACAAGTTGCCGTAAAAATAAACTGCGTGCCTGTGCGCGGTATTAACGAAGAAGAAATCATGCCGATAGCCGCGCTTGCAAAAGACAGGAATGTAATCGTGCGTTTTATAGAACTTATGCCGATTGGTTCGGCTGCGTCTTTTAAAACTGTTTCGGGCGATGAGGCGAAGGCGGTAATCGAAAAAGAGTTCGGCATACTGACGCCGTTCGATGGTCTTAAAGGAAGCGGCCCCGCAGTTTATTACAGTCTCCGCGGCTTTGCAGGCAAAATTGGTTTTATAAACGCAGTGAGCCGTAACTTTTGTAAAACCTGTAACCGGCTGCGCCTAACATCCGAAGGATTTTTAAAACTTTGCCTGTCTAATGATACGGGAATTAATTTACGGGAACTTCTTCGTACAGGCGCAAGTGACAATGACCTTGCCTGCGTAATCACAGAAGCTGCTGCAAATAAACCGCAATCGTATAATTTTAGCGATCATCATGAGGGTATGTCGAAAGTCGGCGGGTAATTTTTTATTTTGTTCCGTGGTATAATTTTTTATGGGAAAAATTCTTGCAGTTTGTACAAGCGCACAGAAAGGCACCGCTAAACGTAATATCCAAGAGGCAGAGTTTATTGTTAATCACGGTATCTCGGGTGATGCTCACGCCGGCGATTGGCATAGACAGGTCAGCCTTCTCTCTGCGCAAAAGATAAATGAATTTCGCGCAAAGGGAGCGGCAGTAGAGTACGGCGACTTTGGAGAAAACCTTGTCGTTGACGAAATTGATTTTCGAAGCCTGCCTGTCGGAACAATTCTTGAATGCGAAAGCGTTACGTTGGAAATTACCCAGATAGGAAAAGAATGTCACAGCCGCTGCGCAATTTATAACGAGATGGGTGACTGCATCATGCCGCGTGAAGGCGTATTTGCAAAAGTAATCAAAGGCGGCGTAATCAAAGCTGGTGATGAAATGAAAACTAAAAATGAAACGGCAGAATACCGCGTTTGGGTAATCACGGCAAGCGACAAGGGAGCCAAAGGAGAGCGCGAAGACAAGAGCGGTCCAATTGTTTGCGAAATTGTAAAAAGCCATGGATTTAAAATCGCAGGTTCATCTCTGTTGGCTGATGATCAAGCAACGCTGGAAAATGAACTAAAGCGAATCTGCGATTCTGCTCTTGCCGATTTAATTCTTACGACAGGCGGCACAGGTTTATCGCCGCGGGATTGTATGCCCGAAGTTACGATGGCAATTGCTCATCGCCTTGTTCCGGGAATTGCCGAAGCCATGCGCGGCGCAAGCATGAATATTACCAAACGCGCAATGTTAAGCAGAGGAGTCTCCGTTATTCGCGGCAAGACGCTTATCATTAATTTGCCGGGAAGCCCAAAAGCCGCGCGCGAGAATTTGGAATTTATAATTGGAGAACTTCGCCACGGACTTGATACACTTACAGGAAGAAGCGGCGAATGCGGCTCTACTTAATCAATCCAAGGTCTGACATTGCTTTTTTAACAACGGCTTCGCTTGCAGGTGTAAGTTTGCCAAGCGGAAGACGCGCAGGACCTGCGGGGAGACCTGCCCACATGAGCGCCTGCTTGATCGGCACAGGGTTCGTTTCTATAAAAGCCGCTTTAACAAGCGGGAGAAGTTCGTAATGGAGCGCGCGGGCTTCTTCGTATCGTCCTTCCAGCGCGGCTTTGGTGAGAGCCTTGATCTTTGAAGGAACAAGATTTGAAATAACCGAGATTATGCCGTCGCCGCCCATGCTGATCAATGGAAGAGTTAAATAATCATCACCGGAAATCACCCAAAACTTTTGTCCCTTTTTTTGGCGCGGAATTGCTATGTCCCTAATGACGTCGCCCATTTGATTTATGTCGCCTGATGATTCCTTAACACCTGCGATGTTAGGGTTTTGCGCAATCTTTTCAAGGAGCGGGGTAGGGATGTTCCTTCCCGTGCGAGACGCAATATTGTAAACGATGATTGGAATGCCGACATTTGCCGCGGCATCATAATGACGCAGGAGTCCGTCATCATTGGGTTTGTTATAGTAAGGAGTTACAACCAAAGCCGCATCCGCGCCCATTTTTTTTGCGCGCTCGACATACTTGACCATGTGCTTTGTACAATTGGAGCCGGCTCCTACAATAACTTTGATTTTTCCTGCAGCTTCCTTCACCGCAATCTCGATGAGCTTGTCTTCTTCGGCTTCATCAAGTGTAGGATTTTCTCCGGTAGTTCCCATCGGAACAATACCATCAATGCCTTCTGCTATCTGAAATTGTACAAGACGTCTGAAACCCTCATAATCAATTTCTCCCGACTCTGTCATCGGCGTAACAATAGCTGTAAATGCTCCTCCAAAATTTGTCATAAAAACTCCTGTTAAATTAACCCTTAAATAAATCGATCAACATGTCGTCTATTGTATAGACGCCTTGTCTGCTCTCTGCTGTGAGCCATTCTGCCGCGCGTACTGCGCCTGATGCAAATCCTTCGCGGCTGCGGGCGGTGTGCGTAATTTCAATTGTATCGGCAGGCGAATCAAAAAACAAGCTGTGCGTGCCCGGAACGCTGCCAAGGCGCATACTGGGAAAATGAAGTTCTCCTGGTTCCGGCTTTCGGTTCATTGTTTCCCACACGATTTTATTTTTTCGATCTGTTAAAGAAAGTACGCCCTCCGCCAAAACTTTTGCTGTCCCTGAAGGGCTGTCCATCTTTTTGTTATGATGGGTTTCAAGTCCGGCAATATCGTATTCCGAAAAATTGTTAACCATTTTTACCGCATGCCACGCGATCTGAAAGAAAAGGTTTACGCCAATCGAAAAATTCGATGCCCAAAAAATCGCGCTGCCTGAATCATCTGCTGCCTTTTGCACTTCTTCCATGTGATCATGCCAGCCTGTTGTTCCCACAACTGTCGGAATCTTTCTTTCCGCAAGAGCAAGAATATTCGCGACAGCCGTATCGGGCTGAGTAAATTCAATCGCCGCATCAACAGATGTAAAATCCGTAAATGCAATCGACTTATAAATTTGATGATCGCCTGCTGCGTCCTGCACAAGCGGATCAATAATCACAGAGATTGTATGCCCCGCAGCAACAGCAATTTGCTCAATCATCTTTCCCATTTTGCCGTAACCAATTAAAGCAATATTCATTTTAACCTCACAATAAAAATCTTTATTAGTCCGTAAACCATGTTTAAGCCTATTCTTTTTTTTGGGCGTCAAAAAAATCAATATGCAGCGCATTCACAGTTTCTGCGGCTTCTGCTTCGTTAACAATAAAGCTGATGTTCACTTTGCTTGCTCCCTGCGAAACCATCTGCACAGGTATGCCGATTAATTGACAAATCCTGAAAGCTCTTGCCAGTATCTCGGACGAGCGCTTTACATTGCCGATGATCGAAACTATCGCTTTTCCTGTCTTTATTTCTACGCTTGCGATTTTAGCAAGTTCTTTTTTCACTTCGGCTAAATCGTATGAGGTGTCCAGAGTAATCGAAACCGATACTTCGCTTGTTGCGACCATGTCGATGGAAATGTTGTACTTTGCAAAAATGGAAAACACCCCCGCGAGAAAGCCGAACTGTCCAAGCATTCTTGTCGAAACAATGTCCACAAGCGTTACCTTGTTTCTGGAAGTGATGGCGCGGACAGGCGGACTGTTCTTTGCGCCGGCAACTGCGTTTTCGATTCTTGTACCCGGCGCGTCCAGATTATACGAATTTTTTACAAGTACGGGTGTTCCTGTTTTCATGCACGGCTGCATCGCTCTTGGATGAAGCACCTGCGCGCCGAAGTACGCAAGTTCCGCAGCTTCGGCGTAAGTTACCTGTCCGACAGGACGCGCGTTTTTTACAATTCGCGGATCCGCTGTAAGTATGCCGTCAACATCTTTCCAAACCTGAACTTCAATGGCTTTGCAGGCAGCGGCAATCATTGTCGCTGTTAAATCCGAACCTCCGCGGCCAAGCGTTGTAATACTGCCTTTGTTGTCTTTTGCGATAAATCCCGTGACAATCGGAATAACGTTTCCTTTTATCTGCGGCAGAATTTTTTCCGGGATTAAATCCCAGCTTTCTTTTAATAGTTCAGCCTGAGTATAATTTGAATCTGATAAAAATCCCATATCGAACGCGTCAAACGCTCTTGCGTTTAAGCCAATCGATTTTAAATAAGCTGCCGCGATTCTTACGCTGAGCCTCTCACCAAACGAGACAAGGTAATCTTTCGTGCGCGGCGTAAGCTCGCGGATAAGAGCAATACCGGATAGCAGCCGCGAGAGTTCATCCAAAAGAGCGGCGATATCTTTTTGGACAGCAGTAAGTTTTAAAGCCTTAACAGTTTCCTGATGAAGCTTTTCAACGCCCTTAACGTCAACCTTGCCGTTTTTTAATGCCATGTCCGCGGCTTCCAGCAAATGGTCGGTTGTGTCTCCCATTGCTGATAAAACAACTACAGGCTGTTTTGATAATTGTGTTTTTATAATATCAGCTACGTGCCGTAAACGGGATGCATCGGCTACAGAACTTCCGCCAAACTTCATTACTATCATTTTAAATTTCCACCTTAATGCAATTATATAAATATAGCTATTTATATACAACAGTTGAATATTATAAATAAATGTAGTATATTTGCATAATAACTTCAAAAGTTTGTTTTTCCTTCTTCGTACCGGTATTGATTTTTTGCGATATTTTTAATAGTATCATTTCTGTATGATTGGTTTTTTATTAAGAAAAACATTATATGATTTATGGGACAATATGTTCAGAGTAGTGCTGCTTAACATCGGCTTTTTTATTTGCAGCGCGATTCCCATTTTTCTTCCCAGGATAATGAGAAGCCTCACAAATTCCGAGCCGCTTGAGATGGCTGCAAGCGTGGCCGGGATATTCTTATGTTCGATATATTTAGCGGCCGCGTCTTTAACCGTTAAAACTCTTTCCGATTACGGCACGTTTACCATCAGCGATTTTTTCGGCAACTTTAAAGCCGCATGGCCTGCCGGTCTTCTTATGGGTTCGTTTTTTTTCCTGCTTTTTTTAATAATCTCGTATGTAATTCCGTTTTATTTTGCAATGGATCCATTCGTTGTCGGACTTATGTTAGCTGCAATTGTTTTCTGGACATCGGTATTTGCAATTCTTTCTTTTCAGTTTTATTTTGCCGTAATCGGGCGCCTTGGCCCGAACCTGATAAAAGCGTTTAAAAAGTGCATGTTAATTTCACTGGACAATACAGGGCTTGCGTTGTTTTTAATTATTAACAATATTTTCGCATTGGCAATTTCTGTCGTTTTTGCATTAATGTTTCCGGGGCCTGTCGGCGTTCTTCTTTATATTGATCAGGCTCTGCGCCTTCGGCTTTTAAAATACGACTACCTTGAAGCAAACCCGGAAGCAGACCGCCGTAAAATTCCATGGGATGCGCTGTTAATAGAAGAGCGCGAAAAAACAGGTACGCGCACCTTTAAAAATTTTATTTTTCCGTGGAAAGATTAAACGCAGATAATGCGTCTGGTTTTTATTTGGAAAAAATTAAACATCAAATTAGAAAGTCAAGGCATGGTAAAATAAGCGGTTACGGCATAAAAGCGATCTCTGCAGACAGCGACCCAAAACTATTCAAGTGGTGGATAAAAGACTGGAAATGAAAAGGCATAAAAAAAGCCCCGAAGAGCCTATACAACCTGACTGCTGTATTGTCACCGCAACGGCAACTGGCTATTTCTCCGTGGACTTTCTGCTTAAAACATACAACAATTAAGCAGCTTTGTCAAGTTTACGGTTTATGGTAGTATGCTTGGCATTTTAGTAATAAATTTAGGAATTAATTATAAGTATCCATTTTTTGTTCATGTTTTACCTATAGCGTTTATGGCTTTGATTACTTTTTCTGTTATTTCTTCAGCCAGAGCTTCATTTAGAGTTTTAACTTCATAAATTATTTTATTGCGAAGGGTTTCAAGCTCGTTATTGGCTGAAGAGGTAACCGCTAAAAGTTCATATGTTTCGATATCGAGCGCATTTGCAAGACGTTCAAGCATTTCACCGGAAGGAAATTTATGCGCAAGCTCCAGCATGGCAAGATATTGGAGCGACATACCCGCTTTTTCGGCTAATTTCTCCTGAGTCAGTCCTTTATTCCGGCGTTTCTCTTTGATGTTATCAGCCAATATTTTTCTGATATTCACCATATTATTATAATTGTTGCCTCCCATACTATAATACTTGTTTTTTAATAGTTGACTTATTGTCTGTGGTTAGAGTATTATTATATGTGGTACTATAATCTTGGTTTTTATGCATATATTTAGCAAAAAACACATGATAAATTGTGCCAAATATGCCAATTAGGGGAGGGAAAGTTGAGCCGCATGGTATCAAAAAAAGAGCCATGAGGTGCAAAAAATAGAGACACGTGGATCTTCCTTTTTTAACTGGGAGATGCCTACTCTGTTTAGTATTGCAGTTAATCATGTCGTGCGGTACCTGTCGCGATAAAGACTACTGTTAGTGGTCGGGCAGGTTTCCAGCGCATCTGCAGCCGCGGGCTGCAGTATAGGAGACAATTATGAAGAACAAATTTAAATTGTTCGGGACTATTGCGCTTATCGTAGTAGTCGGAATCTCAATGACGGCGTGTCCAGGTGATCCTCCGTTTATTCCAGATGGTTCGGAAACACCATTCACAATTTCGGGATCAATTACTGCTTCAGCGCAATCCATAAACGCTACATTTTTTGCAAGTGAAGTAGAAGATCCGTCAGCGTCAATGAGGTCGGCAAGATCTGCTGCTCCGCAAGAAATTGCGCTTGAAGGACTTTTGGAGGACGACGGTATTACTTTCCGTCTTAGGGGAAGTTACAATACTGTAACAAAACTGTACAGTCTGTCTGCGGCGGCAAGTTTTATGCGTTTTAGTATTTCCGGCGATTTAAATGTTAGCACAAACAATTCGGTAGCCATTGTACAGATAAGAGGCTCAGGTGGTACATGGACAAGCATTGAAGTTAATTTATCTGCAACATCATCTGCACCAACAATACCGGAAATTGACGACAGCGGAGAAATCGAAGACGAGCTTGATAACGGCATACCTGAAGCAATGTGGGGTATCTGGTGGGGCAAGGAATCTTATGAAAGATCCAAAGGCGACATTATTCAGTCTGGTCAATACTACTATGTAATTGATGCATTTACTATCGTAGAATATGTTGACAGGCATGGTGTATGGAATAATGAAGGATATACATGTTTCTATGAAGGTGCCGATTTTGATGATGTGTCGGGTGTTGTTTCAGGCAGAGTAGTATTTGATTACACCGACCATGCAAAAATTGATGAATACGATCAAACATACGGAAGTTGGTGGGTTAATTGTATCGCTGATTATTCTGTAACAACACAGGGTATTTCTCAGGGTGGCAGTCAGGATATTAAAAATCGTATTCTTGCGGTTCTTGATGATGCCAATCAGGGCTGGCAGTTATGGAGTGATCCGTCATGGACAACATTTATGAATGAATGGGCAGGCAGATCACAAGCTGCCGGTTTTACAGGAGCAAGATGGACGTCGCTTTTTGCGCAGCCCGGTTCACAGTATTTCTACCAGCAGTATAAAAAGGACGCCTTCAGAATTAATTCTGATGGAACACTTCAGATGGGTAATTATTATGAATCATCGGGCAGCAATACCTATTTTAGCACAGTTGCCGCTACGGTCGAAAGCTTTAATGATTTAAGATGGGCTACCAACTTATTTACAAGAGACAGATCAACAGCTCAGGCTGTGCCTCCTACAAGTCAAATTGTAACAGGATCATTGCAAAATGGACTTACAATTCCAGGCGAACTTACCGCAGTTATGCACAACAGTTTTGAAGGAAAAAACAATGTTCTTCAGGTTTTATCAGGTTTCCATTGGAGCGTATTGGAATTTGATTTAGCTCAACACGGAGGAAAGAGTGTAACCTTTAATGTTTCCATGGACGTATGGTTAAGAAATACTGCAAAAGTTGCGTGGCAGATTAATCAAACCGCATACATGGAACAAGAAGCCTTCCCCTTGGTAGCTGGAAAAATGGATGATGTTTATAATGCAGGACAATGGCATAGTATAACAGCCTCAAACGTTACATATACAGTGGGATCGGATAAAAAGCTGTATCTTTCTACAATGCAGATTTTGATAACACAAGGTGATATAAATGCAATACCGTCACTTATAGAAAACGAGATTTACATTGCCAATGTGAATATAACTGCAGTAGCCAGCGGTACACCGCCAGCTCCTCCAACAAACATCACTGGAAATTTGGGCAACTATGAATTTGGCGGTGTATACGAAGGAGGAGTAGAAGTTGGAAAAAACTACAGTCAAGCTGTATGGGCTTTACACGGTGCCAATTTAGGTACCGCACAAGCGGACGATTCAGTTTTAACGATTGAAGTAACTTATCCAATATCAAATTTATTCCTGGTATGGGGCGCGGAGGTCAACGACTGGTATAGTGCGTTTGAAATAATCTCTGACGGCGAAGTTGCAGCGAACGGAGTAACATACAGCGGAAACACGCTTACTGTAAACTTAAAAGATGTCTTTAGTAACTTTGCCTTATTCAAAACCGCAACATTTGCAAATCTAATGATTGTTGATTATTTGGCAGTTAATATTAACGGTCTTGGAATGACAAGCGCAAATCTTACGAGCGCTACTTATGTTCCGCCTCCTGAACCTGTTATGCATCACTTGGGCACTGAATATTCATGGACTGACGCTAATGACAGTACAAGAGGCTGGATTTTAAGTGATGAAGTCAGAGCAAAGATAGCTGACGGAAGCATAAAATATTTCCTTATTGGGCTTAATGCAAATACTATTGCTGATGCAGGTGGTTTGGGTGGTATAAATATTATATTTAACCGCTCAGGTGCTGGCGGTTACAGTTCAGATGAGCAGGCTTTCCCATGGAACTGGAATTCTGTTACCGAAACAGGCGGCTGGATTTCTTACGCTGATCTAACAGGTACTTATGGAGCACATGTACAAGACGGTGTGCTTTATCTTCGATACGATATAACTACTCATCCAGGTTATGAAGCATTTAAAGCGGCAGTTGTCTCGGCAGAATTTGCGCAGCTTGGTATGTACGTTCATGAAGCATGGGAAAATGGCGCAACATGGCATAATGTTAGTTTAGCAGTCCTTGTAGAAGATGAATAAATATTATTGATCCATCCATGTGAGGCGTTCGGGCTTAATGCCTGGCGCCTTTTTTTTATGTTGACTTATAGTATCAAATATAGTACTATTGTACGTTGTAAAAATACTTGAACGTATTGGAGAGGATAAGTAACAGGAGAAAAATTATGAAGATTGAAGAATATCTAAAACTTCCGTACCACATAATTATTCAGCATATTACAGACGAAAGCGGCGCTTATTACTTTGCAACTGTCCAGGAGTTTGATGGCTGCATGAGTCATGGCGATACTTATTCAGAAGCATTTGAGAATATCCATGAAGCAATGGAAGGATGGATTCAAACAAAACTTGAAAACGGCTTCGTTGTTCCGCAGCCTATTGATGACAGTAAATTCAGCGGTAAATTTGTTCTTCGTGTTCCAAAAACCCTCCACGCTCGCCTTGCAATGGAAGCTGAGAAAGAAGGTGTATCTCTTAATCAATATGCGCTTTATAGATTGAGTGTATAATTTATTTAATTGCTAAAATTATAATATTTTGTTATAATGCAGTATCAATGAGCAAAAACGGCTCAAACTCCGGGGAGGATATTGATGAAAAATTTAATCAAAGTATTAGGTATTGTTTTTTTAATTGCCATTATTGCGTTATCGATGATTGTCTGTTCCCCTTCGCCGGGGGAAACGCCTGGCCCAACGCCTGGTCCAACGCCGCCGACAGAGCCTGAAGTACCATCAGGTAAAACCGCAATGCAGTTTTTTATGGATGAGGGAATAACCATAGGCATAAATGCCGGTAATTCTCTTGACGCTGTAGATAACTATTCAACTCCTGGCAACCCTCTTGCAATAGAAACAGCATGGGGAAACCCAAATTTAAATCAAGCGTATTTTAACGGATTGGCAAATCTTGGATTTAAAATTGTCCGCATACCTGTAACGTGGAATGGTCATATTGGACCTGCTCCAAATTATACAATCGAGGCTGCTTATTTGCAACGTGTCGCTCAAGTTGTGAATATGGCACATACTGCAGGACTTATTTGTTTTATTAATATTCATCACGATGGTCACTTGGGTTTAGGCGGATGGCTGTCTATTCCGCAATTGCTTGCGGGAGGAAATAATGCAAATGCCATATACGCAAAATATGAAGCAGTGTGGAAGCAAATAGCCGAATATTTCATAAATTATGGCGATTGGTTGATGTTTCAGGGATTTAATGAAATTCATGATGGTGAATGGGGTACAGGTACGCCGCAGGAGTATACCATTATAAACACTTTAAATAAAAAGTTTACCGATGTAGTTCGCGCTACAGGCGGTAATAATAGCCATAGATATCTTCTGTATTATGGTTACAACACAAATTATACAGTCGGTACAAATACAAATTTTATACTGCCTGCTGATATTCCGGCTAATGGTACTACCAAGCAAATTGTTGGTTTCCATTATTACTATCCTTACGACTTTTCATTACTAACTACAACTCATACGTGGGATACTGCAAGTAACAGAAATCATGTTAATGATGCTTTTGGCAATATAAAGAATAGATTTATTAACAATGGCATTCCGGTTATTATTGGAGAATGCGGTCCTGCAAGATATGCCAATTATCCTAATAATAATGGATGCAACGCAGCGAATGTTGCAGCGGCAAGGCAGAATAGATTGCTATTTATTGATTTTTTATACGGTAAAGCAAGAGAAAACGGATTCGTTCCAATCTATTGGGAAAATGGATCTTACAATTTAGAGTACGCGGAAGAGGGCGATTTTTCTTTGATCAATCGCACCACTGGTCAGCCAAATTCCACTGAGAGCAGAACAGTTATTGAACGAATGATAGCCGCGATAAATAACACAACGCCTCCTGCGCCTGGCGGCGGCGGCGATCCGGTTATAGGGGTATGGGAATGGGCTACATTTAATGATTCCAGTAATGGCGGCACCTCTACGGTTAATATGACCGAAGCAGCAGGCGCATATACTTTTACAGGAAATGTTACTAATGCTTACGAATATGGTTTTGCCGGTTGGTCTGCTACTCCCGATACAGCAACACTGACGGCGCTTAGAACAGCAACATCAATATCGTTTAAGGTTATGGGTGACGGCAAAACGTATAAAATAATGCTGCCTACAAGTAACATCACAGATTATAGTTATTATTCTGCAACATTTTCAACAACGAACGGCGTAGAGACCACAGTTACGATTAATATCAGCGGTTTCTCACAACCTATCTGGGGCAGCCCGCAAGTGGCATTAAATAAATCATTAATAAGCAACATTCAGTGGCAAACCAACGATGGCGCGTTAGGATCGTTTAATATTACAATCAGGGATTTAGTGTTGAATTAACAATTGACAACAAGGTCTTTATATATCAATATTCTGTATGAAAGTATACCTTGATTGTTGTGCTTATAATCGGCCTTTTGACGACCAAAGAGATATTATTATCCATATTGAAACAGAGGCAAAGCTTGTTATACAACAAATGGTAAAGGATAACCAATTATTACTTATCTGGTCTGATGTATTGGATTACGAAAATTCTGATAACCCTTTTGCTGAAAGACGCGAAAAAATTGCTGAGTGGGAATTGCTTGCCTCTCAGAAAGTTGAGATGGATAATAAGGTCTTTGAAAAAGCAGCGGAATTCATGAAATATGGGCTTAAACCAAAAGATGCAGCTCATATTGCCTGCGCTGTTTCTGCAAACGCGGATTATTTTATTACTGTTGACAAGAAAATACTAAATAGGCACATTGAAGGTATAACTTTAATTGATCCTATAGAATTTCTAAGGAGGCTGTAAGATGATGGTTGATACAGTTCTTAAACGTAAAGGATTGGACATTTTATCTGAAGCTCTTGGTCTTGTTGATACCGAAAGATTTATTTCTCTTATTTTACGCGAACCGTTTGATTACACCGAATGGCAGCAGAATATGTATAAAGATGTTTCTTTGGAAGAATTCCATGATAAAGTAAAAAAATTTAAAGATAATAAAAGCAAACTGTAATTTTTCTTCTCCGCGCCTTTGTCCCCGTGTGAGGTTACTCCGCAAGCCTCACGCCCAGGCTCCCTGCAACAGCGCGTTCCTGCCCCGGCAATCTGTGAACAGGGGTGTTAACAACTCTGACATAACCATCCGGATAACGCATTGCAAGCGCGCTTGATCCTCCGCCGTCAAAATTGATGCCGTTCCATGAACCGAGCGCGCGAAGGAACAGTGCGGTTTCGTCCATTGTGCTGCCTGCGCTTAACGCTCTTCTGCCGTCAATCACAAGCAGATAAAGATACTGCCCGTTAGCTGAAATTCCAGCCGCGCTTCGCGGATGACGCGCTTCGCTGTTTGTACGCGGTATAATCTCTCCGTTTGCAAGTATTCCATGAAAACCGCCGACAGCGTTTTCGATATTTTCAATTGAGCTAATCGAGGATTGGGAAACAATAGCAGCCGTACCGTCTTTATAAAACACAAGCGCGTCATAGTGACGGTTGGCAGGCGCGAGCAGTACGCCGTTTGAAACAACAATACCAATGTTTCGAATAGGCTGTCCCTCGTTTGAAGAGGAAATGTCGAAAGGAACGGCATTGATTCCTGCGATAAGATTATTATCGCGCACAAAACTGGAAACCCTTGTGCTGTATGTAACGCCGTTAATATTAACGCCGCCGCTTACCGCGATTTCAATTCCGCGCGCGGACAGGTCAATTCGAAGCGCCCAAAACTCAAGTCTTGGAGAGATGGTTCTTCCGCTGAAAAAATCGACACCATCAGCAAACGCCTGCCACTGCGGCTCAATATTTTCCACGGCAGGGAATTCAACAGGCTGCCGCTCATCATCGGCAAGTGAAACCGATGCACATGACGCGAACAATAATGAAAAATAAATTAAAAATATAAAACGCTTTTTGCACATGCAGGCGGTCTGCATCGCATGTGCAGACCGCATGTTAAACATTTGTTTGTGATTGATCAGTATTCACCCTTGCCCTTGCGGTTTCTTTTAAGTAACTTGCGGGCATTGGCTTTTTTCTTTCTGTTAAGGATAGTGGAGGGTTTTTCATAGTACTCCCGCTTCTTGAACTCGCGGATGATGCCTTCCTTTTCTACCATACGCTTGAAACGTTTGATAGCTTTCTCGAGCATCTCATTGTCATCAACTGTAATGTGCGCCAATTAAAATCACCTCCTTTTCTTCTGTTTTATATTATCAGACGGCGTCTTACGCTGCACGCCTCTAATTGAATATTCTACGAATTATCAGATTTTTGTCAAGAAGGGGACGTTCAACAAAAACATCGGGATCGGCATATTCGCCGCCGACTCTTAATTCCCAGTGCAGATGAGGTCCTGTTGACATGCCGGTTGATCCGGAAAGACCGATTACATCACCGGTGTTCACGATTGAATTCTCCTGCGCAATTACGCTGTCCAGATGATAATACATCGTGTATACACCTGGTGCGTGTTCTATTATTACAGAGTTGCCGGTAAGAACCCTCATTCTGGCAAGCCTGACCATTCCTCTTGCGCAGGCGTACACTTCGGTTCCTGTAGGTATGCCAAAATCAACTCCAGTATGAGTTGAGCCGCCGCGCGTTCCGTCCGAATAAACATTTGTACGGCGAAAACCAAAAGGACTTGTTCTTCTTGTTGATGTAGTCGGGAGCGAAAAAGTTCCGGTATGATAAATTTGACTTCCCGTCGAAGACCAGATAGACCAAATAATTTCCGCTTCCCTTGTTCTTTGCGGATTGGGGTCGTTTACCAAACTTGAAACAGCCGCGTCAAAATGAAGAGTCTGCGATCGAAATTCTCTCGGCGCTATTGTTATATCGATGTTATATGAGGCGCCCCATTCGTTTATTAATCTGATAACTGCCCTGTCGGCTCTTACCGTAGCCGGCACTCCAAGAAATGCCGCTCTGAAAGACGGGTTTCTGCCTTCTGCAGGAACCGTAAAAAATGTTGCCTTGGAGACTCTTTGGTCGTTTACAAACAACTGCGCTTCTATTTCATTTGTGTTTACGCCGATTGTAATAGGATCTCCTGCGCGCGGAGATTCCGGAATGAGCGCATATCGCAGCATTTGCGCAGATACGGCATTTGTAAAAGTCAAACTGATAATAATAATCAGGAAAGCGCGCTTAAACATGTGGTACTCCTTTTCACTTTTTAAGATCAATGATCATTATTTGCGGTGTTTCGTTTCCTTTAAAATAATCTCTTGTAAGATTAAAAACGATATCTACTTTGTCGTTAACTCCGAATTCTTTATTTACAACACGCTCTGCGCTTTGCCAATAAAGAGCAGGCCATTTGTATTTTCCTGTATCTAATATCATTTTAACATGTTTTGCGTCAGGTTTTCCAATAAAATTTATATCTTTTATGGTTATTTTTTTTGTCATAAAAACAAGCTGTTCATTGTTATTTCCGTATGGTTCAAACCGGTCTGTCAGTTTTAAAATATCCGGCGAAAGAAAATCATGCGGAAGTTCGGCGTCAACCTGAAGGACTTCTTCATCCGGAAGTTTTTCAAATTCGATGGCGGAGGCGGTTCTTTTTAACCGTTCCAAAAAGGAGTCCCAATTTTCCATAATCATGCTAAAGCCGCCTGCCGCCTGATGTCCGCCGCAATCAATAAGCAAATCGCTGCAATGTTCAAACAGTGTATGAACATTAAAACCTCTTACAGAACGGATAGAGCCTGTGCAGATACCTTCGTTTATGGAAATTGCCATTGAGGGAACGTTAAACGTACGGCAGGCGCGCTGGGCCATTAAACCTGTAACGCCCTTGTTTATTTTTTCGCCGAAGACCATCGTAAGTTTTTGATCGTATTCATCAAAACTTTTATAAACAAGAGGTTCAATCATTGCCCATGTTTCTTCTTCGAGAGCTTTTCGTTTTTCATTCATGCCGGCAAGTTCTGCGGCAAGTCTTTCGCGCTTTAATAAATCCTTTTCAAAGAACAGCGCTGCCGCAGTTTCTGCGCTTCCCATCCGCCGCGCTGCATTTATGCTTGGACAAAGTTTCCATGAAATATCTTTAGTATCAAAATGTCTTCCTGCCAAATCCATTTTTTGCAAAAGCTGTAAAAGTCCCGGCCTTGGTTTTTTTTCCAGGGATTCAATGCCTCTTCTTACAATTATTCTGTTCTCGTCCAAAAGCGGCATTATATCCGCAATGGTTCCCAATGCTGCAAGCTGAAGGTCTGCGTTTTCTCTTTCCGTATCTTCTGCGTTTTTTTCCTTAAGCCGCGCATACGACGAAAATAAATTAACAAAAACATCAAGTTCGCTTAATTCTTTTTCCGTGTATTTTGCAATTTTAGAAAGTTCCTTGATGCGCAAAAGACTCTGTCCCGCAGTTTGAGGAATTTCTTTTCCTATTTGCGGCGCAATATCCATCAATCCAATCTCTACGCCTTTGCCGAAAAGTTTTGTGAATACCTGTTTATGAAGAGGCGCGTCCCAGCAGAGGATATGCTGTCCTTCAAGAAATGCGGGCAGACGCGTTTCGCTTATGGAAATCATTCCCGGTATAACCGTTTCAATTAAAGAATCGACAACATGAAGATTTCTCATTTTTGTAATTTCGATTACCCATGCGTCATTTAGGGGACGTGTGTTTAAAAGACAAATCTGCTGACCGTAAAGATCGCTCTTTTGCGCAAAACGCAGCGCGCAAACAAGTTTAAACGCAACGCCGCAGCCGGAAAGATCCCGGAACGGATAAGTTGAATCCTTAAGTTTTGGATTAATAATAACAAGAGCCTGCGGCAGTTCATCCTGCGGCTCGTGGTGATCTGTAACAATTACGTCGATATACAGTTCGCCGGCTCTTTTTACTTCTGCAAAACGCGAAATTCCGCAGTCTACAGTAATTATCAAAGTGCCGTCGTTAGCTGCAAATTCATCGACGGCTTCCAGCGACAGCCCGTAAGATTCATCGCCTGTGGGAATTCGCCATGTAACATCCATGCCTATATCTTCAAGATAGCCTGCTAAAAGAGCAGTCCCCGTGATTCCGTCAACGTCACTGTCGCCGAAAATTAATACTTTTTCGCCTTCTTCTTTCGCGGCAAGGATACGCTCCACTGCGTCTTCCATTCCGTCCAACGCAAAGGGATTGCGAAGTGAAGTAATATCGTCTTCAAGGAAATAGCGTATCGAGTCGCCTGTAACGTGACCGCGGCGCAATAGTATCGAGGCGGTAATCAGATCACACCCGTATTTAGTAGAAATTTCTTTAACTTTTTCGGGGGAAATTTCCTTTTTGTCCCATTTCATTTGTGTCCATGCTACCTGAAAAATGATTTTTTTACTAGTAGCACGGTTTAGCGAAAGATTTTTATATTATCGGACTGCTCTTACATAGGTTTCTTCGCTGGATGGTCCTGTTAATCTTACAGTATCCGCGTTTAAAAAACGGAATTCATATTCATAAGTTGTATTTTCGCTCCAGTATTGCTGTACCTCAATAATCAGCCTGGTGCCTTCGATAAACCATGTTCCTTCTTCACTTGCCGACGATTCATATAATCCAAACAGCCATCTGTTGTCGCCGAAAAAAACATGTACAAGTCCGCCCTCTTGTCCGCGCAGGAACCATGTGCCGATAATTGCCTGTTTGTAATATTGATCCATCGAGTTTACGAGATAACCGCTGAAAACCCATCCTTCAAGAGGAGTGTTTATGTAAACCCATTTACCTTCAACATCGCCGATAGTAACGATGGAGGCGTCTTCCCTTACTACATTTACTTCCGTAAGGTGTTCCAACGCTCCTATTCTTTCGCCGTCAGTGCTTGGCAGACTTCTAACCCGTAATCCCGCCGACGCATTTACATACATTTTTTTTCCTGATCCGGCGCTTGTATCTGTTTGACCCATTACTATATTTGTATTTTCGTTTTTATTGTCTTTAAAGCATGAACAAAGAAGAACAGCAAAAATAAAAACAACACTTAATAATTTTTTCATAAACATCTCCTTGTTGATTATGCCATAATTATATAATATTTCGAATAGGCTGCCAATACTATAGGAAAATAGCGGAAGAATGATATCGGGAAAACAAAAAAATGCCCATCATCCAAAAGGAGATGGGCATTAAAATTTTCTTATAAAAAAATTATCTTACAAGAATAAATTCAACGCGGCGATTTTTCCAAAGTTCTTCTTCATCGGTGTAGTCGGCAACAGGTCTTGTTGTGCCGACTCCTGTATAGGTGAATCTGTTTCTTGCAATGTTGTTATTTGTTACAAGAAAATCACCAACAGATCTTGCGCGCTGTTCGCTGAGCGGACGAAGTGTAGCTTCCTGTCTTGTCCAGTTCGGTGTTCCGGGTTCGGAAAGAGGATTTGCATGTCCTTCGATTGTGATCCTGTAATCAGGATATCTTGTTAATGCGTTGGCAATGAGTCTTAATACTCTTCTGTTTGCTCTCTGCTCATCATCTGATACGCGGCTTAAATCGCTCAAATCCGGCGGGAAAATAATTGACGGTACAATAATTCTAAGATTATCACCTTCTCTTCTGACAAGAACATCTGTTTGGATAGTACCTTCATATTTTGATGAATTATCAAAAATGTCATTTACAGTTAACTCAAATCGATAATCTGTTGCAGATTGAACCATCTCGCCTGACTGGCGTGAGCTTCTGCCGTTCCATTCCCATTGTGTGGGAGGAGTTCCTTCGCCGGACTGTGAAAAGAACGGCTGCCTTTGGCGCGGCTGGCGGGCTTCACCCTGTGCTGCCCCTTCTGTTGCTGTTGTTGCTGCTGCTGCCTGACGTGTCTGAGTCTGTGCTGCTGCCGGCTGTGCTTCAGCGGTGGTCTGACGCTGGGCTTGACGTGCTGGTTGTATCACAATGTTCCAGTCTTTTATCCTGACAGGATGAGTGACTGCAATTGATATTGTCATTTTATCATCCGTAATATCGGGGTTGGGGCTGAACATTTCAGGAATTACAACAGCCAATTCCGGACCGACATTGGGGTTTACTTCAGGTGTAACACATGCTGCGATGATAAATACAACCAAGGCTAATAACGTTAGTTTTTTCATAATAAAAAAACCTCCTTATAAGTATTAATACAATTATTCATAAAAATAGAATATGGTCAAGATAAGTTTATATGGTCTACTCCCAGCTGGCAGGTCTTTTCCCCAGTACTCCGGTTAAAACGGCTGAGGCAAGGGCCTTTGCTTCATCGTAGGATTTGCTGTCCATTGAATAGCGGTACACCTGAGAGGCGTCAAGTCCGCCTACCGCGGAAAGCCACTTGCGGCACCCCGGGTTAAGTTTGATATAACCGTTGTCTTTTCTTTCCTGCTCTCCCTGCTTTTCTGCGCAAGATATACAAAGCGCCGCGCTTTCCTTTACGTTATATAGAAGATGTCCATCTTTTATTTCTTCTGAACAATTTGCGCAATTCTCAATATGCGGTTGTACTCCCAAAAAATGGGCCCATCGCCACAGGAAATGGACAAACAGGCGGGCGCAAAGGTCTTCATTTGCGTGTTCAAGGGTATCCAATGTATCTGTTGCAAGCCCAAGGGCTGTACCCCATTCGCCGCCGCCGCCGTGCGAAGACAGGATGGTCTCTGTAACGGCTGCCGCTGTCATGGTTCGTTCATAAAGTTCGCGAAGACCAGGGCGCCAGGATTGAACGTCAAAGTCGCTGAGCTTTGCATAACTGCAGTTGTGCGCGTTTTCTTTCGATTTGTCGCGGTAAATCCACACCTGCCCGGAATTATAAGGAGCGCTGTGTGCCCGTAATTTGCTTTTTGCGCCGCCGAATACTGTCGCCTTAATAATGCCTTCTTCGGCGGTAAGAAGAGTAATCTCGCTGTTGGATTCACCCGAAGAGCGGCATCTGAGAACCAATGCTGAAAAAACGGCAGTTCTTGACATGAATCATTATAACATTAAACGCTGGAAGGGGGTGACAGTCACAGAATCTGTAACCCTTGAAATAATGGAATAATTTTTAAGTAAATATTATAATAATTATATAAGGACGATAGTATATTGAATTCGGGAGCACTTTTATGTACATAAAAAATATTTTTGTAATTTTTATAATGATGGCATTTACTTTAAATTTGCCGGCATGCGGCAGTGTTTTTCGGACAAGCGAGAGCAGCGAGGAGAGAGCCTGCGTTCATGTTTGCCCGGTAGAGGCCTATTATGCCGGGTGCATTGAGGAAGCAATACATCTGCTTTCTGTACCTGACGCAGAGCCTGAGCAAAAGCTGCAATTAATATCCTTGCTTTGGGAAATAGGGGAGAATTCCGCAGCAGCATATTTATTGGAAGAATTGTCAGCAGATACCAGTTTTCCCGCGGACGAAAGAAACGAACTTCTGCAGGAATTGTTTATGACATGCGTTCTAATGGGTGATTATACCAAAGCGGCGAATATGCGGAATACTGTGGAATCTTCCATTCAGAGAAATGATAATCGCAGGCTCTCTGAATTCTATTTTTTCAGCGCCTGGGTTTACCATGAAATGGGAGACCTCGTAAACGCCGAGGCGCATTACCGCAGAAGCCTGGATTTGTACCGGTGGAGAGCCTTGGCCTGGTACAGACTTGGAACAATTATTTTCGATAAAGACCCGCAAGAAGCAGAGACGGCTTTTCAGAATGCATGGAATGAGGACAGATCTTTGAATCTTCCGCTCTTTCCTTTGGCTCGTCTTTTAGCGGCTCGCGGAGAATGGGGACAAGTCAGGGATTACCTTTCAATCGCCGCCATTCGATATCCTGATGACCTCGAAATAAAAACGCTGTTGGATAGTACTTTGCGGCGTACCGCTGTCACCACTGTTTCCGGCGACGGATTAGGCTTGATACGGCGTCAAATTACCGCGACTCCGCCCAGTGTAAGACCGTCACCTGTTAATCCCGGAGAGGGAGCAATGCGTATCGGTCTTAATGTAAATCGGGAGCTGGTTTCGGTAAGAGCCGGCGGCGCGTTTACCTTGCAAAACCTGGAAACAGGACAAGTCTTCCATACAGGTGCTGCAAGGGAACAATTTTGGATTGCGCGCGCTGATAACGCAGGGATAACTATTTACGGTTTAAATAACAGGACTATATTCAGCGGCTCCAGTTCCGTGAAGTACGAACTGCGAAGCAATCAGGACACTTCCATCGTTGCGGGGATAGTGAGCGGCTCGCCGGGAATCAACCGGACTTATCGCGGAGGTCTTGAATTTATTCCGGAGATAACCGGTATAACGGTGGTTAATATTGTAAACATGGGAGATTACCTTTACGGTGTTGTTCCATCTGAACTGCCTGCAAGCTGGCCTCCAGCCGCGCTTCAGGCGCAGGCTATTGCTTCCCGTTCATACGCAATGGCTTATCGCGGAAATTTTGCCGACAGAGGTTTTGATATTTGGAGTACTGCTCATTCTCAGGCATATAATGGAGTGGGATCAGAACATGCGAATTCTACAGCAGCAGTTGATGCCACCAGGGGAATTATTCTTGTAGGGGAAAGCGGCGACGTTCTTCCGGCGTATTATTCGGCAAACCACGGCGGCTACAGCGAAGATTCTCTTGTTATGTGGGGACGCGAAGCATATATGCAGGCAGTTCCCGACAGAATGCTTACACCGCGAAATTCTCCCCTGCCTCCGAATGTTTTGTTCCGCTGGGTTGGAGGGTTTCCGGAAACATTTTCCAATGTTCCCGGTTTTTTCTATCCAAACTCATACAGGTGGGAAAGATGGATACAGCCTGCAGAAATACGCCGCCGCCTGATAGCAGACAGGCGAGTATCGCAGGATCCCGGGGAGATTCGGCGAATTATCACCAGGGGACGCGGCATATCCGGAAGAATTGTCGAGGTGGAAGTACAGGGAAGCGAAAGGAATGTTCGCGTAAGAGGTGACGCCATTTGGTTTACCATGGGAGGGCTGAGGTCAAGTCTTTTTACGATTCGATCCATGACAGCCGCTGACGGCAGCATTCAGTTTTTTTATTTCCAGGGAGCAGGTTACGGTCACGGCATTGGACTGGATCAGCATGCGACGGCTGGAAAAGCAAGCAGAGGTTTTAGCGCCGAGGAAATACTCCGCCATTTTTATCCAAGGGCGACGCTTAGGCAGTTGTAGTAAACAGTTTTAAATCCGCTTTTCTCAAATATTATTTTATAACTGTTATACAGCAGTTTTTCGAATTATATCCACAACCCATTCACTTTTAGGTATTGGAATATCGGGTAATAGTGCAACTTGTTCCGCTATACCTTGTATTGCTCCCCAAAAAGCGAAAGCCAATGCGGCAGGATCGCCTTCCTTAATGTCGCCTTTCTTTTGCCCCTGTTTAATTTTTTTAATTGAAGGTCCAAAGTCCACCTTAGTCATCATCGTTTTTACTGATTCTGGCAGTGTGTCATTATTTTTTACCTGTCCTGCAAGAACAAACATTTTTGCGACATACGGCTCGGTTTTTAAGTAATAAAAAATCAGCTTTGCCGCTGTTTGAAAATATTCAAGTCCTTCATTTATAATGCCTGTGAGAGCGAGTTCCCTGCCTTCCATTGCTGTTTTTACCAGTTCTTCGTACAGTTTTTCCTTTGTTTCAAAGTAGTGAAACAGCAATCCTTCGCTAATTCCCGCCGCATTCGCTATGTCCTGCGTTTTTGCGGCTGTAAATCCCTTGTGAATAAAAATATCCAAAGCAGCCATTAAAATTTCCGGGCGCCGCTTTTCTCGTTGTTCCTTTCTGGTCAAATATTAAATCTCCACTTATTGAGCATATATTTGTTAATTATATTTCCAGCGCGAAAACCTTACTGTTCCTGCTCTGATCATAAACTTTTCGTTTAAGTTCAGGCAGGGTATCAACCTTTGTTTCCTTAAACCCGAGTGTTTCGAACCAGTCCTGCGATTTAACAGTTAACGCAAAGACACGCTTCAATTTGTTCTTTTTTGCCTTTTCTATCAAAAAGCCGACAATTTTTTTGCCAAGACCAAGATCGGTATAATTGGGGTCGGTTGCAATCGCGGCGATTTCGCCCTGAGATTCGCCCCAGTCGTGGAGCGCACCGCAGGCTCGTATCGAGCCGTCTATTTCGAGGACAGAATAATCGTTCTTTTTTTCCTGAATTTGTTCGGGATTTCGCCTGATCAAAACGCCATTTTGCATCAAAGGCTCCATCAGGCGCAGGATATCGGGCAAATCGCTGGAATGGAAGGCGCGAATCGAGTCGTATTCGTCAGTGTAAATCATTGTTCCTGCGCCCAAATTGGAATAAAGCTCCCTGAGTACCGAGCCTTCCTTCCTTCCGTCTATTATATGGACGCGGTGAACGCCTGCCCGGCTTGCCGATAGAGCGAGTTTTAACTCCCGCATGAGGGGGGCGGTGCCCGATTTTATCAGCGTTTCGGCTTCTTGCGGTGTCAATCTGGGGGTTTGTAAACCTTCTCCCGCAGTTACAATGAACAGTTTTATTGCTCCAAGGGCTTTTGAGACCTCAAGGGCGATTTCATCGCTTGGGACATTGTACGGCTTTCCCGATGGGCTCCAGCCGATACAGGGGAGAATCGGCACCATGCCCAGATTCAGCACCCGCGTGAGCGAGTCTGCGTATATTTTGTCGACCGTGCCGGTGTGTTCCGTGTCGATGCCGTTAATTACGCCAAGCCCCCGCGCCCTTACAAAATTACCAATTAGGGCGTCGATTCTGCTGCCGGAAAGAAAAGTCATAAACCTGCTTGCCACATGGAAAGCCGCCATTTCTACATATTGGATTGCTCCTGATGCTGTGACGCGTACCGGAAGATCGTTTGCATTGGAATATGAGGTATCGATATTATGCTGATGTAAAACTGTGTCGATGTGTTCCTTTGCGCCGGGAACGATAATTACCTTGAAGCCGGTTTTCGCAAGAAGGGCAAGATCTTTTACAAGGCCCGGAAAACCCGGGTCTTCTGTGACGGGAAAATCGATCTTGAAAACCATGGTAGAGCCTTCGAACCAGCTTTGATAATGGAAAACCTCCCGAATCAAATCTACCTGGAAGCTTCGCCCATCCGGGCTCGCTGGAATGACCTGCGAAAAAGTATTTTGCTCCATGAGTTAATTCTAATATTTATCGTGACATCTTGCCAGTATATTTTTCGCTAAAGAGATTTTTTTTAAGGCCGATACTTAAATTGAAACGGGAAAAGTCTATAGGAGCTTTGTCAAAGTTTCCTGTAAAACTTTTCCCGCTGTCCTCACCCTTCCGGGAACGATGGGTCGAGGGTTCGAGATGGCACATTGATATTCACGTGTTACGTGAATATCAACAGACAGGAAATGAGTTTTTCGTATTGGAAAACTCCAACATGAGAAACGCGCAGCGTTTCTCGAAGCTAAAATCCCAAAGGGATTTTAGCAGCTAAAGTCTTTTGATTTTAGCAGGCATGGAAGCCGCGTAATAAAAAACATTTTGTTTTTTATTACGAAAAAAGCCAAAGGAGTGAGTATATGATTATCAATCACAACTTAAGTGCAATGTTTGCCGACAGGTCCCTCAAGGTTACCCAGGT